>Ga0134126_10013698_pt1 | contig 10234 bp, 9 predicted proteins | sample KB31752_FD_96881 | JGI IMG/M metagenome (GOLD analysis project Ga0134126, IMG submission 96881) | Terrestrial soil microbial communities with excess Nitrogen fertilizer from Kellogg Biological Station, Michigan, USA - KB3-175-2 | ecosystem: Environmental > Terrestrial > Soil > Unclassified ...
TCCGGATACATTTTGCGCATTAGCGGGTACCCAAAAACAAATGGCTGCCAGGCCCAACAGAAATAATTTTTTCATGATCTTTTTTTTGATTGGGTCAAAAGTAGTTTCACAAAAACGCACGCGGCCTATAGAAAACATTCAGAATATATTCAGATTTTATGCGGACGTTGGTTGCGGAGGATTTTTTTTAATTTTAGGCGATGAATGACCGCCCGTTTATATTTAATGAAAGGTTTGTAATTGACCCTTCGCTGGGAACGGTGAAAGACAACCAAACGCAAAAGGCAACACGGATTGAACCCCGGCTGATGAGCCTGCTGTGCCTGCTGGCGGCCCACAAACATAGCCTCGTAAGCCGCGCCGTGATTACCAAAGAGATTTGGGACGACTACGGTAATGCAGATGAAGGCCTTACGCAGGCGATATCGTACTTAAGAAAAGTTTTAGCTGACGATGATAAATCGCTGATAGAAACGGTGCCGAAAAAAGGATACATTTTACATGCAGCCATTACTGAAAAACAGGATAAGGAGGAAAGGGCGGCGCCACTAAAATATGCACCTGGCACCACCAGGCGAAAATACCTGCTTATTGCCGCCCTTGCTTTTATTGTGCTGCTGGCTGCCTGGTTCGTCTTTAGATCGGTACAGCAAAAACCCTCAGGTCCCGACGTGATTCAGCCCGGTCAGCATCCCGATACCGGCCGTAAACTAAATAACGCTGATAAACTACCGGATACGACGAACAAAATACCGCCGGGCGCCGATAAGGTAAGATAGCCGGCGGGTTTAGATAAGATTGCAGCCTTTAATGGAAGGAAAGAGCCAAGAGCCAAGAATCAAGAGCCAAGAGGGGGGAAGCACTAACCTTTCGACTTTACTAACTTTCCGACTAATCTCTAACCTCCAATCTCTAACCTTCCCATCACCGCACAATCGTCACAAAGCCCGATAACAATGCGCCGCCGTTTTTCAGGTCGATAATGTAGTAATAGGTGCCCGTGGGCAATGCGGCGCCGTTATAAGTGCCGTTCCAGGGGGCCCCGTAACCTGTAGACGAGTATACGCTTTGGCCGTACCTGCTAAATACCTGTACGGTGCAGTCGGAAAAATCGCTGAGGCGTTGAATATCCCACAGATCATTTATACCATCGCCGTTTGGCGTAAAGGCATTCGGTATAAAAAGGGGCGGTAAAACGGTTAACACCCCTGCTACATACGTGATAGCGTAATTTGGCGATGCAGCCCCCGTTATGGTGATAGGGTATTGCCCGGCCGGCGATGTGATCGCTGCCGTTGTGCTTATTTGGGGCGCAGCCGTTAATTTTGAAGGTGTGTCGTTATTTACAAAACCACTGTAGCTGAGGGTCAAAACCGGGTTCGGCGAGCCGTAAATCCGGCTTTTGTTATCGGCGGTGATCGTTAATGCGGCAGGGGTGACTGTGCTTTGGGGCATAATTATATCAACGCTTTCCGCAGGCGCGCTGCTCAACACAATTTTGCCGCCATAGCTATTAACCGGCGTCGACGAGGCCAGCCTGATGTAAACCTTTACGTCGGCAATATTGCCTGCAGCGCCCACAGTAACCGTATTGCTGAAGTTTATACCATCGGTGCTTACCTCGAACCCGGCGGGCGGTGTAACCAAAATCCCAGATGTCATGTTGGCGCCCGAGACGGTAAAGGTTGTTGCCGCAGACGCCGTGCCATACACCGTAGTAAGGGCGGCGGGCGCACCCGTTGCCGTAATGGTAGGGAATGTGGGCGGGTTTACGGTGATGGTAAATTTCAGCGCGGTGCTTTTGCAGCCGGTGCCTGTCTTTAAAAAATTACCGAACGAAAAAGGGGCCTGCCCTGCTGCGAAGGTGGCCGTTACCGTATTCGATGCCGTGCCGATCACCGACACGGTATTTGAGCCACTGTTGACGACGTATACCTGGCCGCCATCGCTGCTCATGGTTATGCCGCAGGGCTGCTGGCCCACCGTAATAGTGGCCGCAAGAGATTTTGTAGCGGTATTGATAACCGAAACAGTGCCCGAAACCGCGTTGGTCACATAAAGCAGGCTGCCGTCTGAATTGATAGCCATGGCGGTAGGGCCGATGGAGGCGCTCACTGTTATGCTGCCGGCTGCCGTATTCGTTTGGGTGTTAATTACCGATATGGTGTTACTGCCGGTGTTCGCCACGTACAATTGGCTGCCATCAGGGCTTATTGCCATGCCCGAAGGTTGCTGGCCCACCGGTATTTTATTAACCACGGACACCGAGGCGGCGCTGATCACCGAAACATCATTCGATCCGGAATTTGCCACGTAAACTGTTGAACCGTCAGGGGTGACGAAGGTGTTTACCGGCGCCAGGCCAACGGGCAATACTGCCTGTTCGGTATTAGTTGCGGTGTTTACTTCCGAAACCGTGTTGTCGTTCTCATTCGCCACAAACAGGTTACTGCCATCGGGGATTAACGACAGCCCCGCAGGGCCAGATCCTACGTTCACTACGGCGATAACCTTATTTGTTTGCGTGTTAATCACAGAAACATTTCCCGACCCCCGGTTGCTTACATAGGCCCTCGAACCATCGCCGCTTAAAACAATGCCGTAGGGCTGCGAACCCACCGGGATGGTGCCTGCAATTTTATTTGTCACCATGTTGACCACCGATACCGTGCTGTCGCCGGAGTTGGCGATATAGGCAAACCCGGCCGCTACCGCCGTTGCCGAAATAGTTGCCGTAACCGGGTTGGCGCCGTTGTTTATTGCTGTAAACGGGGCAATATCGCCATCGCCGCTTGCCGCGAGGCCTATCGAGGGCGTATCATTTACCCAGGTGTAGGTATTGGCCGTACCGCTAAAATTAACCAGCTTCGTAACCTTACCGGCTAATAATACCTGGTTGGGCACGCTGTCTACCACAGGCAGCGTGTAGATGGTGCCCGATAAATCGGGGGCCATGGTGGTAAGGCCTGACGTTTGGATGATGCATTTTCCCGATATGTTTCCCACCGGCGCGTCTGACGTAGAGCGCACGTAAATGGTGGTGCCATCGGGAATGTTGCCATTAACCGGCACTATGGTAACGCCGTTTTGGTAGCCTGTCAGGGGCGCGAGGGATAACTGAAAGTACTCGGGGGCGGTAATCTCCATCGGGCTGGTTAAATTATCGCCAAAAACGGTAAACTGCTGAATGTTCGGGCTGGCCGAAGCCGTACCGGCGCAGGCAATAATGTTTCCGCGCGCCTTACCGCTCCCGTAACCCGGTTGTGCTTTAACGGCCAGGCTGCAAAGCAGGAGGGGCAGGATGGCGGTTAGAGATTGGAGATTAGAGATTAGTTGCCGGAGATAAACGGCTGGCGAAAAGCAAGGCCTTACTAACTTTCCGACTAATCTAAATTTTATCTCTTTCATACGCCGACAGGCACAAACTATACTTCCGAATTCGTTCTAAAAATACGTTGTTAATTGCGCTTTATCAAAACGGCCCCCCGCAACAGGGCGCGTCATTACCGGGAATGACCTGGCTGCTGTCTTGAGCGGCGCCTGCTTTTATGAATCTTCCAAACACTCGTAATTGCAAACCCCGGGTTAACAGCGCAGGTTGCAAAAAGTGGGTTAACATAGGGTTAACACAATCCTGGATTTTTATTAGCTAAAAACGTCATAATCAAATATTTAACAAAAAGCAGGGTTAACATTTTTTGCATTTTTTCGCAAAAAAAAGCTCATTTTGCATTTTCTGAATGCCGATAAAATACAATCAACTGATTTTCAGCTATTAACGAAATACCCTGTCCCCGCAGGGTCTCTCGCAGAGGACCCTGCGGCGCGTGTCGGCATGAAGAGAAATTGCTTATTTTTACCATATGGCAATACGTACCCGGCACGAAATGAACGAAGGTACATGGTTTGTTACTTTTACCTGCCACAACTGGCTCCTCTTATTCGAACTAACCAATTCATACGACCTGGTATATAAATGGCTAAAACTGATAGACGACAAGTACCACATTAAAACAACAGGTTTTGTCATTATGCCGAATCATGTTCATTTGCTGCTTTATTTTACCGACCTCGAGGCAAATTTGAATACCATAATGGCCAATGCAAAAAGGTTTATGGCTTATGACCTGGTGAAAAGACTGGTTGCCCAACAACACCGCGATATATTAAGCATTTTGGAGCAGGCGTGCACCGAAAAGGAGCGGGCAAAGGGCCAGATGCACAAGGTATTTGAACCGTCGTTTGATGCAAAGCCGGTTTATACGCTTGATTTTTTATACCAAAAGCTCGATTATATTCATCATAACCCGGTTACGGGCAAATGGCAGCTATGCATGGAGTTTACGGATTACCCGCACAGCAGCGCAGCATTCTATGAAATGGCTGTTTCGCACCCATCCGTAGTTGTGCATGATTACCGGAATTACTGGTTCGGTTGATTGGGGTTCAACCGGACATACAGCGCAGGGTCCTCTGCGAGAGACCCTGCGGGGACGGAATACAATCAACTGATTTTCAGCTATTAATGAGATATTTACGGCGTATGGTATTGCCAAGTGAATCTGACAGCGTCGCTTTTAATATAGCAGCGGCCATCGTGCGACCATCGGCCGGCCAGGGCCATTCCCGTCGCAGGCTAAGGTGGGAGTTTCGCAGCCGTTCAAGCGGAGTTCAGCGCGACGTGTTCCATTTTTACGCGGAACACCCGGAACAAAGTGGAACACGCTGATTATTAAGCAATTAATTTAAAAGCAAGGTTTAAACCTGTGTAAATATCTGATAGTCAATGAGTAACAATAGTTAGATTGGGCCGGGGACGGAAAAAAGTGAGGAGGGGATGGCTTGAGGCGGAAAAGAGCCAGGAGCCACTCCGCCCTTGTTGGCGTTTTCACCAACAAGGGCGAAAAATGACAACTTTCATTTCCTTTTGATTTGCACCAAACCCTGCCGCGTTGCTAGGAATAAAACTCCTTGATTATCAAAAGCCATGTCGCTTATATACGAAGTCGGTAGTGCCGAGTTCTCGTTATGATAGTTTTCCCAACCATCATTTAAATCATATCGTACCAGACCTGCCCTGTCTGTAGCGATCCAAAGCACCTTTTCTGATTTATCGTATAAAACTTTGGTAACATGATTGAAGGGCATACCGGAGTTAGAAGTAGTAAATTGCTTAATAGTTCTACCAGGATAACAAATCGCAATGCCCTCATCATTGTTAATTGCTGCCTTGTCTTTACGATCAAACTCGTACAGACCCAAATAAACAACCCCATTTTCATCTTCATCCATCGATGTGATGCACTTTCCCTTCAGCACAGATTGGGTATCATTAAAATTTGTTGCCTTTCCATTTTCGTCAATCAAAACTGAACCGCTAAAAGTTCCGATCCAAATTCGGTTTTTAGAATCCCTTTTTGCAAACGCGATACGGTTTGAGGGCAACACCTTGACCTTTTCCTTATTCAATTTGGTCCAGTTGCCATTTTTGTTGATCACCAGACCGCTGTCAGTACAAAAGAAAACTTCGCCCGATTTTTCATTATTTATAATCTCATAACCGCCATCCGCTCCAATCACCTTCGGATCATACATTGTCCAATTCTTATCGTCGTAGCTATAAATATTATTTGTAGCAAATACCCATTTAACATTACTATTATCGCACGCTACTCCGAAATAATTGAAGTAGTCAGGTTTTTTAGTGATGTTTTGTCCGGCATTGACAAAATATTTCCCGTCAAATTTAACCAGGCCTTCGTCCACAGTTAGCCATATAAACCCTTTTTTGTCAATTGTAATATGGTCGTCAAAGTTATTTGGTAAATTCGAGTTTTGTGAATTCCAGGTTGTGATAAGATAGTTTTTAAGATGTTCATTTTTGTAAACATATTGTTTATTGTATATCTCCGGGCTGGTTGGATGATCAAATGATTTCATAAAGGCTTTTTGATCTACCCTTTCAATTTTGCTGGTTAAAACCCCATTCTTGATTTGCACAGATAGGTTGATAGAAGTACGGCCTTCTACCTTTCCTTTTGTTTTGGCAGGCATCCAGTTATTAAATTCATTAAAACTTTTAACAATATTCTGAGTGATTGGGTTGTTTGACTTGTCGGTATGGCTCAAAACACAACCATGGCCCAGAGAATCTATCAATACCTGCAATAGTATCTTTCCGGATATCTTGCTGTAATCATAAGACTGGTTGAGCTTTGTTATTAATTTCCCAAATTGTTCCGGATCATAACCGGCAGGCTGATCACCACAGTCGAGGCAAAAGGCATCAGTGGGGCAACTGTCGAGTTTATATGGAAATATATTTTGCGCTTTGACTGTACTTAAACAGCTGCTGAGCAATAAGATAAAAAAGGTTTTTTTCATTTCGATTGAGGGCTGATTTAGCAATGCAATATATTAATATTCTGGTGAAGAAAACCTATCTGTCTGGCTCTAGTATGCAATATATGCCCAATGCATGGCGTACTAGTGCCGGCTGGTAAGGTATAAACCATGCAATCAATTTGTTCTAAAATGCGATGTTGATTGCTTATTGTGAAAAAAGTATAACCGGTATTGTGGCTGCTGTTGGTGGCGTGTAAGTAGCCGGCTGCACAAAGATAGCTACGTGCCAGTGCAGGGTTTAGGGGAAGTAGGAACCAGTCAAATTAGAGATCTAAAATTAAGAAATCAGCGGCAGACAAAATGAGAATATCATTAAAAGGGTGCAAAACGAGCAAATCCTGGTCGCCGCTAATGATGCAGGCCGCCCCGGCAGTAACGGCCAACTCCAGAAACATGTCGTCTTTAGGGTCGCGGGAGGCTTTGATGGAAATGTTAACGTCGATCATTAAGGTATCCCGTTCCAACTTTTCAACTACCTGCAGCCTTCTTTCATCTGTAAAGTATTTATCAAATTTCTTACGGAAAAGGATTTCTGTGAATTCGGCAAAGCTGGCTGCAGAAACTACAACCTTTCCTGTTTTAAAAGCCTTATCAAGCGCCCGGGCGTTCACGAAGCCTGCTAAAAGCGTCGCGCTTACAAATGCATTAGTATCAAAAACAAATAATTTACTGCTCATCCTTTAGGATATCATCCAGGATTTCTTGTGTAAGCCCTTTTTCGGCCATCTCTTGCCGGAGCTCGTTCAAGAACTGTATAATGTCTGCTTCTTCCTTTTTGTCAATGATCGTAGCAATTTGTTTGTTCACGACGCCGCCTATTTCTTGTTTTAGTTTAACCGATGCAGTACGCCAGGCCTTGGCAACGCTATCGTCAACTTCCAATACAATTCGTTCCATTATCCAAATTTTAAGCTCTATTCAAATATACCAAAATTCAGCAATATTGAAAAAACCGTGTAAAGAACAAATTCACTAAACTAATTTAATTCATTGTTCCTTCCGTTTCAAAGTATAAAATAATTTCCCGCCCCCACGTCCCTGATTTAAAACCCACCTGTCTTTAGCCTAAATAACAAAAATTATTAACCTTAAAAGACAAGCAAAATGATTATTCAAACAAATCAATTTATTGGCGTTTCGGCTGAAACCCTTTACAATGCCTACCTTTCATCTGCAGAGCAATACTTCCTTACAGCCAGTATTTGTTTATTGCTTTTTTTTAACATTAGCGTGAAAGCCCCACAGCACCCGCCCGTTTTTGCACCCGGTTGTAAATTGCGCCGATAATGAGGCCGCCAAAAGCGCCCAGCAAAATGTGCCAGAGTATGTCGAGAACCGTCACGGTGACTGACCAATTGAACATTGCCGCGTTTGCAAAGTTCCATGCGCCTGCCGACACCAAATTAAGCAGTCCGCCGGCAAATGCGGCATTGGATAAACTTATTTTACCATCCCGCCTTGCGGTAATAAAATAAGTCATCCCGAAAGTGAGCACCAGGTCGAGCAAGCCTACCCAAAGCGGGTTGCTGTCTTTCATTTTATGAATGGCGGGCTCAAGCTGATTAAGGTTTGTGTCGAAAAAATTGGCGGCCATTTGCGTATGGAAAACGCCGTTAAGGCCAAAAACAATCACGAAAGTTGGCAGCCAGCAGATGAGGAATGTCTTGGTTTTCATTTTGATCTTGTCAGGTTGATTTACTTTTGGTCAGATAAACTGATGATAAAGTTATAATTGACTAATTAAAATTCAAAATGCAATTGCATGGACAAAAAAAGAATACCTGGCATCAAATGTATATCAAAACGTTTGGCGCGACGCTATCTCACCAGCATCTCCCGGTTATATTTATTACGGTAGCTTACCGGAGATAAACCTGTTATTTTTTTAAACATGGTACGAAAAGCCTTACTATCCGAATACCCCACGGCGTACATTACCTCGTTAATATTCTCACGACTGGATTCAAGGCTCTTTTTGGCGGCTTCGATTTTTACGCGCTGCAGGTATTCGACCGGCGTATTGGCCGTTGCTTTTTTAAACCGGCGCTCAAAATTGCGGCGGCTAATGGCAAACATGTCCGATAGCTGGTCGACAGATACCTTATTGCTCACATTGTTTTCCATAAATAGCTGGGCTTTCTTAATGGGCTCATCTTCGTGATCCTTTTGCCCGGTAAATATGGCAAAGGGCGACTGGCTTTTCCGCTCAATTTCAATTTCGAGCAGTTTTGAGCAATAAACCGCCATTTCGCGCCCGCAAAATTTCTCAACCAGGTATATCATCAGGTTTAAAAACGAATAAGCCCCGCCGCTGGAGTACATGCCCAACTCATCGGTTATAATTTTTTCGGGCATCAACCTTACATCAGGAAAGGCCTGCCTGAACGCATCGGCTGCAATCCAGTGTGTAGAACATTTTCTGCCTTTCAGCAACCCGGTCGACGCCAGTAAGAAAGCGCCGGTGCAAAGGCTGGCAACTTCAGCGCCTTGTTTGTATTGATCATATATCCATGGGATAAAAGGCGAATTCAATTTAAGGCTCGTGGGCATATCGCCCTGTATGGCCGGGATGATAATAAGCTCTGTCCTTTGCACATCCTGCAAAAACACATCGGGCCGTACCGCAAAAAGGCCGTCGTACAATTGAGTTTCAGGTGTAATCCCAACCATTTTTATATTAAAGAAAGGTTTTTTCCCCTGCTGCGCCAGCGTCATATTGACGGTAGTAAATACCTTGTAAGCGCCAATTACGCTGCTTAGTATGCAAGGGCTGTTCGGAACTAAAATGGATACATGTTTCATACCAGGATTTGACTAGGATTCGTAGGATTTGACTATGATTTTCAGGATTTAAGGATGATGGGATTATAACATCGTGTAACTGCAGCTTTAATCCTATAATCCATAAATCCTGAAAATCCTGGTCCAAAGCTACAACATCCCATTGTCGCAATCAACCCCTGCGGTTGTCGTATTTACACCCTATAAGGAACGCTCCTGGACTTTAGCCTCAATCCTGTAATCCGTAAAATCCCGAAAATCCGGGTACCTGTCGCAATCAACCCCCTCGGTTGTCGTATTTACACGCTATAAGTAACTGAAATTGGCGGTAAGTTTGACAAGGATTTTTAGGATTAAAGGATGACAGGATCATAGCACCGCTTGACTGCAGCTTCAATCCGGTAAGATTTATCATTGAGTGTACATTTACTTAATACGGGCGCTATAACTTTAAAAACAAATAAAAACTAAAAAACAAAAAACTATGGATGCAACAACAAATGCTTTAAACTGGTTCGAAATATCTGTTAGCGATATTGCCAGGGCAAAAAAATTCTACGAAGAAGTTTTTTCCATCAAAATGGAAGAAATGGAGATGATGGGTATGAAAATGGCGATGTTCCCTTACGACATGATGGGCGGAAAAGTGGGCGGCGCAGTGGTTGAAAGCGAGTATCACAAGCCAAGCGCCGACGGCGCCAAAATTTATCTGAATGCCAACCCCGATCTCGACGTGGCCATGGGGAAGGTTGAAGCAGCAGGCGGCAAGGTGCATATGCCAAAAATGAAGATCAATGATGATATAGGCTATATGGCATTTTTCTTCGACACAGAAGGCAATTTGGTTGCCGTGCATTCGAACGGGTAAACACTGTGCGAAGCCCCCTTGTCGCCAAGTTAACGGATTAAGATCGAACACCGGGTACCGAATGAATAATCAGCATTCGGCAGCCGGTGTTCGATATTATATTATCGAGCGCGCAGTATTTAATTAGCAGTAATCACCGCAGCCCTTGTTCCAAATAAACCAGCCTTCCCTGTGCATCCA
>Ga0134126_10013700_pt1 | contig 10233 bp, 10 predicted proteins | sample KB31752_FD_96881 | JGI IMG/M metagenome (GOLD analysis project Ga0134126, IMG submission 96881) | Terrestrial soil microbial communities with excess Nitrogen fertilizer from Kellogg Biological Station, Michigan, USA - KB3-175-2 | ecosystem: Environmental > Terrestrial > Soil > Unclassified ...
AAACTTCGCGCTGGGTGTTGTAAGTCATGACGGAATCGTTGTAGGCCTGGCGCGCGAAGGAGATTTTGTTTTCCGTGGAGGTCAATTCCTCGGTGAGCTGCATCATGTTCTGGTTGGCCTTCAGGTCGGGATATTGTTCCGTGACCATCAGCAGGCGTCCAAGCGTGCCGGCGAGGCCGGTTTCGGCGGAGGACAGGCTCTTCATGGCGTTGGCATCGCCGGGGTTCGCGGCGGCGGCTTGCGCGGCGGTATAGGCGATGTTGCGGGCCTTGGTGACGTTCTCAAGCGTTTCGCGCTCGTGCTTGATGTAGCCTTTGGCGGTTTCGACGAGATTGGGAATCAGGTCGTAGCGGCGTTTGAGCTGCACGTCGATTTGCGCGTAGGCGTTTTTGTAGCGATTGCGCAGCGAGACGAGCCGGTTGTAGGCGCTGGCGATGAACATCACCAGGAAAAACAGGATGATGATCGCGCAGAGCAAAATGATTAAACCAATTCCAAGTCCGGTCATAATTCACCTTTCTTTGTCGCTTAACAGCTAGGCCAAAGGAACGGGGGAGGCAATTACAATTTTGGATTAGAATTCGCGTGGGTGTACCCGGGGACGTTAAAAATTAAGCCAGAATTGTGTGTACGCTCGCCCTCACCCGTTCCCTCCCCGGGGAAAGGGTGAATTTTTATGACCCGTTCGGATTTCCATCAACCGACGGTTTAATCCAACGCATCCATTATTTAATAAATCCCTGTTCTTTCAGCCAGCGGGTGCATTCGGCGACCCAGGGAAGCCATTTTTGCCGGTCGCCTCCATTAAGGGCGTGAGTGCCGAGGCCCTGGCCATGCGGGCCGCGTTGATAGACGTGCAGTTCGAACGCGACGCCCGCTTTGCGGCAGGCGGCGGCGAATTCCAAGGTATTTTCGATCGGCACGGTCCTGTCTTCATCGGTGCTCCAGATAAAGCACGGAGGGGAATCTTTCTTAACTTGCAATTCGCTGGAAGTCTCCTCCACCAACGCGGGCGGCGGGTTGGTGCCGATCAAAAGATGTTTGGAACCTTGATGCGCAAATTTGCCCATGGTGATGACCGGGTAGCAAAGAACCGCAATATCCGGGCGCGAACTCTGGCGATCAATCACGTCCGTGGCGTTGGAATTGCCCGCGTCGAAGTGTGTCATGACCATGGAGGTCAAGTGACCGCCCGCCGAAGAGCCGATGATGCCGATGCGATGGGGGTCGAGATTCCATTCACTGGCGCGGGCGCGCACGAGGCGAATGGCGCGAGCGCCGTCCTCCAACTCCACGGGATAGCGATAGCCATCCGAGCCGAGGCGGTATTTGAGCACGAAGCAGGTAATGCCGTGGCCCGCCAGCCAGTGCGCGTAACCTTCTCCTTCATGCGGCGCGAGGTGGGCGTATCCACCGCCGGGGCAGATGACCATCGCGGCGCCATTGGCGGTTCCCTTCTCGGGAAAAAACGGCGTGAGCGTGGGAATGTCCTTTGCGGCATTGCCCAGCGCGCCAGGGGCCTCACCCGTCCAGAGCGGGAATGGATTGTTTTCGGAAGGGGCGGATGGAGTTGTACTCTGAGCAAATACGGTGGATACAAACAGTGTTACCAGGAACGACCACAGAAGCATTTTCATATTTCGGGAAATCAGAACTTTAATCGGCTTTCCCGTCAATGGATTTTGCAGTGAACCAGGAAAAAAATCGGCGCGTGGATAAAGATCGGCGCGCCGGAGTTAAACCGTCACGGGCAGCGGTTACATTTGACTGCCGTTCCCGTAAGAATTTCCCTGGTTATATTCGACCGTCTTGTTGTGGTATTCGTATTGATCCGCGCTGCCGCCCATTCCGCCTCCGGAAGAGCAGCAACCCGCGAGTAACACAACGACACCGAGGGCCAGCAATAACTTTTTCATGCGTCCTTTCACTGTTTTTGATTTATCCATGGAATCCCCTCTCAACGCAGGCCGGCGCTTGTGCCCAGACTGCTCCCAAAAACTACGCCAGGGACCTTCGTTTACGCATTAGCCACCTTAGTGGAAGTCGCGGCCGCACTGGGATCGCAGCCGGCAGGACAGCCCATTGGCCCCTGTTGGGGCACCAAAAAAAATCGACGCCCTGATCCGAGGATCAAGGCGCCGATATAAACCAACATTGCAGCAATCGCAAACCGCCTATTGGGGCGGCGCCGTGCTGCTATTGGGCGCAGTGGAATCCTGCGTCCCGTTGTTGTTGAACTGATCGCTCGAGTTGTTGTTCGTGTTGTACTCGGTGGTCTTGGTCCTGTTGTAGGAATCGTCGGTGCCGCCCATGCCGTTTTCGTTTTCATGCGAAGCACAGCCGGCCAGCAACGCCACCAGACTCAGACCCAAAAACAATTTCTTCATACTTGCTCTCCTTGTTGTTGAAATTTTTCCCCGCGATGCCCTTTTTCAACGCAGGCTGGGCTCGCGCCCAGACTGCATTGATAAACCGCGATGGCGAACGCGCGTCCGCCTTCAATCGCTTCAGCGATTTTTGCTATTGTTATTATTATTGTAGTTGTTGTCGTAACCGGTGGGATGACCCGTGGGAGCCATGTTGTTGCCCTGGGGTTTGAGCGAGATGTTGTTCACCACTTGCGTCACACCCTGTTCGTTCCGGGCGATGTCACCGGCCCGTTGCTTTTGATCCTGGGTATCAACAAAACCGCTCAACTGCACCACGCCGTCGAAGGTTTTGACGTCAACACTGTTGAATTTGTAGACCGGTTCACGATTCAAATCGTGCTCCACTGCCGCGGTAATGGTTTTATCATCCAACGCGCGACCGGCTGTGCGGTCACTCTCCTCATTGTGATGGTTCAACATTTCGCAACCGGTCAGCGCGACAACCGCGCTCATACCGCTTACCAGAATTATTTTTTTGAGATTTAACATAGGCGTCCTTTCGCGTGCACACTCGCATCGCAAAACGCCTGATTCCATGGGGTGTTTTGCCCGAACCAGAGTTGATTGCCGAAAACGATTTTGGGAAAGGCTGGTTGGAGAAATCGGCGCCGCCTGGATTTTTCGAGCGCAAGAGTGAACCGCGGGGGCGCGGTTCACTGCGCCGTGCGGGCGCCCCCTTTTTTCTTTGGCGGAATTTGTGCCCCCGGCAGCCAGCAGCAACACGAACGAATTTCGCAAACGGCGCGAGCCGTTGAATTTATTCCATGCCCAACATGGTATAGGGGCGGACGCTGTCGCCGCCGACGTCGTATTTTGGCTTGGCCTTGAAGGAGAACGTAAACACGAGCGAATAGTCTTTTGGTCCGTGGCCGTTGTCGCGGACGCCGCCGGTGAGCGCGGCGGTCCAGCTGCGCATGTCGCGATAGAGGCTGTAGTATTGTTCCTGCAAACGCCCGTTGCGGATGTCGTAATGATGCACGAAGCGGGTGCTCCAGTTTTCGTTGAGCCGGAAGAAGAGCGCGCTGGTGAAGACATTCTCGCCTTCACCCCAGGCTGTGGGCGAATCGCTGAAATCATTCCGCAGATAAAAATGTCCGAGCGTCCAGCTCCAGGTATCGCCGGGCTGGAGCGTCAGTGTGTGCAAGGCCATGCGCCAGTTGCCGGTGTTCAGATCCAGGCGCGTTTGCGAATCCAGGCGCAGCCACGAGCGCGGGAGAAATGACAGATCGGAATACAAATCGCCGTAGGTGCGCTGGTCATCGCGCGGTTTCAAGCGCCAGTCGGCGTAGAGCTGCCAATCGAGCAGGTCCTCCACCTGGCCGTTGCGCTTGGTTTGGAGGCGATTTCTCAGCCCGAACCGCAGCACATTCTGGCTGTCGATGGAATCGATGGAATTGTATTCGGGAAATTCAATCGGGAGCATCCGCAGGCTGGGCAATTCATAATCGAACTGCGGCAATTGCGGCGGCAGAACGTTCGGCCTCGGGACATAAACGTAATTCACGGAAGGCTCGACGATGTGCCGCAGGCCGTCCAGAGCGAAGAGAGCGTTTTTCACGTTCGGCCAGACTTGCGATGCTTTGAACGAAACTTCCCCGCCGGTATTGAAAACGGCGCGGGTCTGTTCGTCCGTCGTGGCGCCGGGGCCGGTGGCTTCGCTGTAATACGTGAAGCGCCCGCCGGCGCGCGGCGCGACATTCAGCCAGCCGAAGAATGTTTCCGGCAGGGTGATCTGGTGATAGGTATCCGCGCGCGCCGCCTGGAAATTGTTCGAGGTGGTCAGGAAACCGTTGGTTTCAGCAAAGAGCCGGCGATAGTAACCGACTGAGCTTTCACTGTTGTAGTAAAGCGGCAGGTTGAAGATCTGCTGCTGGAAACCGGTGACCCGCACATCGGGCAGGCGCTCGACGGTTTCCAGAAAATCATTTACCCGCGGCTGCGTGAGGACATCGATGCTGAAGTTGGGAAAAAGCTTGTCCGCCTCGACGAAAGTATTCGGCTGCGGATCCTGGCGGTATTCGCCTTCAAAAAAATCGCGCACGACGCCGGCATCGCTCTGGTAACGCGCGATGGCGCGGACTTCCACGTTGGTGTAGGGATTGGCCAGGTAGGTGAAATAAACGCGCTGGCGGTTTTCGGAGACGGGCGCGTTGATGAAATTGGTGCTGGCGTCGTCATCGTGCGTGTAATAATAGCGCAACGTGCCGGCGCCCCAGCGGCCGAGATTGTAATTGAAGTCCGGCCCCAGGCCCACGCCGCGCCGTTCCCGGTAATCAAGGTGAAATTTTCCGTTCAGTTCATCGTTCATCCACCACGTGTATTCGCCAAGGATGAAGGGCCCGAAGGAACTGCGATAGCCGGGAACGAAATCGAAGTTGTTGGCGTGCGGTCCGAGATTACGCGAGTAATACGGGAAATAGAAAACGGGCACGTCCCCGATGTACAACATTGCGTCCCACGCCTGCACTTTGTCGTTTGGAGTGATGCGTATCCGGTTCGCGCGGATTTTGAAGAACGGTTTGGAGACGTCATCGGTGGTGAGGATGCCATTGGTGGCAGTGTAAGTGCCCTTTTCCAGCCGGTTGGAGACGACGTTGCCGTGCAACCCCCTTCCCTCCATGAACACCGGCGGTTTCCCGGAGCGAAATTCGTCCGAGATCATCTGGTGCGTGTGGAAATTGTAACGCATGTGATCACCCGCATAGAGTTCATCACCCTGCTGAATGCGGACATTGCCGCTGGCGATGGCTTCACCGGTGTTTTTGTCCAGGAAAACGGAATCCGCCGTCAGGATGGTGCCCTTGTAATTAATAAAGATTCCGTTGGTGCCGGCAGCGGTGTTGTGTTTGAGGTCATAAACGGCGTTGGCCTGACCGGTTTGAAGACTCCTGATTTCGATCGTGGAGTTCGTGTCCTGCTGGGCGCGGAGAGTGAAACAGGCAAAGAAAAATGCCGCGGCCGCAACAATGATGGGCAGTCGTGTCATCAAACGCGGCAAGCTAACCAGAAGTCAATTGGTGTGCCAAGCCGGGATTTCCCCGGAAGAAAATTTCGCTAACGATTGCGGCTCTGCGCGCGTTCTTTGTGGCACGTGAACTGCGAACAGATTCTCAGGACGAGCTTTATGGCGACGAAGATCAAAATGATGAAGTTAATAACGGAGACTGACGCGCATGCTGCCATCGACAAGTGCCCGCCCAAGCCGGCGCTTTACATGATGCAGATGCGCACGCGCAGCTTCCAGCCCGCCCTGCCCAAACGCCGCCTGCCCATCCGCATCCATCCGGAAGATACCGCCAAAGAAACGCCGGTGCAGATCATTTTCCTGAAACCGGAAAACAAGGCGTAAGCGTCTGCCAGCCCTCCTTTTGTTTCCCAATCCCTTAAGGGACTGAGTGATTTTGAGGCAGCGTTGTGTCCAAAATTCTGTTGGTGAGATCGATTTCCATACGTGTAGGATTTGTTTCCAAACCGGGTCCCGGGCCGCTCAGGATGAATTCCACCTTCTCGAAGCCCATCATGGTGAAGAGATTAGCTAATTGCCGGCGCGCGCGGTCGTCTGCCTCGGTCCGAATCCCGCCGCGTAAAGCGTCCGCGCGCATATCGTCCAGCACCATCTTGCGCATCTTTTGCTCAAGGTCTTTGTCGTAGGAGCGAAGGAATCCGGTGGTGCGCTCGACCACCTTGGTTTCGTTGTCATTCAGGTAACAATCCGTGATCCGCGCGTGCGGCAGGCGGATGGAGATGGTTTTATCCCGAACCTTGATGTCCGCGGGCTTGATTTGGCTCAAATCAATTCCCGCTTTCACGGTTCCCTGGGCGAGCAGTAGAATGCGATTGTCGCCGGCAAAGAGGCTCAGGATGGCAGGTGGCGGATCGTCCCAAACCTCGATTTTTTGCAGGACATATTTGACGGTGACGAGTTCAGAGAGCGATTGCACCTGTTGCAGCAGGACGGGCGTATCATAAACGCGGTGCGGGCCCTGGCTGCCAAACAAACGCGAAAGTTTGAATCCGAGATAAATGCCGCCGGCGAACAGTGCCACCACTGCCACCAGGATCATCACTCGCCGCGCTTTCGCCATGGGCGGAGTTTAGGATTCATCATGGAAATAGGCAATGCAGGGCTTGCGCATTTAAAAAGTAGCGCGTGAGTCTCGTCTGCGAGTGTCGGCGCGTCTCCCCGCCAGACATCTGGGTTGCAATTAATCGACAATTGTCCTGGCACCGGGACGGTGCCGGAACTCGCGGGGGGACACCCGCGCTACAATTTGCGCTTCGCCCCCCATGCGCCTTGCACCTCCTCATCCCGGCCTTCTCCTCCACTTCATGGAGGAGAAGGTGATGATCAGCCGTTTGGACATGCCTTTTGAGGTGGTTCAATTTTTAATTTTGAATTTTCCATTTTGAATTAGCATATGCGCATGAACTTTGTTGGGACCTTTCCCGCTTACCGTCCCCGGCGATTGCGCCAATCCGCGGCGATGCGCCGGCTGGTCAGCGAAACTCAGTTGAGCGCCAGCCGGCTCGTGCTGCCGCTATTCGTCCGCAGCGGACGCAAAATCCGCCGCGCGATCCAGGCGATGCCGGGCGTGTTCCAGCTTTCACCCGACGAACTGCTCCGCGAAGCGGCACAAGCGCACCGCGCGGGCGTGCCCGCAATTTTGCTATTCGGAATTCCGGACAAAAAAGATGCCAAAGCCTCCGGCGCTTACGCGGCCAATGGCATCGTGCAGCAAGCCGTGCGGTTGTTGAAAAAGGAATTGCCGGAGCTTCTGGTCATCACGGACGTCTGCCTTTGCGAATACATGGAGCACGGCCATTGCGGCATCGTGCAGCCATCCAAAACCGGCGCAAAGATTCTCAATGATCCCACGTTGAAATTGCTCGCGCGAACGGCTGCCAGCCACGCCGAAGCCGGCGCGGATATAATCGCGCCGAGCGACATGATGGACGGACGGGTACGGGCGATTCGCGAGCAACTCGACAAGGGTGGCTTTACGGAAACGCCGATCATGTCCTACGCCGCAAAATTTGCGTCGGCGTTTTATGGGCCGTTTCGCGAAGCGGCGGAGTCGACGCCCAAATTTGGCGATCGGCGCAGTTATCAGATGGACGCGGGCAACGCAGCCGAGGCCTTGCGCGAAGTGGCGCTCGATATCCAGGAAGGCGCCGATATCGTCATGGTTAAACCCGCGCTGGCGTATCTGGATATTTTGCACCGCGTGAAAGCCGAATTTGGTTATCCCACCGCCGCGTATGCCGTGAGCGCGGAGCACGCAATGATCAAGGCCGCCGCGGCGAAGGGATGGATTGATGAGCGGGCGGTTACATTCGAAAGCCTGTTGGCGATGCGCCGCGCGGGGGCGGATATCATCATCACTTACGCGGCGGTGGACGTGGCGAAGTGGTTGAAGTGAACAACTTCCAGGGGCGGATCAAAGGAAAACGACGATTGGGGTGTAGCAGACGAAGGTCAGCTATGGCTGTGCAGCATGGAGAACACGACGAGCAGCACAATTCCAATCACGGCAACGACGACGATCGCACCGACGATAAATATCGTGTTCGTCTTGTTGCTCTTCTTGGAAAAACCTTTTGAGGTGGTGTCGAATCCAGTGCCCGTCCCTCCGGCCAATTCGTTCAGATTGACGCCGCGAGGCATGGCCATTGTCGATTCTCTTTTTTTCTGAGGCGCTGGAGCAGGTGCAGCCGGGGCGGGCGCGGGCGCTTTCGGCGGCGGGACCGGCATGCCTTCGGTCAGCAATTGCAATTCGATTTGACCGAGCTTCAGCGTCTGGCCGGGTTTTAAAACGCTTTCAGAGATTTTTTCGCCGTTGATGAAGGAACCGTTCGTGGAACCCAAATCCTTGATGACCACTTCACTGCCGCGCAAAATAATTTCGGCGTGATGGCTGGAGACAGAGGGGTCGGCGATTTGAAAAGTATTGTCGTCCACACGACCAATTGTGGTTGTGTCCACATTCAACTCGTGGGTGCGCCCGTTGAATCCCGCACTAAGGACGACAAGTTTCGCCATAGGTTACGTCACGTAAATTGATTATCGTCACCGCCAGACCCAAGTCAAACGGAAACATCTGAACAACAAACGTCAATGCTGAATCGAGACACCGGCTTGCACCGCTTGTCTCGTTCGTTGCGTTCACGATCTTTTTTCGAGCATCGTTCGGAACTCCGCAAACAGCGGAGTGGAATCGTGCGGTCCCGGAGAGGCTTCGGGATGATATTGCACGCAAAATATCGGCTTCGTCTTGTGTCGCATGCCTTCAACGGTCTGATCGTTGAGATTGATTCTATCGACTGACACGTCCGACGGCAAGGATTTCGCATCAACGGCGAATCCGTGATTTTGAGACGTGATTTCAACACGGCCGGTTTCAAGATCTTTCACCGGCTGATTGCCGCCGCGATGGCCGAATTTCAATTTGAAAGTTTTTCCTCCAAAGGCCTGCCCGAGAATTTGATGTCCCAGACAAATTCCAAAAATGGGCACGCCGCTCTTCACCAAATCCTTCGTTGCCTGCACCGCGTACTCGAGCGCCGAAGGATCGCCGGGGCCGTTGGAGAGAAAAATTCCGGCTGGTTTGTATTTCAGCGCTTCCGCCGCGGGGGTGGTGGCGGGAACGACCTGAACCTTGAAACCCTGCTGCCGCAACCGGCGCAGGATGTTGTATTTCATTCCAAAATCGTACGCGACAATCGGGATATCCGCCGGTGGCAGCGGGTCGCGGACGTTGCGAGCATCGCCTTTCGCCGCGCCCTGCACGAGATTGAAACGGGCGCTTTGCTCATCCCGGGCGTCCCACAGGAACGCTTCGCGATGCGTGACTTCCTTCACGTAATCCACGCCGACGAAAACAAATTCCTTCGCGCGGCGGACCGCTTCGGTTTCCGAAATGTCCTCGGTGGAAATGATTCCATTGAGCGCGCCGCGAACGCGGAGTTTTTTGGTCAGTGCGCGGGTGTCAATTCCTTGAATGCCGGGAATGCCATTTTTTTCCAGATAATCGGCGAGCGAATAATCCGCGCGCCAATTGCTCACGACGGGCGAGAGTTCGCGAATGACAAAACCGGCGACATGCGGGCGCCAGGATTCCACGTCCTGCAAATTGACGCCATAATTGCCGATGAGCGGATAGGTCATCGTGACAATCTGGCCTTTGTAGGAAGGGTCCGTGAGGATTTCCTGGTAGCCGGTCATGGAGGTGTTGAAGCAAACCTCGCCGGTGGCCGAGGCGCGCGCGCCAAAACCTTTGCCGTGAAAAACCGAACCGTCTTCTAGAGCCAAAACTGCTTTCATCTCAGATACAAATTGCGCCGATGCTAAAGCCGATTGCCCGCCGGTCAAGTTTCAAAGCGGAATTTGGTCTTATTCCGCCAATAATTCAGACCGGGCTCGCCGGAAATCATTTCGCTTTTATTTTCGCGGAGTCCAGTTCGCCGAAGAGTTCCTTTGCCCCGCCATCAATGGAGCCAACATGCCGCCAGACTTCTTTTCCATCGCCATTGAGCGCCACCAGCGTGGGGAAGCCTTCGACATCGAATTTTTGCGACAACAAATCGTTCGTCGCGCTCGCCGCCTCCGGCAGGTGGTATTGCTGTGGAAAATCCACGGTCAGAAAAACCAGGTTGGAGTCCGCATAAGCCTGAAATTCAGGCTTCGAAAAAATTGTGTTATGCAATTCGATGCACGGCGGGCACCAATCCGAGCCGGTGAAATCCATTAACACGAGCTTGTTCCCCGCCTTGGCCCGGGCCAGCGCACCGTTCAAGTCAATGGGCT
>Ga0134126_10013701_pt1 | contig 10233 bp, 9 predicted proteins | sample KB31752_FD_96881 | JGI IMG/M metagenome (GOLD analysis project Ga0134126, IMG submission 96881) | Terrestrial soil microbial communities with excess Nitrogen fertilizer from Kellogg Biological Station, Michigan, USA - KB3-175-2 | ecosystem: Environmental > Terrestrial > Soil > Unclassified ...
GATGCTTCGACAGGCTCGGCATGGTCTGAGCCTGTCGAAGGATGGCAATCCCGCGGCCAATCGGCCTAGAATCGCGAGCTCGTCAGTTTCACGTCGGCGAGCTGCCAGACGCGGTCGAATTCCGTGTGCGTCGCGGCGGCGCCGTCCCGGTCGCCGAGCATGTCCTGCGCCCGGGCCAGCCCGAACAGCGCCCAGCCGTCGATGCGATAGGTCTTGAGGCTGCGCGCATAAACCTCGGCAGCTTCCTTCGCACGTCCGGCCTGCAGCAGGGCGGCACCCAGCAGATGTGCCGAGGGCTGATGCCAATAGGGCGGCTCGGTGTAGGGCAGTGCCTCTTCCGTGTCGCGCGCCTTGGTGAAGAAGGCGATCGCGGTTTCGAGGTCGCCGGAGGTGCGCGCGATCTCGCCATCGAGATCGGCTAGTGCGATCTGCACCATGGCGCCGGCCGGAATGGCCGTGATGCCGGTGAGTTCGCTGTCACTGGCGAGAGCCGCAAGGGCGGCGCGCTCCGTCTTCGCCTCCGCCATGTCGCCGGTGTTGGCATAGGCAAAGCCGCGCGCCAGATGCGCGATGGCAAGCGTCAGCTTCTGGTTGTCCGGTGGCAGCGGTTCGGCGAGCGCGGCATCCCACTTTCCGAAGCGCAGCAGGGTCGCGTAGGGCGTGAGGAAATAGAGCTGCGCCTGCGGCCCCATCATGGCGGCATCGGGGCCGACCGCCTTCACCAGCCGGCGCGCCGCGTCGATCGAGGCCTGGTAGCGGCCTTCCATCTCGGACGACGTCCACAGGAAATGGATGTTGTGGCCGTAATAGCCGACGGGATAATAGCCCTGTGCGCGGCAGGACGCGATGTACTGCTCGTCCACCAGCGCCGCCAGCGTGTTGACCTTCGCCGCATCGGCGTAGCGTCCGACGCGATAGTAGATGTGCGACGGCATGTGCACGATGTGGCCGGCGCCGGGCATCAGCTTCTCGAGTCGGTCGGCCGCAACCTCGGCACGCTCGGGCGTCGTGGTTCCTTCCACCGCGTGGATGTAGAGATGCAGCGCGCCCGGATGGTAAGGCGACCGTTTGATGATGCCTTCCAGCGTGGCGACGATCTCCTTGGCATGACCTTTCGGCGTCACGCCGTCCTGCTCCCAGTAATCCCAGGGCTGGGTGTCCATCATCGCTTCGGCATAGAAGGTGCCGGCATCGAGATCGTTCGGATATTTCTTCCACAGATCGCCCATGGCGCGGGCATAGGCGTCGTCGAGCTGGGCGCGGTCGGCCTTCGGATCGGAGGAATAGCGCTCGGCCAGCGCGTTGATCCAGTCGCGCTCTTCGAGCGAAGCATAGCGCTTCAGCGCGATGGCGTTCTGCAATGCCGTCCAGGCGGGCTTCACCGCATCGCGCGGCATCGGAAGATTGATGTTGGGTCCGAGTGCGATGGCCCAGCCCCACCAGCACATCGCGCAATGCGGATCGAGCCGGGCCGCCTCGCGGAAGGAGCGCATCGCCTCGGCATGGTTGAAGCCGAACAGCAGGTTGACGCCCTGGTCGAACAGACGCTGGGTCCGGGCGTTCTTCGTGCTGATCTTGTGGTGGTGGTTGCCGAGACCCTTGAAGATCGGCGCGCCCGGCTTGTCGGCGGTGCCCATGTACACGCCGGGCATCGGATCGACCATTTTCATGACCATGCCGGACATTGGCGCCGACGGCATGCCGGGCATGGCGGCGGTGGCGGCCGTCGCGGTCAGCGCTACGCAAAAAATAACGGGCAAGGCTTTCATGTAATCCCCCATTCAAAATTCAGCAGCAATCTTGTTCCAAAACCTAACCCAATTCGTCATCGCCCGGCTCGTCCGGGCGACCCAATTTTCGTTCCGCACCGAAAAATTGGGTCGCCCGCATAAAGCGGGCGATGACGACCGGATTTTTCGCGCCGCGACAAGATGGCCGCAAGACCTTGTGCAGCCAAGCCTTTATGCAGTCGACATGACCGTTGTCGCATCTCGGCCTGACAGCTTCTGGCGCAGCCGCCGCGCGGTCGGTCTCTGGCTGCTGGCGGTTGCGGCGGTCATCCTGGGGATGATCACGGTCGGCGGCCTGACGCGGATCACCGGCTCGGGTCTGTCGATCACCGAATGGGATCCGATCGTCGGCGTGCTGCCGCCGCTGAACGATGCGCAATGGCACGAGGCGTTCGCCAAATACCAGCGCATCCCGCAATACATCCACGAGAACGCCGGCATGGGCCTTGCGGCGTTCAAGGGCATCTTCTGGTGGGAATGGGCGCATCGCCTGCTGGGACGGCTGCTCGGCGTGCTCTTCCTGGTGCCGTTCCTGTGGTTCGCCTGGACAGGTGCGATCCGGCGGACGGAGTGGCCGCGCATGGTTGCGCTGTTCGCGCTGGGCGGGCTTCAGGGCCTGGTCGGCTGGTGGATGGTGCAGAGCGGGTTGGAGACGCGGGTCAGCGTCTCGCAATACCGGCTCGCCATCCATCTCGGCGTCGCGCTGATCCTGCAGGTGGCGATCGTGTGGACGGCGCTGGAGTATCTGCGTCGCGCCCCACCCGACGCGCTTCGCGCGTCGACCTCCCCACAAGGGGGAGGTGGCAAATGGGCGTTCGTCATCGTCGCTCTGGTCTATATTCAAATGCTGCTGGGCGCGCTGGTCGCGGGCCTGCATGCCGGGCTGCTCTACAACACCTGGCCGTCGATGGACGGGCGGCTGATGCCCGAGGACGCGTTCGCACAGCGCCCGTGGTGGATCAATTTCTTCGAGAATCCCGGCACGGCGCAGTTCGATCACCGCATCGGCGCTTATATTGTCGCTGTCAGCGTCTTCGCCCTGTGGTGGCGCGAGCGTGGCCGGCTGCAAGGCCTGGCGCGGGTCAGCGGCAATGCGCTGCTGCATCTGACGTTGTTCCAGGTCGCACTCGGCATCGCCACATTGTTGCTGCAAGCGCCGGAGATGCTCGCCGCGGCGCATCAGCTCACCGCGGCGCTCCTGCTGTGCACCGCGGTGTGGCACCTGTTCGAAACTGCGCCGGAAAGGCAGCACGCGCGATGAAACGCCTTGCGGGATTGGGATGTCTGGTTGCGGTTCTGCTTGCCGCCAGCGGCGCGGCGGCCGCCGGCATGGTGGACCAGCTGAAGGCCGGCAAGCTGCAATGCTACGGACCCAACACGGTCAGGCACACCTGCGCCGCGTTGTCGGGCTACACTTTCGGCGGTCCCAAGATCATGAACCAGGCCGAGGTCCTGATATCCACCGATCCCGTCGGGACGATGAAGACCGACTCGCCCGTCACCTTCAAAGGCGACGTCATCTGCGGCTTCACGTCGAAGGATGACATCGACAACGCCGTGATCGCTTCGGAAGGATATGTTCTGAGCGAGGCGCAGGCCGCGGGCGTCAAGGCGCAGATCTGGGCGACCATGGCGTCGCGCGCCGGCCAGGAGTTCTGCACGACCTATGTGCCGACAGGCGGCGGCGCCTATACGACGCGCTATACGCTGGGCGGCAAGCCGGACGACACGCCGCCGACCACGGTCATCCTCGTCGATCCGAAGGACGGCTACCGGGTTGCGCCCTAGGCGCCTAGCGCCTGATCCAGATCGGCGATGATGTCCTCGACGCTTTCGATGCCGATGGAGAGGCGCATCACTTCGTTGCCGGCGCCCGCCCTGGCGCGCTCCTCGTCGTTGAGTTGGCGGTGCGTGGTCGATGCCGGATGGATGATCAGGCTGCGCGTGTCGCCGACATTGGCGAGATGGCTGATCAGCTTGACGCCGTTGACGACCTTCACGCCCGCCTCGTAGCCGCCCTTGAGCCCGAAGGTGAACACCGCGCCGGCGCCTTTGGGGCAATAGGTGCGGTGCAGGCCGTAGGACGCGTCGCCCTCCAGCCCGGCATAGTTCACCCAGGAAATCTTCGGATGGCGCTGCAGCCATTGCGCCACGGCGAGCGCGTTGTCGCAATGCTTCTGCATGCGCAAGGGCAGCGTCTCGATCCCGGTGAGCACGAGGAAGGCGTTCATCGGCGACAGCGCGGGGCCCAGATCGCGCAGGCCGAGCACGCGGCAGGCGATGGCATAGGCCATGTCGCCGAAGGTCTCCCACAGCTTCATGCCGTGATAGGACGGGCAGGGCTCGCTCAACGTCGGATATTTGCCGCCGCCCCAGTTGAATTTTCCGCTGTCGACGACGATGCCGCACATCGAATTGCCGTGGCCGCCGAGGAATTTCGTCGCCGAATGCACGACGATGTCGGCGCCCCACTCGATCGGGCGGATGAGGTAGGGCGAAGCCAGCGTGTTGTCGACGATCAGCGGCACGCCGGCGGCATGGGCATGGCCGGCGATCGCCTCGATGTCGCTGACGATGCCGCCGGGATTGGCGAGGCTTTCGATGAACACCGCCCTTGAGCGGCCGTCGATCGCGGCCTTGAACGAGTCCGGCTCGCGCGTGTCGGCCCATTTCACCTGCCAGCCGAATTTGGCGAAGCCCTGGGAGAACTGGTTGATCGAGCCGCCATAGAGCTGGCGCGCCGCGACGACGTTGTCGCCGGGGCTCATCAGCGTGTGCAGCGCGATGAGCTGCGCGGCGTGGCCCGAGCCGACGGCCAGCGCGGCGCGGCCGCCTTCGAGCGCGGCGACGCGTTCCTCGAGCACCGCGTTGGTCGGGTTCATGATGCGCGAATAGATGTTGCCGAAGACCTGCAGGTTGAACAGCGCCGCCGCATGATCGGCGTCCTCGAACACGAAGGCCGTGGTCTGGTAGATCGGCGTGGCGCGCGCCCCGGTGGCGGGATCGGGCTGGGCGCCGGCATGGACGGCCAGCGTGTTGAAACCGTAGTCGGACATTCTTCGTCTCCGTTCAGAAGGAAAGGCGGCCCTTCAGATCGTCGAAGGGCACCATGACATGTTCGCGATGGGCGGGGCGAGCCGTCAGCCGCTCATACCACGCCTCGACATTCGGCAGGGCGGGGCGGTCGATCTCGAGCGCGAAATAGCGGTAGAGCTGCGCCCCGGCGGGAATGTCGCCGAAGGTGAACGTGTCGCCGGCGATGAAGTCGCGCCCTTCGAGCTGGAGATCGAGCAGGCGGAACAGGATGGCGCTGCGCGCGATGCCCTGCCGGATCGCCGGCCAGTTCCGCTGCGCTTCGGGCGTGCGATAGAAGCCCCAGAACACACCGCCGGTGAATGCCGGCTGGAGATCGGCGAGCGTCCAGTCCGTCCACATGTCGGCGCGGGCCCGTACCGCCGGATCTTTCGGCCACAACGTGCCGGCGCCGTATTTCGCCGCGAGATAGCGCAAGATGGCGTGGCTTTCCCACACCACCGCGCCGCCGTCGTCGATTACCGGCACGCGGCGGTTCGGGTTGAGCGCGCCGAATTCTTCCGTATCGAGCCCGCCGAACGGGCCGCCCGCGTCGATGCGCTCGTGCGGCAGGCCGAGCTCGCCCACGGCCCACATCACCTTCTGCACATTGATCGAATTACGCCGGCCCCAAACTTTCAGCATGCCGGCAACCCCTGCGCCTTTACGCGAAGGGTGCGACCGCGAGAACCTAATGCTTCGCGTCCACGCCCGCCGGGGCCTTCCAGACACCGGCGGCCTGGCCGGCGTGCGTCTGTGCAGCCGGCACGTCGCAGTGCCATTTGCCGTCCGCGTGTTTGGTGTAGGTGCCACCGTCCTGGGTACAGGCCTGGCTCTGAACCCCATTCGGCGCGATCATGAGATTGGGATGTTTGATATTGGAACGCGTCGTGTTGATTGCGGCTGCGCCCGCAGGAACAGTGCATAAGAAGAAAAGCGCGATGGCCGAAATTGTTGTTGTCCGAGATTGCATTTTGGTTTCCCCCTAAGTGTCGTGACCACAAGAACGACATGCAGATGAACGCCGCCTGAACGGTTTCGCGAATCATACCCGCTTCAGACTGCCGCCCTTGCCGAACAGGAGCGGCTTGCGGTTGTCGATCACCTTGCGGTTGACGCCCATCCAACCGATCTCGCCGGAGAACCGGCCGTGCTCGATCTTGGGGCAGCGATCCATGACGACGGTGAGGCCGGCATCCTGCGCCAGCTTCGCCGCTTCGTCGCTGACGACGCCGAGTTGCATCCAGATCGTCTTGAGGCCGAGGCGGTCCTTTTCGGCGAGCGCCTCGCGCACAATCTGCGGCGCCGCGTCGGCGCTGCGGAAGATGTCGACCATGTCGACCGGCGCCGGCACGTCGTGCAGCGAACCGTAGACCGCCTGCCCGAGAATTTTCTTGCCGGCGAGCGCCGGATTGACCGGATGGATGACGTAGCCCTTGGCGAGCAGATACATCATCGCGAAATAGGACGGACGCATGTCGTTGCCCGATGCGCCGACCATCGCGATCGTCTTGGTGGAACGCAGGATCGATTTGATCAGGTCGTCGGGATAGCTGGGCATCGTGTTCATGGGGTGCGTGGGCCGATGTTGCTTAGCGAAGCACTGTGATCTGCGCAAGCAAAGCCGGAGAGCAGCGGGACGGGATTGCCGACGTCTGCGCCGCTTTCATCCAATACTGATCTGCACAGACCAAATCATTACATGGATGAAATACTTCTGGCCATCAATTTTTGTTTCCGCTATGTGGACAATGACTGTCGCATATCAGGCACGGGGCAAGACCTGAGAATTCTTATACTTGGCGGAGACGGTTATCTCGGCTGGGCGACGGCCATGCACATGGCCGAACTCGGGCACACTGTTCTCGCCGTCGACAATTATCTGCGCAGAAAAATCGCCGATTCGGCCGGCGTGTTTTCGCTTGTTCCGACGCCGCGCTTCGAGGCGCGCGCGCAGGTCTTCCGCGATGTTGCCGGGAAAGACATCCAGACAGCGGTGCTGGATTGCCGCGATTTCGGCGCGCTACGCAGAACCGTCGGCGCGTTCGGCCCGGACGCGATCATCCACTACGCGGAACTGCCCTCCGCGCCGTTCTCGATGGCCGGCTACAGCGAAGCCCAATTGACGCTGACGAACAATCTGACGACCACGTTCAACCTGATCTGGTCGATCATCGAGGCGGCGCCCGGCTGTCATGTCATCAAGCTCGGAACGCTCGGCGAATACGGCACGCCCAACATCGACATCGAGGAGGGCTGGCTCGAGGTCGAGCACAAGGGGCGCAGCCAGAAATTTCTCTATCCGCGCGAGGGCTGCAGCCTCTATCACACCTCCAAGATCATGGAGACCGACCTTCTGTGGTTCTACGCGCGCACACGCGGCCTGCGGGTGACCGACCTGATGCAGGGACCGGTGTATGGCGTCTCGACCGCGCAGACGCGGCTCGACCCCGGGCTTGCCACCAATCTCTATTATGACGACGTGTTCGGCACGGTGCTCAACCGCTTCGTCGTCCAGGCCCTGGCGGGAATCCCGCTGACGGTCTACGGCGGGGGCGGCCAGAAGCGCGGCTTCCTCAACATCGTCGACACGCTGCAATGCGTGTCGCTGGCCGCGTCCAGTCCGCCGCCGGCCGGCGCGCTCCGGATTCTCAACCAGTTCACGGAGGTCTTTTCGGTGGCCGACCTGGCAAGGCTGGTGCAGGAGGCGGCCGCGCGGCTCGACATCGCCGTCACGATCCAGCACCTCGACAACCCGCGCAAGGAACAGGAACGCCATTACTACAGTCCCTCCAACCGCGGCTTCGTGGATCTCGGACTGGTGCACACCGCGCTGACCGCCGATGTGGTGGTCGACATGCTGCAGACTGTGCGTCCGTATACGGATCGGATCGACAGGGACCGGATCCTGCCGACCGTCGACTGGAGCGGTCGCGGTGCGTGAGCCGGCCGCCGCTGTCGCGTCGGCGCCCGAGCCGGCGATGGAAGCGGCGGCCCGGATCGCCGTGTGCATCTGCACCTATCGCCGGCCGCGGCAGATGGCCCGGCTGCTCGACGGCCTCGACGCGCAGACCTTCAGCCGGTCGCCGCGGCCCGACGTCACGGCGATCGTGGTGGAAAATGAATCCGGCGGACCGGGCAGGGCGGTCTGCGTCGGCCGCAAGGGGCGCCTCGTCTATGCCGAGCAGCCGGTCCCCGGCGTTCCTTCGGCGCGCAACATGTGCCTCGAACTCGCCGCCGGGATTTCCGATTTCATCGTCCTGATCGACGACGACGAGACGCCCGATCGCGATTGGCTCGACAGCCTGCTGGCGGCACAGCGCGACACCGGCGCGGACGTGGTCGCGGGCCCGTTCCTCGCCGATTTCGAGCAGACGCCGCCGGCGTGGATCCTGCGCGGCGAATTCCATGCGAGCCCGCTGGCGCGAACGCGCAGCCATATCCCGTTGCTGGCATTCACGCCGCCGAGGACCGGCGCGCGCATGCAGTCCAGCGATTCCGGCAACGTCCTGTTCCGGTCCGACATTGTCCGGCGCACCGCGATCCGCTTCGATCCGTCGATGAGCCGGTTCGGCTATGGCGCCGACACGTTGTTCTTCCGTACGGTCGCGCGCCATGGCTTCCGCATCGTCGGGATCGCCGATGCGCGGGTGACCCATGTCATCCCGCCGGAACGGGCGACGCTTCGCTGGCTCCTGCGGCGCGCCGTCCAGCAGGGCATCTGTGTCGCCATCGTGGAGCGGCGGATCGGCACGACCGCGGCCGTGCGGCTCAAGCATATCGCCGGCGCCGGCCTGCGCGCGGCATTCCTCCCGCTGCTCTTTCCGCTACTGATCTTCTATCCGGCCGAATATGCGGCGTGGAACCTGATCCGCGTGCTCCAGGCCGTCGGAGTGTTGCTCGGCTCGCTCGGCGTGCGCGTGCGCTACAACCGGCGGGCGCCATGATCGCGCTGTTCCTCGGAGTCGCCAGGCAGTGCAGCCGCAGGATGCAGGCGCAATGGGCGCTGTTCGCCTGCATCAATGTGGCGCTGGATATCCTCTCCATCATGCTACTGCGGTCGGCGCTGGTGGTGCTGATCGCGGGCGCAGGAGCGCAGCCATGGCTCGGCCGCCTTATGGCGGTACCCGGCCATGACGGATCGGCGATCGCCGTGCTGCTCGGCCTGACCTTCGCGCTGTTCCTTGCCAAGTCGGTCCTTCTGGGCGTCTGGACGCGGCGTCTCGTCCGTCAGCTGGCGCGGGAACAGGCCGCGCTGGGCTGCCGGTTGTTCGACCGTTATCTGCGCCGGCCGTTTCTCGAGGCGCGGACCAAGGTCGAGCTCAAGCACAATCTCGACTTCGCCAGCCGCCAGGTCGTCTCCCAGATCCTCTTCCCCGGCCTGTTGATGATCTCGGAACTGGTCGTGCTGGTGGCGATCGCGCTGTATCTCCTGGTCGAGGCGCCGGTCATGACGATCGCGCTGGGGCTCTGGACGGTCGCGGTGGCCGTGTATTTCCGCAGCAGCGTCGCGCAGCACGGCCGCGCCGCCGGCCAGCAGACGCGCAAGGCGGCGCAGCGCATGTCGCGGACCTCGCTCGATGCGTTCAACGAACTGGTGTCGATCCGCCTGCAGGCCCGTGAGGGGTTTTTCGTGGAGCGCTTCCGGCGCGAAGCCCTGCGGTTCTCCGACGCCTTCGCGACGGAGAAATTCTTCCAGCAGCTGCCGAAATACCTGACCGAGACCTTGTTCGCGGGCAGCCTGTTCGTGTGGTTCGGCGCGCTGTGGGCGATCGGGTTGAGCCAGACCGCCATCGTGTCGACGCTGACGCTCTACGCGTCGGCGGCGTTGCGCTTTCTTCCGGCGCTGCAGCGCTGCATGAGCCAGTTCCACACCGCGATCGTCAACAGCGCCGAGTTGACGGCGGTCCTGCGCGACCTAGAGGAGAAATTGCAGCCGGCGCTTCCCGAACGTCCGGCGGGACAGCTGCCGCGCGCCGTGGCCCGTTCGATCGAGCTGCGCGATGTGTCGGTACGCTTCGCGGCGCCGGTGCTGCGAAACATCGGCCTGTCGATCCGCGCCGGCGAGAAGGTCGCGATCGGCGGCGCGACCGGCAGTGGAAAGTCGACCCTGCTCAACGTCATGCTGGGGCTCCTGCCGCCCGGGGGCGGCGCGGTGCTGATCGACGGGGCGCGGATCGATGTGCTGGCGCATCTGCGCACCAGCTCGGCCGCCTTTGTGCCGCAGGACGTCTATCTGCTCGACGGAACGGTGGCGGAGAATGTCGCGTTCGGCGTCGACCCGATCGATGCCGCGCGCGCCTGGCAGATGCTCGCGCTCGTCCGGCTGGCCGAGCGGTTCGGAAAGGACGGGCTGGAGAGCAGGGTCGGC
>Ga0134126_10013703_pt1 | contig 10232 bp, 9 predicted proteins | sample KB31752_FD_96881 | JGI IMG/M metagenome (GOLD analysis project Ga0134126, IMG submission 96881) | Terrestrial soil microbial communities with excess Nitrogen fertilizer from Kellogg Biological Station, Michigan, USA - KB3-175-2 | ecosystem: Environmental > Terrestrial > Soil > Unclassified ...
GCCACAGGGCCCCGCGCCGTCACCGTCAGCCTGGCGGGAAGGGCATAAGATCCGCTTCCGCGTTTCGAACCCGATCGTGAGACCGGCATCCGAATGACACCGAACGAGCCGACGGCGCGCGGGCCGCACGACATCGCCGATCACGGAGAGAGATCGGTAGGAGCGCCGTCAAAGCCTATTTTCGCGTAAAACGCCGAATATTTGCTTGGAGTGAAACTGCCCCAGCTAACCTGAGGATCGCGCCAGATCGGCTCTTCTGTGCGTATCTTACGGGAGGCAAGATTATATTTGCGCTAGGTCGGCATTCGTAAGCAGCTTCCGGCAATTGTTCTTGACTCCCTGGGTATTGTCGACCGAAAATCGCATCGCGGCAGTGCCTGCTTACTTCTTTGCCGTCCTAGGTAGTAACGACCGCGCTTTGACCCGTCTACGCGGTGCAGTATTCGGAGTCTATCTGCTGGGGCGTGGTGTGAGTCTTCTCTTCCGCAAGGGGACGCTTGATGTCTTTGCAGATGCTGGCCGGTACATCGGGCAGGTAAGGTATTTTCCAGGTTCGGACGTTCCCTCCGCTGCCGCCGGCCACGAGTATCTTGCTGTTCTCGGCGAACGCGAGGAAGGTCAGATAGTCGGTATATTGAAATGGCTCGCCTATTCGTTCTCCTGTGGATGCGTCCCAGAGCTGGATCGCGCCGTCGGGGTGGCCGACAGCTAGGATTGTTCCATCTGGCGACAGGGCCAATTCAGCGACGTCCCCGCCGTAGAATGATGGCCCTGGCTTAAGGGACGATGTATTCCATACTCGCACGATGTTGCTTCCGTCGGCGGTCGCAAGCATTGTTCCGCTGGTGTTAGTGGTCATGATCTGGTCGTTGTTCATGAGAATCCGGCGGCGGCCGGTCTCCAGGTTGATCAGCTGGACCGGGCCCGGACCATCAATGGTCCCGTAGGCGAGCGCGAGCGCCGCGTCGTTATCTATGAAGGCGCCGGCGCTCGCGTAGAAGCCATATCCGGTCCTGATATTCTTCGATTGGCGTGCGCGAAGATTATCCAGCGTGATCATGCCGTTGAGGTCGCTGGTGGCCAGGATAGTATCCGATGAATTAATTAACGGCAATGGGCTCGATATTCCGTATCTATCCGGAATCCTGCTGCGATGATTCGTGGTGATGTTAATCAATTGAGCGACGGGGCCGGGGCTTGTGATCGCGAGGTAAGCGCTGTCCGGGCTGAGCGCCAGGCCGTTGATGTCGGTTCCGGTCAGGATTGTTGTCAGTCTGCGGCTGATGACGTTGAGTACCTGCACGCCGGTCCCTAGCTCTATGGCCAGGATGTTTCTTGCAGGCGAGAAGGTCATTGACCGGGCGTAGTACAGGTTCTGGCCGAGATCGGTTCGAGCCTGGCTGGGCACGGTCCATATCTGAGCCTGACCGTCGGCGCTCGCGAGAGTGCGTCCGTCCGGGGCGAACGCCACGGAACTTACCGGCGATCCGGCTTGCAAGGGGGTGCCCGTCATCTGGCCAGTGGCCGTGTTCCAGATGTCGATCGCTCCGCTGTCAGTTCCGGCGGCCAGCGTCGCACCGGCGGGACCGAACGCGAGCGCGTCGACGGAGGAGGCTGCGTGCAGTACGGGGTCGGCGTGCTTGCGTAGCCGGAGGCTCCAGAGCTCGACTGACCCGCTGTCGGCCCCGATGGCCAGCTGCTCGCCGTCGGGCGAGAACGCAAGCTCGTCGGCGCCGCGCACGCGGATAGCCGTCGGCCTGGGTCGCGGCGAGGTCAGGTTCCAGAGCTGTACTAGCCCGTTGCTGGTGATGAGGGCCAGGACGCGTCCTCGCGGGGAGATCGCCATCGCCAGCGGGCCAAAGCCGACCGCTGGCACAGCACGGCCGTTGGGCAACTCGACGCACTCGGACGGTGGTTGGTAGCCAGTAGTTGGTGGACCCGGAGAAGTCGTAACAATTCGGATGGGGGAGCTGGGGTTGTCATGAGCCGAGATACCGGGATCGGACCTGCCTGCATGACCGTGCGTGCGGCCGGTGCCGCTGGATGTGGGCGGCGCCTTGCTGGCAGCGGCAGAAGGCGCCGAGAGGCATGAAGGGTAGCCGGAATAACGAATGTCCGCGATCTTCCGGCCGGTGCTCGCGATCCGTGCCTGTACCCGACCGAGGCTATTCACGGTGATGATGATTGCCCCGTCCGGCGAGAACGCCACTGGCTTGAGGTGCTTAAGGATCTCGTGGTGGCGGGCATTCACGACCTGCCGATACGTATTGCTGTGCCACAGCTGAATGACGCCGGTGACAGTGATGGTGGCGTGCAGACGGTCCCGAATACCGGGCGCTGGCTGATAGTCATCAGCATTCCAGAACTGCACCGAGCCGGTTCCGTTTTTCACGGCCAATGTTCTGCTATCTGCGGTATAGGCGACGGACGTTACGTTCTGCGCGGATGTCAGAGTAACAATACCGGGAAGCGCCGCAGCCGCGAGCATGGCATGGCGAGACTGGGCAGAAGGATGCAAACGCCACGCAGCGAGGCTGTCAATTCTCGCCAGCAGCGGGTTCGCTGAGGCTTCTGCTTCGCTTTCCACGATGAACTCGCCGGACAAGGCGGCGTCACGCTGACGAATGGCGGTCTCACGCTGGCCGATGGCAATGAAACTGGCCGCCAGGGCCAGCGCGGTCAAGGTAGCCAGAGCCGCCACGGCGCTTCGCGCCAGCCTCATGACCCGGCGGTGCTGCCGCAGATGCTCGCCGATGAGCGCGACCCGTTCCGCTCCCCTGATCGCGGCAGCGATGGTCGCCAGACGATCATCCGGGATCCGGTCCCTGCGGTCGGTGAGACGGATATCAGCCAGATCCACCCACAGCGGTTCGGCAGCGAAAACGCCCCGCAGCGCCGACGGCACAGGAGCATCAACAGCCCAGTCCGAAAGCCCGCTGTCCCATGCGAGGCCGCGTTCGGTGCCCACGACAATCATCCGGTCCACCTGGCGGTGGGAAGTCCACCACCGCACCTCCCGGTCCACCGGCGCGGACTTCGCGGCATCAGCTGAAGCGAGCAGGACGAACCAGGCCGACGAACTCAATGCCTGTTCGATCGACCGCCACAGATCAGGGCTCGCGGCCAGATTGGCTGAGTCACGGAACACCCTTAGCCCGCGGAGCCCATACCACGGTTTCGCGAACCGCTCCAACCCGATCTGAAGCGCCGGACCGAGCAGGCCGTCGTGCCGATGGCTATACGAAATGAAGGCGTTGTATCCACGCGCAGACCGCATTCTGCCTCCACCATGCCCGAGCGCCAGTCAAACGACGATCGACACACCCGGTCGCCTGGCAGCCAAGATCGCCGCCAACGGCTAATTGTATCCGACAGGCCCCAAAACTACGCAATTACATGTGCGACCGTGCAGGCTGCGCTCTCTCCGGAACTGTCGAACGCTTGGCGCCCGAGAACGTAAATTTATCCGAAGGTCACCTCGTGCCAGTAATTCACGCCTGACGAATCCATCGGACTCGTAACATCCTTTATGCTGCCCAGCTACGCAACCCATCCGACCTAAAGGGCATCCATATCGAGCCAGATGCGTGCGGCGTGGTTCCTTGACGTGATCGCGGAACGTGACAGCTATGCGGCAGCGGGGTGCCCGCATGGCGTCGCCAGCGTGCCCTTGCTCGGCTGAGACCGGTTGGGAATCAGGTGCTGGCCTCAGCGCGCTGTAGTTCGGCACGGGTCCTGGCCGGGTCAGCCGGTGAGACGAGCTTTGGCACAGCCTGGCGCTAGCATGGCTGTCATGAGCCATCCGCTGGTGGAAGGGCAGCCGGTTATGCCGCTGCCGGCGCGCGAGCCTGCCGCGCTGCGCGCGGCTGTCGCCCGTCTTGACCCGGCGGCTCTGGCCCGGTTCGAGGCCGACTGGACGGCGGCGACCGCTCGGGCGCGGGATGAGTACAGCCTGCTTCCGGCACGGTATTTCGTGGAGCACTGGTTCACCTGGGTGGCCGTGGAACGCTGGCCCCGGCTGGCGGCCCGGTTGCGTGCCTGCGAGCGCATCGTCGCCGAGTCACCGGATCGCGCGGAGCGCCGGGTGGCGGCAGACGAGATCAGCAAGATCCTGCAGCAGGCCGAGACAGCCGCTGCATGAGCGACTGGACGTGGGAGTACGTCCCAGATGCCGCCAGCGTCATCGGCGGGCTCAGGCAGGCTCAGGTCCAGGAAGTGGAGAACCTCGCAGCGCGGATTGCCGACGTTGTGGCGGTGCGCAGGATAGGTACGTCATTCGACGTCCGTGAATCGGTTTCTAATGTAAAGAGTTACGGCGAAGGTTCTGTAATGATCTGGTTTCTCGAAGACTACCGGGATGATGTAGTTCTCGTCGTCCGGGCACAGCATCTGGGGTTGCCAGAGGGGTGAGACCGCCAGCCGCCCGCCCGCCAAGACCAGATGGCGCGAAGGATGGCTGGCGCAGAACAACTAATCGGTATTCACCGGACGCTTTGCCAGCAATTCCGGACAGCAACAGAACGAGCCACATGGGTGCAGCCCGATCACCCAGGCTGATCGCTGTGAGTGAAGTCAACAGGAGGGCGGCGACTCGTGTCGTCTCGCGACCGCATGCCGGTCTGGTCTAGGTATGCGGCGGCCCGGTCGACCGCCAGCGGTTGTCCTCCCTTTGGGGCGGCGGCCATCTGCCCGGCCAGGTCCTCGGCCACGCCGGGCATTCGACGCCGCAGTACTCTGACGGCATCGCGCCGGGCCATGGTGTCGATGTCCAGGACCTCGCCGAGAGCACTGAAACCGCCGCGTCGGGTGGTTATCAATACGTGCTCTGGCCCCGCCGGGCAGTAGCGGGCTGATCGCCGCCAGATCCTCGGCGTTGTCGAAGATCAGCAGCCACCGGTCCCGGTCGCGCAGCTCTCGGCAGACGGCGCGCTCCGGAATCGCCGATCCCGGACTAGCGGCAAGCCCAGCTCCCCCAGCTAGAGCGGCCAGGTCGCTGGCGATCAGCGTCGGCTGCTCGGCGTTGACCCACCACACCAAGGTCGTAGTCGCCGGCCTGCTGGCAGGCGTACTCGATGACCGACTGCGTTGCGGCCGGACAGCGAACATGGGTGCCTTATGGCGGGCTGCTGGCACTGGGGTTGCGGAGCAAGGTAAGAGTAGCGACTGCGGCGACGGCAGCGGCCATGAGCGCGGCAGCGGCAATGAAAAGCGCTGCGGGACGGCGGCGCCGGGTCAGCGGCCCAGTATCTGTGATGGCTGTGCCGAGGTGCATAGTGACGGTCAGCGTCTGCCCCTCCCGCGCTGCACGTCCCGCCGGCAGGTCGGGCGTTTCGGGTGGCTTCGGCGATAGCGGATCGGGGTTTAGACCGAGGGGGGCAGCCAGTTCGGATGCGGTCCACGTACAGGCCTCGGGGGTTAGCGCGGTGCTAGATCCGAGTGCAGCCGCAGCCAGCGTGATTGCCGTCTTGGTGTCCATTCCTTCGGCGACGTGGCCGCGCAGGATCGAGGGCAGGCCAGCGCTCGATGCTGCGGTGAGCACGCTGGTTTCGCGCGGCGCGTCCGGCAGGTAATCACTCAGCAGGTTCGCCATGACCTGGGCGTTGTCCAGCGCCGCGGGGCCGTGCGCAGGGTCTGACACGATGGCCCGCAGCGCAGCTCTGGCCTCGGCAGCATGCCCAAGCGGTATGGCGCCCATCGACTCCCCTCCCAGCGTTTCGGACCTACTGTGCCGGGGCCCACAAGATCACCGCAAGATGGCTTCGAAAGTGCGACGCCCGGTCATGCATGTAAGTCACGAAGCTCGGAGCGCTGTCCGCTGGATGACAGTTTACGAGACACCGTCCGCGGCCCGACCCATAACGTTTGAGTCGCCGGCGTCGCCCTCCAGTATCTGCCTACCATCTGGCTGACAATCCATAACGACGTTTCGGTGCTGCGCTGTTAGCTCCGACCAAACTGTTCGACCAGCGCATATCGAGCCCTCTGGGTGTGGATGATCGCACGGGTTGGTCACAGTGGGTAGTTGTTGCCGAGCGTAGGCGTCTGAGTTGGTGGCGCGGAGGCTCGGGCAAGGCGGGCTATTCCCACATGGTGCCGTTCCGCCGCAGGATCAGGGTGTTGCCGTTGTCCTGGTTGAATCCGACCCCCCAGCCGTTCCGGGCGGAGACGCTGGCGGCGAGGAGGGTGCTGCCGGGTGCGGATCTGGCGGTGCGGGCCTTTCTCCACGCTGTCCCGTTCCAGCGCAGAATCAAAGGCGCGCTGCGCGGGAAGCTGCCGTGCGTGAATGGGTAGCACGTTACTGGATGTATTCTCTGTCCCAGAGCCTTATTGTCTGGTGGAACTGGCGCTGGCCGGGAGTCGTTCGTCAGGGCTGGATGCGAGGGCGTTGAGTGGGCCGGGGTGTTCGGTCAGCGCGTGTCGTTGCTGGCCGGTGGCGTGGTGGCCCGTGGCGCATCGGGGGATGATCCTTGATGAGGGCGGATAAGAATGCCGGATCTGGCAACGGCCCGGTGCCGTGTGCCTGCCGCGGCGCCGCCTCGACTTCTTTGTACGCGCTTTGTGCCGCGCAAGTGCACAGTGCCGAGCTCCGACTCTGGATACTGTGATCATGCTGCTAACTGAGCAGATCCTGCTCACTTCATCCTTTTCGGGGTATCCTGTATGCCTGTCAGTGAATCCGCCCGCGTAATTGTTCTGAGCAGTCACTACGCTGATCCGCAACGTCGGGGATGGGGTCGCGTATCAGCATGGCGAGCGTTGCGATATGGCATCTATCGCTGACGTAGCGGGAGATTCGACCGCCGTCAGCTCCGTCTATGACGCGTTCATCTCCTATGGCAGCAATGACAGCCAGGTGCTGGCCCGTTCGCTTTACCGGGCGCTGCTGCGGCTAGCGAAGCCCTGGTACAAGTTCCGCATTCAGCGGATTTTCCTTGACAAAGCGGAACTTCCGGCAAGTTCAGACTTGCGGGGCGCTATCGAGCAAGCTCTGGCCAGTTCCAGGTGGCTGATACTCCTGGCCTCACCTGCCGCGGCGCAGTCGCGATGGGTTAACCGAGAAGTTAGCTGGTGGCTTGACAACGGCCGAGCCAGCCACTTGATTATCGCGACCACATCTCCAGAGGTCAGATGGGACGAGGACGCCGGCGGCTGGGCCGGCCCGGGGCAGGTCCCCCCGGCGCTGCGGACGTCACTGCGCCGGGAGCCGCGGATCGTCTACCTAACTGAGGCCGTGAACGGCAACCCGCGTACCCTGCCGACGGACCAGGTAGCGCAGATCGCCGCTCCGATCCGCGGAGTGCCCAAGAGCCGGCTGGTCGGAGACGACCTGCGTGAGCGGCGCAGGACAAGCCGCCTCGTCACGGCAGCCGTGTCCTCGCTCGTCATTCTGACGGCAGCAGCGGTGACTTCCTCGCTGATCGCCATCGGCCAGCGAGATCACGCCCTCGCGCTGGCCAAGGTAGCGCTGTCAAGACAGCTGGCAGCTACGTCTGAGTCAGAGCTGACAACCAATCTGCGCATTGCACTGCTCCTCGCTGCCCAGGCCTACGCGACGAACGCGAACGATCAGACGTACTCGGCGCTGATGCGAGCCGACCTCTCCACTCCCGAACTCGTCCGCTCCGTGCAGGCTGATTCGGCCGTCACGAAAATGGTCGCATCCGGAAACGGTCAGATCGTCGCAGCCGGGCTCGCCAACGGCGGGGTCTTGCGCTGGAGCTTCGCTGCCCCTCACCCCAGAGCCATACTCACTTTGCCAGGACCCATCTCTAGCCTGGCCATCAGCAACAGCGGATCAACCGTTGCGGCCTCGGACGGGACTCATACGCTCGTGTGGCACGCCGGGCATGAGCCATTGACGCTCAGTACGCCGTCAGGTCAAGCCGTCCGAGCGCTGGCGCTCTCGCCGTCGGGACGAACGGCTGTGCTCGGCAGCGCGCCACCGCCCCAGCGCACGCGCATGGCTGCCGCCATCGTCGTTCAACGCACAACTCGGAACTGTCCAGACGGCGCAGGAAGATTCTCTGTCAGCCTCCGGAGTCGCATACGTCGTTGCGTCGTCCGACCGCCAACTCATGTACGTGGACGCGGGGACGGCCGGCTGGCAGCGGCGAACCCTGCCTGGCTGGCATCTGCTCGCGGCAGGTCACCTCGCACTCGAAGCTACGCAGTACATCCAGGCAACCTCCAGTGACGGTCGGTTCATGGTAGCCAATGAGGGCTTCACCAACGCCGCCGTTTTGCCGGTCTGGCCAGTCAACGGCAGCTGGATAGGCAAGTCGCCGTTGACAGTTAAAATTCCGCGCACCACCTTCACCAACCTGACCGCATCGGCTTTCAGCCCTGACGATTCAGAACTAGCCGTGGCCGACGACGGCGTTCTCGACATCAGCCAGATCGCTCCGGCAGGAGCGCGCAGACCCGCATCGATCCAATTGGCCGGAAACGGCAGCATCTCCGCCATCAGCTTTGCGGGTACCGACAGCAAGCTCATCTCGGTCTCGGGTAGCGTCATCGCCGAGTGGAACCTCCATCAGCTCAGCCGCGTGTCCACCATCGCCGCGACACGGGTCGCGCCGTCGTGCGACGCGTGCGCTGGGCCGACCGTCGTCATCTCGCCCAACAACAAAGCGGCCGCCATAGTCAACGGAGATGCAAACGGCACAACTATCCAGCCGCTACCTGGAACGCCAGGGAAACGCATCTACGCTCCCGTCGGCACATCTGCTCCGCCAGTTTGGGACGGAGCGCACCGTTTGATCATACCGGGATGGCCAGCGACTCGCGGGATGCCAAAGATATTCACAGCGTGGCCGGCCGGGAAGGGCAGAACCACGGAACTTGCTGCAGCAATGTCCAGTACCAGGAAATCCGACGTAATAGTAGTCGTCGACCCCGGAAAAATATATCTGCAGAATGCCGCTACCGGTCTGGTAGTGCAATCCATTCCCATTCTCAAGAAATATCGCGTAAGCGCAGAGACCCGTGCCGCCGTCCACTCGGCACCTGACCTAGTAGCGATCGCAACGGGACACCTCGTGCGCATCATCGACCCCTACACCGGCAGCACCATCCGGCTCGTCAACGCAGCCGGCAGCGTTGCATCCGTCGCATTCGCCGGAGATGAGCTTGTGATCCAGCAGGCTAGCGGCAATCTTGAGATCTGGACTGACAGCGGATCGCGGCTGCGGCAGACCATCCCCGGTGACCAGAGCGACTTGAGCGCACCGGTTGTCAACCAGCAAGGCACGCTGATGGCCATTCCCCGGCTTGACGGATCGATACAGCTGATTGACCTGCAAGCGGGCGAAGTAATTACCACTATCCCACCGTACCCGCAACCGGATGCCGTTAAGGAAGGGGTCGCATTCTCGCCCGACGGCAAGCACCTCATCGTCGTTACGGAAGGTCTGGGAACGATCCTTCCGGTCTCTCCGCTAGACTCCGCCGACCTCATTGACTTTAGCATATCCGGGCGCGACCTCATGAAAGCAGCCTGTGCTGCAGCAGGCGGCAATATTTCTGCTTCAGAATGGCATTCATTCACTGGCACTCAGCTTCCGCAGAGTCTAGCATGTCGCTGAATATCAATTCCCGGAACTCGAAATGAACCCGACGCCGCGGACACCAGCCCGGCTTAGTTACGTCGCCGTGCTGGCCAATCTGTCCTCGTGGTCACCCGCCCACCCGCTCTGCATCGTCGAATGCGACAGAACGAGCCGTAGGCGCGTGCATCTGGCATGCGGGTGGTTGCTGTGCGCGGTGAGCTGTCGGTGTTGCTGGTGACCGGCCGGGCAGGGACCGCGGACCCGGGTGGCAGAATCCGGTGCATGAGCGTGCACCTGGTCCGCAGCTCGCGGTTGTTCCCCGGAGTCCCGTACGCGTATGCTGCCGCGGCCGGTCCGGCGGGTCTGGTATTCACCGCCGGAGCGTGTCCGCTCGATGAGGACGGGCTGGTCACCGCGCCCGGCGATGTCGCTGCCCAGGCGCGGCAGGCGGTGGCGAACCTGCGGACCGCGCTGGCGGACTCCGGCGCCACCCTTGCCGACGTGGTCAAGACGACCGTCTTCGTGGCCAGCAGCGAGCGCGGTGACCTGGTCGCCGCGTGGGATGAGGTCGCAGCAGTTTTCGGCGATCATGACGCACCCAGCACTCTGCTCGGCGTCACCGTCCTGGGCTACCCCGGCCAGCTCGTCGAGATCGAGGCCATCGCCATTGCACCCACCCAGCCC
>Ga0134126_10013704_pt1 | contig 10231 bp, 4 predicted proteins | sample KB31752_FD_96881 | JGI IMG/M metagenome (GOLD analysis project Ga0134126, IMG submission 96881) | Terrestrial soil microbial communities with excess Nitrogen fertilizer from Kellogg Biological Station, Michigan, USA - KB3-175-2 | ecosystem: Environmental > Terrestrial > Soil > Unclassified ...
TCAGTAACACCGGCACCGTAATAAACACCGCCGGATCCCAGCTCTTCACGCCATAAAGCGAACTGGCAATCAGCCGCGTAAGACCAAATGCCGCGGCCACTCCCAGCACAATCCCCGCCAGCGCCAGGCGCATGCCCTGCCACACCACCATCCCCCGGATGGTGCGCCGGTCCGCTCCCAGCGCCATCCGAATCCCGATCTCCCGCACCCGCTGCGCAACGCTGTACGCCATCAGGCCGTAGATGCCGATCGCCGCAAGCAGCAGCGCCGACGCGCCAAAGATCGACAGCAACAGCATATTGAAGTCCTGGCGCGCGGTAGAGCGCACCATGATCTCGTTCATCGTGCGAATGTGCGCGACAGGGAAACCTCCGCTGGCCTGGCGCAGTTGCTCGGTCGCGGCCGGAATCACCAGGTGGGGGTCCGCCTGCGTACGCAGGATCCAGGTAAGCGGGCCGACATGCGAATTGAGCAGAGTCAATCCATCAGGCATCTGCGCCAGCGGGACCATCATGACGGGATCAGCCGGCCGGTCGAGCGCGCCGTCGTGCACATCGCCCACCACGCCGATAATGGTGCGCGCAGGCTCTTCGAATTCAGGCCCCACCCCCTTGCCGATAATGATCTGCTGACCGACCGGATTCTCGCCCTTCTTCCAGTTCGCCTTGGCGAATGCCTCGCTGATGATCGCTACTGGAGGCTCCCCGGCCACGTCGTGCACCGTGAAGTCGCGCCCCTGAACGATTGGTATGTGCAGCGCGCCGAAATATCCCGGCGAGGTCGCTTTCCATTCCGCGCCACCGGTTTGCGGACCCGTAAGCGGACGTCCCACGATGATGAACGGCAGTCCGAACCCGCCATCGAGCGGCAGCGAGTTGCTCACGCCCACCTCTTCCACGCCCGGGATCGCATGGATGCGCTCGCGGCTGTCCTGAATCAGCTGCGCCACGCCGGCCGTCTTCTCAAAGCGCGGCCCGGTGAGAGCCATCTCCATCGTGATGACGTTATGGGCGTCGAACCCAGGCTGGACCATCCGCAACGCGATGAATGTGCGGATGAGCAGCGCGGCCCCGATGACGAGAATGAGCGCCAGGCCCACTTCGCTCACGATCAGCAGCGAGCGCGCCTTGCTCTGGCGCATGCCTAGCCCGCTCCGGCTGCCGCCCTCATTCATCGTTGCCGCAAGATCCGGCCGCGATGCGCCGAATGCGGGAATGAGCCCGAACAAAATTCCGGTGAGAATCGAAACGCCCACCGTAAACAGAGCGACGCGCCAATCGATCGTGACTGCCGCTCCGCCTTCTCCGATGCGCGGAATGCCGCCCGGGCTCACCGTCAGCAGCCAGCGCACTCCGGCAAAGCCCAGCCCCAGGCCCAGCACTCCGCCCGCTAGGGCGAGCAGAATGCTCTCCGTCAGAAGCTGTCCCATCATTCGCTTGCGTTGCGCACCCATGGCCGCCCGTATCGCGAATTCGCGTTTGCGCCCCGCTGCGCGCACCATCAGCAGATTAGCCACGTTCGCACACGCGATCAGCAGAACGAAGCTCACCGCGCCAATCAACACCAGCAGCGATGTGCGGATGTCGCCCACAATCGAATCCTTGAGCGGCTCCACGCTGAAGCTGGCCTTCGGGTCTGCATCCGGATACCTGCGTTTGAATTCGTCATAGGCCAGCTTCATCTGCGCCTTTGCCTGCTCCAGCGTCACACCGGGCTTCAGCCGTCCTGCCGCGGTAAAGTAGTGCGCCTGGTCGGTGGAGTTGGGCGGAAACTGGAACGGCAGCCAGAGATCGGCTTTGGGATCGCTGTCGAACTCAGGGCCAGTCACCCCGAGGATGGTGTACGGTTCCCCGCTCAATGAGATGCTGCGGCCAACAATGTTGCGATCGCCGCCGAACTTGCGCTGCCAGAATCCGTAGCTGATCACCACCACGTTGCCGCCGTGCGGCATGTCTTCCTGCGGCGTAAAGGTGCGGCCCAGAATCGTGCGTGCGCCGAACAGCCGGAAGTAAGCCTCGGTCACATGCGCACCCTGCACCTGCTCCGGAACTGTGCCGGTAAGATTCAGGCCTTTCGGTCCAAAGTCATAAGCCGCCACATCCTGAACCACGCTGGATTGCGCCTGCCACACATGAAACTTCGTGGCCGAAGCGCCTGGAAAATCCCCTTGCGGCCCGGTGTTCAGGAACCGCACGATGCGGTCCGCATCGGGATAGTTCAGCGGCTTGAGCAGCACCGCATTCACCACCGAGAAGATGGCCGTGTCGGCCCCAATCCCCAGCGCCAGCGCGGCCAACACCGCCAGCGTGAACCCAGGATTCTTCCAGAACATGCGGACTGCTTGACGAATGTCGGTAGTGAGATTGCCCACGAATGCCTCCCGTTCACCATGCTGAACATTCCAGCCGTCGATCCGCACGGCTTTTTGCCTTTGCGCTCGCCTTTGCTCTTGCCTTTCTGTCCGTCATCGTTGCCGGGGACCTGCTTTTCGCCCAGCCACCATGCCGACACGCGTCCACCGCACGCCGCTCGTCAGTGTTTTTTCACACTACGAATGGGAGGAAGAAAACGATCCGTGAAAACGACAATATCAGCATGAGAGACAGCGACGAAGATGAATTGTGAGCGGGAAAGAAACGTCCGTCGTCGTGATTATGCCCAGTTTTCAAGTTTCAAGCCGCGCAGCATTCAGATCGGCCGTTCCTGAACCGGAAAATTCTCCACGTTCTCCATGAAGCCTTCTGACGCAAATGGGCCTTTGAGAAGTTCGGACCAGTCCTTCAGGTGCGGAGAGGATGACCTCATCTCCCTGTTTACGAACGAATACCTCGGGCGTATTGAACTGGAATTCCCTTGGGGAGGCGCACCGCCTGACTACGATTGTTCATAAATATCTTGGCAGTCGCCGGCATAACAACCCTCCCACCCTGGCATAGAGAAACGTATATACCAGCGCAGGAGGGCCATCAAACGCCGCCTACCGCTTCCGCAAATAAGTCTGTGAGATCCGATCGTGCCAGCTCAAATGATCTTCATCGAACACGGACCATGCAAAGCCCAGGCCCACAGGCACGAGCGAGAGCGCCATCGCCCCCAGGCGGCGGCGCAATTGCGCGCGAGTCGGGCTCTCGTCGTCAAACGTGCTCAATGCGACGCCCGCATAGTGCATACCCGGTGTGGAAACCGCCAGCGCATAGAACAGTGCGTGATAAAGGAATCCGACCAGCAACAGCCCGGCAAGCACCATTGCCTCGGCGCCCCGCGCGGCCGGCACCGACCCCATGTGGGTCGCCTGAAATATGGCGGCGCAGAAAAACGCCCCAAGTATCAGGCATCCATCCACTACCGCGGCCATCAGGCGTCGGCCGAAGGGAGCGAGGTGAATCTGCTGCGCCGGACGCGCGGGCTCGGCCTGCGGACGTTCCTCCACCAGCGGATGTTCGCCCAGCTCGATGCCCGACCATCCCGTTCCCGTCCATTCGCGTTCTGACCATGAAGGCGCAGGCGCCGCGCTCGCCGCTGCTGCCGGCTCCGTCGAAATGGTCCCCGGATCCACCTCGAAAATGCTAAGCTGCGCCTGCGCCGCGGGCGTCGGTTCCGCCAGGCGCGGCCGCATCTTCCGCGTGGCCACCAGCTCGCGCGGAAACTCAATCAGGTTGGCGTGCGCCGGCTCCGCTTGCACTGCGATCGGCTCGTTGTGCAGCGTGGCCGTCATCTGTGCCGGCGTCCACCAGTCTTCCGTCTCCAGATCGAAAGGTTCGGGCGCAGGAGCGGCCTTCGGCTGCAGCACGCGAACCGGCATGTCCGGCTCCCAGCGGATCCCAAAGCTCTGCCCTTCCATCAATTGCATCGGCCGCAATGGCTCCGCGTCCGGCTCGGCCGCCAGTTCGAAAGCCTCCGCCTCCGGTTCCGCAACAGCTTCCACCGTCGTCGGCTCTGGTTCGGCCACCGCCACCGCGGTTTCTTCCGCAAGCTCAACGCGCACCCGGCTGATGCTTTCCACCACCGCCGGCCCTCGCTGCGGTTCTACTGAGGCGGCATGCAGTTCGGCCAGCGCGTTCTCCGCATTCGCCTGCGCCTCAAGAGCCACTTTCGTTGCGATCTCGGCGGCGCGCACCGCCGTGCGCGCCTCTTCTGCCTGCATCTGGCTATAGGTGGGCGCCTTGGCATAGCGCGCAGCCACGCGCGCTGCAGCCTCCGCGGCGCGACTGTTGCCCATCTCATGCGGCTTCGCCTGCGCCTTCTCCGCGGGCGTCCCTTTGCGGTGCTTGTGCTCGGCGATACGCCGGCTCACTTCCTGCTTCCACGCGGGTTCAGGATAAGACTGGCCGAGTGTGCTCAACTTCTGTTCCCTTCCGGTGCGGGTCGGATTGCTTCTTCACCCCCGCCTGTTGGCCTGTCGCCGCAGGTTCGCTGGCAACAGGAATTCACGATTGCGAAAGGCATGGAGAGCGCGGAAGAAAACAGCAGGCCATCGCCGGACCAATCGGTCCGTGCGGGCAAATCCGTGCCGGATTGTCCTGCTGCCAGAGCACGCGTTTCGCGCCCAGTTCACCACGCCCGCATTTGCTATGCTGACCTTGGTCTCCGGATGCGCGTTCGCTTTTTTCTGTGTATCACGCTCTTGCTTCTCTGGCACAGGAATGTGACGGGGCAGACGTTGACCAATGCGTTACCCCCTGCGCATTCCGGAACGCAATCCGAAACTCATTCCTCCTCGCCCGCATCTGGCGCCACTCCCGCCACCCTTCCTGACGATCCCGGACAGGAAGCCATGCCCGTCGCCGAACCCGAACCCGCGAAGGCCACCGGTGTCCCCGTAAGCTGGAAAGCCGACCGCCAGACCTGGGCCGGAAACATCGCCACGCTCTACGGAGTCGAGGAGTTCCGCTACCGCGATTACGTCCTGCGCGCGGACAAGATCAGCTATGACCGCGATACCACCGAGATCCAGGCCGAAGGTCACATCCAGATCCGCGGCGGACCCGACGACCTTGTCCTCACCGCCTCCCATGGCCAGATGCGCCTCAACACCCACACCGCCCGCTTCTTTGACGTGACCGGCACCATGGGCGTGCGCGGCTACGGACGCGCCCTGGTCTACACCACCGCCAATCCATTCATCATCCATGCCCGCGTGCTGCTCCAGAATGGCGAGCGCAGCTACCGCGTCATCGACGGCTCCATGACCAACTGCCGCCTCCCTAAACCTGACTGGCAGCTCATGGCCCGCTCCATCAACGTTGAAAACGGCACCGCTTCCACCCGCAACACCTACTTCAAATTCCTTGGCGTTCCGCTCTTCTATCTCCCTTACCTGCGGCATCCCGTGCAGGAAAACGGACGACAGAGCGGATTCCTCATTCCCGTTCTCAGCAACGGATCGTCCATCCGCGGTTTCACCGTCGGCGAGCAGTTCTATTGGGCTATCAACCGCAGCATGGATATGGTTGTTGGGTCGGAATACTACAGCCGTCGCGGATGGGCGCCCAATGGCGACTTCCGCTACAGGGGTCCGGGCCTCGATCACCTCACGCTGCGCTGGAATGCGCTGCTCGACCGCGGCTTCGACCAGTTGCAGACCGCCGGGCCGCAGGCCGGCCAGACCATCCATGTCGACCAGGGTGGCGCCGATATCGCCGCCGAGCTGCGCAAGGACTTCTCCCCGCGCACCCGCATCGCCGGCAACGCCGAATACCTGTCGAACTACAGCTACCGTCTCGTCTTCAATGACAATTACTGGCAGGCCATCGACTCCCAGGTCAAAAGCGAAATCGCGTGGACCCATTCGCACAACGGCATCGTTCCCTCCGTCGAGATGGCGCGCATGCAGACCTTCGCCAGCTCCACCTCGGGCAACGAGGTCCGCATCCTGCGGCTCCCCTCGCTGCGCTACGACATACTCGATCGCCCGCTCGGAAGCCCCACCTCACCGGTCGATTGGGGCCTCGGCTCATCCATGAGCCACCTGGGCCGCGCCGAACCCGGCTTCCACGCCCGCAACGACGCTCGCGTCGATGTCTATCCGCATCTCTCCGTGCCGCTCGTCGGCGCCGGCTGGAGCATCGTCCCCCAGCTCGCGCTGCGCGCCACCTGGTACTCGAACCAGCAGATTCCCGACCTCACCGGCGCCAACGGCGGAGTCCCCTCCGTAAGCCACGATCCCCTCCGCCGCACGTACGGGGAAGCCTCAGTCGACATCCGCCCCCCCGCCATGGAACGCGATTTCGCCATCGGACGCCACGGCAAGGTCCTCCGCCACGTCATCGAGCCCGAGCTCACCTACCATTACGTCGGCGGAATCGGCAGCCTCGCTCGCAACGTGCTCCTCGTTGACACCTCCGACATCGCCACCGATACCAACGAGGCCGGCTACTCGCTCACCCAGCGCTTTTACGTGCGCCCGCAACCGTGCCCCAACGCCACACCTTCAGCCGACGCCAACTCCTGCGACAGCCGCCCCCGCGAATGGGCAAGCTGGCTGATCGCGCAAAAGTTCTTCATCGACCCCACCTTCGGAGGAGCACTCATCCCGGGCCGCCGTAATGTCTTCTCATCCACCCTCGACTTCACCGGTGTGGCATTCCTCACCGAGCCGCGCAACGTCTCGCCCATCGTCTCGCGCATGCGCTTCGAGGCCGTGCACAACCTCCGCGTCGAGTGGGACATGGACTATGACCCCAAGCCCGGCCGCTTCGGGGCCGACAACATCTTCGCCGGATATCAATGGGGCATCACCACCATCGGTGTCGGGCGCGCCCTCCTGAACGCCCCCAACGAGCAGGGAGGCAAAGCATCGCTCATCCAGAGCCAGCAGCTCGATCCGTTTCTCGAGATCGGCAGCCAGAACCGCGAAGGCTTCAATCTCGCGGCCAACGGTGGCTACGACTTTGTCCGCGGCGCGCTGCAATACGGCGGCATCCAGGCGGTCTACAACTGGAACTGCTGCGGCCTCACCGTCGGCTACCGGCGCTTCGCGCTGGGCGAGCTGCGCGATGAAACCCAATACCTCTACAGCTTCACCCTCGCCAACTTCGGCTCCGTCGGAGACATCCGCCGATCGAATTCCGTGTTCCGCGATCAATCTTCCACCCCCGCGTACTAGAAAATCGCGAGTCCCTGCCTCTTTTGGGGAGTGGATTGCCCCGTAGAGAGCACGCTATCATCGGAGAACTCCCCCGGGCCCCAAAAGGCTTTCTCACGTGAGGTAAGTGGGTGCGGAACTCCATCAGAATCGGTCTAGTCATCGCGCTGGGTTCTCTCTCCATCGCGGTGCCCATTCTCATCTCCCTGGAACTCGCGTGGCGCGAGAGCGTCTCCTATGAGAAGGGCCGGGTGGAGGGAAATGCGCGCGACGCCGTGCGCCGCAGCGACGAAGTGGGCGACCAACTGGAAACTGCCTATCAGCAGCTATCCGCTTCGCGCTTTTCGCCCTGTTCAGCCCAGGAAGTGGACTTGATGCGGCGCCTCGACGTGGCTTCCACCTATCTTCAGGCCATCGGGCGCATTTCCGGCAATGACCTGCTCTGCAGTTCGCTGGGAACAACCCAGCCAATCGACCTCGGTTCCCCCACCCTCGTTACCGAATCGGGCTCCCAAAATCGCCTGAATGCGCATCTGCCGCTTACTGGCGGCCGTCCCATCACCATCGTCACCATCGGATCATTCGCCTTTCTGCTGGATGCCGCTCTACCCCTCGACACCGCTACGGAAGGCCCCGACGTCTCGCTCGGACTCTTCGTTCCTTCCCAACTAGGCACAGCATTCGTCGCCGGCCAGGGTCATATTCGGCCCGAATGGTGCCGCACCATTCCCAAGGGGACCGCCGCCACATTCCTCGATAACGGATACGTCGTCTCGGTAGCGCGCTCTGCGCAGGGCGATATCGCGTCAGTCGCCGCGGCGCCGCAGACATATGTCACCCGGCATTTACGCCACTTCGCCCGTACGTTTGTGCCCTTGGGTGTCCTCTGCGGATTCGCCCTGGCATGGGCCGTAGTCTTCATCTCGCGCGCCCAGCTTTCGCTGCCTTCCCTGCTGCGCACGGCTGCAAAGCGCTGCGAGTTTTTCGTCGAGTATCAACCGATTGTGGACCTCCAATCCCAGCGCTGGATCGGAGCCGAAGCCCTGGTGCGCTGGCACCGCGGAACTCTCGTGGTCGGACCGGATTCCTTCATTCCCGCGGCCGAGGAAAGCGGTATCGTAACCTCGATTACCGCCTGCGTGGCCGACTTTGTCGCCGCCGATTTGCCCGGCATGCTCAAACTCGATCCGGCGTTTTGCGTATCCATGAACCTCTCCGCCCAGGACCTTCGCAGCGAGGCCACCCTGAACTTGTTGAGCCGAGTCTTGCAGCTCACGGGCGCGGGACCCGGAAACCTGCAGGTGGAGGTGACCGAGGGCGAATTCCTGCACGGCCCGCAATCGACCGAATTGTGCCGAAAGCTGAGGGCGCTCGGTGTCACCCTGGCCATCGACGATTTTGGAACCGGCTACTCCAGCCTGGCACGGCTTGAGGTGCTGGCCCCCGATGTCCTGAAAATCGACAAGTCATTTGTCGACACGATCGGCACCGACTGCGCCACCAGCCAGGTGGTGCCGCACATCATCCAGATCGGGCACTCCCTCCGCCTCAAGCTCGTGGCCGAGGGCGTTGAGACCCCGGAGCAGGCGGAATTTCTGCGTCTGCGAGGCGTCCATTACGCGCAGGGCTGGCTCTTCGGCAAACCCATGAGCATTCGGCGTTTCCACGAGGCCTTTCTCGCGCAGTACGCCCCGGAGCACGACGCCGCGGCACAACATCACGGCGTCACCAGCTGATTGCCTGCCTGCTGCAAACTGCGGGACACGCGAAGTCGAGACCCGCTTGACCCCGGGTCACGTTTTCCCGTCCCGAGCGTCCACTCCTGAGGATCTCCTCCAAATCCAGTCGCTGGAGTATCCTGAACCGAGAGGATTCCTGATTTGTTGCGTTTTCGATTCATGGCTGGCCTGCTCGCCGTTGCCCTTGCAGCCGGCTGCAAAGCCCAGTCCACCGCCGCCCCAGCCGATCCTGGTCTGTCCCGCCGTATCGAAGTCACCGTCCGTTCCCAGCTCAACATTCCGCCCGACATTAACGTCGCCGTAGGCCAGCGGACCCCCAGCCAGTTTCCGGGATACGACACCCTCCCCGTCATGCTCTCGCGGGGCGCTCGCTCGCAGAAGGTCGACCTTCTCATTTCAAAAGACAACAAGACCCTCGCGCGCCTTGATACCTTCAGCCTCGACAAAAACCCGGCGCTCAATATCGACATCGCGGGACGCCCGGTGCGCGGCAACCCCAACGCCAAGGTCACGGTCATCAACTTCGACGACCTCGAGTGCCCCTACTGCGCACGCATGCACCAGCAGCTCTTTCCTGACACCCTCGATCGCTACAAGGACAAGGTCCGCTTCGTTTACAAGGACGATCCCCTGGTCGAGATCCATCCCTGGGCCATGCATGCCGCCGTCGACGCCAATTGCCTCGCCGAGCAGAATGGCGACGTCTACTGGAAATACGTTGATTACCTGCATACGCACGGCCAGGAGATCAACGGCCAAGACCGCGACATCCACAAGAGCTTTGCCGCCCTCGATCGCGTCGCAAAGGATGAAGCCACCGTAGGCAAGCTCGATACCGCAAAGATCGACGCATGCATTGCGAAACAGGACGAGACGAAAGTAAAGGAGTCGAGACAGGAAGCCGACGCGCTGGGTATCGATGGCACGCCGGCCGTCTTTGTCGAGGGAGAACGCGTCAACGGCGGCGCGGTCCCCGAAGAGCAGCTCTGGATCGTGATTGACCGGGCCCTGCGCGCCGCGGGTGAACAGCCCCCGCCCCCGCCGCAAGCGGAGCCCGCCGCCCCGGCCAAGCCGGCCGGGAACACGGGAAAATAGGGGCCGCCCGCAGGCTGGAACGCCGGTGGACAGGATCATTATTCCAAGGGCAATCGCATGAAGGTACTTACAGGGCAATCGCATGAAGGTTCTTACAGGGCAATCGCATGAAGGTTTTTGTTGCTGAACGAGGTTCGCATTCCAACGCGCCGTAGGCGCAAGGTTCGTTAGCCCCGCGTTTCACCCGGGACCCCACGAACAGGTCCACGTTCGTGGGGTGGTTGAACGTGGGGAAAGCTGGCCGGGCAAGGGCCAGAAGGCCCGTAGGGACGGTGCAAAGCTTGTGAGGGGCATCTCATCCCACATTCATGCA
>Ga0134126_10013705_pt1 | contig 10231 bp, 10 predicted proteins | sample KB31752_FD_96881 | JGI IMG/M metagenome (GOLD analysis project Ga0134126, IMG submission 96881) | Terrestrial soil microbial communities with excess Nitrogen fertilizer from Kellogg Biological Station, Michigan, USA - KB3-175-2 | ecosystem: Environmental > Terrestrial > Soil > Unclassified ...
CACCGCGAGCGTGTATCGCGTCCACCGGACGACCTCGGCTTGCAGGTGCTTGCGGCCCGGGCTCGTCAGCGTGTAGTACTTGGCTTCGCGGCCCGTCTCGGAGATGCCCCACTCTTCCGCGAGCAGCCCCTTCCGCTCGAGGCGGTGGAGCGCCGGGTACAATGCGCCCTCCTGCACCTGCAGCGCATCCCGCGTGGTGTCGCGAATCCACTTGCCCACGCCGTAGCCGTGATTGGGTCCCCAGGTGAGCGCCTTGAGAATCAACACGTCCAAGGTGCCTGTGTACAGATCGCTCCCCGCCATTGGCCGATCCCTCGCGATGGTCAGTTCACTAGTACTACGCGGCGTCGGTCGTACGGGTTACAGCATGCGTGCAGATACCTAAGTGGACAAGGGGTTTGACGCGACTCGAACACATGCCGGATGCGGTCGCTACTCGTACATGGCCTTGGGGTCGGCGCCCGCCAGTTCGATCAGGAACTCCGCGATCCGCCGGCACGCGTCGTCGAAGAAGCGGCGCCCTTTGTTCGCCGTGGACTTGGCTGGATCGCCGACGCCCGTGTCGTCGGTCACCTCCGTCCACCGGCGGGGTGCCCATGCCCAGCCTTCGCGCAGCGCACGCACACGAAACCGGCGTGCGCGTCCCGGACCCGCGCTCGGCAGCGGCTCTACGAGGTCGGGCGCGATCGCCATCATCGTGCTCGTCTCGAGCTCACCCGCGTGGTCGCCGGGTTCGTCGAAGTACGCTTTGGGATCGACGCTTGCGTACCAATTCACGGTGCAGAGAAATATCGCAGTCGACGGCTGCAGCTCGCGGATCATCTGCCGGAAGTCGTTTCCGCCGTGGCCGTTCAGGATCACGAGCTTGCGGACGCCGTGCGGCGCGAGGCTCCGAACCACATCGCCCAAGACCGCGGCCTGCGTGCTCGGGTTCATGTTGATGCAGAACGGCACGTCCAGCTGTCCGGTGTTGACGCCGAACGGAATGGCCGGCAGTACGACCACGCGCGCGCCCTGGTGCCAGGCGAGACGTGCCGATTCCGCGGCCACCCGCTCCGATTCCAGGACGTCGGTGGCGTACGGCAGATGGAGGTTGTGGGCTTCGGTCGCGCCCCACGGGAGAATGGCGACGTCGTATGCGGCGTCTCGGACGGTGGTCAGCGAGGTTTCGCCGAGGATGTACGGGCGGCTCATCACTGGATCGAAAGGGGTTCGGAGGGATGGTCTGCCAAGGATAGCGCGGCGCCGCAAGCCTCGCTACAGGTCGGCACGCATCTTGACTCCGGGCCGTCACTTGCGCACGCTTGGGGCAACCCTCGCGGCTCACGTGCGGGCTGTCAGGGGACTGCGACGACGCAATAGTGGAGGACCATGGAGATGGACGAAGTAGTGCTTGCCCCGCGCACGAATGCGGGTCCGCCGGACGGAGGCAAGTACGTCTACTGTATTGTGCGTACGGACTCGCCGTGCGAGTTCGGTGCAATCGGAATGGGCGGGGAAGGGAAACGTGTGTACACGGTGCACCACAGGGATCTGGCCGCGGTGGTGAGCGACACGCCCATCGTGATTTACGATCCGACGCGCGAGAACGTGTTGGCGCACGAGTTCGTCAACGAAACCGTCATGCGCGAGCACACTGTGATCCCCATGTCGTTCGGCACCGTGTTCCGGTCGGAAGACGACGTCACGGAGCTGCTGCGCTCGACGTACCAGGCGTTCAGCGACGTGCTCGACAAGATGCGGGACAAGATCGAGTTCGGTCTCAAGGTGTTGTGGGATCGCGAGCAGGTGGTGGCAACGCTCGAGCGGACCAACGAAGAGATCGGCCGCCTCAAGGAAGAGATCGAGAACAACGCGCAGAGCTCCACCTATTTCGCGCGCGTTCAGTTAGGCAGGCTCGTGGAGTCGGCGCTCGAGGAAGCCGGGAACGCCTTCGTGTCCGACGTGCACGAGTCGCTGCGCCCGGTGGCCGTGGCGAGCCGCAGCAGCAAACCGATCGGCGACCGCATGATCATGAACGCCGCGTTCCTCGTCGAGCGCTCGGCGAGCGAGCGGTTCGATGAGAAGGTGCGCGAATTGAGTCATCGCCACGAAGGACTGCTCACGTTCAAGTACACCGGCCCGTGGCCGCCGTACAACTTCGTGAACATCAAGCTCAAGCTCGAGCGCGCGGACTAACGGGCGATGGGCCTGCTGTCGAAGCTTCTCACGTTCCCCGTGTCGGGACCGGTGGCCGGCATCAAGTGGTCGCTGGAGATGGTGGAGCGCACGGCGCGCGAGGAGCTGACCGATGACACGGCGATCAAGGAGGACATGATGGAGTTGCAGCTCGCGCTCGAGAGCGGCGCCATCGACGACGCGACGTACCTCGAGCGCGAGAAGGAGCTGATGCAGCGGCTGCGCGACGTCCGCTATTGGCGCGAGCAGTTCGGCATGGGTGTCTCGGGTGGTCCCGTTCGCGTGAAGCGCGACGAGGACGAGCGCTGAGCGCCTCCGTTCTGTACGCCTACGGGGTCGTGCGACCCACCGCGCCGATCGCGCACGCTCCGCGCGGCCTGGATGACTCGATGGTGATGCTCGAGCCGCACGGCGGTGGCCCGGTGGCCGTACTCGTGTCGTCGCTCGACGCGGCCGTGTATGCGTCGGACACGATGGAGACGCGCGCCGCCGACGTGGAGTGGGTCGGCCCGCGCGCCGTGGTGCATGACGCCGTGCTCAGTTGGGCCAGCGAAAGCGGCGGTGTGGTGCCGTTCCCGATGTTCACGCTCTTCGCCTCACGGGACTCGCTGCGCGCAATGATGCACGAGCGCGAGCGGTCGCTCGACAGGCTGCTCGAGCGCGTGGCGCCCTCGCAGGAATGGACGGTGCGCCTCTTTCGCGTCGATGATCGCGCCGTCGCGGCCTTGAACCGCACGAGCCCCGCGCTGGCGGACATCGCCCGACGCGCGCAGGACGCGCCGCCGGGCCAACGCTACCTGCTCGAGCGCAAGGCCGACGAGCTCAAGGGCGCCGAGCTCCGCCGCGTGAGCGGCGAGACGGCACGCGAGGCGTTCGACGTGTTGTCCGCGTTAGGCGAACGCTCGGTACGCGACGCGTTGCCTGCCACGCCGTCCGGCGCGCGCCCGGCCGGCGTCGCCGTGCTCGACGCATCGTTCCTCGTGCGCCGCGATCGCATCGATGCCTTCCGCACCGCCGCCGCCGATCTCGCCCGCACGATCGAACCGCGCGGATTCCGCGTCGAGCTCAGCGGCCCGTGGCCGCCGTACCATTTCGTGCGCGACGACGCGTGAGCGGCGACGATCTCGAGCTCCTGGGCGATGACCGGCTCGTGCTGGGCGACCTGCTCAATCACGTGCTCGACAAGGGCATCGTGATCAGCGGCGACGTGACCATCGCCGTGGCCGACATCGATCTCATCCGCGTTGGGTTAGGCATCTACATCACCGCCATCCAGTCCGAGCTCGATCACGCGGCCGCTCGCACGCCGCCACATGCCGACGTACCTGTACTGCATCATCCCCGCGGGCTGTGACCCGCCGGCCGCATCGCGCCGCGGCGTGGACGCCGCGCCGGTGCGCGCGCTCGCCGCGGCCGGCGTCACGGCCTGGGTGAGCGACGTGCCCAATGCGTCGATGTCGCCGAGCGTCGCCCGCGCCCGCGTCCACGACGAGGTGGTGCGCGACGCGATGGCGCGCGCTACGCCGGTGCCGGCGCGATTCGGCCAAGTGCTCTTCGACGATGCGGCCCTCACACGATGGATCGCCGAACGCGGCGAGTCGCTCGCCGAATCGCTCGCGCGCGTGCACGGATGCGTGGAGATGACCGTCCGCATCCTCCTCGCGGGCCACCATGGGGCGCCGGGACCGGCGCCACGTGAGTCGGGAAGCGCCTACCTGCGCTGGGTTCGCGAGCGCCAGCAGGCTCGGCAGTCCGTTACAGACCAGGCCGAATTCTTGCGGAGAGGCGTCGCCCATGCGGTCGAGGAAGCAGCGGTGGTTCGCGAAGTTCGATGGGCCGCGGTGGCACCGGGGGCGCGGTCATTGGAGGCGGCGCATCTCGTGCCACGCGAGTTGATCGCCCGACACCGCGAGGCGGTGCGCTCGGCGGTGGAGCGGGACAGTCGCATGAAAGTGATGGTGTCGGGTCCGTGGGCACCGTATACGTTTTGCGCCGCGGGACATGAGTCGTGATGGGAACGGCGCCGTGCCGGCGCCACGAGTCGAGGTGAGCGAGGGAAGCATCGAGGCGTTCGAGGCCGAGCTGCGCGCGGTGGCGCGGGCGCTGCCGGACCGGATCGAGGCCGACCCCGAGCACATCGAGAGCGGATTGGCGCGGCTCGTCTTGACAGTTGTGGAGCTGTTGCGGAATGTCCTTGAGCATCAAGCGATTCGGCGAATGGATGGCGGCTCGCTGTCCGAGGAGCAGGTCGAGCGCTTGGGCGTGTCGCTCATGCGGCTGAACGATCGGATGACCGAGTTGAAGGCGGCGTTTCACGTGACGGACGAGGATCTGAACATCGATCTTGGGCCCCTCGGCCGGCTCCGATGATGCAGCGCGGCGGGACGAGCGACCACGGCACGTGCCTAACGGACACCGACACTGGAGCAGAGCGGAGTGCCCGAGCATATCGCACCCACGAAGAGTCACGGCCTGGTCGAGGTCTTGGACCGCGTTCTCGACAAGGGCCTCGTGATCGCCGGCGACATCAAGGTCAATCTCGCGAACGTGGAGCTGTTGACCATTCAGATCCGGCTCCTCGTCTGCTCCATCGACAAGGCCGAGCAGATCGGTCTGAATTGGTGGCGCTACGATCCGCGCCTAACGGGAGTCGTGGCGTCGCCGTACGCGACCGCCGGCGATTCCGTCGAGAGCCGGCTGGCGCGCATCGAGCGCCGCCTGGATACGCTGGCTGTGCCGGTGCAGCCCGCCGCACCGCACCCGCCGCGCACGGGCGCCGAACCCTCATCTACGGAGTGAGCTAGCCATGGCTGTCGAGCGTTCGCCCGGTGGCAGTTCCCTCATCGACGTCCTCGACCGAGTGCTCGACAAGGGTATCGTCATCGATGCCTGGGTCCGTGTCTCGCTGGTCGGTATTGACCTCGTGACTGTTGAAGCGCGCATCGTCGTCGCGTCCATCGATACATATCTCAAGTACTCGGAAGCAGTGGGTCTCACGGCTTCCGGCTCGCGGCCGCGTGAGCTGGCCGGGTCGCTCGTCGAAACGGAGCTCGAACGCGTGCAACGCGAGAACCACGAGCTCCGCCTGCGCCTGGAACAGCTCAACGCGCCGGACCGCATCGTGTGAGGACATGATTCTATCTGGCTCGTCGGACGGGTCCGTCACGGGGCCGCCCGACTATCTGCCGACGCTGGTAGAAGCGCCAGACTTTCCCGCAGCTGCCTCGTTTGCGCTGACGGAGCTGGCGCGCCTCGCCTCGAGCCCGCGCGGCTTCCTGCTGTTCATCGACCCGATCGCCGAAACGCTCTTTTCCGTTAGTCAGGTGGGCGGCGATCCCGAGGCCGAAATCGGACCGTTGCCGTTGGGCGACCTGTCGCAACCGTGGGTGGTCGCCGCCCTCGCGATGCGGCCGGCGCGCTCGCGCCCCGGCGACGCTCCGCCTAACCGCTTGCCGCTGGCCGATTGGATCGCACTGCCGCTGCCGCAGACCTACGTGCGCGGCGCGCCGGTACCGCTCCAGCCGCGCCGCGCCACCGAAGTCCTCCGCGCCAACGGCGCCGAAATCATCGCTTTCACGACGCGGCCGGGGCAGTCGCCCGCCGGCCTGGTCGTACTCGAAGCATCGAATCTGCGGGAGGAGGCGGCGGGTCAGTTGGTGCGATTGGCGGCGCTCAGCGGGCCGGTCCTGAGCCGCCTCGCGGCAATCGGTGCGACGCGCCGCGAGAACGACCACCTGCGGCAGGTGTCGGGCCGCCTCACGCTCATGCTCAACGCGCTCCCCGATCCCGTCGTGATCACGGACGCGGCCAACAACATCCTGATGCAGAACGAGCGCGCCGAGCATCTGCTGGCGGCGCGCGACTCGGACTCGCCGGGACGCCGCCGCGCACTCGAGCTGAACAACCTGCTCTTCACCTCCGGCCTCGCACGCGCGGTGATGGCAGGCGGTGTGCGCACGGCGCCGCGCGAGCTCACGCTCGTCGATCCGCTCGAGGGTGCCGAGCTGCTGTTCGAGCTGCTCTCGCATCCGTTAGGCGGGAGCGGCGAGGGCGGCGCCGTGCTCTCCGTGCTGCGCGACGTGACCGACCTGCGGCGCGCGGCCGATGAGCTCGAGCATCAGGTGAAACGCGCCCGCCAAGCCGAGCTGCAGGCCACCAAGGAGCGCGACCGGCTGAACCTGATCCTGGCCAACGTCGCCGATCCGATTCTCGTGACCGACGACCGCGCCAAGATCCTGCTCATGAACGAGAAAGCGGAGCAGTTGTTCGATGTCGGCGGCACCACCGACACGTACGACTACCGCGTCAAACAAGCGGCGTTGAGCAACGACACGAAATTCTCGGCCTTCGTCGGAGAATTTGCGCTGTCGCCCGAACGCTCGCGCCACGAGCGCATGACGCTCGTGCGGCCGGGGGACGGCGCCCCGCTGCCGGTGGAAGTCGTGTCCGGCAAGATCAACAACGACCGTGGCGAAGCGGTGGCCATCGTCTCGGTGCTCCACGACCTCGCCAAGCAGGTCGAGAACGAGCGCCTCTATCGCGAGCTCAAGTCGTTCTCCGACGAGCTCGAGGCGCGCGTGCGCGCGGCCACCCAAGATCTCGAGGCGCAGAACGAACGCCTCAAGTGGCAGTCGCAGGAGGTCGAGAAGGCGAACAAGCTCAAGTCTGATTTCCTGGCCAGCATGTCGCACGAGCTCCGCACGCCGATCAACGCGATCATGGGCCACGCGTCGCTCACCATCGACCAGATCCACGGGCCGCTCAACGACCGGCAGCGTGACGCGGTGCGGCGCATCCGCGCGGCGGCGCAGGACCTCCTCACGCTGATCAACGACCTACTGGATCTGGCGCGCATCGAGGCCGGCAAGATGCCGGTCACGTACGAGCGCGTGGACCCCCGTCTCGTGATCGCCGAGATCCACCAGCAGGTGGAGCCGATGGTGCAGAAGCGCGGCCTAACGTGGGCGGCGAGCGTGGCCGACGACTGCCGCGAGATCGAGACCGACCGCCAGAAGTTCAAGCAGATCCTGCTCAACCTGATCTCGAACGCGATCAAGTTCACGCAACGCGGCGGCATCAGCGTCAGCGTACGCATCGAGCACGGCGACGAGCTGCGCGTCGACGTCACCGACACCGGCATCGGGATCAAGGGCACCGATCTCGAGATGATTTGGGAGGACTTCCGCCAGGTCGACCAGTCGATGACCCGCGAGGTGGGCGGCACCGGCCTCGGTTTGAGCATCGTCCGGAAGCTCCTCGACCGGTTAGGCGGACGGGCCTCGGTGACGAGCACCTACGGCGCCGGAACGACTTTCACCCTGGTTTTCCCATTGAGCCGCGAGCGGCGGCGAGAGGAACCCGCGGAGCCGGCCATGCCGGCGGCCGGCTGATCGCTCGTTCGAACCGGCCCCGAACCGACGCGCCGAGGGCCTGCCGGTGGCGTCGGCGAGGTCCTGTCCTAGAGCGAAAACGTGCGGGGCTGTTGTCATGAAACGTGTCGCCGCGCCCCGCGTCTTCTGCTCATGGAATCGCACCGTCTGTCGGGGGGCGTACCCGCCCGGCGGGCACCTTCGTGGTGGCAGGACTGGGGGACCGCGCTCCCCGTGCTGGCCGTCGCGTACTGCCTGCTGTACGTCATCTGGCGCGCGTCCGGACCACGCGACGACTTTGCCACCCACGTCATAGCGCGGCTGGTCTTCCTTCCGCTCAACGCCGCGACCGCGCTGCTCGCCTGGCGCGCTTCGCGGCGGCACGCCGGGAGTCCGCGCACTCGGCGCGCGTTGCGCCTCATCACGTACGCGTTCGTCTGCGTCCTTGCCGGGAACATCGTCTCGTTCTACGTCGGGATGATCATGGACGGCGATCCGGGTGTGAGCTGGATCAACGTCTTTTATTACCCGTTCTATTTGCTGCTGCTGGTCGGGCTGCTCTCGTTCCCGCTCACGCGGCGGAGCGAGCACGAGAACCGCAAGTTCCTGCTCGATGCGGCGGCGGTGCTGGTGGGCGGCGGCACCGCGATCTGGTTCTTCGTCGTCCGGCCGACGACCGAGGCGAACCATCTGGGAGCGCTCGCGAGCGCCATCGCCCTCGCCTACCCGTTAGGCGACATCCTGCTGCTCACGGGTCTCACCACGTTTCTCATGCGCCGGCCGGCGGACAGCCGCGGCGGCGCGCGGAGATGGTTCGTCATCGGCGTCGCGGCGTATGCGGTGTCGGACCTGGCCAATGATCTCGAGTTCCTGAACGTCGGGTGGTTCGGCCTCACGTCGACCGATGTGGTCTATCTGGGCGCGTACTGCATTCTCATCGCATCGCTGTCGCGGTTCTCGTGGCCCGCCGGTGAGGCGCCGGTCGAGGAACCAGTGCCCGCAGTGCAGCCATTCAGCCCGCTGCCCTACGTTGCCGGCGCATTCCTGTTCGGTCTCATCCTCGTGGTGGCGGCGCGCGCCTGGCCCGCGCCGCTGAGCGTGTTGTCCATCGGCGCAATGTTGACCACCGCGTTCCTCGTGGTCAGGCAGCTGGCCGCCGTGGGCGAAAACGCGCGGTTGGTGGGCGAGCGCGCGGCGCGCGAAAACGAAGCGCGTTTTCGCGCGCTGGTGCAGCATTCGACGGACGTCATCGCGATCGTCGACGCGGACGGCGTGATCCGGTTCCTCAGTCCGGCGGTGACGCGCATTTTCGGCTATGCTCCCGAGGAGCTGCTCGGCCGCAAGGTGACGGACTTCCTGCACCACGACAGCGTGCGCGAAGCGATGAGCCTCATCGTTTCGGCAGCGGCGAATCCGGGCGTCACGGCGCCGGCCGAATGGAAGGTCAGGCATCGCGATGGCCGGCTGCTGAGTGTCGAGACGGTGGGGACGAACCTGCTGTCCGAGCCGACGGTGGGCGGGATCGTGCTCAATACGCGCGACATCAGCGAGCGCAAGGCGCTCGAGAAGCAGCTCACGCACCAGGCCTTCCACGACCCGCTCACGAATCTCGCCAACCGCGTGCTCTTCCTGGATCGCGTGAGCCACGCGTTGGCGCTGGTGCGGCGGCACGATCAGATGCTGGCAGTGTTGTTCGTCGATCTCGACGGGTTCAAGACCATCAACGACAGTTTGGGCCACGCGGCGGGCGACCGCTTGCTGGCGGTGGTCGCGTCGCGCCTCCAGACGTGCGTGCGCACATCGGACACGGTTTCCCGGTTAGGCGGCGACGAGTTCGCGCTGCTCATCGAGGATGCGACCGACGACCAGGCCGCCACCGAGGTGGCCGAGCGCGTGGCGGCGGCCGTGCGGCACCCGATCCTGATCGAGGGCAAGGAAGTGTTCATGACCGCGAGCATCGGGATCGCGACGGCGAAGGATGAAGGCAGCGCGCCGGACCTGCTCCGGAACGCGGACATGGCGATGTACGTGGCCAAGAGCCGCGGCAAGGCGCGCTGGGAGCGCTTCGAGCCGGGCATGCACATCCGCGCACTCGAGCGCCTCGACCTCGAGGCCGAGCTGCGGCACGCGCTCGACCGCGCCGACCAGTTCGTGCTGCTGTACCAACCCATCGTCCAGCTGCAGACGGGCGAAGTGAAGGGCATCGAGGCACTGGTGCGGTGGACGCATCCGCAGCGCGGCACGCTGACGCCGGTCCAATTCATCCCGCTCGCCGAAGAGACGGGCCTCATCGTTCCGTTAGGCAGGTGGGTATTGCGCGAGGCGTGCCGGCAGGCGCAGGTGTGGCAGGCCCAGCGCACCGCCGGGCCGCCGCTCACGCTCACCGTGAACGTGTCGGGCTATCAGCTCCAGTACGACGGCGTGGTGGCGGACGTGCGCGCCGCGCTCGCCGACAGCGGGCTCGATCCGCACAACCTGGTGCTCGAGATCACCGAGAGCGTGCTGATGCAGCAGAACGAGACGATTCTCGAGCGGCTGCGCGCGCTCAAGTCCGTGGGTGTGCGCCTGGCGATCGACGACTTCGGCACCGGCTATTCCTCACTCGGCTACCTGCAGCGGTTCCCGATCGACATTCTCAAGATCGACAAGGCGTTCGTGGACGACATCGGCGCCGCCGGCGTCGA
>Ga0134126_10013706_pt1 | contig 10231 bp, 10 predicted proteins | sample KB31752_FD_96881 | JGI IMG/M metagenome (GOLD analysis project Ga0134126, IMG submission 96881) | Terrestrial soil microbial communities with excess Nitrogen fertilizer from Kellogg Biological Station, Michigan, USA - KB3-175-2 | ecosystem: Environmental > Terrestrial > Soil > Unclassified ...
ATCATCAATTTTGGCAATCATGGCAATTCTGGCAATACCTCTATTGTTTGCCCTTCTTCCTGTACGTCTCCAAAACCGAGTCCATTTTCTCCGCCGTCAGGTTCTCATGAAAGTCGTAATTGATCTGAACGGCGGGCGCCCAGCTGCACGCGCCGATGCACTCGACCTCCTCAAGAGAAAACATGCCGTCCGGCGTGGTCTGCTTGTGGCCGATCCCCAGGTTTTTGCTGCAATGTTCGAAAAGTTCGTCTGAGCCACGGAGCATGCAGCAGATGTTCATGCACACCTGAACGTTGAATTTGCCCGCGGGTTTGGTGCGCAGCATGGAGTAGTAGCTGATTACATTTCGCACTTCGAGTTCGGTCAGACCGGTCTTTTTCGCCAGGTGAGCGATGACTTCGTCGCTGATGTATCCGACTTCATCCTGACTGTAGAGCAGCATGGGGACGAGAAACGACCTGCTGGTCGGATATTCCTTCATCTTCTCGTCGAAGAATTTGTCGAGCCTTTCTGATATGGGCGACATTAGCGGTCGATCTCCCCGAGGACAATATCGATGCTTCCAATGGCCGCCACCGCGTCGGCGATCAGCCGGCCTTCGCACATCTTTGGGAGGGCCTGCAGGTTGGCGAACGAAGGGGAACGCATATGGACGCGCAGTGGTTTTGCGGTTCCATCACTCACCACGTAATAACCCATTTCACCGCGCGGAGATTCGATTGCCTGATACACCTCGCCCGCCGGAACTGTAAAGCCTTCCGTCACGATCTTGAAGTGGTAGATGAGCGCTTCCATCTGCGTCTTCATCTTCTCGCGATCCGGGAGGACGACCTTGGGTGCTTCAGCCTTGATTGAGCCAGAAGGCATTCCTTCCAGGGTCTGAATACAGATTTTTTGCGACTCACGCAGTTCCTGCACGCGGCAGAGATAGCGGGCCCAGACGTCGCCTTCTTTGGCTACGGGGACCTTGAAGCTGAACTTTTCATATCCGCAGTAAGGCATGTCGCGGCGAATATCCCAGTCCACACCGCTGGCCCGCAACGCAGGACCGGTCACGCCCATCGCCAGAGCGTCTTCCTTGCTGATGGGCGCCACACCTTTCAGGCGATCGATAAAAATCCGGTTTCCCGTCAGCAGGCTTTCGTATTCGTCCACGCGCTCCGGAAAGGCATCGACGAACTTTTTGACCGTCTTGAAGAATCCAATCGGAGGCTCCATGGCCAGGCCGCCGATGCGGAAGTAAGAGGTCATCATGCGCTGGCCGGAGACCATCTCGTAGATCCGCAACAGATCCTCGCGCTCGCGGAAACAATAGAGAAAGACGGACATGGCGCCGATGTCCATGGCGTGGGTGCCGAGCCATACCAGGTGCGAGCTGATACGTTGCAGTTCGGCGAGCAGCACGCGCATCCACACAGCACGTGGCGGAATCTCCAGCCCGAGAAGTTTTTCCACGGCCAGCACGTAACACAGATTGTTGACCATGGGGCAGAGATAATCGATGCGGTCGGTGAGAGGAACTACCTGCTGGTAGAACTTGGCTTCGCAAGTCTTCTCAATGCCGGTGTGCAGGAAGCCGATATCGGGCATCATGCGGACAATAGCTTCACCATCGATTTCCAGCAGCAGGCGCAACACACCGTGGGTGGATGGGTGCTGCGGACCCATATTAAGGATCATGGTCCTGTCGCCAGTTGTGTCGATGACCGGGTTCGCTGTGAGATGGCCCATTTAGCGGAAGCCCTCCACGGGATAATCTTTGCGCAGGGGATGGCCTTCCCAGTCTTCCGGCAGCATGATGCGGCGCAGATACGGATGGCCCAGGAAACGGATGCCGAACAGATCAAAAATCTCGCGCTCAAAGAAGTTAGCGGAAGGCCAGACAGGCGTAACGGATTCGATCACTGGATCGTCGCCGCTGAGCTTTACCTTCAGGCGCACGCGTTCTTTGCGGCTGATGGAGAGAAGGTGATACGCCAGTTCAAAGCGAGGCTCGCGCGGATAGAAATCCGCGCAGGTCAGATCAGAGAGAAACTCGATTAACCCTACTGCCTTGAGATGTGCGATCGCACCACGGATGTTCTCGCGCGCAACGTAAATGGAAAGTTCATTGCGGTCAAACTTTGCACCTGCAACGGCAGATTGATTCCAGGCGAGCAAGGCGGCAACGATAGGCCGATCTTTCAATTGCTCCAGATCGGTTACCGCCGGTGTGAGGGGCATCAGCCTTCACTCCTTTCCGGCTTGTTCCAGTCAATCACTCCCTTTTTCCAGATGTAAAAAAAGCCGACCAGCACCAGTCCTATGTAAATCAGCATCTCCCAGAAGCCGAACCACCCGAGTTCTTTGGCGATGACGGCCCAGGGGATCAGGAACACCACCTCAACGTCAAAGAGGATAAAGATCATCGCCACCAGGTAATACTTGACGCTGAAGCGTTGCTGGGCATCGCCTGTGGGCATGATCCCGCATTCATACGCGGCGTTTTTTGCGCGGGTCCACTTGTGCTTACCCAGAAGCCATGAAAGCGTAACCATCACTGCGGCAAGGCCAACAGCAACAACAATCTGAATCAGCAGCGGGATATAGCGGGCGAAGTAATTGTTGTAGGGCATGAAAGGGCCTGTATATAATGCGCGACAATCAAGTGGTCAAACATTCGAATGTAATTTCCATTCGCAGGGGTGTCAAGCCCTTGATTTTCCATTGCGTTAATGGTTGTTTAATCAGCAACTTTGGGCGCCGGATAGCACACTTTTTTCGGGAACAGTAAAGTACGCGTACGTTATGACGATTTTCGGTTTCAATACAGACGTAAAATTCGGCGATGTTGTCTATCACGTCCAGAGTGAGGCGCGTCAGGCCGATATGCTGCTTCAGACCCTCGTTTTTGTAAAAGGACAGTGCATTGGCAAACGAACGGTTTCTTACGCGCAGAAGACAATGGAGGCGGACTTCTCCGAACAGGGCATGCACGAGCTGTTGAAAAGCCAGCATAAGACAGTGCTGGAAGCGCTACAGCAGGGCCGGCTGGAATCCGTTGCGGGAAGCGACAGCGGCATTCAGGACGTGGGGGAAGGCGGCTTGACTCTGAAATGGACCAACGCCTCTGAACCCGTGGAAGGGGTGTCGCTTGCGATGTCGCTTCAAGTGTTGGATGGAGCCACTCAAGTTTCAGGTGCAATCGTCACAGTCGGAGCCAGTTCTCCCGCCAGCGCTCCAACCATTGCCAGCACTCAAACGGATGCACAAGGAAACGCGACCATCCGACTTTCGCTGACGGATGACATGTTGCTGGATTCTGCGGTGATGGTGCGCGCCTCCCATGGAGCAAAATGTGCAACTCGGAAGTTCCGCTTTAAGAAGTGACACCAAACTTCCAGAAAACACGGTGGAACTCTGCCCCAAAAATTACTTCGTTAGCTCCACGCAAGCAACTGCTCCTGCGCCTGCCGGACAACCAGGCCACGGCAGGTCTGTGTGGAGGTCGAAATAGGGCGCGTCGGCAGCTTCGCCTTTGCCACATCGCTCCCACCGCTCTGATTCTGCGTATCGAAAGAACGAAATGTTGTAACCCGCCGGTTGAAATGTTTGAACAATGCGGTCAACCATAACCTCATCGAATACTTGAAGCCAGCGTCGCAGCTGATACTTGCCGTAGGGAACGCTGATCAGACAAGAGCCCCCGGGCTTCAGCACGCGCCGCAACTCTTCGACAGCGAGAAGATAGGATTCAGGATTGCGTTTTGTGGGATCGGTGCGCGGATCATACAAGCTGTTATCGAGTCCAACATGTTCAAGCACAGAGAGGCAGACCACCGTGGCAAAGGAAGAATTACGGAAATACATGTTTCGGATGTCGCCGAAAATATACGAGATGCGTTGATTCCAGAAACACTCAGATTCAGGAGAGAGGGTAATAATACTGATGTTCTTGTTGCGGAGCCGGGGCTGGGAGAGGATCAAGCTATGGTTTAGGGTTGATCCAGCATCGAGAAGTTCTCCGGGAGCATCGGGGAGCCGCGAAAGCATCCACGGATATTCCACCAGCCGCTCGTCGAGCCAGCGGCCATAACGATCAGGCAAATGTTGTTCTTCGACAAAGGGCAGCTTGAGAGCACGCTGGAGTGCCCGTTCTTTGTAATGCCCATACCAACGGTGATTCGAATAATGCCCCGGAGAGAGGCGGAAAAGACCGGCTTTGATGCTGCGAAGCAACGCGTCCTCGGGTGATTGACTACTCTTTATGCTTCAGGACTTTTCATCCTAACATCGGATTAAATGTGGGTGGTACCGGATAGGATGTACTAAGTATGGGCATCAAGCCGCAAATTCCCAAAATGGATGCAATCGTGGTGGGCTCCGGGCCGAACGGTCTGGCGGCCGCGATCCGGCTTGCCCAGGCTGGATGGTCCGTTGCAGTGGTGGAAGGCGCGGCAACGGCTGGTGGCGGGGTGCGGTCCGGTGAGGTGACGCTCCCGGGATTTGTGCATGATATTTGCTCGTCCGTATACCCGATGGTTGCCTGCTCGCCTTTTCTGAGCACACTTCCTCTTGAGCAGCACGGCCTGGACTGGGTATTCCCTCCGGCTCCAGCCGCGCACCCATTGGACGATGGGACTGCGGCTTTGCTGCATCACTCGCTGGAGGAAACGGCCGCCGGTCTTGGGCGAGATTCTGTCGGATACCGGAATTTGTTCGAAGACCTGGTGGCGAACTGGAAGGAGCTGTTTGCGTCAGCTCTTGTGCCAATACGAATTCCCCGGAAACCGTTTCTCATGGCGAGTTTTGGCCTACGTGCGATTCGTTCCGTCCGAGCCATTGCCCATGCGTATTTCCGAACAGAAAGGGCTCGAGGCTTATTCGCCGGAATAGGAGCGCATTCCATGCTGCCGCTGGAAAAGCTTTCTACCGCGGCGTCGCCACTATTGCTTGCCGTTGCCGGACACGCGGCTGGATGGCCTTTTGTGCGCGGCGGTTCGCAACAGTTGACCAACGCGATGATCTCCTATCTCAAATCGCTGGGTGGGCAAGTGACTACGGGGACGCCGATTGATTCCCTGGACGAATTACCGCCAACTCGAGCCGTGCTGCTGGACATAACGCCGCGTCAGTTTCTAAAGATAGCCGGCAGCCGTTTGCCCGCCGTGTACAGGAGCAAGCTGGAACGATTTCGTTACGGCATGGGTTCCTTCAAGATTGACTGGGCTTTGCGTGAACCAGTGCCGTGGACTGCGCAGGATTGCAGGCTCGCCGGCACTGTCCATCTGGGAGGCACGCTGGATGAGATCAGCGATTCAGAGCGTAAGGCATGGAACGGTACTGTTTCTGAACGTCCGTATGTTCTGTTTGCCCAGCCCAGCCTGTTCGATTCATCGCGGGCTCCAGCCGGAAAGCATACGGCGTGGGCCTATTGCCACGTGCCAAACGGATATACAGGGACCGCCGTTGACCAGATTGAGGCGCAGGTCGAGCGTTTTGCTCCGGGATTCAGGGAGTGCATTCTGGCGCGAAGCGTGATGGGGCCGCGGGAACTCGAACAGCATAACCCTAATCTGATTGGCGGGGATATCGGAGGTGGCGCTGTCACTCTGGAACAGCTTTTTCTGCGGCCGACGGCGAGCCTGCATCGCACACCAGTCAAAGGCATCTATCTTTGTTCATCCTCAACGCCGCCGGCGCCTGGCGTTCATGGGATGTGTGGCTATTTCGCGGCGCAGGCCGTGCTGCGCGATCAGGATCAGGGTTAAGGCATTTGCCCCTCTATCAGATTTCAATCTGACCAACACTTATTATTGAGAGAAAGTTGTTCCGGCGCGGCCGTTTCTGTGTCTAAACGGAACAGGTAGAAAATCGAACCCGATTCGCCGGTTGGCTAAATCCGATTAACGCTAATAGAATCTGGCTTTTGCGTCTATGTAAGGAGTTGTGCAATGGTAAGCGGTCTTTCCCCCGATCGTATCTCCACCAGGCTTTTCGTCGCATCGTTCGTTCTGATGGCCATCATTTGTGTTGGTTGCGGAGGAGGATCGGCTGGAGGCGGAACAGTTGGAACCCCTACCCCCACGCCATCGCCCACTCCGACGCCCGTTCCTGGAGCCCCTGGCCTTTTGATGAAGGTGGGAAGTGCGACAGTCCCAACCGGAGGGATCTTTCAATATCAGTTGCTCTTAACCGAGCCTAAGCCTATTGGGAACAGCAGCACGCGTCCGACAGTCCCAACAGGTCCAAGAGGACCCGTCCGCGGGGTGGCGGTGAACGACGCATCGGGCAAGGCAATAGGCATCGCGGTGATTAACGGCGCTGACATGACCATCAGCATTCAGTCGCCGGATTCGTCGCTTGGAACTGACGTTGACTATCCGCTCCTGGTCCTGACCATGCCGGTGACCTCAACCACGAAGAATGCAACGTTTCCGATGGGGATGGATCCATCGTCCACATTTTTCAATGGCGGAACCGCTTATAACATCCAGGAAAATGTGCCCGGGACTTTGACCATTGGTGGAACGGTATCCATTACGGATGTAATTCCGGGCGGAGGCACGATCAAGTCCGGCGATACCCTCAAGATCCTGGGAATCGGATTTGACGCGAATACGAAGATACAAATCAATAACGCAAACATTAACCAGACGTTTGTGTCGCCAACCGAAATCGACGTAAGCATTACAACGCTTTGCGCCCCAGAAATAGACCCGTGCAGCCCGGTTCCGACCATGCAGCTCGACGGAGACAGAGTTCGCGCGACCAATACGAACACCAACGATGTTTCAGAATACTTCTCCTACGAGCATACCGACGATGCAGGCAGCTCGAACAACCCGCTCGTGACGCTTGTCCACCCGATGTTTTCTCAGCAATTATTTACGGTGGGCAGCTTCGCTTACAGCGCGTCAGCCACACAGTTCACCGGAATAGCGCTGCAAAATACGGCGACCACGGATGCGACCGTGAAGATTGAACTGCTGGATGCTTCGGGCAATTCGCTGGCTACTGCGCCCCTGGTGTTGCTGCCAGCTCGCAGAAAGATGGTCCGAGCGATTAGCGATTTGTTTGCCAGCGTGCCGGCCGGAACAACCCAGGTGAGGGCAACCGTGACGACCGGACCTTCGCTGAGAATGCTGGGGATGTTGGGTGACAGTTCTGCAGGAACAGTAGCGCCAGTGGCTGTTACGGGGCAGTGATCTCGCGAGCTGAACCGGCAAGTGAGTCAACAATTCGCTTAGAAAGACGGTACTAGCAGAGAAAAGCGGCTGCATGAACAGCCGCTTTTTGCGTTCTCCTGAGTAGCCGTCCTACATATTAGGAGGCGGCGAACTGCTGGGTGCTGAAGACGGAGGAGGAGTTGTTGACGACGGAGTATTGCTGCCCGGCATGTTGCTGCTGGGCATGTTGCTCGGCGGCATGGTGCTGGGTGTGACAGTCCCGGTGCTTCCCGGGCATGGGCCGGCTACCGTCGCCGAAGTCCCTGCCGAAGTCCCCGAGGAAGTCCCTGCGGCTCCGGTTGCTCCTGGTGTGGAGCCGCTATTCGACGTGGCACTGGTTCCGTTCGTGCTTCCTGTCACCGTTGTCGATCCGGAAGTGCCGCTGGGGGCACAATTCACCGTGCTCGTCGTACCAGCGCCCGGCGGGGTTCCGGTAGTGCTCTGACCCGGCGTTGTCGCGGTGGATTGGCTGGGAGTCGTGGTGGTTGACTGGCTTGGAGTTGTCGTTGTGCTTTGGCTCGGGGTTGTTGTTGTGGTCTGCGAAGGAGTAACTCCGGTTGCGCCCGGTGTTCCGGTAGTTGCCGATGGGGTGGTCTGGGTGGCTGAAGGGCTGCCCGTTGTTGCAGCTCCGCCCGGAGCGGTTGTTGTGGAACTTACTCCAGGCTGTGTTCCTGATGTTCCTGCAGTTCCCGTTGCAGTTCCGGTTCCACCGGTGCTGCCGGTGGTCTGCGCCGCAGCTACTCCCATGGCTAGAGCGATTACGCATGAAGCCAGCAAAGTCTTTTGCATGAAAATGCTCCTTGGCGCGGCCTCATCGGCCGCAGTTCTTCAAACGAATACAACGTTTCTTCTCAAATGGGATGCGGAAAGCTAAGGTAAGGGATGGCGCGTTTTGGCGCTGGCGAAATGTTACCGTACAATGTTGCGCGTCTCTAAACTGCAACTGGCTGACGGGTCCGTGAAATAAAGACAGCTCTCGCGTCGTATGTTCAGAGCAGAATTGAATGGGAGAGATTTTGAATCGAGTGACAATTTTCAGGCGCGGTGCTTTTGGTCTCGTGAGTTCCGGGAGTCTCGCCAAAGTTAGCCGGGTGCTTGCGTTTGCATGCTTTGTCTTAATGCCGCTTGCCTATGGGCAGCAGGAGCAACAGCCGCAGCAGTATCAGCAACAGGACCAGAATCAACAGCAGCAGATGCAGCCGCAGCAGCAGGAAGATTTCGATCTACCCGCCGAGGAAGTCATCCAGATTTTGCAGGACAATCCTGATCTGCTGGCGAATGCCAAATCGCAGATCGTAGAGCAATTGCAAGACCGCGGGTATGCCGTTACAGAGCGCGATATCACCGATGACCGCCTGTTCAGCGAGATCCGGTCCGATGATCGAGTACGCCATCTGATGAGTGATGCGCTCAAGCAGCGGGGTTACGGAACCGATCAGACTTCGACGGCACAAACGCAGGGGGAACAACAGACTCCAAGCCGTGGCCCCCGGCCCTTAACGAGCCCCGGGACGCAGAACCGGACTGGAACCAGTCGGACAGGCAGAAGCGCTAACCAACAGCAGGGCGCGAGGCGTGAACAGAGGGAACCGGGTACGGAGCGCGCTCAAGGAATGAGCCAATATCCTCTGCGAAGCCTGCCGGCCATACGCGACCTTTACAAGCAGGCAGTGAATCCGCCGGGGACTCTGGAACGCTTTGGCGCGGCCTTGTTTCGAAACAGCGTCGCCACCGCGCAGAGAAGCCAGGACAAAGCCCCTGCCGATGTTCCTGTGGGTCCCGATTACGTGATCGGGCCCGGAGACCAGCTTGTGGTGGAATATTGGGGACGAACCACACAGAGACTACAGCTCGTGGTTGACCGCCAAGGCCGCATCGTGCTCCCTGAAGCGGGCGGCGCCATTGTGGCCGGCCGCACGCTGGCGGACGCACAACAGGTGATCGAGAAGATGCTGGCGCGCCAGTTTAAGGACATCACCGTAGATGTCACGCTGGGGAAATTGCGTGACGTTCGTGTTTACGTAGTTGGGGACGTGAAGAATCCGGGCGCATACGACATCAGCGCATTGTCCACTCCTCTCAACGCGCTTATCGCGGCGGGTGGTCCCACCGACACCGGCTCTTACCGTCTGGTAAAACACTTCCGCGGCAAGGAACTTCTTGAACAGGTTGACCTTTATGACCTGATGCTCAGAGGAGTTACTTCGAATCAGGCCCACATTGAGTCCGGTGACAGCATTCTGGTTCCTCCCGCTGGTCCGCAGATTGCGGTTGCGGGTTCCGTGCGCCGGCCAGCAATTTACGAGTTGAACAAAGAAGAAACTCTTAACCAGATCCTTGATCTGGCGGGCGGTATTCCCGTCACGGGCGACCTGGACAACATCAAGCTGGAACGTGTGGTGGCCCATGAGCGCAAAGAGATGCTGAACCTGAATCTTTCGTCGCCGGGCGATCCCGTGACAGAAGATGCTTTCAAGAGAGTGCAAATCAAGGATGGGGATACCATCACCGTCTCGCCCATCCTGCCCTACAGCAATGAGACGGTCTACCTTGAGGGTCACGTCTTTCGGCCGGGCAAATATCCTTTTAAGAAGGGATTGAAGGTTACAGACGTTATTTCTTCGTTTGACGATTTGCTTCCCGAGTCGGCTGACCGCGCTGAAATTGTGCGGCTGAATCCGCCAGAGATGAGTCCGCTGGTGATCTCATTCAACGTGCGTGACGTACTGGACAAGAAAGCTCAGGCGCCGAATCTGCAAGCTTTCGATACCATCCGGATTTTTGGACGCTATGACACCGATGCGCCGAAGGTTTCAATCTATGGCGATGTGCTGCGGCCTGGCGAGTACCCTCTGTCGGAACGCATGACCGCGGTGGAACTATTGAAGTTGGCGGGTGGGTTCAGGCGCAGCGCCTACCGTGATTCGGCCGATCTCGCCAGCTACTCCGTTGTGAACGGCGAGAAGGTGGAGCTCGAACATCGCGATATTCCGATTTCGCGTGCAGTCGCGGGGGAAGCAGAT
>Ga0134126_10013707_pt1 | contig 10229 bp, 8 predicted proteins | sample KB31752_FD_96881 | JGI IMG/M metagenome (GOLD analysis project Ga0134126, IMG submission 96881) | Terrestrial soil microbial communities with excess Nitrogen fertilizer from Kellogg Biological Station, Michigan, USA - KB3-175-2 | ecosystem: Environmental > Terrestrial > Soil > Unclassified ...
CACCGAGGTGATCCTGCATCTGGTTGCGCGCGCGCGCCGCAACCGTTTCGTCGACCGTTTCATCGAAGGCTTGCGTCAGCTCGAAGGCGCTTACGCGTTCGTCGGCCTCACCAACAAGAAGCTCGTCGGCGCACGCGATCCGCTGGGCATCCGGCCGCTGGTTATCGGCAAGCTCGATGGCTGCCCGATTTTGGCGTCGGAGACCTGCGCGCTCGACATGATCGGCGCGCAATACGTGCGCGACGTCGAGAACGGCGAAGTGGTGATCTTCGACGAAGAAGGCGCGCAATCGCACAAGCCGTTCCCGCCGATAGCGGCGCGGCCGTGCATCTTCGAATACATCTACTTCGCGCGGCCGGATTCGATTGTCGGCGGCCGCCACGTCTACGACGTGCGCAAGACCATGGGCGCGGAGCTTGCGCGCGAAGCCCCGGCAAAAGCCGACGTCATTATCCCGGTGCCGGATTCCGGCGTTCCCGCCGCCATCGGTTACGCGCAGGAATCGAAAATCCCCTATGAGCTCGGCATCATCCGCAATCACTATGTCGGCCGAACCTTCATTCAGCCGACGCAGACGATCCGCGATCAGGGCGTGCGCATGAAGCATTCCGCCAACCGCGCGGTGGTCGCCGGCAAGCGCATCGTTCTTGTCGACGACTCGATCGTGCGCGGGACCACGTCGCGCAAGATCGTGCAGATGATGCGCGACGCAGGCGCCAGGGAAGTGCATTTCCGCATCGCCTCGCCGCCGATCACGCATCCGGACTATTACGGCATCGACACGCCGGAGCGCGACAAGCTGTTGGCAGCGACGCACGATCTCGAAAACATGCGAAAATTCATCGGCGCGGATTCGCTCGCGTTCCTTTCAGTCGAGGGCATCTACCGTGCCATGGGCGAAAAAGGCCGCAACGCCGAGCACCCGCAGTTTACCGACCACTGCTTCACCGGCGACTACCCGACCCTCCTCACCGATCAGACGGGGCAAGACGCCTCCCCGCGGCAATTGTCGCTGCTGGCCGAGGCAATTTAGTCCTGTCATTCCGGAGCGCGCGCTCAAAGCACGAACCTGGAATCCATAACTCCGGCCATTTGATATTCGCGAAGGCCGCGGTTATGGATTCCGGCTATCGCGCAACACGCTCGTCGGAATGACGGAGAAAGAAATGGCCAAACCTCTCGCCGATTGCGTCGCGCTGGTAACGGGCGCCTCGCGCGGCATCGGCGCCGCGCTGGCGCTGCAACTGGCGGAAGCCGGCGCGCACATCGTCGCAGTGGCGCGCACCGTCGGAGGCCTCGAAGAACTCGACGACAAAATCCAGTCCGCCGGCAGCACAGCCACGTTGGTGCCGCTCGACATGAAAGACTCCGACGGCATCGCGCGGCTCGCGCTCGCCATCAATGAGCGCTATCGAAAGCTCGACGTGCTGGCCGGCAATGCCGGCATTCTCGGCACGTTGTCGCCGCTCGGTCATGTCGAGCCGAAAGCCTGGGACGACATCTTCGCCGTCAACGTCACCGCCAACTGGCAACTTATCCGCACGCTCGACCCGCTGCTCAAGCGCGCGCCCGCCGGCCGCGCGGTCTTCATCACGTCGGGCTTAAGCTGGCTGGCGAAGCCCTATTGCGGCCCGTACGGCGCATCGAAGGCCGCCCTCAATGCGCTCGCGCGCACCTATGGAAACGAATCCGCCTCGACCAATGTGCGCGTCAACCTGTTCAATCCCGGCCCGACAGCGACACGCATGTACAAAAGCGGCTGGCCGGGCGTCGATCAGGACACGCTGCCGACCGCCGAAGACGTCGCAAAGAAGATTGTGCCGCTGTGCCTGCCATCCTGCGCGGAAACCGGAAAGCTGTACGATTTCCGTGCCGGCAAGTTTCTCGACTTCCACGCACCTGAATAACGCCGGATCAATTCTTGCGCTTCGCCCGTCCTTTGAACGGATTAGCCTTTTCGCGCAATGTCAGGCGGATCGGCGTGCCCGGCAGATCGAATGTCTCGCGCAAGCCATTCACGAGATACCGCTTATAGCTTTCCGGCAGCGCGTCCGCACGCGTGCAGAACAGGATGAAAGTCGGCGGGCGACTTTTCGCCTGCGTCATGTAATTGAGACGCAGCGTGCGGCCCGACACTGCCGGCGGCGGATGCGCGCTCACCGCATGCTCGAACCAGCGATTGAGCGCACTCGTCGTCACGCGCTTGTTCCAGACCGCGTAAGCGTCGTTCACCGCCTTCATCAAACGCTCAAGTCCCTCGCCGGTCAGCCCCGACACCGCGACCAGCGGCACGCCCTTCACCTGCGTAAGTTTTTCGTCCGCCTGCTCGCGCAATTTTCCGATCGCGCCCGCGGCTTTTTCCTGCAGGTCCCATTTGTTGACGGCGATCACCAGCGCGCGGCCCTCGCGCTCGACCAGATCGGCAATGCGCTGGTCCTGTTCCTCGAACGCGTTTTGCGAATCCAGCAGCACGACCACGACCTCGGCAAAACGGATCGCATTGATGGCGTCCCCCACCGACATTTTTTCCAGCTTCTCGTCGATGCGCGAGCGCCGCCGCATGCCGGCAGTATCGTAAAGGCGAAACTTGTTCACGCCCCATGTAAGCTCGACGGCGATCGCATCGCGCGTGATGCCCGCTTCCGGCCCGGTGACGAGGCGATCCTCGCCGAGCAACCGGTTGATCAGCGTCGATTTGCCGGCGTTCGGCCGCCCGACGATGGCGACGCGGATCGGATGCGCCTCTCCGGGCGCGCCTTCATCGTCTTCGGGCGCTGCCGTGAGTTCCGGCGCAGCTTCGCGCAACGCGTCGTAGAGATCGACCATGCCTTCATTGTGTTCGGCGGAAATCGAAATCGGCTCGCCGAGGCCGAGCGCGTAAGCTTCCACCCGCCCGCTTTCGGCCGCCGAGCCTTCGCCCTTGTTGGCGACCACGACCGTCGGCTTGCCGGCGCGCCGCACCAGTTCGGCAAAGGCGCGGTCGCCAGGCGTGAGCCCGGCGCGCCCGTCGATCATGAAAAAGATCGCGTCGGCTTCGGTGATAGCCGTTTCGGTTTGCGCGCGCATGCGGCCGGCAAGACTTTCATCCGCGGCCTGCTCAAGCCCCGCCGTATCGACCACGGTGAATTCGAGATCGCCGAGCCGGCCTTCCCCCTCGCGGCGGTCGCGCGTCACGCCCGGCGTGTCGTCGACCAGCGCCAGCCGCCGGCCGACCAGCCGGTTGAACAGCGTCGACTTGCCGACGTTCGGCCGCCCGACAATCGCAACGGTGAAACTCATGCTGCCTGTCATTGCCGGGCCTGGCCCGGCAATCCATCAAAAGAGAAGGTGTTTGCCAGATGAATGCGCGGGTCAAGCCCGCGCAAGAGGATGCCGCATCAGCGCGAGAACGAGCCGGGTGGCGGCGCGGAAGGCCATGGCGCGGTCGATGGTTGCTGCGTGGTCGCGGGCCACGGCGACTGCGCGCCCGAAGCTTGCTGCGGTTGCTGCTGCGCCGGCGCCGGCCACGGCGCCCCCTGGGTTTGCTGCTGTTGCGGCGCTGCCGCCGGTTGCGCATTCGATTTGACGGTGATGCGCGCCGGCTTGCGTTTGGCGACGCGCGGCTTTGGCTTGCGCACGGACTTCGGTCTTTCTGCCGGCTCGATGGCAGCGGCGCGCTTTTCCGCCGCGCTGTCCTCACCCGGCAGCGCCGTCGCCGTTTCCGGCGGTGCCTGATAGCCTTTCACCAGATCAGGTGGCACGCCTTGGGAAACGCCCGGCACACCGCTGGGAAATACGTCCTTACGCTCGCCCGGCAACTTTTTCTTCTCGTTCAGATGGAAGATGTCGAGCTTGTCCATGTCGAAGCCGTCTTCGCAGCCGGCAAGCGCGAGGCCGAATGCAAGCAGCACGCCGACAAGGACGATCCGATTGATGCCGCGGGGCATAAATCTCAGCCTTTTCCGTTGGCCGCGATCAGCGCCGAGAGAAGGTCGATGCGCGCGCGCGTTCCGGCCGGCGTTTCGGCATCTGCCGTGATCATGTCGATGAAATGCTCGGCCGCCGCGGCGTCGTGATTGCGCCAGGCCGAGAGCGCCAGCAATTCGCGCGCCGTGTGGCGAAAGGTGCGGCCCGGCTCGGTCAGCGGTTCGAGACGCTGGCGCATTTCGGCAAGCGGCGCCGTATCGACCAGCAACATGCCGGCACGGATAGCGGCAAGATCCTGCAACGTTTGCCCAAGCGAAGCATCGGCGCTGAGAGCGTCATAGTCTTTTACGGCCTGCTTCGGATCGCCGGCGGCAGCCTCCGCGGCCGCTCGCAGGCGCGCGAGCGCGCGGTAGCCTGCGGGCGCATCGGCCGCGACCTTGGCGAAAGCGGCTTCCGCCTCCGCGTGCTTGCCCTGATCGCTGAGCGCAACGGCGGCCTCAAACTTAGTGCCTGCTTCGGCGGCCTTCTTTGCTTCGTGCCACTGGTAACCGCGCCAGCCGCCGACAGCGGCGACGATCAGCACCGCCGCCGCGATGATTAAAATGCTGTAGCGCTCCCACAGCTTGTGCAGCCGTTCGCGCCGGACTTCCTCGTCTACTTCGTGAAAAATATCGGCCACAAATGGCTCCAGAAAACGATCCCACCCCGGGAAAAACGCGGGATAACCTACCGATGTGGCGGCGGCAAGGCAAAGCTACCCCTACAACTGTTAAGATTCAGGGGGTTAGGGCCTCTTTGGCCTCATCTGATAGGTGTGCTCGGCGCCCGGGAAGGTCCTTGCCCGCACTTCGGCGGCATATTCGGCCACGGCCCGGTCGATTGATGGCCCCAGATCGGTGTAGCGCTTGACGAATTTCGGCACCCATGGCGACAGGCCGAGCATATCCTCCAGCACGAGAACCTGGCCATCGCAGGCGGCGCTCGCCCCGATGCCGATCGTCGGGATCGCGACCGCGGCCGTGAGCTTGCGCGCCAGCGGCTCCGCCACCGCCTCGACCACCAGCGAAAACGCGCCGGCCTGCGCCACCGCGATCGCGTCGCTTTCGATGCGGCCCCAATCCGCCTCCTCGCGCCCCTGCGCGCGGAACGATCCGAGCGTGTTGATCGATTGCGGCGTCAAGCCGACATGCGCCATCACCGGCACGCCCCGCTCCGTGAGGAAACGGATCGTCTCGGCCATGCGCACGCCGCCCTCGAGCTTGATGGCGCCGCAGCCGGTTTCCTTCAGCACGCGCGCCGCGCTCATGAACGCCTGCTCTTTGGACGCCTCGTAACTCCCGAACGGCATGTCGATGATGACGAGCGCGCGCTTCGAGCCGCGCATCACGGCGTGCCCTTGCAGGATCATCATGTCGAGCGTCACCGGCACGGTGGATTCCATGCCGTGCATCACCATGCCGAGCGAGTCGCCGACGAGAATAACATCGCAATGATTGTCGAGCATGCGCGCGGTATGCGCGTGATAAGACGTCAGGCACACGATCGGCTCGCCGCCCTTGCGGGCGAGAATGTCAGGCGCGGTAATCCGTTTGGTCTCCTTCTGCAGCGACATGAATTATCTCCCGAATACCGGCACGCCGATCACGAACGGATGGAACGCATAGCCGAGCGCGAGAAAGATCGCGACGCCGAGGACAACGACAATCACATCATTGCCCCAGCCGGCGGGCGCATCGGTTTTGCCCACGTCACCACGGCGCTTGGCGGCGATACGCGCGTAAACGCCCCATGCCAGGAACGAGCCGAACAGCAGGATCGAGCCGAGATCGCCGTTCGACAACAGATGCGCGAAAGCCCACATCTTGATGCCGGCAAGCATCGGGTGCTTGGCCTTGGTACGGATATGGCTCGGAATGTAAGTCGCGGTAACGAGAATTACCGAAATCAGCATCAGACCGATGGTGATGTGATGCATGAACGCCGGCGGCGTCCAGATTTGAATCCAGCCGGTCGCGCGGTAATGCGCATAGCCCCAAATAATCAAAACGAGGCCGATTGCGGAGGTGAGTGCGAAAAGCGCGCGGTAGCCGTGGCCGTAGCGCGCGATCGCAGCGGCACGCGTTTCGCGGAACGATACGAAGATATGCGCGCCGAGAAAAACCACCAGCCCGGCAATGAGAAGAACAAGACCCATGTTACGCTACACTCTTGAGATGAAATCCACGTCGTCCGCCGCAGTAGAGGCGATGGCGTAATCCTTTGCAAGACGCGGAAGAACATAGGAAATCTTCGATGGCGGCAAGGCCTACTTATGTCGATGAACCGGCGCGTCAGGTCCCCGTCAGCGGCGATTACGACGTCATTGTGCTCGGCGGCGGCCCGGCCGGCATCGCAGCCGCGGCCAGCGCCGCCCGGCACGGACGCAAGACCCTGCTGGTCGAACGCTACGGTTTTCTCGGCGGCATGGGAACCGCGGCTGGCGTGACGAATTTCTGCGGCTTGCATGCCAACGTGCATGGCGAAATTCATCAGGTCGTGCATGGCGTCGCCGACGATCTGCTTGGCCGCATCGACCGTATCGGTGGATTGAACGCGCCGCACCTCGTGCTCGGCAAGACCTATGCGCAGGCCTACGACACCGCGGCCTATAAATGCGCGGCCGACGACCTGCTGTTGTCGAAAGGCGCCGAAGTCCGTTTCCACGCATTGGCCGCCGGCGCGCTGATGGAAAGCGGCGGCGCGATCAAGGCGCTGCTGATCGAAACGAAGTCCGGTCGCAGCGCCGTTTTGGGCCGCGTGTTCATCGATTGCTCCGGCGACGGCGATCTAGCAGCCTTTGCCGGCGCGGCGTTCGAGCAAGGCGACGAAAACGGCAACACGCTTTATCCGACCATGATGTTTCGCGTGAACGGCGTCGAGCCGGTGACCGCCGGCGAAGCCTGGCGCTCGATCCCGGCGCTGATGGAAGCCGCCGAGCGGCGCGGCATGCGCTTCCCGCGCAAGGGCGCAATCGTGCGGCCGCAGAAACATTCGGTCGAGTGGCGCGTCAATGTCACGCAGGTGAAAACCGCGAACGGCCGCGCCATCGACGGCACCGATGCGCTCGAACTGAGCTTCGGCGAAATCGAAGGACGCAAGCAGGCGCTGGCGTTTTTCGAATTCCTGCGGCGCGAGGTGCCCGGCTTCGGCAGCGCCTATATCGTCGATATTCCGCCGCAGCTCGGCGTGCGCGAGACGCGGCGCATCACCGGCCTTTATCAGCTCACCGCCGACGACGTGATCTCCTGCGCGAGCTTTGCCGACACCGTCGGCGTCAACGGCTGGCCGATCGAAAAACACGTGGCGGGCGACGTGGAATGGCGCTGGCCGGATATTCCGGGTTCGCGTGGATTCAATCATCTGCCCTACTGGATGCTGGTGCCGCGCGGCTTCCGCAATCTGCTGGTGGCCGGCCGTTGCGCTTCAATGACGCATGAGGGGCAATCCGCCGCGCGCGTCTCCGGCGGTTGCTTCGTTATGGGCCAGGCGGCCGGAACGGCGGCGCATCTCGCCATTGCGGGCAACACGTCTTGCGCCGATATTGCGACCGGAAAGTTGCAAGAGCTGCTCGAAAACGACGGCGCCTATCTGGGGCGCGATGTCGAGTGACCAAGCGAGGAAATCTCCGATGAAATTACGCTTCATTTTATTGGCATTGACGCTAATGGCCGCGGCCGTTCCGGCAACCGCGCAGGAATGGCCGACGGGCACGATGAAGATCGTCGTTCCGTTCGGACCGGGTTCTACGCCCGACACCGTCGCGCGCCTGATCGCCGAGGAATTCAAAACGCGGCATCCGAACGCGACCTTCGTCGTGGAGAACAAGCCCGGCGCGAGCGGCAATCTCGGCACCGACGCGGTCGCCAAGGCCAAGCCCGACGGCTCGACCATCGGCATCAGCATCGGCGGGCCGCTGGCGATCAATACGCTGCTGTTCTCGAAGCTGCCCTACAATCCGAAGACCGATATCGCCCCGATCACGCAACTGATCACGCAGCCCAGCGTCCTTGCGATCAATCCGTCGCTCAAGGCCAACTCGGTCGCGGAGCTGGTCACGCTCATCAAGCGCGATCCGGGCAAATATAACTTCGCGTCCATCGGCACCGGTTCTCTCTCGCAGCTCGCGATGGAAGCGATTGCGCTCAAGTCGGGCACCAAGCTGGTGCACGTGCCGTATAAGAGCTCGCCCGCGGCCGTGCTCGCTGTCATCCGCGGCGAAGTCCAAATGGCTTGCATGCCGGCGATTTCGGTCGTCGCCCAAGCGAAATCCGGCAAGGTAAAGATGCTTGCCGTCTCTACGGCCAAGCGCTCGCCGTTCCTGCCCGATGTTCCGACGCTGAAGGAAAGCGGCATCGACGTCGAGGCCGACGCGTGGATGGGCCTGATCGCGCCCGGCGGCACGCCGAAAGCCGTCGTCGACAAGATCAACAAGGAAGTGGTTGAGATCATCAAGCTGCCGAAGATTCGCGACAAGCTCGCGGTGCAACTGATGGAGCCGGTGGGTTCCACGCCGGAGCAATTCCGCGCGCAGATCGACAGCGAGATCACGCGCTGGGGGCCGGTGATCAAAGCCGCGAATATCAAGGTGAATTAGCGGCATTTGCCTGTCATCGCCGGCTTGACCGGGCGATCCAGTAATCACCATGGACGCAGTGATTACTGGATGCCCCGCTTTCGCGGGGCATGACAGCTAAACGGCGGCCCGCCCTTTCACGTCCTTGATGTCCGTGAACGTCAGGCCCGGCGCGCGCTCGCGCGTGTAATCGAGGATGAACTGGTTGCGCGCCATGAACACGCGATCGCCGTCGAGATCGTCGGCGACGCTGGAATAATTCGCCTGCACGAAATCGTTGAGCTTCCTGTCGTCGCCGGCGGAAATCCAGCGCGCGAGCTGGAATTCCGGGGTCTCGAAATCGACGTCGAGGCCGTATTCGCCGGCGAGCCGTACCTTCAGCACATCGAGCTGCAACGGGCCGACGACGCCGACCAGCGCCGGCGCGCCGTCGAGCGGCCGGAATACCTGCACGACGCCCTCTTCCGCCATCTGCTGCAAAGCCTCTTTCAGCTTCTTTGCCTTCATCGGGTCGCCAAGCTTCACGCGCCGCAAAATTTCCGGCGCGAAGTTCGGCACGCCCAGGAAGGAAATATCCTCGCCTTCGGTGAGCGTGTCACCGATGCGCAAGATGCCGTGATTGGGAATGCCGACGACGTCGCCGGCATAGGCCTCGTCCGCCACCGAACGATCCTGCGCAAAGAAAAACTGCGGCGCCGACAGCGTCATCGGCTTGCCGGTGCGCACCAGCCTTGCCCTCATGCCGCGGTCGAGCTTGCCGGAGCACAGCCGCGCAAAGGCGATGCGATCACGGTGGTTCGGGTCCATGTTGGCCTGAATCTTGAACACGAAGGCCGTCATCGCGTTCTCGTGCGCGTCGACCGTGCGCGTGTTCGAAACCTGCGCGCGCGGCGATGGCGCAAAACTGGCGAGGGCATCGAGCAGATCCTTGACGCCGAAATTCTTCAGCGCCGAGCCGAAATAGACCGGCGTCAGGTGCCCTTCGCGGAATGAATCGAAATCGAACGGGCGACACGCCTCTTTCACCAGCTTCAATTCTTCCTCGACCGCGTCCGCCTTGAGCATCGAGCCTGCCGGAATGATCGCGGGGATATCGGCGCTGCGCGGCGCGCTGGTCTTGCCGTCGGCGCCAAGCAGCCGCACCGTTCCTGCCGCCAATTCGTAGGTGCCGACGAAATCGCGGCCCTGCCCGATCGGCCAGGTCATCGGCGAGGTATCGAGCGCCAGCGTCTTCTCGATCTCGTCGAGCAGGTCGAACGGATCGCGGCTCTCGCGATCCATCTTGTTGATGAAAGTCAGGATCGGGATGTCGCGCAGCCGGCATACTTCGAACAGCTTGCGCGTGCGCGCCTCGATGCCCTTGGCGGCGTCGATCACCATCACTGCGCTGTCGACGGCGGTGAGCGTGCGGTAGGTGTCCTCGGAAAAGTCCTCGTGGCCCGGCGTGTCGAGCAGATTGAACACGCGGCCGTCATAGTCGAACGTCATCACCGAGGTGACGACCGAAATGCCGCGCTCGCGCTCGATCGCCATCCAGTCCGAGCGCGTCGAGCGGCGGTCGCGCTTGGCCTTCACCTGACCGGCGAGGTTGATGGCGCCGCCGAACAGCAGCAGCTTTTCCGTCAGCGTGGTCTTGCCGGCATCCGGATGCGAGATGATCGCGAAGGTGCGCCGCCGCTCGACCTGCGCGGCGAGCGGCGTCTGCGGGATC
>Ga0134126_10013709_pt1 | contig 10229 bp, 5 predicted proteins | sample KB31752_FD_96881 | JGI IMG/M metagenome (GOLD analysis project Ga0134126, IMG submission 96881) | Terrestrial soil microbial communities with excess Nitrogen fertilizer from Kellogg Biological Station, Michigan, USA - KB3-175-2 | ecosystem: Environmental > Terrestrial > Soil > Unclassified ...
AATCGCTGACGCTGGACAGCCGGATGGCGGAACATGTAACCACGAAGGAGATCAAAAAATTGAAGAAACGCGCCGCCGAGTTCAAAGACATGGCCCATAAATATAAACGGAATTTCGGACCGGCGGAACGCGAACAACGAAAAGCATTGTTTACCGAAGCCCGCGCGATCCTTAAGGAGGTCGAACGGTCCGAGCAATACATCCTGAACGATATCCTCGCCCGCGCACAGGTGATCACGGCCACCCTCGTCGGCGCCAACCATTATACCATCCGCCATCTGAAATACTCCACCACCGTCATCGATGAGGCCGGCCAGGCCCTCGAGCCTGCATGCTGGATACCCGCGCTGAAGGCTCCGCGTCTCATACTTGCGGGCGACCACTGCCAGCTGCCCCCGACGGTGCGTGCGGAAGATGCCCTGAACACTACCCTGCTGGAAAAATGTGTATCCCTCCATCCCGGATCGGTCACACTCCTGGAAGAACAATACCGGATGCATACACGGATCATGGGCTATTCTTCAGAAGTATTTTACGACCGTCGGCTCAGGGCGCATCCTACCGTTGCCGGACATACGCTGGCTGAAGGGGACGCTCCCCTGGTCTTCATCGACACTGCCGGTTGCGGCTTCGACGAGTCACCCGAAGGGACGGGTATGACCAATTCCGAAGAAGCCGCTTTCCTGGTCAGGCATGTCACTCAGCTGGTGTCCGAACTCGATGGTCGCTATTCCCCTGCGGATTTCCCGACCATCGGCATCATCGCTCCTTACCGCAACCAGGTCCATCTGTTGCAGGAACTGGTCGGCGCCACCCGGGGCTTACGCGACCATGCGGACAAGATCACGGTCAATACGATCGACAGCTTCCAGGGACAGGAAAGGGATATCGTGTACATCGGGCTTACCCGCAGCAATGCCGACAGCAGGATCGGTTTCCTGTCGGAGATCCGCCGGCTCAACGTAGCCATGACGAGGGCCCGTAAAAAACTGGTGATCATCGGTGACGGAGCCACGCTCTCGCAACTGCCCTTCTATGAAGGGCTCATCACCTATTCCCAGCAACATGACGCTTATTTCAGCGCCTGGGAGTTTATGGATTTTTGACGGTCTGCCTGGGCGGTGATCGATGACTGATTTCCGGCCGCCGCGACCCCGGGCCCGGCGAGCCTGAACGACCCGATCCGCGTGGAATAATTCTTCGCCCCTTTTTTCAGATAGTCGCCCACATACCAGAACGTCTCGTCGTCGGAGGGATCGATGGCGGTATATGTGTAATCCTCCCAGCGCAGCGTATTCATTTGAGACGCCTGCCCTTCGATCAAAATGCCTTCCCCGAAACCCATCACGCCGAGGCTGTCGGTTGCGAGCCTGCCGGTAAAACGCTGACCGGGAAAATGTGTCGCGCCGCCAAAAGAATAACCGATGCCCATATTCCCGTATTTGTCCGTGGCAATACCCGGCAGCCAGCGCCAATCGCCGTCCGGCGCATAGGTCCCCTGCTGATACAGCTGCAGCGCACCATGTTTCGCTCCCCTGAATTCATACCAACGTATCCCGCTGCCTCCCGCGGCGCTCCGCACCGAATGGACGACGATATAGGACTGCTGTTTGCCGATGCGGCGATAGATCAGCCGTCCCAATACTTTGTCGCCCTGGGTATCCAGACGCATGGCCGTATCCGGCTGGGGGACCGATCTCTTCAGCTGACCATCACCGGCATAATGATAAGGCGCTACTTCGATCTTCAGCGGCCCTTCGAGACGCGTCTTCGAGGTATCCTTCCAGTCGACATGGAACTTCCAGAAATAAATGCCATCGTCTTCGAATTCATTGTGCAGTTGGGTACCGCCATCGGTGATGAGGATATTCGGGGCGCCCCTGTCCGGCAACTGTTGTCCTTCTACATCGGAATTCAGCAGGAAATTCACCCCGTTGATAATGAACGACTGTTCCGTCGCATCCTCGCCCTTCAGCATTTTGTCCCGATCGGCAACGAAAGCCTGCCGCTGGATCAGGTTGTCGCTTGTACTGCTGGTCGTATAATAACCGTCGGGCCAGATGGTGGGTCGGGGATAATCGGGGAACAACGGCCGGTCGAATTCATAACGGTAATAGGGACCCAACGGGTCGGGTCCGGTACTGATGGCATAACACATGCAAAAGGTGCCGGTCGTATCGACACGCGTCCGCGACGGCCGCTGACCGGTGAAAGGCCTCTCCTGGACATAAGTGGGTGGCGCCTGATACATCATTTCGGCTTCTCCCGGCTGATGAAACCAGGGCTTCATTCCGTGCGCGCTGTCGACTTCCTCCGTACGCGGAATACCCCTGCGGAAGGTCGGCATGACGATCAGCCACCGGTTCGCCAGCTGATCATACCGGACCACGGCATCCCCATTGTTCATTCGCTCACAGGGCCCACCGAATCCTTTGAAAACGCTGCGCGTCTCCGCGGGCCCCAGGATCACGCGCCCGGTCGTATCGTACTTTTTGCCTTTTTTGGTAAATATCGCCATCCGGGTATTCACGATCTGGAAGATATGATCAGGCCCTACCGCCAGCGCATTGTCGGAAGGGTTCCGGTAAAAGGCGGTGCCCTGCGGACCCGAAAATCCGTCACCAAGTCCGTCAAAACTGTTCAGCAGTTCGGGCGCCGGCCTGGACCCGAACCAGGTCTGCTCTATCGATACTGCGGGGTTCCACGGTTTGCCGACCCGGCCTTCCAATTGCGAAATGCCGCGGCCTATCCTCGACGGACCGATCCGGCCGCTATCACTCCCTTCGGAGTCATCGTCATCTTCATCAGGGCTCAGCCGCTGATCCGACAAAGACGCGGAGACATCGTGTTTGACAGCTTTGTTGCTGTGTATGTCCGAAAGAGCGGGCCTGGCGGATTGCGCCCGGACCTGTCCTGCGGCTACCAGTATGACGGTGGAAAATAAGAGACGCTTCATACCTTAAATGTCCTTAACGTCCCATAAATACCCTATTCGGAAATTAGCCATTTCCCGTTTGAAATTAACCCATTCTATCCGTAGACGATGACGGGCTGCGGGCCGAACGGGTTCTGAAGCACATGCGATTCCACTCCGAATACTTCACGGATCAATTCCGGCCGGACCACCTCCGGCGCCGGCCCCTCCGCAGCGATACGCCCCTCTTTCAGAAAGAGTATCCGATCCGCATATTGCAAGGCCAGGTTCAGATCGTGGAGGATGGCGACGATCACGATGTTTTGACCGACCAGTACCCTCACCGATTCCAGCAGCTGATGCTGATACCGGATGTCGAGACTGCTGACGGGCTCATCGAGAAAAAGATAGCGGCTGCCTTTATCAGGAGGATCCCATATCTGCGTCAGCGCCCGGGCGAACTGCACCCGCTGCCGCTCGCCTCCCGACAGGGTGAGATAATCCCTCGCTGCCAGATTAAGAATGGACAATCGCTCCATGGCCGCGCGGCAGATCCCGGTATCGTGGCGCGAAGGGCGGAAAGAAAAATGCGGATAACGACCCATCATAACGATGTCATCTACCCGAAGCGGGAAATGCAGCTCGGGCAGCTGGCTCATCACGGCCCTGCGTCGCGAAAGGGCCGTCCGGGTCAATTGCCGCAAGGGCTCTCCGTCGTAGGTAATCTCGCCGGCGGCGAGAGGCCACTCGCCGCTGAAGGCTTTCAGGAAGGTGGATTTCCCCGAGCCGTTCGGCCCCACGATCACATGCAGCATCCCCGGAGCGAATCCGGTGGTGATCTCCTGTATCACCAGTTTGCCGCCCGCCAGACAGCGGAGACCTTCGATCCTAAGCATAGAACCCTCCTTCCTGTTGTTGTCTCCCGGCCCTGATGAGCAGGAACAGAAAGACCGGGGCGCCCGCAAATGCGGTGACAACGCCGATCGGGAATTCGGAGGGCGCGACGATCGCCCGCGCCAGCATGTCGGCAAGGTTCAGCAGGATAGCACCCAGCAGCGCGGAGGCGATGATCAGGAACCGATTATCCGAGCTCTTCAACAGTCTTAAAATGTGCGGTACCACCAGCCCGACAAAACCGATCACGCCTACGACCGAGGTGGCCACCGCAACCATGACGGTGTTGACCAGCAGGACACGGCTTTTCAGACGCTGTGTCCGGACGCCGAGATAACCTGCTTCCGTCTCTCCCAGCATCAGCGCGTTCAGCGCCCGCGCATATCGAAGAGACAACACGATGCCCCCGACGGTGGTCACCGCAACGATCCCGGTATTCTGCCAATCCGCGCCCGACAAGGTGCCCAGGTTCCAGAAAACGATACTGCGGGCCTGAGGATCACGCGCGACATAGGAGAAAAAGCCCGTTCCACCCGCCGCAAGCGCGTTCACGGCGATACCCGCCAGCAACAGCGTATTCACATTCACCTTTCCGAATACATTCGCCACCCGGTACACCAGCCAGGTCGCGACGCCGGCACCGGCAAAAGCAAACGCCGGAAGAAGCAAGGGTCCCAGCGCATCCACCCATGCCCCCGTGAGACTCTTTCCCATTACGAAGACGAATGCAGCCCCGAACGCGGCGCCGGAAGACGTCCCGGCAAGACCGGGCTCTACAATAGGATTGCGGAACAGCGCCTGCATCAATACTCCCGAGACCGAGAGCGTGGCGCCGGTCAGCGCGCAAAGCAGCACACGCGGCAGCCGGATCTGAAGGAATAGTTGCTCTTCGATGGAAGGAGCTGATCCGTCACGTCCGAAACCTACAGCGTGACGCAGGAACAGAAAGATGCGATCGAAACCGATCGATACCGCCCCCACCCTCGCCGATACGACAAGGGTCAGGACCAGCAATATCGCCAGCCCCCAATAATATGCTCCGAATGAAATATTCTTCTTCATCGTGCTCCCTGATGGATCATCCGGATCAAATTGTATACATTTTGACCCGTCCGTGGCCCAAGATACACCAGGTCATGCTCTTCTATTCTATAAATCCGATTGTGCTTTGCCGCGGGGGACAGCGACACCCCCGGCAGCTGTTTGAATTTTTCCACGCTGCCCTGCAGATCGAAGCCGTAGTCTGTGGCCAGGATGACATCCGGCTGCGCCTCCGCTATGACCTCCGCGCTCAGGTTCTTCCATTTCTGCGCGGTGTCCGCGGCATTGATCGCGCCGGCCCATTCCAGCATCTGCTGCTGGATACCGCGATGGCTGAGTACGAAATACTGGTTAGCGGCCTGTCCGAAATGGATGACCAGCACCCGTAGCGGCGGCTCCCCCGCATACGTGCGTCGCAGCGAGTCGGCCCGCTTCATATCGGCATCCAGATGCTGGCAGACACTGTCGCCTGCACGCGGGTTGTGAAATTCAGCGGCGATTTGGCGGATCAGCCGCTCGGTCGAGTCGATCGTGTTCCCCCCATCGAACTGTCGCAGGGGAATTCCCACTTTTTTCAATTGATCGATGGTCGACTGCGGACCCCAGTTGCCGTCGTTCCACAGAACAGTAGGATGCAGAGAAATGATCCCCTCGGAACCCAGTGCGCGATGATATCCCACCGCCGTTATTTTGGTGGCCGCCGGAGGCCAGGTGCTCGAGATATCCCTTCCTACCAGGGCAGTATCACCGCCGACGGCAAAAATGATCTCGGTCAGTTGCTTGCTGACGCTTACGATCCGCAGCCGCCCATTCTCGGGGGTCTTCGGGGCCTCCTGGCGGTCGCCGCAACCCGCAAAAAACATTACCAGCAACAAAAGATTATTTCGGTTCATACGGTTGTTTTTGGATCAAAAGATATAAGCCAGCTTTGCCCCCCCATAAAAGGCGGCATTGTAGGGCATCGGCAGAAAATGCGGATCGGTCGTACCCGCCAGTGTTCCCGAAAAGAACAGAAAGCTGTAATACGTGCAATTCGTAAGGTTATCGACTCCCGCATAGGCATCCACCGAAAAATGCCGGCCCAGCTGGCTCCGGTATCCCAGTTTCCCGTTCAAAAGGTTGAATGCCCGCGCATAATTCCTGTTGTCGAACGTATATGGAACGGCATCGACATGCCGGTAGGTCAGATAAAGATAGAATCCCGCCCGCGTCTGCGCATCGATGCCGATGTTGACCACGTTCGGCGCCACGCCTGCGACCTGGTTATTCGAAAAGTCGAGTGTTGCGGCGTTGTGATTGTTATCGCTGTAGAAGCTCTTATACCGGAAATCCGAATACGTATAAGTCATAAATGGACGCAAAAGCGAGATCACCCGGCGCGGATCATTCACTAAGGAATAGCTCACCGCCAGTTCGGCACCAAGGTTCTGTTGTCGCCCCGCATTGACATATGTGCTATAGGTGGGAGTGCTGCCGGAAGCAGGCACCTGTTCGGCCACGATCTTGTTGTGAACGTCAAGATCGAATATAGCCAGCTGGTAGGATAATTTCGACGCGAACAGATCCCCTTTCGTACCGATCTCGTATTGTATTCCCGATTCAGGCTTCAGATCTTTGTTGGTCGTTCCCAGCACCGCATTGATCACCTGCGAAGTAGGCGGCGGGGTATACCCGGCCGAGACATCGGCATAGATGGAAACATGGTCCCCGAGCATCTTCAGCACCGATATCCTGGGGGTAAACACAGGGGAGAAGGATTTATATCCGCCCTGATTGGCATGCGTTGGATTGGCGGAATTCGCAAGCATATCCGTGATCCCATATTCGGTAAAGTTGAGACTGCCGCCCGCGGTCAGGGCCACCTGCGAGGGCAGCGAGAATTTCCATTCCGTAAAGACGGAATATCCCTGCGAGGCGTTTTGCAGATCGCCCCTGATACCGCCCAACGCACCAATGGTCAGGTTATAGGATTTGTTGAAGACCGTGGTCTTTTGGAATTGCGCGCCGAGGATGCCATGAACGGTCACGCTGCCGGTATCGGAGGTATAGACGAACCCCGTCCTGCCCCCGAACGTAAAGGCCTGGTTGTCCGTCAACCCATGCGCAAATGGCTGGTTCAGCGTATATGCGTTGGTGAAGAGCGTGGTCTGATTGCTGAAATGATCGTCGATCTTGTAGTTATCGGTCATTCCCGCACGGACGCTTTCGATCACCGTCTTCGATCCGTTGACAAGATAGGCCGGGTCGCTCCAGGCGATGCGATGATAAATAATGCTATCGGTCATTTCACCGGCCAGCTGTTCGAGCGAACGCGCATAAGCGAAAAAAGCAGAGATCGTGTTTTTGTCGCTCACGAAAAAATCGCCGTTGAATTGAGCGTAGTCCTTCCGCGACGCACTATTCGTCCTCCAGCCTTCCTCTTCCTGGTGCCCGTAATTGAAAAGCAACGATGAATGTTCATTGGCCGATTCGATCCGGGTATTGTTGCGCCAGAGTCCATAGCTCCCACCCGTGTTCTCTTCGACGATACGGGTCTGACCCGGTTGCGGTTTCAGCGTGAACAGATTGACGACGCCGGCAACTCCGCTGCCGTAAAAGCTCGAGGCCGGTCCCTTGATCACTTCCACTTTCCCCAGCGTTGAAAAATCGATATCGTCCAGGATGGTCGTCCCCGTGGCGTCGGTAACGGGTATATTGTTGAGCAGGACCTGCACCCCCTGACCGTTGAAATTGGTATTATTGCCATACCCCCGGATGATGATACGTTGTCCTCCGAAGCTGGTGCGCGAGCCCATGCTGACGCCGGGCATAAGGTTCAGCGAATTTTCCAGCGAAAACCCGGTATTGCGGTGAAAATCTTCGGCCGTGAGGATGCCGACAGAATGCGCTACGTCCAGCTGGTTGTCCTTTTTACCGGTGGACCAGCCGGTCACCTGCACGGTATTCAGCGTTTGCGGTTTCAACGTATCGTTCGCTGTTTTGGGAGCGCGTTGCGCCGCGGTGGACAATGCAATAAATATAAACAATAGAAAGACGCCTGTTCTTTCCAACATGATGTGATCTTTAATAAATAAAAATGGTATTCCTATCCGAAAAGCCAGGCGCTTGCTTTCGGCGGCGGAATGACGATCCTTGCATATCGGGAACTCAGGCGATGAACGCCATAGGTGGGATATTGCCTGTCGATGGGCTGCAAGGGCGCGATGGTCCATTGCGGCGTTTGGCATAACAGGTCGCAGATCGAAAAAGAGATCCTTGTTTGTCTGCCGGGTTGATCCTGGTTCGCTTTTGTTACATCCACCGCTCCATGGATCAGCTGCTCTTCTCCTTCGTCGTCAAGGCAGTATAGCCACGTGGTGCCACTCACCGTCCGCTGCCGGATCACATCATACAGATGACCCTTATACCAGCACTCCCTTCCCTCGTCTTCCCATCGCCCTGACGCATTCAATTCCGCAACGCTCACACGCAGCATTACCGCATCGGGCAACGCCGCGATCCGTGCTTCATTCGCCGCTTCTTTCATCCGCCATTGGAGATAGATGGTCTGCCCATAAAAGCCGAATTGGGTATAGCATAGGGGAAGAAGCAGCAATATGGCGATCGATCTCTTCAGACAACTAGTTTTTGCTGTTGCGAATATCCAACTTTTCGGGCGGAAGTCCGCCTCGTTTGAGACGCGGAAAACTTTGAAGGACCGCTTCATATTTTTTACGGGCGGCATCCAGCCGGCCGCTCAGCAACGCGTAGACTTCCTTGTGCTGGTTCGTAGGCCTGAAATCCGCACCGCCGGAAATGCTTTCCTTGGAGATCGTGAGGAACCGCTCGAGCAGTTGTGCCGGATTACGGAAAATATCCTCCCTGGCGCCGGTCTGATGCACGTCGTGAAGGAGCGCCTCCGCTTCATAGAGCTGGTCCTTCCACGCCTGCAGCTTCGCCTTCTGCCGGCGATCGGTATAGAGACGTCCGATAGAGTCGGCACGGTTGCGAACGATCTCGAGCGTGTCGATCATATGCAGGATGCTTTGGATCGAACCGTAGATCTGTACCCCGAAGGCGTATTGTTCATGGATATCCTCGTCCGAACCGCCGGTATGCGGGTCCCGAAACACCTGCACCGGCTGCCGGAATTCTTTTCTGCCTATCTTCAGCACAACGGTATAAGTGCCCGGCAGAACCTTGGTGGCAGGCAGTCCCGGGCCGATATCCAGGTCATAGATCACCATCGCCCGCTGCCCGGTCGAATCGAGCTTTACCCAGTCGGCATCCTCGGGGCGGGTTCGCAAGGGCGGTAATACATAAGGCTGCAAGCCGAGATCCCACCACACCCGGTTGACGCCCTTCCGGTTTGATCCGGCTATCTGTTGCACGGTACGACCCGCGCTATCCAGGATGAGCACCTTGACGGTGTCCCTTACGGTATCGCGTAAATAATAGTTGATATCGGCGCCATAAGGCGGGTTCACCCCGAATGAAGCGGAGCGTTCGCCATGGATGGCCGGCTTGGGTCGGAACCGCCAGGCCTTGCGCATCGGGAACAACCAGGCTTCCGATTGCCGCACCGAATCGCTGAAATCCCTGATCGGGGTAATATCGTCGAGAATATAAAAACCGCGTCCATAGGTGCCGATCACCAGGTCTTTGAAATTCCGCTGGATCGTTAAGCCATAGATCGGCGCGGGAGGCAGGTTATTGCGAAGATGTACCCAACTGGCGCCGTCATCGGGAGAAAAATATAAAGCGTTATCCGTCCCCGCCCAGAGCAGACCTTTCTTACCCGGATCTTCGATGATCTGGTGCACGAAAGAAGAGTTGCTCCTGGGAAAAGTTCCGCTGATAAGCGTCCAGGTCTTACCGTAATCATTCGTCTTGTAAAGGTGGGGATTGAAATCACCGATGAACTGACCGTCGGCGGAGATATAGGCCGTCCCCGCGTCGAATGGCGAAGGATCGATGGCACGGATCGTGGACCATTTGGGCAGACCGGGTATATTGGCTGTCACATCTTCCCAATGAGCTCCGTCATCCTGTGTAACATGTACCAGTCCGTCATTGCTGCCCGTCCAGAGCACCCCTGCTTTCACCGGAGATTCCGCGATCACGTATAAGGTGCAGCCGTCGAAGGTAAAAAGATTATCGGTGCTGACGCCGCCGGAACTTTGCTGATGCGATTTGTCATTCGTCGTCAGATCCGGACTGATGACCTTCCAGGTCTGACCGCCGTCGGTAGTAACATGCACGTACTGGCTGCCGATGTATACCTTGTCATGCACATACCGCGAAACGGCCATAGGGAAATTCCAGTGCCAGCGATAGCGCATCTCCGAGGGCGGATAGCCATATCCGGCTTCAGGCCAGGCCCGTACGTCGCGGACATCGC
>Ga0134126_10013710_pt1 | contig 10229 bp, 11 predicted proteins | sample KB31752_FD_96881 | JGI IMG/M metagenome (GOLD analysis project Ga0134126, IMG submission 96881) | Terrestrial soil microbial communities with excess Nitrogen fertilizer from Kellogg Biological Station, Michigan, USA - KB3-175-2 | ecosystem: Environmental > Terrestrial > Soil > Unclassified ...
GAGGTCAGGAAGGTAGTCGGCGCCGCCCTCCTCGGGCGGTGCCCCGACGATGAAGAACAGGACGTCTTCGTCGCCGTCGTTTCTGAGCTGGAGCGCAGTCCCCGGCTGGACGACACAGACCGAGCCTCGGGGAAGCTCCACGCGCTCATGCGGGTCGCCAAGATCGACGGCGGCATTGCCTTCCAGCACGACAAACAGCTCTTCCTGGACGCGCTCGGCGTGGCGCTTCCCGCGAGTGCCGGGCGGGTACCGCCAGAAGCGGGCTCGCGAATTCGTCAGGGCGTCCGAGATCGCGGCAAGCGTACGTCCGCTGCCGTCTCCGCGGTCGACGAACTCGAGCTCTCCGGGGTGAAAGACCGTGTACGCGACACGTAAGTTCTAGCGCAGGCGATCGATCTGCGAGGGCCCTCGTTCGTCTAGTGCTCAGCGCTCGAGCGGAGCCATCGTCAGTCCAAGCCCCTTGAGCCCTTCCCAGTAGAGCTCGGCCGGCTCCCTGTGGCCGGACCAGACGACGGCTTGGCCCGTGGTGTGGATCCGGTTAGCGAGCGTCATCCCCTGGGCGAAGCTGACGCCGGGAAGCACGTTAGCGAGCGCCGAGGCGACGCCCTCGAAGGTGTTGTGATTGTCGTTGAGCACGATCACACGCCAGGCATCGCCCGTACGGCTGCCGCCGTCGCGGGTGGGACGCTCTCTTGTCGGCGTGGACGGCGCGACGGTCATTCGCGGTCTCGGCGTCGCGTTTTGCTCATCTTCTGACGCTAGCGCTTGTTCCGCTTTTGCGACAGACGCGTCTCACACACGTCACAGTTTCCGCACTAGCCTGTCGGTGGGCGGGAGTGGTGGGAACCCACGTCTCGCGTGTACAGAAGAACGGGAAGCTGAGAACGGATAGGTTCGAGGGCGATGGCACGCCAGAAAAGGCGCCACGAGCCGCAGCCGGTCCCGCCGCCGCTGCCGCCGGAGACGCGCACCGTCGGCCAGGTCGTCGCCGAGACGATCCGCTTCTACGGAAGCCACTTCTGGCGGGCGCTCGCGCTGGGAATCCCGCCTGCTGCGGCCGGCCTGGCCGTCGCGGAGTCGCCGGGGGTCGCAAGGCTGCCGCTTGCCCTAACCGTCGGAGCGGTCGCCGCGAGCCTTTCGTACGCGCTTGCGAACGGACTCCTCGCGGGCGAGCGGATTCCCCGAAGGCGACTGGCGGAAGCCACCGCGTTCGGGACGGTTACCCTCGTGCCGGCGATCGTCGTCCTCGGCTTCCTCGGGATCCTCGGACTGCTTCCGGCGGTGATCTGGCTGGGGTTCGCGGGACTGATCGTCCCCGTGATCACCCTCGAGCGGCGGCGCTCGTACCCTCGCACGTTCGAGCTCGCACGCGCCGACCTCGCGCATGCGATCGGGTCGCTGGCGACGCTCGCGCTCGTGGGGCTCCTGACCGCCTATGTCCTCTTCTTCACTCTCCGGTCCGCAGGCACGGCGGCCTTGCGGGCATCGGCGTTCGTCTCCGTGCTCGTCATCTCGCCGCTGCTGTTCCTCGGGGGTTCCCTCCTTTATTACGACCAGGTCGCCCGTGTAGGCTCGGCGCCCCGACGGAGGAGGCGCAATGCCGACGTACATCCTGCTCTCCAACCTGACCGCGCAGGGCGTTCAGACGCTCAAGGCGAACCCGGCTCGGCTGCGAGAGGTCAATAACGACGTCGAGGAGCTCGGAGCGCGTGTCTTGCACCAGTGGGCGACGCTCGGGCCGTTCGACTTCGTCAACGTCGTCGAAGCTCCTGACGCCGCGACGATCGCGAGGGTCTCGGTCGCACTCGGCGCGCGCGGAAGCGCAAAGCTGCAGACGCTCACCGCGCTGACGATCGACGAGTTTCTGACCGCGCTCGACTAACGGGCTGCGTAGGCAACCGCGACCTCCGCCGCGAGGGCGGCGTTGTCTGCAATCAGCTGCTTGTTGATTCGGACGCTCTCGCCCGCAGTCTGCCGGTGGATCTCGGCGAGCACGAACGGCGTTACCTGCTGCCCCGTCACTTGCCTCGTCCGCGCCTCGGCGAGTGCCGTCTCGATCACCGCCTCGATATCGAGGCTCTCCGCGGGCGGACGCGCAAGCAACAAGCCGGCGCGGCCGAGCGACCAGTGGGCGCGAGCGATCGCCGCAGCCTCGTCTGCGGTTGCCACCGTCGCCGGGGCCGAGGGACCGCCCTCGGCCGTGTAGAAGAGCGGCAGCGCCTCCGTCTGCCAACCGATTACCGGCACTCCCAGCGCCTCGAGAATCTCGAGCGTCGCCGTCACGTCGAGCAGCGACTTGACTCCGGAGGAGACGACGAGCACAGAGGCGCGGGTGAGCTCGCCCAGGTCCGCAGAGACGTCGGGCCGCTCGGCGAAGCCGCGGTGGACGCCACCGATCCCGCCGGTTCCGAGAAAGCTGACGCGGGCAGCCGAGCACGCCGCGAGCGTCCCGCCGACCGTGGTCGCTCCGAGGACGCCCTCGGCGATGCAGACGGCAAGGTCGCGGGGGCCCGCCTTGCGCGCCGACTCGCCGGCGGCAGCGAAGCGCTCGAGCTCTTCGGCCGTGAGACCGACCTGCACCCGTCCGTCGAGGACACCGACGGTTGCGGGAACCGCACCGGCTTCGCGGACCCGCCGCTCGGCGTCCAGCGCCACGCCGAGGCCCTCACCGGCCGGAAACCCGTGCGCGACGAGTGTGGTCTCGAGCGCGACGACGGCCCGTCCCGCGTCGAGCGCGTCGCCCACCTCCGGCGCAAGCCGGATCACGGCGTCGCTCCCAGGCTCGAGACGGCACGGGCCGCCGTCTCGAGCGCGAGCTCGATGCCGCCGACGAGAAAGCCGGCCGCGAAGGCGTCACCGGCGCCGGTCGTGTCGACCACCTCGGCGGGCGCGGCCCGGAACTCCGACCTCGTGCCTTCCCGCTCGACCGCTGCGCCGCCGGCGCCGCGCTTCAAGACCCACGTGGCAGCGGGCGCGGCTTCCGGCCCGACCTCCGCGCGTTCCATTTCATTCGAAAAGACGAGCTCCGGGCTGAGCTCGCCCAGCACTTGGCGCAGGCGGTCCGGTCCGAAATCGGCGATCACGCGACGCGAAGCCAGGTCGACGCTGACCGAGCCGCCGCCCGCCCGTACAAGCTCGGCCGCGCGCGCCGCGGCGAGGTCGATCGGAGACGACATCAAGCTGTAGCCGGAGAGATGCAGATGCGTCGCGCCTTCGAACCAGATGGGCTCGAGCTCGTCGGCCGAGAGCGTCGGTGCCACTCCGCGGTCGCTCGCCATCGTGCGCTCACCTTCCTCGCCGACGATCGAGACGACAACGCCGTTTCGTCCGATCGCGACCGGGCCGAGGACGGTGACGCCGAGTCGGGCGAGCTCGCCGGCCGCAAGCGATCCGGCCGGATCATCCCCGCGCTTACCCACGAACCGGGCCTCCGCGCCCAGCACTGCCGCCCACGCCGCGACGTTGGCAGCTTGGCCTCCGACGCCGGTTCGGGTCAGCGCCGCTGCGTCGGTGCCAGGCTCCAAAGGCTGCTCGAGGCGAACGATCACGTCGAGCAACAGGTCGCCGAGGGTGCAGAGGACCAGGCGGGGCATCGCCGTACAATCGTCCCATGGAAGGGGAACGACGGGGCAGCCGCCTGCGGACGTTCGTTCTCGGCGGGCTGCTCGGAGCGTCCGCCGTGCTCGCAGCCGCCCGCCGGCGCCGCGCCGCTGCCAAGCGGCCTCCGCGGGCAGGGTTGGCCGCCTTCGAGGACGCCCCCTGCTACCGCGAGCTAATCGAGCTCGAGCACACAGAAAGGCGTGCGGAGACGGACTAGACAAGCGGTGTCGGAAGGACCCGCTGCTACTGTCAGAACGTGCCTATCTACGAGTATCGTTGTCCGAACGGACACGTTTTCGAGCTCTTTCAGCGGATGGGCGACGCACCGCCGCCGAAGTGTGAGATCTGCGGCGAAGGTCCCGTCGAGCGAGTCCTCTACCCGGTCGCGGTGCACTTCAAGGGCTCCGGGTTTTACTCGACCGACTACGGACGAGGCTCGCACAAGAAGGAGCCGTCGACCGACGGCGCCGGCGGCGGCGACTCCGACTCCGGCAAGAAGAAGGACGGAGACAAGAAACCCGAGACCAAGGCCGCCGAGAGCTCGTAGCCGCCGGGCGGTCGGCCCGCTTCTGATCTAGATCATCCGCCGGGCGGCAACCGGTTCACGTAGCAGCCGGGCGGATAGGTGTCGCCGTTTGGCGGTGGCGGTTGCGGCGCGGACTCACCCTTGACCATCGCGATCACGGCCGCGTTGTCCTCGCTGGGATCGATGTAGCCCCCGTCGGCCCTGCCTCCGAGCCGGCAGTGAAGCGTCGACCCGGCGCGGAACTTCAGCCAGCCGATCTGGACCAGCTCGGTGGGGGAGAGATCGGTCGCGAGCGGCTTCATCACGTCGCTGCCGATGAACGGGAGCTTGAAGAAAGTGCCCGCGCTGGAGAGCTTCGACAGCAGCGCCTGCACGACGGCCTGCTGTCGGGCGGCTCGCGTGATGTCAGTGTCGGCGGGGTTGAGCTGGTTCTCGCGCACGCGCGAGTAGATCAGTGCTCGATACCCGTTCATGTGTTGCACACCCTTGCGGAAGCGCCAGCCTTTCCAGCGCTCGCAGCGCGTGTTCGTCGAGTAGGGACAATCGAACTTGTTGGAGAGGATCGGCTCCGGGACGTTGATGTCCACGCCACCGAGCTTGTCGATCAGCTTGGAGAAGCTATGGAAGTTGACGACGACGACGTGGTTGATCGGCAAGCCCGTGTACTCGTGCACTGTTCGCTCGGCGAGCCGAGCCCCCCCGATCTGGAAGGCGGCGTTGATCTTGTCCGGTCCGTGCCCTGGGATGTCGGGGACGCGCAGATCGCGTGGGATCGAAAGGTAGATCAGCTTATGGTGCTTTGGATCGGTGCGCAGGATCTGCATCGAGTCCGAGTGCTGGTCGGACGCGCGCGAAGCATTCAGCGAGTGGTCGGTTCCCAACAGGAGGATGTCTGTCGGATGCGAGAGGATCATTCCGTTGTCGGGAACGAGCGCGAGCCGTGCGGCTTCGGGCAGGCGCTTGTTGGCGTCCTTGACGCCGCTGCGGAAGGACAGGTAGCCGGCGACAACCCAGAAAACGAAGACGAGGAAGAGGACGATCACTGACACCGCGGTCCAGCGCTTCCAGCTCCAGCCGCGCAAGCCCGTCTTCGGCTGCTTCGCCCCGGGACCGCGGTAATCGCGGCGCCCGTCTCCATCGCCGCCGCGTTCTCGCGTGGGTCGCGGAATCGTCGGGACTTTGCCTTTGACGCGGCCGCCGCGGTAGACGGTGTACGGCTTCTCTCCGCGAGGAGCGGACATTCGACGGGCCATGGTAGCCACGCCAGGTGTCGTCGTTACGTACCTTCCGCGCAACGTGGCTGACCAACGGGTAATCGGCGTGGATGTGGGGGGGACGAAGATCCTCGCGGGCGTCGTCGATCCGTCAGGCGGGGTCGAGCATCGCCGCGAACGCCCCACGGAGCTCGATTCTCAGGATCGCCTGATCGAGGAGATCGCGGTCGCGGCCGAGGAGCTGCTCGACGACTCTGTCGCGGCCGTGGGACTCGGCCTGCCCTCGCGGATCGACCAGCAGGCGGGCCGCGTCGACGGCTCCGTGAACGTCCCGCTGCAGAACGTAGCCCTGCGCGAGCCACTGATGAAGCGGCTCGGACGGCCGGTCGCGCTCGAGAACGACGGCAACAGCGCGGCCCTGGCCGAGCATCGCGTGGGGGCGGGACGCGGCGCCCGGACGATGGTCATGCTCACCCTCGGTACCGGCGTCGGCGGAGGCGTCGTCATAGACGGTCAGCTGCTTCGTGAAGGCGGCGAGCTCGGACACACGGTGCTCGTCTACGACGGAATCCCCTGCCAGGGGACGTGCACCGGGCGCGGCCACCTCGAAGCGTACGTCAGCGGAACGGCCGCCGCGAAGCTCGCACAGGAGGCCTTCGGACCGGCGGTCGACGCGCACCGGCTCGTGCGGCTCGCCGCCGAAGGCGATTCGACCGCGATCGAGATCCTCGACGGGGTCGGCCGGATGCTGGGCGCCGCGATCGGAAGCTTCGTGAACATCTTTCGACCCCAACTCGTGGTCATCGGTGGCGGATTCGCATCAGCGGGCGACTTCCTGCTCGAGCCGGCCCGCGAGACGATGCGCCGGGAGGCCCTTCCACCCGCGCGTGACAGGGTCGAGATCGTGCGAGCAGAGCTTGGTACCGCCGCCGGCCTGATCGGCGCGGCGCTGATCGCTTATGACGAGCTCGGCCTCGTTGGCTGATGCTCTCCGTCTGCGCGACGCCGATCGGCAATCTCGAAGACGTGACGCTGCGGGTGTTGCGAGAACTGGCCGAGGCCGAGCTCGTCCTCTGCGAGGACACGCGTCACACGAGGCGTCTCCTCGAGCGGCACCGGATCCGGGCGCACCTACGTTCCTATCACGAGCACAACGAAGCCGCCCGGACCGCCGAGATACTGCCGCGGCTCGAGGCCGGCGAGCGAATCGCGCTCGTCACCGACGCGGGGCTGCCCGGCATCTCCGATCCCGGAGCGCGGCTCGTCGGCGCGGCGCTGGACGCCGGGGTGCCGGTAACTGTTCTTCCGGGCCCGTCCGCGGTCGACACCGCGCTGGTCGCGAGCGGTTTTGCGGCCGAGCGCTACCAGTTCGTCGGCTTTCTGCCACGCGGAGAGCAGGGGCTCCGGCGAACGTGGGAGGAGCTGTCTCCGTGGCCCTGGCCCGCGGTTGCCTTCGAGTCCCCGCGCAGGCTGCCGGCGACGCTGCGCTCGCTTGCGTCGGCCGATCCGGATCGCCAACTCGCCGTTTGCCGTGAGCTGACGAAACGACACGAGCAGGTCGCGCGCGGCAGTGCTCGCGAGCTCGCGGCGAAATTCGCGGAGCCCCCGAAGGGCGAGATCACGCTCGTGCTCGGTCCCGGCGGTGAGCAAGAACCGGCAGACGTGGCCGCAGGCGCCGAGGCGGTTGCGGAGCTTGCCGCAGCAGGCGTCGCTCGCAGCCAGGCCGCCGCGGTGGTGTCGCGGCTGACCGGGGTGCCTCGGAAGCGCCTTTACGACATGTCCTTGTAGTCCATATTGACAACGAGGCGCGGCCCCGATAGGGTGCAAACGCTGTTAGCAGACAAGACAACAAGGAGAACACAGATGCGTCAAGCCTTGATCGTCGCGTTCGCGGCGGCCCTCGCGGTCGTGCCCACTGCCGGAGCGTGGACCTGGCCCGTGCGAGGTCCGGTACTTGAGAAGTTCGTCCTCGGCAGCGATCCATACGCTGCGGGGCAGCACCGCGGAATCGACATCGGCGCAGTGTCCGGAGACCCCGTTCTCGCGGCGGCAACAGGCACCGTGTCGTTTGTCGGCACGGTTCCCGTGAGCGGCAAAGTCGTGACGATCCAGACGGCCGACGGCTACTCCGTGACCCTGACCCATCTCGGCTCGGCGACCGTTCGGCGGGGCGAGACCGTGGCCGAGGGAGCCGTCGTCGGGACGATCGGCCCGACCGGAGAAATCGAGCACGACACCCCATACGTTCATCTCGGCCTCCGCCACTCCGAGGATCCGAACGGTTACGTGGATCCGTTGCTCTTCCTTCCCGCACCGGCTGCTCGGCCCACGGCGCCGTCGCCCACTCCTCCTGTGGCTCAGGCGCAGGCGCCGGCTCCGCCTCCGGCTTCGGCCGCACCCGCTGCGAGGGTCCCTGCGCCGGCGGTGTCCGTGCCGGTGGCAGTCGCACCTGCAGCAAGGCCGGCGGCGCCGATTGCGGTTGCGAGAACAGCCGCTACCCAACGCCCGCATGCAGCCCCTATCGGCGACCGCCGTGTCGGTTCGGTCTTCCGCGCTCGCGCCGCGGCTGCCGCGGCCGCGGTGCCGTCGACACCGCACAATGCTGCGACTCCCGACCGGCTCTCGGCCTTCGCGCGCGGTTCCTCTGTGACGACACCCGAGCGGAGGCTGCAACCGGCGGGCATCGAGGAGCCGCCGGTCCCGCTGTCGAACTCGGATCTCACTGACCCTCGCCGCGTGCCCGGCCCGAATGCCTCGAGCGAAGAAGCTCGTGCGGGCGAGCGCCTCAGCAACGCTCCGGTGTGGCTCGGTCTGCCCGCCTTGCTGATCTCCGTGGCCGCAATCGTCGCGCTTCGGCGCCGAGCGCGGGCCTCGGGCGCGCCAGACCGCGCGCCTATCATTGCCTCAAATGTCGCGCTACTACCTGACAACCCCGATCTACTACGTGAACTCGACCCCGCACATCGGGCACGCATACACGACGATCGCCGCGGATATCCTGGTGCGACATCACCGGCAGCGCGGCGACGTGACGTTCTTCCTGACCGGCACGGACGAGAATGCTTCCAAGAACGTGCGCGCCGCCGAAGCGGCCGGCGTCGATCCGAAGACCTTCGTCGACCAGCTCGTCGAAGACCATTGGCGGCCGCTGCCCGCCCGGGTCGGAGCGTCTCCCGACTTCTTCATACGCACGACCGATGAGGGCCACCATCGCTTCGTCCAGGAGTTCGTCCAGCGGATCTACGACAACGGACACATCTACGAGGACACGTATGCCGGCCTCTACTGCGTCAGCTGCGAGGAATTCAAGACCGAGGACGAACTCACGCAGGACGGGTTGTGCCGGGAGCACGGGACGAGGCCCGAGTGGATCGAGGAGCGGAACTGGTTTTTCCGGCTGTCGGCGTTTCAAGATCAGCTGCTCCGCCTCTACGACGAGCGGCCAGATTTCGTGCTGCCGGACTTCCGTTACAACGAGGCGCGGAGCTTCATCGAGGGTGGCCTCCGGGACTTCAGCCTCAGCCGCGCCGGCCAGCCGTGGGGCGTGCCCGTCCCGTGGGATCCCGAGCAGGTGGTGTACGTCTGGGTCGACGCACTGATCAACTACCTGAGCGCTCTTACCTATGCCCGGCCGGGGGAGGACCTGCGTGACGAGTTCTGGCCGGTCGCGCACCACCTCATCGGCAAGGACATCCTTCGCTTCCACTGCGTCTTCTGGCCGGCGCTGTTGCTCGCGGCCGGCTACGAGGTGCCGAAGCAGATCTTCGTCCACGGCTGGTTGCTGTTCGGAGACCGGAAGATCTCGAAGTCGAGCGGCAACGTAATCGAGCCGCTCGAGCTGACCGAGATCTACGGGATCGACGCGCTGCGCTTCTACGCCGCTCGCGTGGCCCGGTTCGGGCAGGACGGCAGCGCGTCGGCCGACGACCTGCACGAGCGGTACGAGCGTGAGCTCGCGAACGACCTCGGCAACCTGCTCTCGAGGACGACGGCAATGATCGCGCGCTACCGCGAGGGCCGAATTCCGCTTGCACCGTGGGACTCGCCATTTCGGTCCGAGCTTGCGGAGCTCGCCCGCGAGGTTCCGGAGCGGCTGGACAAATACGACCTGTCCGGCGCGCTCGAGACGACCTGGAGTGTCATCCGCTCGCTCAACCGCTACGTCGAGGATCGCGCGCCGTGGCAGCTCGCGAAAGACGAAACCAAGTCGAAAGAGCTCGACCGGACGCTCTACGACCTCGCGGACGGACTTCGCGCGGTTGCGATCGCGCTTTCGGCGTACCTGCCGGAGACCGCGCCGAAAATCCTCGGCGCGCTCGGGCAGTCCGATGACCTCGCGTGGGAAGGCGTCGCCTACGGCTGGACCGTGGCGGCGGATGGGATCGAGCCCGCCGAGCCTCTCTTCCCGCGGGTCGAGCTCGAAACCGCCGTCGCGTGATCGACACCCACGCGCACCTTGACGGGTGCGAGGAGCCGCCCGAGGTGCTGCTCGCCCGCGCGCGCGAGGTCGGCGTCGACCGCGTGATCACGGTCGGCTCCGGCATCGATTCCTGCCGCGCCGCGCTCGAGATCGCGGCGGCCGAGCCCGGGGTTTTCGCGGCGCTCGGTATCCACCCACATCAGGCGGGCGGTGCCGAGGCCGAGCGGCTCGCCGAGCTCGCCGAGCTGCTCCAACAAGAGCGCGCCGTCGCCGTGGGCGAAACCGGGCTCGACTTCTACCGCGACTGGGCGCCGCACGATCGACAGCAGAGTCTGTTCGCTGCCCAGCTCGAGCTGGCGACCGACCTCCGCAAGCCGGTCGTGATCCACAACCGGGACGCCGATTCGGAGACGGCGGTTGCGCTGGCCGCCTTTGCCGGAACGGTCATCCTGCACTGCTTCTCGTCGCC
>Ga0134126_10013711_pt1 | contig 10229 bp, 13 predicted proteins | sample KB31752_FD_96881 | JGI IMG/M metagenome (GOLD analysis project Ga0134126, IMG submission 96881) | Terrestrial soil microbial communities with excess Nitrogen fertilizer from Kellogg Biological Station, Michigan, USA - KB3-175-2 | ecosystem: Environmental > Terrestrial > Soil > Unclassified ...
ACGAAGGCTATTGCCATCAAGGCGGATGTTTCCCGCGAGGACGAGGTCGAGCAGATGTTTGACCGCGCCGTCAAGGAGTTTGGGACCATCGACATCCTCGTGGCCAATGCAGGTTTGCAACGAGATTCGGCCATCCAGGCCATGACGCTGGAAGGATGGAATAAGGTCCTTGGCGTCAACCTCACGGGACAGTTTCTCTGCGCCCGATCCGCCATTCGGGAGTTTCTGCGTCGGGGAGTTGTACCCAAGACTTCATGTGCAGCGGGCAAAATAATTTGCATGAGTTCGGTCCATCAGGAAATTCCTTGGGGGCGACACGCCAATTACGCGACTTCCAAGGGCGGCATCAAACTGCTGATGGAAAGCATGGCACAAGAGCTTGCTCCTCATCACATTCGTGTAAACGCCATCGCCCCAGGGGCGATCCGCACGCCCATCAATAAAGCGGCTTGGGACACGCCTGAGGCTCTCAAGAGTCTGCTGACTCTCATCCCCTATGGGCGGATCGGTGTACCAGACAAGATTGCGCGGGTGGCGGCGTGGCTCGCATCAGATGACGCGGATTATCTGGTAGGAACCACTTTGTTTATTGACGGAGGCATGACGCTGTTCCCCGGCTTTGCGACCGGCGGATGAATGGCGGAGGAATTCGATGTCATTGTGATAGGCAGCGGCCCCGGCGGCGCATCGGTTGCTCATAGACTGGCCCCCACAGGTAAGCGTATTCTGTTGCTGGAGCGGGGTGGTTACTTGCCCCGCAGCCGCGCTAATTGGGACTCCCAAACAGTCTTCGTCGATGGGGCATATCAAGCAAAGGAGACCTGGTATGGAAGGGATGGACGCGAATTCCATCCAGGTCTTCATTACTATGTGGGCGGCAACTCCAAGGTATACGGCGCGGCGCTGTTGAGACTCCGCGAGCGCGATTTTGACGAGATCGTCCACAAGGACGGCATCTCGCCTGCATGGCCGCTCAAATATGACGTGTTCGAGCCCTATTATACCCAAGCGGAGCGGTTGTTCGAGGTGCACGGCGAGCGCGGCGAGGACCCCACCGAGCCTCCCGCCAGCGGACCGTACCCTTATCCGCCAGTCTCTCACGAACCGCGCATCCAAACGTTGCACGATAATCTCGCGCAACAAGGGCTGCATCCCTTTCATCTTCCTCTCGGCATTCGGCTTCGGGAGAAAGACGGCATCCCGACCCCCACCAGCATTTGCATCCGTTGCGACACCTTCGATGGCTTTCCCTGCCTGCTGAACGGGAAGGCAGATGCACAGGTGATGTGCGTCGATCCCGCCGTGGCGGCCCACCCAAATCTCACTCTATTGACTGGTGCCTATGTATCGAGGCTCGAAACCGATCCCAGCGGGCGGCGGATAAGCGAAGTGCTGGTGACCCGAAATGGAGAAGAAGAGCGATACCGAGCAAACATCGTCGTGGTGGCGTGCGGCGCGCTTTCTTCAGCTCTTCTATTGATGCGCTCGGCAAACCAGTGTCATCCGGACGGCCTCGCGAATGGCTCAGGACAGCTTGGCCGCAACTATATGCGGCATAACCAGTCCATTCTGATGGCCCTGATGCGAGAACCAAATGAGACGATCTTTCAGAAGACTCTAGCGGTGGCTGATTTTTATTTTCGTAGTGATGATTGGGACTATCCGCTCGGACTGATCCAGATGTGCGCCACCTCCCACGGCGCCCAAATCCGAGGAGAGGCTCTGCCTGAGTGGTTGGAGTGGGTCCCTAAAATGCCTTTCGAGGAGATGGCGCGGCATTCGATGGACTTCTGGCTATCGAGCGAAGATCTTCCGCGTCCCGAAAACCGCATTTTTTACGATGGCCAGCGGGTAGTGTTGGACATAACCGAAGGCAATATGGAAGCTCATCATCGGCTCAAGAAGAAGCTGGAACTTATTCTTAGCGGTGCAGGCGCACATCCGCTGCTGATGGAGCGGAATCTTTATCTGGGTAAGAATATTCCCATTGGTGGCACCGCGCATCAGGCTGGAACGGCGCGGTTCGGCGTCGATCCGTCGAGATCAGTTCTTGATCTCGATTGCAGAGCACACGAAGTGGACAACCTCTATCTCGCCGATGCCAGCTTCTTTCCTTCAATCGGGGCTGTGAATCCTACGCTTACGATAATCGCAAACGCCTTAAGGGTCGCGGATCGGATCAAGGAGCGATGCTAGCGTTAGCTGAGGTGCGGCGGCGCTTGTCAGCCCCTTTGTTATGTTGAGGGAGTCCGCTCTTGCACGGTGGGAGAACTACGACCCTATATTTGGACGATCATTCTCAAGTTCAAACGCCTTAATGGGAACCGGCGTTAGGATCAGAATTAATCGCGGGACAATATTACTTGGGCGCATTTGGGTGCATAGTGTCTGAAAGATCCACCGATTGCAGGAGCAGGCGAAGCGTCTGGACGGTCCATCATGACAACAAGCTTTAAGGTCGGCGATCGCGTTAGTTGGAATTCCGAGGCTGGACGGGTCAGCGGTACAATCACTCAGGTCCATAGCCGGGAATTCGATCTCGGAGCCTATACTCGTCATGCGACAGCAGACAGTCCGCAATATGAGATAAAGAGCGCCAGGACCGACCATATCGCCTTTCAAAAGGGCTCCGCACTCACCAAGCTTCGCGACTGACGAGAGATCCCGCCGCATCGACCACAGAAAGCGATCGGCCTATGCCAAATGACACGCAATCCTCTTCGTCCGAGCCGCTCCGGGCCAGTCTTAGCGGCGCAGATGACCGTCTCCGCCTCGACCACTGGATGGCTCCGCAACAAGCAATCTTGCCGCGGGTCCGGGTGGGCCGCCGTTGGATCAATATCCTATGGGGCTTGCCGCTCGGGACCGCGCTGCTGCTCTGTCTGATCGCCCTCGCGCAAAGTCTGCGCGATATGCCGGAGGTCGCGGCTTTCATCCAGCATCATCCCGGAATTGCCCAGGCCGCGCCGTCAGTCGACTCGGGCTTTCCGTGGTGGCTGCAGCTGCAGCATTTTCTGAACATGTTCTTCATGCTATTCATCATGCGGGCTGGCTTGCAGATTCTGGCCGATCATCCGCGCCTTTATTGGGGCCGCGATTGCACTCCCGGCACCGACTGGTTCCGCTTCCAGATTCCGGTGCCAAAGGGCCGAGTTTGGACCGCCAAGGAGGATTCGGTTAGTTTGCCCACCTGGCTAGGGATTCCAGGGCTACGCCATACCGTCGGGCTGGCACGATGGTGGCATTTCTCAATTAACTTGTTGTGGTTGCTCAACGGCATCGCGTTTTATGCGCTGCTGTTTTCCACTGAGCAGTGGCGCAGGCTGGTACCCCTGACTTGGGAAGTGTTTCCAGCCGCGCTCTCAACTGCCATTCAATACGCGTCGCTGAACTTTCCAGTGGACCATAGCTGGACTCGGTATAACGGCCTTCAGCAACTCAGCTATTTCATCACCGTGTTCGTCGCCGCACCGGTGTCGATCGTCACAGGCCTAATGCAGAGCCCAGCGATCTCGAACGCACTAGGATGGTTTGGAAGGGTGTTCAACCGGCAGGCGATGCGATCGGTCCACTTCATCTCGTTCGCTTGGTTTGTCGGCTTCATCTTGGCACACGGAGCGATGATCTTCGTCACTGGCTTGAGACAAAACACCAACCACATGTTCGGAGGAGTCGATGATAATTCGTGGAAAGGATTTCCGCTGTTTGTCCTCGCCATGGTGATCCTGACTGTCGCCTGGCTCGTGGCGTCGCCTTATACTTTACGACATGCTCGCCGAGTGCAGCGCATGGGTGCCTTCATGGTTGGCTGGATCATGGGGCTGGCGGAGGGTTGGGACCCCCGTACTCAGCTCACAGAGAAGGATGTCTCACCCTATTTCTGGCCGAACGGCACGATGCCCAACTCGAAGGAATTTGCTGACCTCGTGGCGGACGGCTTTTCCGGGTACCGGCTCCGACTTAGCGGGCTGGTAGAGTCACCGCAGCAGCTCTCTCTTGACGATCTAAAGGGCATGCCGAAGCAAGAGCAGATCACAACCCACTTCTGCATCCAGGGTTGGTCAGGCGTCGCGCAATGGGGTGGCGTACCCATGCGCCATATTCTCGACCTCGTCAAACCGGCACTCGAGGCGCGCTACGCCGTGTTCTACTCATTGGCTGATGGCGCCGATGGCGGCCGCTACTATGACGTCCATAGGATCGAGAACATGCGGCATGCGCTGACAATCCTCGCGTACGAGATGAACGGCGCTCCGGTAAGTGTTCTGCATGGCGCGCCTTTGCGACTGCGATGTGAGAATGAGTTGGGGTTCAAGATGGTCAAATGGATCGCGACGATCGAATTTGTGCACGACTTTGTCGATCTCGGCGCGGGCGAAGGCGGCTACAACGAGGACCACGAATTCTATGGATATCGCACTCCGATTTGAGCTGGCCGTAGCGCGGAGTTGCTGAGTGCCCGAATCCCGGTATTGTGCCCCGCCCGCCACCACATCAGGCATTCCACTGGCCGGATGAGCGTAACCCGCGAATGGTACCCGTTAAGGAAGGTAATGCACAACGTGCTCGGCGCCCACTGCCGTTTCGTTATAGCTCCCCACGCGCTGCCAGCATGCTAATGCGATCGGCTGTCCGCATGGCAATATGGGTGATGGTCAACGACGGATTTACGCCGCCAGTAGTCGGAAAGATTGAGCCATCACAGACCCACAGATTGGGAATATCCCAGCTCCGGCAATCTGAGTTGACAACGCTGGACGCCGGATCTTCACCCATGCGCGCCGTGCCGGCCAAATGAATGGTATCGTCCTCCTGCCGAAAGATGTCGGTTGCGCCAACCGCCTCGAGGCTGATCTGCATTTGGCCCAAAGCATGCTGAGTCAGGCCTTGTCGTTGTCAGCCCAACTATAGGTGACGCGGCACGCAGCCCGTACTGATCCTTGTCGGCCAGAGTCGCGCGATTCGCTCGTCCGGCAGCATTTCTCCGGCCATTTTGAGTCCGACTTGGTGTTGCATTTCTCCATTTCGTCGCGCAGAGCCTGACCCCAAAGCCCTCGGGAGCTCGTCTGAATTGAGACCCATTCGACGGGCAGCGGCCCCCGTGCCATCCAGCAATAGCCGCCCGGAAATTGGGGCCGGGACCTCGGGTTAGCACGGAATCACCACGCGACACGCAGGAGAGACTGCCGACGCCGAAGGTCTTGAACCGCAGTCCGAATTGGTATTGGAAGTCATAGCACTCGCCCATGAAGTCCAGCCGGAAGCGATGACGGGTCAAGTCGGTGACGATCAGCGACCGCCGCGGGCCATCACAGCGTCGAAATTGAAGAGGAAGGAGTGCTGCCCGGATCGGAGCAGCCGGGTAACCGCCTCAGTACCAAAATTCGTCTCATGCGAGCGGGCGAAAATGAATATCTCCCGATCGATCCAGACGCCTTGCAGACAGCGTTGGAGCGCGACAACGCGCAAATGGACAGGATCGAGCAGGAGCGTATTGCCAGGTCCCGGCATTCGACCGCCAAGAAATTGAACAGCTTCAACATGCGGTTGTGGAAGTAGTAGCGAACACTGCATTACAACCTGAGAGGCCGGTCGGCCTGGCAGTAGCTATTCTCACTGTTCGCCCGTTCTGTAATACCAGGAGCGCGCAATGATTGATGGAATACATATGTTTAAAGACCGTGCAGGAAACTATCGCCCCCTCGGTTGGCTCCTGCTCCTGGTAATAACTACCGATTTATCGGTCTGTTTGTAGCGGATGTTTTTCCTCCGGCTCAGGCCCTATCGCGCCTTTGATGCACGAACAGCTCAGAGGCACCACCAGCTCAGCCGACACGTGAGGGCCAAAATATCGCAAGCCTTGATATGCCATTGCTGCGGCCAATATCCCTAAAAAAATACCGAAGCGCCCGCCTTGAACCAGGGATCCGACCAGGGCAAGTGTAACCACAGCTACGGCTGCGAAGCAGAGCCTGATAATCATCTTCCTAGTCATCTGTCAAAACGCCTAGCACCCGCGCGGGTCCAATTGATAAAGTTGATAAGCTCAAGCCGGTTCCACGAGGGCGCGCCCGTTGCACCTTCGCGCATGATCGATCGGGGAAACCGACTGTCAAATGGATGACTGGACCGACATCGCGCGCCAACTATTGGGAGGCCCGACCGCCGATGTGATCTTTGATTCGAGATTCCTCACTCAGCAAACTCGAAGATCCTCTACGGCCCAGGTATCCCGCAGTTCATGAGGCGTCGGCCTTCGAAGCCATTTGATTTGCTTCGATATCTTCCCTGTCTGGGATTTCCGGCTGTCTCGCCGCAACTCTCCCAACAACTCAATAATTTTGCAGGTCTTTTGTTCAGTGAGCAGGGTGCTTCCAAGGAGATTCGTTCGCGCAAATTCGCGGATCTGTCCGCGCGCCTCCGACTTGCAAGATCATGGAGACCCAAGTTGACCAGCACCCATGCGATAGCGGCGGCGACCAAAGCAAGGAGAAATGGCGGGTGCCCCATCGATGCCGTGGCCCGATCTACGATCCGCTCAGCAAGAGTAGACTTACGATGGTGCTCCGCATGCAAGAGAGCAATCGCTCCACGGTTTCGGCAACCTGCGGCGGGATGTCTATTTGCGGTGCGGCTATTCTTTCCCCCCTCCACCATTCGATGCCCCGTGATCCCGACTCGCCTCTAAGCCAGCCGGCCGCTGCGGCGGACGGTCGGCCCGAGTTAGCTAAACCCCATTGCGCACAACCGGCCATATTCTTGTAACGAGGCAGCTCACACGATCTGTCTCGGTTAAGCGGCTAATGATCCAACTGCGGGAACGGACCGTTATCAGAACGGTTGACTAATCCCCCGTGAAAGGAAACGCAATGACGAGCGACAATCGCAATCAGAGCCAGCAAGACTCCGGTCAGCAGGATCAGAAGAAGCCAGGTCAGCAAACTGGCCAGCAGCAGAAGCAGGGTTCCCGGCAGGGAAGCCAAGATGAGCAGAAGGGCAGTCAGTATGACACGCCCGGCCAGAGTGGCTCTCAGGGTGGCCAACAGGACAAATAGTCCACTTTTGAAGCACTTGGGCCCATCGCCTTTCAGCGATGGGCTCTTTGCCTGGGAGGCAACACGCGAGCGGCCGGGGTCACGAGCGTAAAGCCACCGCAGATCAGAGCTTTCCGAGCACCACCAAGATCAGGACGATAATAAGTATCAAGCCGAGACCGCCGCCGCCGTAATAGCCCGTGCCGTAGAAGCGGCCGCCGCCGATACCGCTGAAACCGCCGAGTAGCGCGATGATCAAGATGATCAGCAGAATAGTTCCGAGAGACATGCCTTACCTCCAATGAGAGTCCGGACCGGCCGCGTCACGGTGCTTCGCCCCGCTGCCCAACAAACGATCGAACTCCCGCTTGGCGATCCCGTAACACTCGCAGGCCCGTCGCTCCAGGCCGCGACGGTCCCTGATCGTAACGTTGCCTCGCTTATAGTTGATTAGCCCCGCGCGCTGCAGTGCGCCTGCCGCCGCCGTGACCCCTGTTCGCTGGACGCCCAACATCATTGCCAAGAACTCTTGTGTCAGCAAGAATTCATCTGAACCCATGCGGTCATGGGTCATCAGAAGCCAGCGACAGCAACGCTGCTCGAGGGAATGAAACTGGTTACAGGCCGCCGATTGCGCCACCTGATTGAAGAAGGCGTGGGCGTAGTGGAGCATCACTCTCCGCATCGAGGCGCTTCGCGCCAGCTCCGTGCGGAACAACGAGGCCTTCATGCGCATGCCAGTGCCCGGCACTTGGATGTAGACGCTAGTGGGCGACCGTTCGTCCTGCATAATGAGCGGCAAGCCGACCACGCCTTCGTTTCCGATGGTGCCGACTTCGGCCGCATCGCCATTCGCCATGGTGTTCACCAGCGAGCCGACGCCGGTTTCGATGAAATGGACAAAGCCGATGGACCTATTCGCCCGATACAGTGATTGCCTATATTTCAGGACGGCATATTCGAGGTGGGGGCGAAGCCGCTCATAGTCAGCGCGCGATAACAACGCGAGCAGCCGATTGGCAAAGGGCCGCGAACCGCGCTGACGCACCCTCGCTTTACCACCGCCCGACCTGGTCATTTTGCCGGTCTGCCGGCGGATGTTGGCTGACTGGGACTTCTTCATCCCGGACTCGGCAGGCTCGGGCAGGCCGAAGAGAGTTCCACCGACTTGCTGAACTGGCACGTCAACAATCCTTCCAATTGGCCGCGCTGACACACGTCAACGATAAAGTCCGATCGCTCTCGATATCGGGAGATATTCCCCGTAGCCACCCGGAGTACTTGGTCGAATAACACAATGCTCGCCTCCGTCAGAGGAAGGGAGCGCGCAACTATTTTGGACGGTCGCTTGTCTCTCAGCCGGCCCTTTGGACCGGTGGCCGAAGGATGATCTCATCGCGAGTGGGAGTCAATTCAAGTCACCCATCTTCAATGGTGCCCAGAGAAGCTGCCACAGACGCGCCATGGCGTCAGGTGTCAATGTCTGGTATCAGACATAGATGACCGGCCTCAGGGCGTCGATGCGGAACGGCTTAACTGTTCGTGGCCCTCATTAAGGCGATGTGGCGATGGACGAAATCCAGTACAGGCATTGGCGCATTGCGAGGCTGGCAAGTGAGTCGAGCCGGAAGATGTCGGTCTGTCGCCTTGCCTCCCCTTTCCATGAGCCGACAGTTCCCAAGGGACCTGATCGTGGCACAATCGTCGCGGAGGTCGGGGCGCCCATCGACGGAAACCCAATCTCGTGAGCCGTTTGGAAAAACCTGCCCGCGATAAACCCGGACGAACGGCGGCATTCGATCCTGCGGCTTTCCTTGCCCTGCCCGGCGACGGGCGCAGCACCATCAACTATCGCAAGAATGACGTTATTTTTTCGCAGGGAGATCGCGCTGATGCCGTTTTCTATGTCCACAAAGGCAAGCTCAAGGTGACAGTCGTTTCGGACCGGGGCAAGGAAGCGGTCGCTTCCATCGTAAGCCCGGACGAATTCTTTGGCGAAGCCTGCATGGCCGGCCAACTCCAACGCCTGGTGACCGTTTCGGCTATGACCGATGCCGCGGTAGTGCGGATTGAAAAGGCCGCAATGGTCCGCCTCATTCAGGAACACTCCGCCTTCTCGCAGATGTTCGTGACCCATATCCTGAACCGAACCATCCGGGTTGAGGCTGACCTGATTGACCAGTTGTTCAATTCCAGCGAGCGGAGGCTGGCGCGACTTCTTCTGTTGCTGGCAAATTATGGCAAGGAGGGGAAGCCCGAGCCGATCATCGCCAAGATCAGCCAGGAAACCCTGGCCGAGATGATAGGCACCACGCGATCGCGCGTCAGCTTTTTCATGAACCGGTTCCGGAAGCTGGGCTTTATTAGCTATAACGGCCATATCGAGGTTCACAAGTCCTTGCTGAACCTTGTTCTTCACGAACAGCCCCATATCAAGACATAGGCGCGTGGCTGTCCCGCAGGCGTTCGCGGTGAGCAATCCGCACAGTATCCGTCCTGCGAATCTCATAAAACGTCTTCGCCGTTAGAGGGAAAACATGTCTGTAGGACCGTCGTTCGTTCATCCATTTTCCGGATCCCGTCTCGCGTTCTTGCGCCTGTGGCACCCTGGCATTACCAAGCCTGAGTTCGACCGGCATCAGCAAGAAAGCCTAGTGGATGAGCTGCGTGCCGCGCTGGCGCGAGAGTCAAGTCTGCTTCACGAAAAGGAACTCCTGCTTCGCGGACAGGAGTTACTCCGCGCAGAATCCGATCATCGCCTGCTTAATGGCCTTCAGATGGTCGTCAGCCTGCTTTCTCTGCAAAGCCGATCGGCCAGCACACCGGAGGTGGCTAGGCAGTTATCGGTGGCGGCCAATCGCGTTGGCGCCATCGAGCGGGTCCACCGGCGGCTTCATTTCCACGACGGCACCAAGACCGTGGCATTGAAGAAATACTTGCAGGAGCTTTGCGAGGACACCTCCGGTCTGACGGATGGTGGCGGCATGCGGCGATTGGAAATCCTGGTAGAGGGATGTGAAATTAACATCGCCAGCGCCACCGCCACTTCGCTGGGCTTCATTGCCAACGAACTGATCACCAATGCCGTCAAGCACGGTTGGGGACGCATCATCGTCGGCCTGGATACCGATCTCGACAAAGGCTACGCCTTGTCGGTTACCAACGATGGCCCCCCGCTTCCGGACGGATTTGATC
>Ga0134126_10013712_pt1 | contig 10228 bp, 9 predicted proteins | sample KB31752_FD_96881 | JGI IMG/M metagenome (GOLD analysis project Ga0134126, IMG submission 96881) | Terrestrial soil microbial communities with excess Nitrogen fertilizer from Kellogg Biological Station, Michigan, USA - KB3-175-2 | ecosystem: Environmental > Terrestrial > Soil > Unclassified ...
CCGCTATATTTGTTTTCCGCCATAAACGTTGTGTGGGCGAAAAATAACATACTCGAGTCCAAACATCTCGTGAGTCACGCGGAGTTCCTGCTCCACGGCAAGCTTCGCAATCCCGTAAGAGTCCTCGGGGATGGGAGTCATGGCTTCAGTCATCGGCGACTGGCCCGCTCCATAGACCGCAATGGACGACGTGAACACAAAGCATTTGACATCATGATTTACTGAAGCATTGAGCAGGTTAATCGATCCAATGAGATTATTGTTGTAGTTGAATCTCTTAATAAAGTGGCTTAAGCCTTCCGCCGCGTAAGCCGCCAGATGGTATACGTAGTCGAAAGAGTACTGCGCGAACAGCCGATCGACCAGTTTGTGGTCCTGGATTGATCCTTCGATGAAGTCTGTGCCGGCGGGGATGTTATCGCTGAACCCACCGCTCAAATCATCAAAGACGATGACACGATGGCCAGCCTTAACAAGATGTTCAGCGACGTGGGAGCCCATAAAGCCGGCTCCGCCGGTTACTAATGAGGTTGCCATATTGGGTACTTCTCCTTTTGTGAGATCGCGGGTTCGCGCCGCAGCCTTGCCCGTCTAACGCCGATCACGCGCTCCGAACGAGTAATTTCCCGGTGGCGGGCTCGGTGCCAGTTTCTACAAATCGCACGGGGTCAATCTGCTTGTTCCAATCAAAGCATGCGCGATACATCGCAAGGCGCTGCTTGAGCGCCTCACTTCCACCCAGCAGATGCCTTATGCCGTACCCGAGCTGTCGAATTCGCAGCCGAACAAGGAATGCCCGGCGGCACTGCCGAGCGCCCCGCTTCCCGTAATACTTGTAGAAATATCGATAGCGGTTGCGGCACTTCTCGAGCTCAAAGCGAATGGGGAAACGATTAATCGACTGTCCGCCAAGATGTGTGATGGAGACCTCAGGGGTATAAACGATCGAATGCCCAGCGTTCCACACACGGCGGCACAAGTCGACTTCCTCATAGTGGTAAAAGAACTGCTCGTCGAATCCTCCGAGTTGCTTCAGCAGGGCGCCACGAACCATCAAGCAGCATCCGGATTGCCAGTCAACAGTCCGCTCGGTGTCGCCTTTCCATCCTATGTATGCGTCGGAGACAAAGAAATCCGAGACGTAGGCTAGCGGTCGAACATACAGCGCTGCAACAAGCTGCCCACGCACAGTCGGAAACGGCCTAGCTGATTGCTGATAGGACCCATCCGGATTCAAAACCCGGCAGCCGAATGCCCCAGCGTCAGGGTGGCGATCGGCGAATTCAATCCACTTATCAAGGGCTCCTTCATGGACGTAGGTATCCGGATTGAGAATTAAAACGTATTCGCCTTTGCTGGCGCGAATGCCAACGTTGTTTCCCCGCGCAAAGCCGAGGTTCTCTCCGTTTTCAATCAGCCGCACACTGGGAAAGTTCTCGCGAATGAACTCAACCGAGCCATCCGTCGAACCGTTATCCGAAACGATAACCTCGAAGTCCCTGAAGTGCGTTCGTTCCATGACCGAGCGCAGACAATCAGCTATAACTTTCAGATCGTTCCAGCAGATTATGACTATAGATAGCTTCACTGGTTCAGCCTCTTATGCGCCACGAGCGGGGCAGGGACATGGCGCGGGTAGCTAGCGCCATGGCGAGCCAATTGATCCGCAGGCGCGAACGTTGGCGACTGAGTTGCGGATCTCACGGTGAAGACCTGCGGCAGCGCGGCCTTCACTTTCTGCGGTGCGGCAACGGCCCCAATGACGGCCAGCAGCGCGTACCATTCCAGTACGCTCTGGTCCCACAGCGAAATTCCAAAGAACGATACGGTGTAGGCAAAAAGCGCTGATCCGAGAGCCCAGAAAAAAAGCGCTTGCCTTTTGTCGAGTTCAGCCTTCCTCGCCTGACCCACATACTTGAAACCGTAAACTATGATCGCTATGAGAAGGATTAAGCCAAGCAGACCGCCATTGATTGCGGTCGTGACATACTGATTGGCGGTGTCCCACATGTCCCAGCCCCAACCTGCGGTGGACTTGGTCCCAATGAGCCACCAATCCCAAAAATGCAGGACAGATTCGTGTATCAATGCATAGCGATGATATGAATCGCCTGAAATACGCACGCGGGTGATGAGGTGGTATACCGGCGCCTTCATGACCATCTGTAGGCCAACCAGCGTTACAACGATGCCCCAGCGGACAAGCCGCATCATGCCGCGGATTGGCCAAAGGCAAAGACCTAGAATACCCAGTACATATGCGAATGCCGGCGTACTCGAATGGCTTGCCGCGGTCATCGCAGTTGCACCCAGGATTCCGCATAGAGCGACGCCGCGCTGTTTTCGGTCACTGATCCACAAACCGATAAAGGCTGGCAGCAACACGGCCCCGAAAGTTCCGGCCAGAATCGGCGTACCGAAGGTGGCTGTGGCACGAATGTGCCCATCACGCGATAAGTCCGCCGCGAAATACCGAGCTTTCGCTCCCCCCAGCAACGAGTACGGGTTCCATCCCTTCGTCAAATGCTCGAAGGTCATCACTGCACCCAACACGACCACGATCAACGCGAGCACGCGAATCAACCGCGTAACGTCTTCGCGATCACGGACAAGGCACCTCAGAAGAAAATAGGCGCCGAACGCGTTATACAGATTGCCGAGCTGAAAAATAAATGCTTGAGCATTCTGGAACAGTAGAGTCCCTGCCACAGTGCTGACCGCGAAAAGCAGAATCAGCGCTTTATCCACTCCATTAAGCCCGCCGCTGAATACATTCCACTTTCCTGGACCCTTGATAACGAAAATGCGAAGCATTCCGAAAGCGAGCAGGATTCGCAGCAGAGTAAAGTGCAGGCCAGCGATGACGAGAATCTGATCGCCCGGTAGGAGGAGCGAGGTTAACAGAAACGGAATGATTACTTTCTTCCGCGGTAGAAACAACATCAACGCGCCCGCGACAATTACCACGAGCGCGACTACCGGATTGAAAACGGTATCGGCAACCCCGCCGCCGAATCTTAAGTTTTCTGGTATCACCCTCGAGACACCTCTTTAGTGCTGGTTTCCGTAAACCAAGGTTCGTGCTCAGAATTGGGCACAGGAATGAGATAGGCTACCAGCAATGCGATGATCGGCTGGAGTGTCATCGGAATGCAACATAATGTCGTCATGGCGAATCGCAAATCACTTCCTTGTGTCGCGGAGCCGAGCGAAGCGACTTTACGAACGCGGAATCGATCTCCACTGCCACTGAACGCTGAACCAACGTCACGGAGAGGATGAGACGATGGGTTCCTCGCACTTCAACCAAAATCCCCTCGATCCCCCGTAACGGGCCGCCATCAATTCGCACTCGGTCGCCCACCTGCAGGAACGGCCAGGGTTGGTTGGGGAGGCCAGACGTGACCATAGTCTGGATGGCATTGATCTCGGCTTCGTCGACCGGTGCCGGTAGGTGTTTTTGGCCGACGATCTGGATTACGCCCGGAGTTGTGAGAACCGGGAGTCGATGGTTAACATCTAAACGGCAAAACAGATAACCGGGAAACAGTGAGGCGTTCACTACTTTGATTCGGTCTGACCAGATCTTGCGACATTGATAAAGAGGAACGAACGGATCATACCCTCTACCGCGCAGGAAGTTGGCAACAACCAATTCATGCTTCGCTCGGACTTGCAGGGCGAACCACGGAAATTGCGCGCTCGTGAGATCGCCCCCGCTGGCGGCGGGCTCCTTCATTGTGATCAGGTCACTTGGTCAAATGCTGGCAAGCTACCGCCCTTGGAGTCCCATTTGAAGGAACTCGTGAAGCTAATTGTGCAAGACCGATGCCACCACTCTCTCAGGTTTCACTGGCCTAACTTACGTATTTTATCATACTTAAACGGCGGATCCCTGCTGCCCACGCTACTGTAGGTGTGAAACGCACACTTATCTTGCCCAACAGTGGCAATGTTTTCGCTCCGTCCGCTGCGAAGTTAGGGGGCATATGCATTTCGGGTTCCTGCATCCCGAGGCGAACTTCCAAAAAGACAGCTGCGGGGATTCCTTGTTTTCGTCAAAATTAACGGGTCAGGTGTATGCCTTACGTCATACCTAGATCTGCCCTTATTTTCACGAAGGGGATTCCGTTAGTCCGTGAAAAGAAGAAGGTTCTGCGTTCATCCGGGTTCGGACAGTTCTGGAATATCTTTTCACCATGTAAGTATTTTTTTTCACCATCTCGGACGCTCCGAGTATCGCCCCGAAGCTCCTTCGAATGGCCACCAGTCCGCCTGTCTGCGTAGCTCATTGTTTCTAACTAGATACAACTGCCGGCGAGATCCAAGGGGTCGGTAGTACGAGGCGCTCTTTGGTCGGAGGATTGCACCCCGTTTATCGAAGTCTGAAATGGGCATGCCGCTAAAGGGCAAACCAGCAGCCGCAGCTTGTCACTGGTAGCCCTGAAGTGGACAGGATTCAGGACTAGACCACGATGAATAAAATCGCTGTTGCGAAGCAGAAGCCGTTATCCCGCGCCGACCGTCTCGCGGCTGCTCGGTCGGGTGATCGCCGAAGTCCTGCCGGTCTTATGCAGCAGGTGCTGCCGGAAGAGCTGTTTGTGGGGATGCTGTGTCTCGAACGCAAGAAGGCGGAGCGGTCGCAGAAGAAGCTCCTACTCGTTCTGCTGGATGCGACTGATGCGTTCCAGGGCCCACGTCATCGTGAAGTGCGAAGTGGATTGGTGCGCGCGGTGGATTTAGCGCGACGAGAAACGGATATCACCGGGTGGTATCAAGAAAATCGGATTTTGGGAACGCTTTTCACGGAAATCGGGGACCTGGACATGTCCGCCGTGGAGACAGTGGTCAGCAAGGTCCGCGACGCCTTGCGCGCTGGATTGAGTCCAGAAGACGTTATGCGCGTGCATATGTCTGTTCACGTTTTCGGAAGCAGCGACCAGGACTCTGATCTGCCTCCGAATACCGCTTTCTATCCCGATCTATATGATCGCAAAGAATCGAAGAAGATCCCTCTCTTAGTAAAGAGATGCCTCGATGTCGTTTTGAGCGCGGCGGCTCTCATTTTTTGCTTGCCCCTGTTTTTGGTGATTGCCATTGCCGTAAAACTGGGATCGAGGGGTCCGGTTTTTTTTAAGCAAGAACGACTGGGGCAGTTCCGTAAGCCATTCAAATGCCTTAAATTCCGCTCTATGTACGCCGAGAATGACCCGAAGATCCACCAGGAATTCATGAAGGACTTGATCGCGGGTTCCTACAAAGGTGAAGGCGAAGAGGGTACCGGACGACCTCTTTACAAGATGAAGGACGATCCACGGATTACCCGGGTAGGCCGGTTCTTGCGCCGTACGAGCTTGGATGAACTTCCTCAATTCATCAATGTTCTATATGGAGAGATGTCATTGGTCGGCCCGCGCCCGCCATTGGCCTATGAGTACGAGCGATACGACACCTGGCATCGACGCCGCGTTCTTGAAGCTAAGCCGGGAATAACGGGTCTCTGGCAGGTGAAGGGGCGCAGCCGGGTCCCATTCAACGACATGGTGCGTTTGGATATCCACTATGCGCGCCATTGGTCGATCTGGCTAGATGTTGCGATCCTTCTGCAGACTCCGCGCGCAGTATTTATGGGAGACGGAGCTTTCTAGATTCGCCGTTGTAAACGTTCTACGCATTGCAGGATGTGGATTTCGCTTGCAAAACGCGCTTTCACAGGCTGTGCGCAATTCCTACCTCGAATGGAGACCATGGCCGCCCCCCGGATTATTCAGGTGTCAACTACAGTTCCACCGGCAGACCAAGCTGCCGCTTTAGAGTCTCGGAAAAACAAGGGTTCTATCCCCTCCAGAGGCGCACATCTGAACGGTAGGCGGAAGAAGATCTGGATTGATATCGACAACTCCCCGCATGTGCCTTTCTTCAAGCCGATCATGCTGGAACTGGAAAACAAAGGCTTTGAAATCATCTTGACGGCACGCGATACCTACCAGGTATGCGATCTTCTCAAGTTTCACCAACTGAGTTGTAAAGTGGTAGGCCGTCATTATGGTAAAAACAAGCTGTTGAAGGTCATGGGAAACTGCCTGCGCGCCGCCCAATTGATGCCTATGGTGACGAAGATTCGTCCCGATCTGGCGCTGTCCCATGGCTCGCGTGCCCAAATACTCATCTCCGCCGCCCTGGGAATCCCGAGCGTCATGATGCACGATTACGAGTACAGTACGAAAACGGGTTTCATCGAGCCGAACTGGGTGCTTACGCCGGAAGTGATACCCAACGCTATGGGCGGTAGCCGAAGCCAAACTTTGAAGTACCCCGGGCTGAAAGAAGATGTCTATATACCTCGTTTTCAGCCCGACCCGTCCATCCTACAAAAGCTGGGAATCGCGCCAGATGAAATTGTTGTAACCTTGCGTCCGCCTGCTACAGAAGCGCACTATCATAATCGGGAGGCGGACCACCTCTTCGTGGCTGCTGTCGAGCTCTTTTCAGCTAATCCGTCCGTTCGGGCGGTAACTCTGCCAAGAAGCGCAAATCAGGGGGCTCAACTCAAGCATCGCTGGGCATCTCTGATCGCGTCAGGACGAATGATTATTCCGTCGTCTCCGGTTGACGGATTGAATTTGATCTGGTTTTCGGACTTGGTGGTAAGTGGCGGCGGTACGATGAACCGCGAGGCGGCTGCTTTGGAAGTCCCGGTTTACAGCATCTTCCGCGGAAAGATTGGAGCCGTAGATCGCTATCTGGCAGATAGCGGACGATTGATGTTACTTGAAACCGTCGAGGACGTGAAAACGAAGATTCTGCTGAAGCGTCGTGAAAAGCCCTTGGAAATGCGAATTAGCCGACCGGAAGCCATTGAACGAATTATCGAAGCCATCGTTGGTATCGCGGGTTCTGAGTGCCGCTGAATGTGGCGTCGAGGGAAATCCAAAAATACCAGTAGTGTCCTCAGCGTTTAATCGTCGGTTACAAGGTTGCCCAGGAACACGCAGGGGGATAAGTCATGAAAGGCGTGGTTTTGGCCGGCGGCACTGGCAGTCGTTTGAACCCGCTCACTCGAGTAACCAATAAGCACTTATTGCCGATTTATGAGAAGCCAATGGTGTACTACCCGATCCAGACGCTCGTCAACGCTGGAATCGAAGAGATACTTCTCGTCACGGGAGGGAAAAATGCCGGTGACTTTCTTCGACTACTCGGCAACGGCCGTGATTTCGGTCTCAAGCACCTGAACTACACTTATCAGGAAGGCGAGGGGGGCATCGCAGAAGCGCTCGGGCTAGCTGAATATTTCGCCGCCGGCGATCCCATCTGCGTGATTCTCGGCGATAATATCATCGAGAACAACGTTTGCCACGCTGTGGAAGCTTTCAAGAAAAAACGGGATGGTGCCAAAATCATCCTGAAAGAAGTCAGCGACGCTGACCGATTCGGCGTCGCAGAGATCCGCGGGGAAAATGTTGTGGGCATTGAAGAGAAACCCAAGTCACCCAAATCGAACTATGCCGTGATCGGAGTTTATCTTTACGATGCCACTGTCTTTCAGAAGATTCGCCGCCTAAAGCCGTCCGGGCGAGGCGAACTCGAAATCACGGACGTTAATAACTTCTACATTGAGGAAAATAAACTCACATACGAAATTCTGGACGGCTGGTGGACCGATGCGGGTACCTTCGAGTCCCTACTTCGAGCGAATAATCTCGTGGCAGAAACTGGCGCGAATAAGGTCGGCGCAGCGTTCGGCAAGCGGCAGGTAGTATCTCGATGAGGATGCTCGTCACCGGCGGAGCAGGCTTCATCGGTTCAAACTTTATCCGCCATGTTTTGGCCAAGCGCACAAAATATTCCGTCATCAACTTTGACAAGCTCACCTACGCCGGAAACCTGGCAAATCTTGCGTCGATTGCCAACGATCCGCGGTACCGTTTCATCAAGGGCGATATTTGCGACCCCGGAGCCGTGGAGGCGGCGATGGAAGGATGCCAATCGGTGGTTCACTTTGCCGCCGAATCGCATGTAGACCGCAGCATTTACGAACCTTCTGCTGCGATTGACACTAATGTTGTAGGAACTTTCGTCATGCTGCAAGCGGCCCGCAAGCTCGGAATGAAGCGGTTCGTCCATGTTTCGACTGACGAGGTTTACGGAGACATTCTCCCTGGCGCCTTTGCGCATGAAGATTCTCCAGCTCAGCCCAGCAGTCCGTACTCTGCATCGAAAGCTAGTTCCGACATGTTGGTTCGTTCGTATGTCCGCACATACGATTTTCCGGCCTTGATCACGCGTTCGTCCAACAATTACGGTCCTTATCAATTTCCGGAAAAGTTTCTGCCGCTGATGATCACCAATGCCCTCAAGGGTAAGCCGCTCCCAATTTACGGCGATGGAAGACAGCAGCGCGACTGGCTGCACGTGGAAGATAACTGTCGCGGGTTGCTGGCCGTCCTGGAGGGCGGCCGCATCGGTGAGGTTTACAATATCGGTGGTCTGGACATCGTGGAGAACCTGATCCTGGCTAAGCGGCTGCTCCGGCTGCTTGGGAAGCCTGAAACGCTGCTCAACTACGTAAAGGATCGCCCTGGGCATGACCGGCGGTATGCTCTGAACTGCCACAAAATCGAACGAGATCTCGGCTGGAGGCCTTCGGTTGCGCTCGAGGAGGGGCTTGGCCAAACCGTCGAGTGGTATAAGGCGAACAACGACTGGGTGGAAGGAATTCGCGCCGGAGAATATCGCTCGTACTATGAGAAATATTATGAGAATCGCGATTCTTCGCTGGACGCCGTCGCTCAATCCGGTCCAAAGTCTTCCCGCTGACTTTGCGCCGTTGGTATTACTTTCCCGACCGTGAATGTTGCCTTGCCGCCTAAGCTGGTCGCCCGGTCGAATCCGGAGGGTATAAGCTCGGTGCAACGAATTGAAACATCGCTGCCCGGCGTGTGCGAGTTGCGCCCAAAGCTAATCCGTGACGCTCGTGGCTTTTTCATGGAGACCTACCACCGCGCAAAGTTCGCCGAGCTGGGCATCAACGACTCCTTTGTTCAGGACAACCATGTGGCCTCGACACGCGCGACGTTGCGCGGTTTCCATTACCAGCTTCATCGGCCGCAGGCCAAACTGTGCCGAGTGGTGGAAGGCGAAGCATTGGACGTAACGGTCGATATTCGACTTGGCTCACCCCATTTCGGAAAGTGGACCAGCGTGCTCCTATCGGCGAAGGATCAGAATCAGATCTACGTGCCCGCTGGCTTTGCGCATGGCTATCTGGCGTTGAGCGACAAGGTACAGTTTCTCTACAAATGCAGCGACTTTTACGATTCATCCGACGAACACGGAGTGCTTTGGAACGACCCTGCGCTGAATATTTCCTGGCAAATCGACGCCCCTCTGTTGTCTGAGAAGGATTCTCGCAATCCTAAACTCGCTGACGTACCGCACAATTTTCTTCCCCGGTATGCCACCAAGTGAGTGCGAGAATTCTACTTACCGGTAAGGACGGTCAGGTGGGTGCGGAACTCGCCAGCTCGCTTCCGGAAATCGGCGACCTTGTCACCAAGAACCGTCACGAGTTCGACCTCTGCCGTCCCGATCAAATACGCCGCGTCATTCGTGACATTCGCCCGCGGCTCATCGTCAATGCCGCCGCATACACACTGGTGGATCTAGCCGAAAAAGAAGAGTCCATCGCGCGAGCAATCAATACGGACGCCCCTGGCGTGATGGCGGAAGAAGCAAAAAAAATCGGCGCGGCGCTGGTGCACTACTCGACCGATTACGTGTTTGATGGCGCGAAGACCACTCATTACGATGAGACCGATCCTACAAATCCGATCAATGCTTACGGGCGGACAAAGCTTGGTGGCGAAAATGCCATCCGCGATGTGGGAGCACCCCACCTGATATTGCGAACTCAATGGGTGTATGGGAATCGCGGGAAAAATTTTCTCCTGACGATCCTGCGCCTTGCTGCAGAGCGGGAGGAACTGCGAGTCGTCAGCGACCAGTTCGGGGCACCCACCTGGAGCCGTGAGATCGCGCGCGCCACAACGAGTATCCTGGATCAATTGCTAAGATCCGACGCGGGTATTCGACCTTTTGAACGGGTCAGCGGAACCTACCACATGACTGCGGCAGGAGTTGCCACCTGGTTCGGTTTCGCCAAGGCGATTCTGGAAGAAGCCTCGCCTGAGCTTGACTTGATCAAAATTGCGACAAATGGTCATGC
>Ga0134126_10013714_pt1 | contig 10228 bp, 6 predicted proteins | sample KB31752_FD_96881 | JGI IMG/M metagenome (GOLD analysis project Ga0134126, IMG submission 96881) | Terrestrial soil microbial communities with excess Nitrogen fertilizer from Kellogg Biological Station, Michigan, USA - KB3-175-2 | ecosystem: Environmental > Terrestrial > Soil > Unclassified ...
CAATAAGATCGCCATCCTGTCGCAGCTGGAGCGTCTTACCCAAGACCTCCGCATCTCGACGTTTCAGCCGAACGAGCCGCAGGACCCGAACGTCGTCGTCGTCGGCATCACCGAAGAAACGCTGAAGCAATTTCCCTACCGCTCTCCCGTCGACCGTGCGTTTTTGGCGAAATTGCTGACGGCGCTCGACGCGAAAAAGCCGCGCGCCATCGGTCTCGACGTTCTGTTCGATCAGCCGACCGAGCCTGCGAAAGATAACGCGCTCAAGGAAACGATGGCGGCGCTCAAGACGCCGCTGCTTGTCTCCTACAGCGACAGCAGGATTTTCGTGGACGCGCAGCAATTGGCCTACCTCAACGCCTTCCTGCCGCACCGGCTTCGCGCGCGTGCTGAATTTTCGGTCGACCCGGTGGACGGCACGGTGCGCTGGATCTTCCCCGGCGAAAAAGGCGCGGACGGCACTTACCTCATGGGCATTGCGCGGGGGCTCGCGGCCAAGGCAGGGATCGAGACGCCGCCGGTTCCGCAGGAAATGGTCTGGCACGGCCGGCCCGACAGCAAGACGACGCCGTTCAAGATTTTCCCCGCCCATCTCGTGCCGCTTTTGCCGCCGGCGTGGTTCAAGGACAAGATCGTCCTGATCGGCGAAATCGTCAGCCTGACCGACCGCCACCGCACACCGTACGCGGTCGTTTATCACGGCCTGCGCGGCCAGTTGTCCGGAATCGAAATCCATGCCAACGGCGTCGCACAGCTTCTCGCCGGCAAACACTCACAGCGCCTGGGCCTGATCGCCGAAATCGCCCTGGTGCTGATCTTCGCCGCAATCGGCGCCGCGCTGGGGCTTTTGCACCGGCGGCTCGTCTTTTACATCGTCCTTGGCGGCGCGGTGCTGGTCGTATTCTGGGGCGTTGGCTTCGTCGCGTATCATTATTCCGGCGTGATGGTGCCGCTACTGGAGCCGAGCGTGGCATTTCTGCTGGCGTTATGGGGCACCGACGCCATCACCGGGCGGCAGGCGCGTCGTCAGCGCGAATTCATCCAGTCTGCGTTCTCGCGCTATCTCAATCCGCAACTGGTGAAGCGTCTCGCCGACGATCCCACGATGCTGAAGCTCGGCGGCGAGATGCGCGACCTCACGCTGATGTTCAGCGATATCCGCAGCTTCACCACGATTTCCGAGCGGTTCAACGCGCAGGAACTGACGCATTTCGTCAACCGCTTCATGACACCGATGAGCGACGCCATCCTCGCCGCCGGCGGCACGATCGACAAATACATGGGCGACGCGATCATGGCGTTCTGGAATGCGCCGGTCGACGATCCGGATCACGCCGAGCACGCCTGCCGCGCGGCGCTGGCGATGCGGTCGGAGCTGGTGCGGTTCAATTCCGGTCTCAAGGCCGAGGCCGAAGCGGCGCATCAACCCTTTACTCCCGTGCGTATCGGCATCGGCATCAATACCGGCGAATGCTGCGTCGGCAACATGGGCACGCCGCAGCGCCTCAATTATTCGGTGCTCGGCGACGAGGTGAATGTCTGCTCGCGGCTCGAGGGCCAGTCCAAGACCTATGGCGTCGATATCGTGGTCAATGAGCCGACCGTCGAGGAATGTTCCGGTTTCGCCTATCTCGAGCTCGACCTGATCCTCGTGAAAGGCAAGACCCGCCCGGTGCGCATCTTCACGCTGGTCGGCGATGAGACTGTGGCGGCGAACCCGGCCTTCGTGACGCTGAAGACGTCGCACGATGCCCTGGTGGCGGCTTATCGTGCCCAGCAATGGGCCGAGGCGCGCCGCCTCATCCATGTCTGCCGGGCCGAGGCGCCCGAGCTGATGACGCCGTTCTATGCGCTATACGAACATCGCGTCCGCGAGTTCGAAGCCGCGCCGCCGCCGCCCGATTGGGACGGCGTCTATACCGCGACCGTCAAATGAGCGCCGAAAAAGCCTTGTCATAGGCGGCGGAGATCCGTTCCGGCGCAAACCGTCTCAGATCGGGGGCTGCCTGGCGTGGTGCCGTGGCCCAATGCAGCGCGTCACCCAGCACCAGTGGCGTAAGCGGCGCTTCGAACAGCTTGATCCAGTCGGGGCCGACATGGCTCTGCAACTCCGTGAGCGCGCCGCGCTCCGGCACCAGAATCGGCCTTCCATAGGTCAGGCTCATGAACGCGGTGCCCGAGTTCAGGATTTCGAGATAGGGCGCGACCACCAGCGTTGCGGCGCTGAACAGCGTCGCGATTTCGGGCTCGCCGATGCTGCGCAGCATTAGCGTGACGCGCCCCTCGCCGGCGACCCGCTTCATCGCCTCAGCGACGCCGGAATCGAGCGGCATGCCCGCGATCAAGAGGCGTGTGTCGCCGCCGGGCATGTCGTTGAAGGCGCGGATCAGCTTCAGAAGATTCTTGTATCGCCGCACCACGCCGAAGGCGAGAATCAGCTTGCAGTCGCGCGGCAGGCCCAGGCGCGCCAGCGCCGCTTCGCGCGAGAGGCGCTCGCCGACGGTCTGGCCGTAATGCGGATGCGGAATCACCACGTTTTCGATAGTGCCGAGCCGCGGATAGCGCGCCACTGTGACTTCGCGGCCGGCCTCGCTCAGATGCACCGCGAGATCGACTAGCCGCGTGTAGAAATCCATGAACCGCGCCTCGAGCCGCGGATGATAGCTCTCGTGGTCGGCGAGATTGTGCACGGTCCAGACCACGCGGCGTCCGAACAACCGGGCTGCGCGCAGCGATAGCGCCGAGAGGGCATAGCGCGCCAGCGTCACTGTCTTGGAGCGGTTGCGGAACACCACGTTCGGAAAGCTGACATGGAGAATGCCGTACCGTCCGATCAGCGCGCGCCAATAATTGAAGCGCCGGACGCGCCAGCCGAAACCCTGCTCCATGCCGTCATAGACCATGCCCGGCATCGGGTTGAGCCGCAGATCGCGCGGCCACGCCAGTATGCGTTTGGCCTCGGGAGAGGCGTCAATTGGTGACGCAAGCAGCGATGTCACGATCGGGCTCCTTGGTATCGGAAAGGCTTACGACGACGGGATGGCCGCCGCCACGGCGCAATTCAACGCCTTCCGCGCCGCCATTGCCGAGCAGGCGCACCGTGGGCGCCGCGGCGCCGCGCGGGCCGGCGGCGATGGCGACCACGGTTTCACCATCGCGCTCGGGATGGGAATTTTCGATCTCGATGCGCCAGGTGCCGGTGATGCGCGCGATCCGCGCGCCGAAATCGGGCTGTTTGGTCAGCCAGTCGGCGGTGTTGCCACGCGCATCGACATTGTTGCCGTCGACATAATTCTCAAAGCCCGGCCCGCCGAGCAATCGGATGGTCGCGCCGGGCGGCGACAGAATCTGGATCGTCGCCTGGCTCTGGCCGCGCGTGACGGTGATGCGGTTGCCGTGTCCCTCGAGAATACCTGCCGTCTCGCTGCCCTTGATCACGCGAAGCCCCGGAACCGCCGGCTTCTCGCGCGTGTGGAAGAACATGCGCGCGGTTGCGACGTCGCGCAGGCGATAGCGGTCGCGGATGATGAACACATCGGGCTTCACATCGATCACGCTGCGCCGGAACGACAGGACGTGGTTCGGGTCATAGGCGGCCGAGGCGTCGCCGGCTGCGCGCGCGACCGCGGCGCTGTCGGCGAAATCGTAGATCCGGCCGAGATAGGCGGCGTATTCCGGATACCAGATGATGCGGTTGGCGACGGGATAGGCCTCGGCCGACAGGGTGGCGAGATGCGAGCGCGTCGCGTCGGATTCCGCTTTGACCAGGCGCTCGGCGCCGACATCACCGAACTGGCGCGCGTCGTCATAGATCATGGTCGCCGGGGGCAGCTGCGCGCCTTCCAGATCGGGCGAGCTGCTGCCCACTGGCGAAAACACTTCGGTGTTGCGGGCCAGGGACAGCGCGCTCCACAAGAGATGATAGCGCGTCGGCCGGCTGAGATAGTTGGCGCCCTCGGTGATGAGGTCGTCATTTCCGCGCCACAGTGTGAAATGCCCGGAATCGGTCTCGGCATGCTCGGTCATCGGGCCGAGATAGAACCAGGCGTCGATATCGTCGACGCCCGGCTGGCCGATATTCCAGGCGGACCGGAAATCGACCATGCCTTCTTGGGCAAGATAGCGCACCGGCGGAATTGCGGCGCGCGATGGTGGCACCGGCGTCAACGCATCGTCGTGGAAAATCAGATCGAGCCAGCGCGGATTGTCCCACCGCTTGCCGAAGCCCTGTTTCTCCAGAAGGAACTGGCCAAGCCATTGCGCTGACCCGTCATGGAGGTAATCGGCGATCATCAGGGGGCCGAGCGCCGAGGGATTTTGGAGCCGGATCACCATGCCGCGCTCGTCCGACGCCTGGTCGCCCGGACCGGCGACGAAATCCGTGCCGTCCTGCGACAGCCGGCGCAGTAGGAAATCGGCATGATTCATGATGAACTGGTTGCGGCGCACGACGTCCTGACCGGTTGCCATGCTCCACAGGATCGAGGGCACGATCAGGAATGTGTCCTGATAGGAATAGGTTTTGTAGCCGCCGTCGCCGTGCAGTTCGTTGCCGATATCGGTGAAGTTCTGGAGCGCGTTCTGCGCCTTTTGCAGCCGATCGGCGGCACCCGGCTCGCCCGCGACCGCGAGCACGCCGATGAGATAGGCGTGAAGGCCGAGGAAATGCGCCTCGTGCCACTGGAATTTTTTGTCGAGCGAAGCCTCGCGCATCGCGTTGCGCGCTTCGATCTTCGTGACCAGACGGGTTTTCAGTTCCGGCGTCAGCGCGAAATAGCACCAGTCGAACACCAGCGCCTCGGCGTCGCCATAGACATAGTCGGGCGGGCCGAAAATCTCCCAGTCGAAGCCGCCGGGCGGACCGCTCGACAGGTTCTTTTTCGGCTTCCATCCGTCCGCGGCGACGGTGCGCGCCGCGAGCCGGCAGGCGGCATCGTCTTTGACGGCAAGGCCGCGCAGCGCCTGGCGCACCGGGTCGAGGCCGGCATCGAATTTGTATTCCTTCACCACCGAGGCATAGGCCGGATCGGTCCAGTGCGCCCGGAAGCGTGCGAGATGCGCCGCGTCGAAGAACAGGCGTGGATGATCCGACCGGATCGTCGGCGTGCTCCACGGATGGGGCGGGGTCTCGGTCAGTTTCTGGAAGCGCTGGCTTGCGGGCGGCGGCGGCCGGCACATGTCGGACGTGGCGGCGTCAAGCGGCGCGGCGGCAAGGATCATCGCCGCCGCGGCGAGCACGGCCGCGCGCGAGCGGGGGCGGAGCCGGAGGCGGGCGATCCCCATCGTCCCGGCTCTCAGTAGACGTCTTCGGATTTGAACAGCGCGACGAAGGTTCGCAGGATGATCGTGACGTCGAACCACAGCGACCAATTGTCGATGTAATGGATGTCGAGTTCCACGCGCTTGAGCATGCGGTCGATGGTGGCGGTCTCGCCGCGATAGCCGGAGATCTGCGCCCAGCCGGTGATGCCCGGTTTCACGCGATGGCGCGCCGCGTATTCATGGACGATGGCTTCGATGGGCTCGCTGCCGCCCTGTTCCCACAAATCGCTAGCCTTGCGCCACATCGGATGAGGCCGCGGCCCGACCAGCGACATGTCGCCCTTGAGGACGTTGATGAGCTGGGGCAATTCGTCGAGGCTCGAGCGCCGCAGAAACGCGCCGACTTTGGTGACGCGGGAATCCTTGCGTCGCGCCTGTTTCAGCGTCTGCTCGGCGCTGCTCGCGACCCGCATGGTGCGGAACTTGTAGACCGAGAACGGCAGGTTGTTGAAGCCGAGCCGGTTCTGGCGGAAGAACACCGGGCCGGGGCTGCTGAGCTTGATCGCCACGGCGATGGCGGCGAATAGCGGCGCGAACCATACCAGCGCGGCGGCGGCGACGGCGCGATCGAGCACGCTCTTGAAGAACAGGCCCCAGGGCGACATCGGCGTGCGGCGGATGACCGGCGCCAGCGTCGCTTCGTCACCGCCCAGCGCGGGATGGAGCAGTGCCGATTCCGGCGCCAGCCGCACCGAGGCGGGGAGCGGACGGAACATGCGCAGAATGTCGAGAATGCGGCCGTCCGCCGACCACGGCAGAGCGATGAAGATTTCGTCGATGCCGTTGCGCTGGACATAGGCGATGAGTTCGTCCGCGCCGCCGCCGAACGGAATCTCGCCGATACGGTCGGGTACGCCGCCGGCGCGCTCGTCGAAATACGCCTCAACCGACAGGTAAGGATTGGGCTGCCGCGTCAGCGCGGCGATGAAACGCTGGCCGTGCGCGCTGCCGCCATAGACAACAACCCGTCGCACCGACTTGCCGGCGCGGTCGCGGTGGCGCATCAGCGCCTCGAACCCGCTGTTGAGCGCACCGGTCGCCACATAGGACGCGACGAACCACGCGCCGAGCCAATGCAGCACGGCGGGTTCGGCCGGGCCGCCGTTCATGACCGGATGCAGCACCGAGAAACCGGCGACCGCAAACCATTGCGCGATCGCGAGTGGCGCGATGAGGCGCAGGCCCCAGAGCGACGCGACGCTGTGCGCGCGGGCGGTGAAACTGCCGTTGACGCTGGCGGCGATGGGGAACAGCAAAGCGGCGGCGGCGACCGCGAAGCGATGCGCGCCCAGCGGGCCGGCGGCCTGGCTGACATTGAACAGCGCGGCGGCAACGCTGCCGATGCAGAAGATCGCGACCGTCTCGACGATCAGCAACAGGGTGACGGCGGCCGGCGGATATTCCTGCGCGGCGACATCGGCGGCGATCGACAGCGGCACGGCGTCGCGCGTGTCGGGCGCGCGGCGATCGTGATCGAGGTCGGCGGCGCGTTTGCCGGCCGACGGCAGCGGCAGGGCTGCACCATAGGTGCCGGTTGCGTTGTCGCCGCGAAGGGTCCGAACTTGCGCCAAGAGTTTTCCCGAACAAAATCAATTTGGTCGGATAAAACTTTAGCGATAGCGGGTTAATGAGTTCTTAGCGCGGGCCGTCCGCATACCGCGCCGCTCAGTAGCGTTCGAGCAGGCCGATCGGGTGTCCGTCGCGGTCGCGCACGATGGAGATGGCGGAAAGATCGGTGTCGGGCGGCATCAATTCCGCGCGCACCGACGCCATCGGTTGATGGTTCATGTCGTAAATGACCAGACGCCGGCCCAGTATTTTGGCGTATCCGATCGGCGTGAATTGCCGTTTCATATCATAGACGTCGTAACGGTCGCCGACCGGCTGAAGCCGCTCGATGACGCGGCCCGCTTTGTTGCGGATGTATAGTTGCTTGCCGGCGGTCGGGTCCGGAATTACCTGCGCCTGTGCCGCTCCGGCGGCGAGCGACACCGCGGCGGCGAGGATTAAGGAATAGTGACGGAGCGCGCGCATGACGGCGCCGCCGTCAGCGATGCCCGGCGGCCGCGGCCTGCGGGAACACCGCCAGCACCGGCACGCCGATCACCGATTCGATCTGATTCGGCATGCTGAAGGCTTCGTCGGTCATCTCGGCGAAGAAAGAGATCGCGATTCCGAAAGCGAGCCCGAGTGCCAGCGCCAGCACCATGATGAGCGGAATGTTCGGCTTGGCGATCTTGGTCGGCACCGTCGGTTCCTGAACGATGGCGACGCTGGTGATGCCTTCGCGGTTGAGATCGTTGGTCAGCCGCGCGCTTTCAACGCCTTGCAGATAATTGCGGAAATTTTCTTCGTCGACCTGCTGCTGCAATTCAAGCTCGTTGAGCTTGCCGGCTTTCTGGCTCAACTCGTCGAGGCGGGCATCGAGCCGCTCCAGTTCGGCTTCGAGCGGCTTGCGCGCGCCGGAGGCGGCGGCCTGGTCGCCCGCGGCGGTCAGCGCGGCCTTCTGCAGGTCCTGATAGACCGGGTTCGGCCCCGTGCGCAGCCGCGCCACGCCTTCCTTGGCGAGCCGGGCAAGCTCTTCCTCGGAGTTCGAAATCTGCTTGCGCAGATTGACGATCGGTACGCTGTTTTCCTTGTAGTTCAGCGCCATTTCGTATTCGCGCTGACGCAGTTCGCTGAGCCGTTCGCGGGCGTCGTCCACCGGCTTGAAGCGGTCGGCCTCGTTGGCCAGCGTGATGACGTTGGGCAGTTTTTTCAGCGCTTCCTCGATGCGCTGATAACGCTGTTCCGCTTCCTGTTCGGAGCTGATGGTCTGAACCAGTTTCTGTCGCGTCTCCGAACGCTGATGCAGGATCAGCGAGCGTTCCTCGTCGAGCGAGGAAATGCCGGCGCCGGACTTGAATTTTTCGACCGCGTTGCGCGATCCGGTCAGGGCGGCGCGCGCCTGCTGCAACTGGTCCTGGAGGAACGGCAGTTGCTGTGACTGATAAACGGACGCCTCGCGCTTCTGGAACTTGTCGATCACCGCGCGCAGCGTCGAGGCGGCGACATTCGGATCGGGGTTGAGCAGCGACAGATCGATGACGTCCGAGTCTTTCCCGCTTTCCGGCACAAGATCCTTGCCGAGCTGTTCAATCGCTTTATTTTCGAGCTCGGCTTGCGTGTCGGCGCCGAGCTTCGGATAGATGCGCGCGATGCCGACGCTGCGCAGCACGTCGGCGAGCAGGTCGTGGCTTTGCAGCAGCGCGATCTGCGAATTGACGATTTCCTTGCGTTCCTGCTGCTGCGCGGAAATCTCCGGTGTGATGCCGGCCCCGCCGGCGCGGGTCTGCTGCTGGCCCGACCCGAACCGCACCAGCAGTTCGGCGCTGCTCTTGTATTTTGGCGTCGCCACCAGGCAGTAGGCGGCGGCCAGGAACAGGCAGGTTGCGACCGCTGCAATGAACTTGGCACGGTGCCGGAACACGACATTGAGCAGGCTGCGTGGCGTGGCTTCGACGATCATCGGTTTCGTCCGGGCATCATGTCAGGGGATCACGCCGCCGGAGGAGCCGAGCAGCACGCTGATATTGGGCGGCACGAACTGCATGACATATTGCCGCCAGTTCACGCCGGCCTGCGCCACGTCGGTGCGCGGCACGTAGAGCACGTCGTGATCGGCGAGCTGTATATCGGCCTGGCCCCCGGCGTGATGGCCGGCGGCGTCGGTGAAGCTGACGTCATAGGCGCGCTCGACATTGCCGTCGCGCCGCAGCAGGACGACATTGTCGCCATCCGCCGATTCCTTGAGGCCGCCCGCCCGCGCGATCGCCTGGGTCAGGGTCATGGGCGCGCCGGTGGTCGAGAATTCGCCCGGCGTGCCGACTTCGCCGACGACATAGACCTTCCACTGGATCGGGCCCTTTACGGTCAGCTCCAGCGCCGGGTCGCGCAGTGTCTTGCCGTAGGACGCCATCACCATCCGCCGCGCGTCCGGAATGGTGTGGCCGGCCAACGCCAGATCGGGCGCGTATTGAAACGAGACATGGCCATCCACCTGGACGGTCTGCTCCTCGTTGAGCTCGGGCGTGTAGAGGAATTTGACAGACAGCGTATCGCCCGCCTGCACGCGATAGGGCGGCGGCGGCAGGTTCGCGGCGCGGGGCGGGTAAGGCACGGTTTCGGGCCGGTCGGCGCAGCCGGACAGCACCAGTACCGGCAGCAGCAGGGCGCATCCCGTCAGGAACCGGGCTACCAGCCCCCTTTTTCCCCTGTGCGAGTTTCTTAACGTTTCATTGTTACGATGAAAGTCGCCCAACTTATCCACAATTCCCATGAGTTGCAGACGGCCTGAATTCGGAGTTAACCATTTGCCACCCCGAATCCCGAACATACCTTCTATAGTACCTCAAGAAATGCCGACTATCTATATACGCGGCAATGCTTTTTTTGCAAAGGACAAAGTAGAAGGCCGAGTCGTTGGGGGCGGAAACCATCCCCGGGGAAGTGTCCAGCCATGAGCGCCGCCTCCTTGCCCCGCCGCCGGGTCCTGATCGTGGTTCAGAATCTGCCTGTACCGTTCGACCGGCGCGTCTGGCTCGAGGCCACCACGTTGGCGCGGCACGGCCACGCCGTCAGCGTGATTTGCCCCAAGATGAAGGGCTTCAACAAATCCCACGAGGTGCTGGAGGGCGTCGCCATCCGTCGCTATCCGCTGCCGGATTTCGGCGCCGCCAAGCTCGGTTTCATCGCCGAGTTCGCGTGGTGCTTCATCGCGACCGCGCTGCTGACGCTGCGTGTTGCGCTGGGAAGCGGCTTCGACGTGCTCCATGTCTGCAATCCGCCCGAGACCTACTGGCCGCTCGGCATGTTCTGGCGCCGGTTCGGCAAGCGCTTCATTTTCGACCATCACGATTTGTCGCCC
>Ga0134126_10013715_pt1 | contig 10227 bp, 9 predicted proteins | sample KB31752_FD_96881 | JGI IMG/M metagenome (GOLD analysis project Ga0134126, IMG submission 96881) | Terrestrial soil microbial communities with excess Nitrogen fertilizer from Kellogg Biological Station, Michigan, USA - KB3-175-2 | ecosystem: Environmental > Terrestrial > Soil > Unclassified ...
GGCAGGCGATGATCGATCCATTGCACGATCTTGTTTTGCTGCGCGGGGGCGGCCATCGCCGATCTCCTAGACCTGCACGATCGAATTGAAGTCGAAGGTCGAGCCTTCCGGGTTCTCGCCGATACGGACCATCGTATCGCTGACGAAGCGGTAGGGCGGGACCGGCAGGTTGAATGGCGCCGGCACGCCGCTGAACACGCGCCCGGCGAGATCGTAGCGCGAGCCGTGGCACGGGCAGAAATATCCGCCCGGCCACTCGGCGCCGAGATCGCCGCCAGGCGCCGGCTTGAAGCTCGGGATGCAGCCGAGATGCGTGCAGATGCCGACCAGCACCAGCGTTTCCGGCTTGATCGAGCGGTGCCAATTTTTCGCATACTCGGGCTGCTGCAGCTCCTCAGAATCGGGGTCGCGCAACAGATTCACGTCGTCGCTCGCCTGCAGCTTCTTCAGCTCGTCCTGGTTGCGGTTCACGATGAAGATCGGTCGGCTGCGCCACAGCACGACGATCTGCTGGCCCGGCTGAATGTGCGAGATGTCGATGTCGACCGGCGCGCCGGCAGCAAGGGTATCCCTGGCGGCGTTCATGCTGTCGATGAACGGCCAGATCGCGGCGGCCGCGCCGACGCCGGTGACCGCCGCGGCAGCGATCGTCAAAAAGTCGCGCCGCGTGGCCGAATCCGAGGTATGCGCACCCATCGGCTTCGGTTGCGCCGTATCCGCCATCGCGCACCTCTCCCTACAGCCTGGACCGCCCCGGGCTTCCCGTCGGGAAGCCCCCTTCCGCGAGAGCCCGCGGGGCGGGATATAGACGGCGCGGAACCTAACCGTTTAAGCGCTTCCGGCTATGCGACATCCTGCCGCACAGGCGGTCGCTCGCCCCTGGAATCGCAGGGGATTGCGCACGGCGGCGCTTGCCAAACCGCGCCGTGCCGCGCTTCCCTCGGGCGATGCGCCTCGCCCTCTACGAGCCGGACATCCCGCAGAACGCCGGCGCCTTGCTGCGCCTGGGCGCGTGCCTCGGCGTCGCCGTCGACATCATCGAGCCCTGCGGCTTCGTGCTGGGCGACCGGCGCCTGAAACGCGCCGGCCTCGACTACCTGGCCGATGCCGAGCTCCGCCGCCACGACTCCTGGGCGAGCTTCCGCGCCGTGCCACGCGGCCGGCTGGTCTTGCTGACGACCCACGCGCAACTCGCCTATCATCGCTTCGCCTTCCGCGCCGATGATACGCTGCTGCTCGGACGGGAGACCGCGGGCGTGCCCGACGCGGTGCATCGGGCCGCCGACGCGCGGCTCCGTGTGCCGATGCGGCCCGGGCTGCGCTCGCTCAACGTGGCGCTGGCGGCCGCGCTGGTGCTGGGCGAGGCGCTGCGGCAGACCGAAAATTTTCCGACGGAGCCTATATGACCGCCGATGCAGTTCCCGACGACGAGGCGAGGAAGCAGCGCGCCGCCGACTGGTTCCAGTCGCTGCGCGACCGCCTCTGCGCCGCCTTCGAAGCGATCGAGGATGACTATGCGGCGGAGCGGCCGCAGGAGGGCGCCGCCGGCCGCTTCGTGCGCAAGCCTTGGACGCGGGAGGACGGCGGCGGCGGCACCATGGCGCTGATGCATGGCCGCGTCTTCGAGAAGGTCGGCGTCAACGTCTCGACCGTATGGGGCGAGTTCTCACCCGACTTCCGTACCCAGATTCCGGGCGCCGCGGAGGATCCGCGCTTCTGGGCCTCGGGCATCTCGCTGGTGGCGCATCTGCGCTCGCCGCTCGTGCCGGCGGTGCACATGAACACGCGGCATATCCGCACCGCCAAGAGCTGGTTCGGCGGCGGCGCCGATCTGACGCCGATGGTGCCGGACGAGGCCGACACGCGCGACTTCCATGCCGCGCTCAAGCTTGCCTGCGATGCCCATGACGCCGCCTACTATCCGCGCTTCAAGGCATGGTGCGACGAGTACTTCTATCTGAAGCACCGCGACGAGAGGCGCGGCGTCGGCGGCATCTTCTACGACTATCTCGAAACCGGCGAATGGGAGCGCGACTTCGCCTTCACGCGCGCCGTGGGGCTGGCGTTCCTCGGTGTCTACCCGGTCATCGTGCGCCGCCACATGCTGCGTGCCTGGACGGACGAGCAGCGCCGCCACCAGCTCATGCGGCGCGGGCGCTATGTCGAGTTCAACCTGCTCTATGACCGCGGCACGCTGTTCGGGCTCAAGACCGGCGGCAATGTCGAGGCGATCCTCATGTCGCTGCCGCCCGAGGTGGCGTGGCCGTGAGCCAGCCGTGGTGCTTACTCAGCCGGCGTGGGGCGCGCCGCCCATGGACGAGGGCGACGCCCCACCGATCTCACCGCCTGAGAGGCGGATGACCGGGAACTTGCCGCGCGCGATGAGCCGGTTGGGCGGCAAGGTCACGGTGACGGTAGTGCCACGGTCCGGCGCGCTCTCGATCGAGAGCGTCCCGCCATGCAGCTCGGCGAGCGTGCGCGCCAGCGGCAATCCGAGGCCGGTGCCCTCGTAGCGCCTGGTGTGCGCACTGTCGATCTGGCGGAACGGCTCGAGCGCGATGGGAATCTCCTCGGCCTTCATGCCGATGCCGGTATCCGACACCGCCAGCGCCAGGCTGCCGTTCGGCGCCACCACGGCCGACAAGGTGACGCGGCCGCCGGCTGGCGTGAACTTCACCGCGTTGGACAGAAGGTTGAGCACGATCTGCTTCAGCCGCAGCTCGTCGCCCAGCAGCAGCGGCAGGTCGGGTGGCAGGTCGATGGCGAGCTCGAGGCGACCGGTCTTGACGCGCTCGGAGATCAGGCGATGGCAATCGCCGACCACTTTGGCCAAGTCGACCTGCTCGTCATGCAGGTCGAGGCGGCCGACTTCGACCTTCGACAGGTCGAGCACGTCGCTGATGACGCCGAGCAGCAGGCGGCCGCAATTGTGGATGTCGTGCGCATATTCGCGATAGCGCGCGGCGACCGGCCCCATGAGCGCGTCGCGGATCATCTCGGAGAAGCCGATGATGGCGTTGAGCGGCGTGCGCAGCTCGTGGCTCATATTGGCGAGGAACTGGCTCTTGACGCGGCTCGACGCCTCGGCGGCGACGCGCGCCCGCTCGAGCTCGCCGACGGTCGCGCGCAGCTTACGGTTCGCCGCCAGGCGGGCGTCGAGCTGGCGATGCAGCACGACCGCCATCAATCCGAGCACGCCCAGCATGAAGAAGACGACGATCGCCTGGAAGATGGTGGTGTGGCGCCAATTGGCGAGCGCCTCATCCTCGCCCAGCGCGACCTGCACGACCAGCGGCAGCCGCTCGACGCGCTGATATCCGACGATGCGCCACAACCCGTCGCTCTCGGACTGCATCGGGAAGACGCCGGACGAGGCCCAGGGCAGCATGCCCTTGAACAGCACCGACGAGCCGTAATTCTTGCCGACATCGCTCGCGACCTGCGGCCGCTGCATCAGCAGCGTGCCGTCCAGGGTCTGGAGCGCGATGATGCCCTGGTCGCCGACAGTGAGCGTCGAGAAGAAACGCTGCATGTAGTCGGGGTTGATGGTCGCCGCGACGACGCCGCCGAAGCTGCCGTCCGGGCGGTTGAAGCGCCGGCTGGCGACGATGACATGTGCGTCGGGCGCGCGGGCGGCAATCGGCTCATTGACCGCGAGCGCGATGCCGGCAGCGCTGCGCGCCAGCGTGAAGTACTTCTTGTCGGCCGCGTTCTTGGCGTGCTTCGCCAGTGGCATCGAGCTTGAGCGCACATGGCCGTCGGCATCGACGACGAGCAGGCCGGTCACCTCCGGTGTGTGCCGGACGCGATCGGCGAGCGCGGCGCGCGGCCGGTCGGGCGACGCGCCGTTCGCATTGATGTCGTCGACCACTGCGGTCAGCGACTTGTCGACCGAATCGACGGTGTGGGCGACGAATTGCTCGACCGACAGCGATAGGTTCGAGCTCGATACATAGGTGTCGGACAGCACGATATGGCGCGAATGCCACGACATCCAGATGAACAGGCCGGCCAGGGTCACGGCAAGCGCGCTGGTGATGCCGCTGATCCACGCCGTGTGCGAGCGCGACAGCGCCGCCGCACCGCGTCTGGCAGCGAGCATCCAGCCCTTGCGCGCTTGGGCCAGGATCGTCTTGCCGCGACGGGTCCGCGCAGCGAGAGCTCGCGCCGTCGGGCTTTTGGCAATGCGCCGCCGGGCGGCGTCGGCACTGGCCCGCCAGCTCGCGGCGCGGCGCTGCCACGCCTTGCGCTGGCGCCCCAGCGCGCGCTTACCATGGCCGCGCAGCGCCGTCAGCGCGCGCGAGATGCCGACGAGCGCGGCATCGCGACCACCGCGCCAAGCTGCGAGGGCCTGCGCGATTGCGGCTATCCTTCTTTTTTCTGATCGCCGAGAAATAACGACCTCCACCGGCGCCACCGCATGCGGTCGCCAGAATAGCGAGTCGGCATTTCGTCCGGGTTAAGTACGACTATCGAGCAAAATACCGCACGAATACTGCTAAGATCCCGGCCATCGCAACGGCACGTAATCTGATGCCGGAGGCTCGCCGACGCCGACGTCGGCAAGGACGCTCTGCGCGGTATGCGTCAGCTCCGACAGGGTGACGGGCTTGCGCAGCACGGCCTTGGCGCCGAGCGCGCGAGCGGTGTCGTGGCCGCGGTCCGCACCGCTGACGACGATGATGCGGGCGCTCGGCTGCACGCGGATGAGCTCGCGGATCAGCGTCAAGCCGTCCATTTCGGGCATCTGCAAGTCGGTGACGGCGAGATCGACCTGGCGCTCGCCGAAAAGCTTGAGCGCGGCGCGCCCGGTCGCCGCTGTCGCCACTGCGAAGCCGGCGCGCTCGAGCGTGCGCCGCAGCAGGTCGCGCATGGCCTCGTCATCCTCGACGACGAGGGCGCGCGGCAGCGCCACCTGCGCGGCGCTTGCCGCGTCGTCGCGCACGAACTCCAGCGCCACAGTATCGGCGCCGACCCACAGCACGCGGGCCTTGGTATCGCCGAGATCGCGCGAGCGCAGCATGACCACCTGGCCCTGGACCAGCGGCTCCCAGGCGATGAGGCGGGCGCCGCGCGACGACACATCGAGGAGCGTGCAGTCAATGCGGCGGCCGTCGCTGGTCTCGATCGAGGCCGGCAGGATCCAGGCGCTGTTGGTATCGGCGGAGCGACCGTCCGCATCGGCGGCTGTGCCGGCCGGCGTCGCCGCGATCTTCGCGCTCTTTTCGGCTGGCATCCTCGAACTCCACGACGAAAGCAAGGCTGACCGCGACGGCGGTATTGGCCGGTCGGCTACTATTACTCGAAGGCGCTTAATAGCCGGTTGGCTATATCCGGGATTTGGCTAAATTGCGCGGCATCACTCGGCTCTCGCCCGTGACGGCGGCCTGGCGCTCACTCAATCGTGACCGGCACCCGGCTCAGTCACCGCCGGTCAGGAACGGCATCACCAGCCCGAGGAAGGCATCGGGGCGCTCGGCATGGAGCCAGTGGCCCGCCCCGGACACCGACACGATGCGTGCGCGGGGGAACAGCCGCTCGATGGCGGGCCGGTATTCCGGCCGGACATAGCTGGAATGCTCGCCGGTGACGAAGAGGGCCGGCCCCGCAAAGGACGCATCGGTGGGAAGCGCCGGAAACCCCGATATCTCGGTCATGAAGCGCTCGAGCACCGGCAGGTTGAGGCGCCAACGCGCCTGCCCGCCTTCGAGCACAAGGTTCTGCAGCAAGAAGGCGCGTTCAGCCTGGCTGGTGACGGCGCCGGCAAGCTGCGCATCGACCTCGGCGCGACGCGACACGCCGGCAAGGTCGACGGCCCGCATCGCCCGGACGTAGGCAGCGAGCGCCGGCGGGTAAGTCACCGGCGCGACGTCGACGACGACGAGGCGCTCCACTGCCTCGGCATGGTCGAGCGCCAGCAGCATCGCGGTCTTGCCGCCCATGCTGTGGCCGATGATCGACGCCGGGCCGAGCCTGCGCGACGCCGCGAAGGCCTGCACGTCCTCGGTCATGTCGGCATACGTCATGCTGTCGGCCCAGGGCGAGGCGCCGTGGTTGCGCGCGTCGAGGGCGAAGACGTGGCGTGCGGCGCCGAGGCGCTGCGCCGGCGTCGACCAGTTGCGGCCGGAGCCGAAGAGCCCATGCAGGATGAGGAGCGGCGACCCGCTGCCCTGTTCGATCGCGGCGAGCTTCACCGCAGCCATCGTTATTCCTCCCCGGCGCCATCCGCTCTTGGCGCCTCGAATTGAGCGAACCACTGACCGGCGCCCTCGGGCTGCACCGCATCGTAATGGAGCGCCGACAGTTTGAGCCGCCCGGCCGGACCCAGCTCGGGCCCGGCGATCAGCGTATGGAACGCCGCACCGCCGAGCACGCAATGCACCATGGTAAGGTAGAGCCGCGCCAATATGCGGTCGCGCAGCATGGTCTCGAGCATGCGTGGGCCAGCCAGGAGAAACAGGCTGCGGAAGCCGCGCGCGCCCAGCTCGCGGGTCAGCGGCCTGCCCTCGACATATCTCCCCTGCCCGGCGACGAAGACCTCGCAGCCATGCGCGCGGAGTGCGGCAACCTTGTCCGCTGGCGCGCCGGCACCAGTGGCGACCATGACGGGTTGCCCGTGCTGCGCCAGCGATGGCGGCAGAGGGAAATCGAGGCTGGCGCTGGCAATCGCAACTGCCGGCTGCGGCGCCAGCCCACTCGCCTTGCGCCACCGTGCCAAGTCCTCGCTGCCGGCACGCGCGCCGACCTGCAAGATATCGTCGAGGCGGCCGGCGGCGATGGCGCGCAGATAGCCGCCATGGGTGATGAGGCAGTCGGCCTGCGCCATGAGCTCGAGCAGCAGGCGGAGATCATTGGCGCTGCGCAGCGCCGGCGGCAGGCGGCTCTCGCCGCCGGGCTCGTCGAGCGCAATGCGGCCATCGAGGCTGGAGACGAAATCGGCATAGACGAAGGGCCGTGCGGCGTTGCCCAGCCGATGCAGCGCATGGCTGAGATAAGCGCCCTCGACCGCAGCTCGCTGCGGCGGACCGGGATAGAGGCGGAGCATGGGCGCGGCCATGGCCGATTGTAGCGCGCAGGCCGCAAGCGGCAACGCGTGGCGCGCGCCACGCGCCCGATCCGGCTGCTTCTCTCCGTCTGCGTTCTTCGCTGCGGCGGCTTGGAACAAGGCCAAGGAGTCCTCCGTTCGCCGAGGCGACCGGTGACGGGGCGCGTGCACCGTCGCGGCGAAATCCGAAAACCCTCGCTCAAGAACCTCCACGCTCAAACCGCGGCGCCCTGTCGTCCGCCTGGAGAACCCAGATGGCTCAACCATCCTCATCTGCGCGCAAGGATCCGGTAAGATTTGCCAGACCGGACAAGACGACGATCACGCTGCACGTCAACGGCGTGGCGCGCGAATTGGCGCTCGCGCCATGGACGACGCTGCTGGACGCGCTGCGCCTCCATCTCGACCTTACCGGCACCAAGAAGGGTTGCGACCACGGCCAATGCGGCGCCTGCACCGTGCTGGTTGACGGGCGGTCCATCAATTCATGCCTCACACTGGCGGTCATGAAGGATGGCGCGCAGATCACCACCATCGAGGGCCTGGCGCAAGGAGACGCGCTGCATCCACTGCAACAGGCCTTCATCGACCATGACGCCTTCCAGTGCGGCTACTGTACCTCCGGCCAGATCTGCTCCGCCGTCGGCCTCATCGCCGAAGGGCGAGCGCACACGGCCGACGACATCCGCGAGCTGATGAGCGGCAATATCTGCCGCTGCGGCGCTTACACCAACATCGTCGCCGCCATCGAAGAGGTGCTGTCCGGCCAAACCGCGAAGAAATCCGGGGAGGCCGGGCGATGATCAATTTCAGCTATACGCGCGCCCACGACGTCGCCGACGCGGTGCGCCAGATCGCCGCGGACCCCGCCGCGAAATTCATCGCCGGCGGCACCAACCTGATCGACCTGATGAAGGAGAATGTCGCGCGCCCGTTGCACCTGATCGACATAGCCCATCTGCCGCTCGACAAGATCGAGGAGACCTCGGATGGCGGCCTGCGCATCGGCGCGCTGGTCCCCAACAGCGATCTCGCCTATCACCCCGAGATCGAGGCGCGCTACCCCCTGCTCGGGAGCGCCATTCTTGCCGGCGCGTCGCAGCAATTGCGCAACATGGCCTCGACCGGCGGCAATCTCCTGCAGCGGACGCGCTGTTTCTATTTCTATGACACGGCGACACCGTGCAACAAGCGCGTGCCCGGCAGCGGCTGCTCGGCAATCGACGGCATCAACCGCATGCACGCGATCCTCGGCACGAGCGAGCATTGCATCGCCACACACCCCTCGGACATGTGCGTAGCGCTCGCCGCCCTCGAGGCGCGCGTGCTGGTCACCGGCACGGGCGGCGCGCGCAGCATCGCCTTCGCCGACTTCCATCGCCTGCCGGGCGACACGCCCGAGATCGACAGCACGGTGCGGCCGGACGAGATCATCACCGCCATCGAGCTGCCGCCCAAGGGCTTCGCCGGCAACTACACCTATCTGAAGATCCGCGATCGCCTGTCTTATGCCTTCGCCCTCGTCTCTGTCGCGGTCGGCCTCGAGATCGACGGCGGTATGATCAAGGAGGCACGCCTTGCGCTCGGCGGCGTCGCCCACAAGCCGTGGCGCGACCGCGACGTCGAAGCGCAGCTTACGGGCGCACCGCCGACCTCCGAGACCTTCCAGCGCGCCGCCGAGACCATGCTGCACGATGCGCGCGGGTTCGGTCACAACGACTTCAAGATCGAGCTGGCGCGGCGCAGCATCGTCCGCGGGCTGACGCAAGCGGCACGCGGCACGCCCCAGTCGCAAATCGACAAGCGAATCAAGTGAGCGGGAGAGCGTCATGACCGCGACCCTCTATCTCGGCAAGCCGATATCCCGCATCGACGGACGCGCCAAGGTCACCGGCGAAGCGAAATATGCCGGCGAATACAACGTGCCCGGCGTCGCACACGGCTTCGTCGTCTCGTCGTCGATTGGCAAAGGCCGGATCAAGCGCATCCACACGGCGGACGCGCTCGCCGTCGACGGCGTGCTCGACGTGTTCACGCATGAGCACCGGCCCAAGCTCGCCGCGTCGGACGAGAAGTACAGCGATGAAGTCGCGCCGCCCGGCGCGCCCTTCCGTCCGCTCTATGATGGCGAGATCCGCTTCAGCGGCCAACCGGTCGCGCTCGTCGTCGCGGACGAATTCGAGATCGCGCGATTTGCCGCCTCGCTGGTCCACATCGAGTACGAGCGGCAGGAGCCGGTCACCGATTTCGACGCCCAACGCGCCAAGTTGGGGAAGCGAAGCGCGAAGCCGTCCGTAAGCCGCGGCAAGCCCGCGGCGGCGTTCGACCGCGCGCCTGTGCGCGTCGATGTCGAATACCGCATGCCGGTCGAGCACCACAATCCGATGGAGCCTTTCGCGGCGACGGCGGTGTGGGAAGGCGATGGCAGGATCACCGTTTTCGACAAGACGCAGGGACCGCAGAACTGCCGCAACTATGTCGCCAACGTCTTCGGCTTGCCGCGCGACAAGGTGCGCGTGCTGTCGCTCTATGTCGGCGGTGCCTTCGGCTCCGGCTTGCGGCCGCAATATCAGCTGCCGCTCGCCGTGCTGGCGACGCTCGCGCTGAAGCGCTCGGTGCGCGTGACGCTCACGCGCCAGCAGATGTTCACGCTGGGCTATCGCGCCGGCAACACTCAGGCGCTCGCGCTCGCCGCCGAGCGCGACGGCCGCCTCGCGTCGGTGCGCCACGATTTCGTCGGCATGACCTCGCGCTTCGAGGATTTCCAGCGCGACTACGTCAACTGGTCGAGCCTGCTCTATCGCTGCGCCAACGCCGCGCTCGGCACGAGGCTCGTCAAGCTCGACCAGAACACGCCATGCGACATGCGCGCACCGGGCGGCGCGGAGGGCCTTTACGCGATCGAATGCGCCATGGACGAGCTCGCCTATGCCGCCAAGCTCGATCCGCTCGAGCTGCGGCTGCTCAATTACTCCGACAAGGATCAGCTCGAGGACCGTCCCTACAGCAGCAAGCAGCTGCGCGAATGCTATCGCCAGGGAGCGGCGCGGTTCGGCTGGTCCGAGCGTAAGCCCGAGCCGCGCTCGATGCGCGACGGCCACGAGCTGGTCGGCTGGGGCATGGCGACCGGCATCTGGGAAGCGATGCAGATGAAGGCGAGCGCCAAGGCGGTCATCAGCGCC
>Ga0134126_10013716_pt1 | contig 10227 bp, 5 predicted proteins | sample KB31752_FD_96881 | JGI IMG/M metagenome (GOLD analysis project Ga0134126, IMG submission 96881) | Terrestrial soil microbial communities with excess Nitrogen fertilizer from Kellogg Biological Station, Michigan, USA - KB3-175-2 | ecosystem: Environmental > Terrestrial > Soil > Unclassified ...
AGCACCTATGTGGGGCACTACTGGTCCGGCGGCCTGGAACTATCTACCATGATGCTCGAAGAATATGCAGTTACTCAAAGCAAAAAATTCCTCACGGACACCCTGCTTCCGCTGGCCGATGCCGTAGTGACTTTTTACGACCGGCACTGGAAGCGGGATGCGACGGGTAAAATATTATTTGATTCCGCGCAGTCCTTAGAAACCTGGCAAACCGCAACCAATCCGACACCCATCATTGCGGGATTGAAATATGTGCTTGCAGGTTTGATGGCGCTTCCCGCTAACTTCACGACCCCAAGCCAGCGCGAAGCCTGGCAAAAAACACTTGCTGACCTGCCGGATATTCCGGAGAAACAGGAAAACGGGAAGCACTTCCTTTTGCCCGCAGCTGTTTTTGGCAAGCTTTCGAATTCGGAAAATCCCGAACTCTATGCTGTTTTCCCGTACCGGATCTATGGCATTGGAAAAGATTCACTGGAAACGGCTGTCCGAAGTTTTTACGCCCGTGTGAACCGCGAGAACCGCTGCTGGTGGCAGGATGAGATACAGGCTGCCTGCCTGGGTTTAGGCAGGGAAGCCGCCAACGGAGTCGTAAAGCGGATGATGAATTGGAACAAAGCATACCGGTTTCCTGCAATGTGGGGACCTAACAACGACGAGATACCGGATCTGGATCACGGAGGCGTTGGCGACATGGCGATGCAGGATATGCTCCTGCAGTCGGTCGGGAACAAACTGTTTCTTTTTCCGGCATGGCCTGCATCCTTGAATGTATCCTTTAAGCTGCATGCAGCCGGAGGAACCGTTGTGGAAGGAGAATTGCGCGACGGCAAATTGCAGCAGCTGGTAGTTAGCCCGGCGACAAGAAAAAAAGATATCGTGATCATGCCTTTACAGTAAACCGATTCGAAGATGATCATCCTGATCTGTTGGAATGGAGTGCACATTTTCATGAATAAAAATAAATTCGATGCGTAAACTGACTTTATTCGCAGTTGCTTTTGCAATGCTGGGCGTCCTGCATGCACAGCATTATGATTCCACCTGGGAATCGCTCGACAGCAGGCCCGTTCCCCAATGGTACCGTGACGCCAAGTTTGGCATTTTCATTCATTGGGGCGTTTACTCCGTTCCTGCATTTGCTCCCAAAGGAAGCTACGCGGAATGGTACCAGAACCGGTTGAAGAGTGGTGATTCCGCCACCGTCCGCTATAATAAAAAAGAGTTTGGGGATCTTACCTATTACCAGCTTGCCGATCGTTTTAAAGCGGCATTATTCAACCCGGATGCATGGGCGCGGGTCATTGAAGCCTCCGGCGCCAGATACGTGGTGCTGACTTCAAAGCACCATGATGGATTTGCCCTCTGGCCCAGCAAAGAAGCTTCTGCCTCCTGGGGATTCCCCTGGAACGCTGCGGAGGTTGGACCCCACCGGGATCTGCTCGGTGATCTCTTCACAGCGCTGCGTAAAACGACCGTTCATGCAGGATTATATTATTCCCTGTACGAATGGTACAATCCGCTTTGGTTAAAGGATAAGAAACGCTATGTGACCGAACATGAATGGCCGCAAATGAAAGACCTGATCAACCGGTACAGGCCGGATGTATTCTGGACGGATGGCGAATGGGATGAAAGCGCCGAATTCTGGAAATCAAAAGAATTTCTGCAATGGCTCTACAATGAAAGCCCGGTGAAAGATAAAGTGGTCACCTACGATCGCTGGGGCAATGGCATCCGGTTCAAACATGGCGGCGTATTCACTCCGGAATACCAGCCCGATGTAAATTTTTCCAATCATTACTGGGAAGAAAGCAGGGGCATGGGTTTTTCTTACGGATACAACCGCGAAGAAGATGCCTGGGACTATAATTCTGCAAAAGCGCTGGTGCTCCAGCTGGTGGATAAAGTGAGTGGCGGCGGAAACTTCCTCCTGGATATCGGTCCCGACGCAGATGGAAAGATCCCGCCGATCATGCAGGAAAGGTTACTGGAAATAGGGGACTGGATGAAAGTTAATCACGAAGCGATCTACAATACCGTCAGGTGGAGAACAAAAGCGCAATGGAGTGAAGGAAGAAGGGACTATAAATCTCCCAACCGCGGTGGCGATGTATTGTTGAAGCTTACGGTTGATCCGGATCCTGGTTATGCTGTCATGGAAAGTTTTTTTACCTATAACCCAGTTGAAAATAATTTATATGCCATCCTGCCCCTATGGCCGGCTGATAAAAAATTTGTGATCCGGGACCTTACGGTTCCCGCGGGCACTAAGATGGAACTGCTGCAAACAGGGGAGTCGTTGCAATGGGAACAACAGGGTAAGGATGTCGTTGTGCATTTTCCTGCCTTTGATCCGGCTAAAATAAAAGAACAGGCTGCCTATGTTATCAAGATAAATGCTTTCGGCAACTTTGCAGCCGCTCCGGAACTAACGGTCACCTATCCCTCCAGATCGCTGAAGCCCCTGATCACGCTGGCTGTTCAACCGGGTTGTGTTTATTATTATACGCTGGATGGTTCCGTACCCGGTCCTTCTTCGCAGGAGTACAAAAACCCATTTCTTGCAGATCGATCCGGAATCCTTTCCGTCCGTTCCTTTAAGGCAGCTGCGTTGCCCGGCGCTACCGTATCCGTGCCGGTAACCATTCTAACCTATCATCCTGCCGTAAAACCGAAAACTGCGCTTCAACATGGTTTGAAAGTGACTGCCTATGAATTCATTCCCAAATCGGTGGATGAACTGGAAACGGCAAAGCCGTTGAAAGAAACGCTGGTGAAGAACCTCTCGCTCGATCATTTAACGAGAGCAGAAAATGCCGGCCTGATCTATAACGGATATATTAAAGTGCCTGAACAGGGGATCTATAACTTTTTTTTATCTGCGGTTGATGGCAGCAAATTTTGGATCGATGATCAACTGGTGGTAGATAACGATGGCCTGCATGCGAATATTGAAAAATCGGGGAGGATTGCTTTAAACAAGGGATACCATGTTTTCCGCCTCGCCTATATACAGGAGAAAAGCGCGAAATACCTGGAACTGAAATACAGTTTTGATGTGCAGGAGAAAAAAGCAGTGCTTCCCGCGCTGTATTGGAGTGGGAGATAAGCGGTTCCTGCTAAACAAAAAGGCTGCAAACAAATTGTTTACAGCCTATAATCAAAGCCCTACCGTTTTTGCATTAGTTTATGTTTATTTTTTTATTATCCCCCGCACCCGGAGCTGCCCGTTATTGTACAGGATGTTTAAGAAGTATACGCCGGAGGAAAGACTCTGCAGATTCAGGGTCATCAGATTATTTCCCGGGAAGAGGTTGCCGGCCTGCTGTCTTACGATGGCGCCCTTGCTGTCGAACAGTTTTACGATGACTGCGGATGCCGTATCGACTGTGATGTTAATATAGAGCGTAGCATCCACGGGGTTGGGCCACACGCGAAACGGATCCACATACCTGCAGTCGGGAGCTGCTACCGCGGTATATTGTACATGACCATTGGTATCGTATTCGGCAACGCGGTAGCGGCCATTTTCAAGGGGTGCATTATCCGTGAAGGAATAGTCCTTTGCAGTTGCGGAATTGCCGGCCGCAGCTATATTTGCCAGCGGTGTCCAGGTGTTGCCATCAGTGGTTCTTTCCGGGGTAAAATATTGACTGTTCTCCTCCTGCGCTGTCTGCCATGTCAGCAACACCCTGTTTCCGTTGCACTGGGCTTTGAAGAAATTAAAAACGACGGGCAGCGGATTGCCGGGAGCAGAGAGGGTGAAGCGGTCGAAAGAAGCAATACCGGTTTTTTCCACGTAGTGCGTATTAAAATTCCGGCCGTCGAATCCCAGGGCAGTCCAGGTTTGCGCGGCTGTTTTTTCCCAAAAGATCAACGCGCTTTCATCCAGCCCGTTGAGCTCTCCGTTGAAATACTGGAAACGCAGGCTGGCATTCAGGCCGGTATTATTGGTTGGCAGGATGTCGTAATACCGCAGTATGGAACTTCCGGTAGCACCGCTGGCGGCCTGCGGTTGGTGACCGCGTTTTATGATGGTATTGCCCAGGTTCTGCGTTGAGCTGATCAGGATGCCGAGATTACCGGGATTAGCGGCAACGGGGGCGTCGAGCTCACCATTGAAGATCACTTCCCCTCCGTTGCCACCCACGATGCGGCTGGATTCCTGTTCCCCGCTCAGCAGGCCGGTGCTGCCCAGGTCCGCATCGTAACCGTTGAGGTCCAGGAAGCCGGCGGTGAAAATGATCTGCCGCCCCACACCCACTGCCCTTTGGAGTATCACGGAATTTCCGGCGGTTTTATTGACCTCCAGTTCGTAGAATTGAATAGATTCACTGCCACGGATATCCGAAGATGCGTTGCCGGTAAAAGAGATGGTGCCGGTTCCCGCTGACAAGGTTCCATTGTTGACCAGATCCATATTGGAAAGCGTTAGCTGCAGATTGCCGGACATGGAGAATTGCGCTCCGTTGGAAATGCTGAACTGCGCCCGGGCATTCTCGCGACTGAACAGACACAACAGCAAAGCTGCGGATGCAATAAATATCTTTTTCATTGTGTAAAAGATCGGTGTAAAAATCAATTCATTTTCTGCTTCAGTATGGCAAGCCGCTGCAGGATCAGCTCACTTTGTTTCATGAGCAGTTCATTTTCTTTTTTTAACTCGTCGTTCCGGGCGGAAAGTTCCTGGACCGCTTTCGCCAGCGGCACAACGAATGCGCCATAGCGCAGACTGTACAGATCCTTGTCGCTCCTGGCTGCATCCACGCCGCTGAAATGATAATGCAGTGATTGAGCGGCCTGCTCCACTTCCTGGGCTGCAAAACCTGTATACACGATCTGCTCTTTTGCCTTGCGTGCGGCGAGCATCTGCGGAGAGAGCGGCTTCGTGGCTTTGGGTTGTGCATGACCTTCCGCTAAAACGCCTGGCGCATTTTTTTGAACGGGCGGTTGTGCAATAGCGTCTACCGCTTCCAGGTCGATGGTATAGCTGATGGGCCTTAGCTTGTTGATGAAGTCGAGGCCGGGAACATTCTCCCGGATATTTCTCTTTACCCTGCCGTCTGAGATAGTGGACCAGCCCACCGGTCCGCCGATAGAAACCGTGGCGCCGTTGCCCACCCGCATCATGCTGGGCGCTGTAACCAGCGTGCCGTGTCCCAGGGCGATGCAGTTGTAGTAACCCGGTCCATTGGCGTCGGTTTCCGAACCGATAAAGCAGTTGTAATAGCCATTGTCGTAGCTGGCCCCGGCATTATACCCGAACGCGGTGTTTCCATCGGAGCCGGTGGTATTTGCCAGACTATTAGAACCTATTGCGGTGTTATAGTTTCCGTATGAGTTTGCATACATTGCACCGCTTCCAAAAGCCGCATTATATTGTCCCGAATAATTACTGCGCAGGGCCTGGTATCCGGCGGCGGTATTATAACTCCCCGTAACGTTGCTGTAAAGTGCTTCGTATCCGCTGGCCGTATTGTAGCTTGCCGAATTATTATACAGGGCTTTTGACCCGATGGCGGTATTGCTGTTTCCTCCGCCATTGAAAAGCGTCTGCGCGCCGGTGGCCGTATTGGAACCTCCCCCGCCATTGTATAGCGCCTGGTAACCGGTGGCTGTGTTGAAGCCAGTTGTATTATTAAAAAGAGCCTGATAACCCGTCGCCGTGTTGGCCACGTTTCCGAGATTATTCATCAAGGCCTGGTGACCGATGGCGGTATTGTAACTGCCGATATCGCTTCCATTGGCGTTAAAGTAAAGTGTTTGCACACCCAGGGCCGTATTATAACTTCCCGTAGTATTCAGATCCAGTGCCTTAAAGCCATAGCCTGTATTACCAACGGCTCCCGCACTATTTCTGCCCGATCCATATCCCATATAGGTGCTGGTGCTGGCAGAATCGATCATTCCCGCCCGCTGATTATTTATTCCGAACAACAGCGGCTGATCGTCTGTAGTGCCAATAAAATTACCCGCACTGTCCGTACCACGGTTTCCCGTTAGTCCCCAACCGTTATTGGCCATGACCGTTTGCCAGTCGGGCGCGGTCGAAGTTCCCATATTCACCAGCAGTTGATTTTTTACTGAATCATAAACCAACAAGCCTTTTGCCGGATGCGGAATAGCTGTAATGCCGGAGGAAGTCATCCTGGGCATTAGTAATCCTTTGCCGGTACTCGTTATATCGAGCGCGGCGGAGGCATCCGGGGAGCTGGTGCCAATGCCAACGTTCTGCGCGCATACGATCGAGTAGCCGAAAAGGACAATAATGAGCATTAGTACTTGTTTCATGATCCGGTATTTACTGAAAATCATTTTATTTTTTTCTCGAGCGCATCCAGCCGCTGCGTTATTTTTTCAAACTCCTGCTCAAGCGAAGCGGACGCGCTTTTCAGCTGACTGCTTTCTGTATCGAGTTCCTGAACGGATTTTACCAGCGGTACAACAAATGCCTCATAACGCAAGGCGTACAAACTCTGACTATTCGTTGGTGCATCCACGCCATTGAAATCATAATTTACCGACCTGGCCGCCTGTTCCACTTCCTGTGCAACAAAACCGGTATATACTATCTTCTCCTTTGCCGCGCGGGCGGCCGCCAGCTGCTTCGACTCAGCAGCCGGTAAGGATTTTACTTTTGATCCGGCCCGTTCAATGGTTTCGATGGCTGATACATTCAGATGGTAGGTGACCGGCCGCAGCTTCATAATGAACGAAAGGCCGGGAATATTTTCCCGGATGTTTTTCTTCACCCTTTTGTCAGAAATGGTTGACCAGCCCACCGGTCCGCCGATAGAAGTGGTGGCCGCGTTGCCTACCCGCATGGTGCTGACCGCGGAGACATTGGCGCCGTAACCCAGTGCGATAACGTTATAGAAATCCGGGGCTGAAACATCGGCTTCCGAACCGATAAAACAATTGTAATAACCATTCAGCTTTAACGAACCAGCCGCATAACCCAGCGCGGTGTTACCCGCTGCTGCATGCGTCTGGTAGAGGCTGTTATACCCTGCCGCCGTGGATTGCGAATTTTCATCGCGATAATTAAGCGTGATATTTTTTGAATTCAGCGCACCGTATCCAAATGCCGAATTATAATCGCCGGACCAGTTTTTATACATGGATTCAGCACCAAAAGAGGTATTATAATTTCCATACGACGTGAACAGCGCATCCACTCCGGAGGCCGTATTTCCGTTTCCGGCTTCACCGGTATAACAGGCTTGATAACCTTCCGCTGTATTATATGATCCGGCGACATTGTTGGTCAGTGCGAAGGCGCCGTTAGCCGTATTATAGCTGGCGCTCACCCCGGCAGTGTAATTGATCGAATTGAATCTTAAAGCATTTGAACCGATGGCAGTATTGAAAAATCCAAGGGTGTTCATCGACAAGGTACCAAGGCCGATGGCGGTATTTTCTGATCCGGCCGTATTGTTGTAAAGGGCGACGCGTCCAACAGCTGTATTGTAATATCCCGTATGATTTAGATAAAGGGCACCGTCGCCAAAGGCTGTATTAAATCCCGTACCGTACAGATCCGTTCCCAATGCATAGGCGCCAAAGGCTGTATTTGCCGGGGTTCCTGCACTGTCTTTTCCGGACAGGTAACCAAAAAATGTGCTTTGCGTGGCTGAATCGATAATCCCCGACCACTGATTTTTTACTTTGAACAAAAGCGGGTGTTCGTCCGTCGTGCCAATAAATGCTCCCCCGCCGATGCCGCTGTTGCCGGTCAGATTCCATCCGCCCGAGGCGATATTTTTCCAGTCGGGAGCAGCAGCCGATCCAACATTCACCATCAGTTGTTTTTTTACCGAGTCGTACGCCATCAAACCCTTTGCAGGATGGCTGATCGAAAGGAGGGCCGCTGTTTGCATCCGGGGTATTAATAATCCTCTTCCCGTACTGGTTATATCCAGCAGGGCAGAGCCATCCGGCGCGTTTGTGCCGATGCCCGCGTTCTGGCCATACAGCGGATTGCCGGTCATTCCAAAACAAAGGAAGAGAACAACGGCTCCGGCAAAGTAAATTTTTTTCATCCGTTGAAATTTTATTGAATGGGTCAAAGCAGTTTTTTCTCCAGTTCATCCAGTTCCTGTAATGCCTTTTCTTTTTGTTTCAGAAGCTGCGCATTTTGTTCTTTTAATTGATCCTGCAGGGCCGCAAGTTCCTGAACGGCTTTTACCAATGGCACAACAAATTCGTCATATCGAAGACTGTACAGGTCTTTGTCATTCCTCGCTGCATCCACGCCGCTGAATGAATAATGAAGGGATTGAGCCGCCTGTTCCACCTGCTGGGCCACAAAACCGGTATAGACAATCTGCTCTTTTGCGCTGCGGGCGGCAGTCATTTGATAGGGCTCCTGCCGGCGGACCATTTCATTTTTTCCTGTACCCGTATTCAAAGTGATGGCCTGCTGCTTTTGGGCAACCGGTTGCGTGATGCGGTCCATCGCTGTCAGATCAATCGTATAGCTGATGGGTTTCAGTTTGTTGATAAAAACGAGACCGGGTACATTCTCCTGTATATTCCTTTTCACCCTTCCGTCTGAAATGGTGGACCAACCCACCGGTCCGCCGATGGAGACCGTTGCGCCGTTACCCACCCGCATCATGTTGGACCCCGTGACCAGCGTGCCGTGCCCAATGGCAATGGAGTTTGTGTAACCGGGCCCGTTGGCATCCGTTTCCGCGCCGATAAAGCAGTTATAATTTCCATTATCATAACTATGGCCCGCATCGTATCCGACGGCTGTATTTTCTTGTGAATTGGTTGTGCTGATCAGACTATATACGCCCATGGCGGTATTTTCTGAAGCGTGAAGGCTATTGGAATACATCGCGCCAATACCGAAACCGGCATTGTAGTTTCCATAATAATTCCTGTAAAGCGCCTGGTAGCCGCAGGCTGTGTTTTCATTTCCCGCAACATTATCGTACATCGCTTCGAACCCCGTCGCCGTATTATCATCACCGCCTTCAACACCCGGACTATTATCAAACCGGCTGTTATTATAAAGCGCCCTTACACCATCGGCTGTACAGTCGCTGCCGCTTGTGCCACTGACAGACTGAGGAGAATACAATGCCAGTGCGCCGGTAGCGGTGTTCTCCACACCACCTCTGAATACTGCCTGGTAGCCCGTGGCCGTAGTACTGAAACCACTGCCGGCCGAGCCCGCACCGAAGAATGCCTGGTAACCAATGGCCGTGCAGTCGTTGCCCCAATAATTATTGATCGCCTGATAGCCAATGGCGGTATTATTTTTATTGTCCGGTGGATTGCCCGCGTACTTAGGGTTCGATAAAGTTTGCACACCGAAAGCCGCATTCTCTCCCCCGGATTTATTGGAATCCAATGCCTGGTAACCGAAAGCCGTGCTCCCCACCTGTCCCGGAGTATATTGGCCCGCGCTATAGCCCAGGAAAGTATTGCCGGTCACGGAATCTATGAAGCCGGCCCAATGGTTATTTATTCTGAACAGCAGGGGAACGCTGTCGGTGGTGCCAATAAAATTAATGGCAGAATTGGTAGCCTTATTGCCGGCCAGGTTCCAGCCGCTGCCCGCTACAACAGGCTCCCAGTCGGGCGCAACCGCCGTTCCCATATTTACCAGCAGCTGATTTTTTACGGAATCATACAGCAACAGTCCTTTTGCCGGATTGCTTACGGAGGAAATGGCCGCCGTGGTCATCCGCGGTATCAGCAATCCTTTATTGGTTGCTGTAATATCCAGTGCTGCGGAAGCGTCCGGCGAATTGGTGCCGATGCCAATACCCTGTGATTGTACGCGGCTGAACGAACTTAACGCTATCAGCAGGAGTGTAATGAGTTTCATCGTTTGGTCTGTTATAATTCAAATAGAAGATCGTGCCTGGCATAACCTGGAAATATCCCGCTCAGGGATCAGGATGGATTAACAGGTGTTTCGGGGATATTGAAACGGGAATAAAAACCTGTACGAATATTGATCGTTTCTTTTTTTCCCTTCTACCGTAAAAGGGTGATTTTTGTTTAAAAGTTGCGGGCGTCTCTATTTATTGCAACCTTTATCAGACCAACGCCTATCGGAATGTATCATCTTTGGCAACGCAGCGTGCTGACTTCAGTCATCCTTTTTTTATTTGCCAATGGATTGTCGGCCCAGATGGATTATTACAACCAGCTCTTCACGCATACCAAAGATTCGCTGGTAAAGGAACTGTCAAAACACCCGCA
>Ga0134126_10013717_pt1 | contig 10227 bp, 12 predicted proteins | sample KB31752_FD_96881 | JGI IMG/M metagenome (GOLD analysis project Ga0134126, IMG submission 96881) | Terrestrial soil microbial communities with excess Nitrogen fertilizer from Kellogg Biological Station, Michigan, USA - KB3-175-2 | ecosystem: Environmental > Terrestrial > Soil > Unclassified ...
ATCGTCACGATCAACAAGGACGGCGACACCTTTATCGCGGACGACAAGGTGCCGGGCGACGCGCTAAAGCAGCGCCTCGCCGCACTCGCCGCCGCCGACCCCAGCCGGATCGTCTATGTTCGCGGCGACCGCACGATCCAGTACGCGCAGCTCATGGACCTGCTGAGTGCCGTGAACGCGGCCGGGTTTTCCAAGGTCTCGCTCCTCGCCGAGGCCGCCACGGCGACAAAATGAACCGGATGCCCCTGGGACTCGCCGGTTCAGTCACACTGCATGCCGCGGCGCTGGGCCTCCTGGTCTGGCTCGCCAATGCCGTGCCGCCGCCGCTCGACGTGCCGCCGCCCAAGGGCATCGAGATTGCGATGAACCAGCCGACGCAGGAGGTCGTGCCCGTCGAGGCGATCCAGCCTCTGGCCGATACGGCCCCCGCGGTCCCGCCGGACCCCGCACGGGCCGTCACCGCGACCGAGGCGCCGACCGCACGCGAGCCCGAGGTCCCGGTCGTCACCGCCCGGGAGCCGCCGCCCCGACCGCCAAAACCGGCGGTCAAGCCCAAGCCGCCGCCAAAGCCCGTCATGCGCCGCCCAGAGCCGCGGCAGCCCCAGCTCGCCGATCTACCGCCGGCGCTTCCCGCGCCGGCGCCAGCGCAGGCGCCTGCTCCCGCTGCCTCCGCCCCACCGGCTACGCCCGCGCCCGACCCGGAACTCGCCGCGCACTACCGGGCAATGCTGAGTGGCTGGTTCGAAAGCCACAAACGCTACCCCAACAGCGCCCGCGACAACGCCGAGCAAGGCAGCGCAATCGTCCGTTTCCGCGTCGATTCCTCGGGCCGTGTGCTCAGCTTCGGCCTGTCGAAAGGCACCGGCTACCCCGACCTCGACCGCAGCATCGACGAGCTGATGCAGGGCGCCACCCTCCCCGCCTTCCCGCCCGGCCTCACCGTCTCGTCCCTCGACGTATCGGTGACGCTGCGCTTCAGCCTGACGCGATAGGGCGGGATTGAATGTAGTACAGTCCGGCGCTACATAAGCCTCCATGAGCAAGACAATTACGCTTCGCGAAGCGAACCAGGGCTTCTCGCGCTACATGCGGGAGGTCGAGGCAGGCGAGGAATTCGTCATCACCCGTAAAGGTCGCCCTGTCGGCCGCCTCACGCCAATCGGCGGCCGTCGCGTCCTAACGCCCGAACAGGAGGAGGCCCGCGCTCGCGCGCTTGCGCTGATGAAGACGGGCGCGCCTCTCGGCATTGGCAAGTTCAACCGCGATGACGCCTACGAGGAACGTTTGGAGCGCTATGATCCCAGCCGCCGTCGGTAGCCTGCGCTTCAGCCTGGACACCAATATCCTCATCTACAGCGTCGATACCCGCGACGCCAGACGTCAGGAAGCGGCCGTCCAGCTCGTTGACTCGGCGGTCGATGTCAATTGCGTGCTGACGCTACAGTCGCTGTCGGAATTCTACTCGGTAGCCACGCGGAAGCGGATCATGGCCGCCGACAGGGCAGCAAACCTGGTTCGACAGTGGCTGTCCCTGTTCTCTACGGTTGCAGTCTCTGTCACGGCGATACGCACCGCGCTCGACCACGCCCCAACCGGCCGCGCTTCCTATTGGGACGCTCTTCTTATCGCAACCGCTGCCGAGGCCGGATGCAGCCTGGTTCTCACCGAGGACATGGCCGATGGCGCGAAGCTTGGCGGGATCGAAATCCACAACCCATTTGCCGCATCCGGCGGGCTGACAGAGCGAGCGCGAGTGCTTGTGGGTTTGTAGATCGCTCAGGATCGGCGCGGCTGCGTGCAAATGTGGAAGGCGCGGTCGAACGGCTACCCGCCGCTGACCAAGGCCCACAGCACGACGAGCCCGCCGATCGCGAGGCTCGCGTGCACGGCAACTAGCGTCGCCGCCGGCCGCCGCCGGAACGACATCAGCGCGATCGCAATCCCGAGCGCCAGGGTCAGCCCCAGCAACACCGCCGCACCCGGCCCGAACCCCGTCGTCCCCATACCGCTCGCCGGCACGCCACGCCACAGCGCAACCACCAGCACGCCAAGCCCCGCCGCGCCGATCCCCCCGTGTCCGAGCGCCACCGCCCAATGCGCCCGCCGCGCGCTCTTCCCGCGCAAGAACGGGATCGCCAGCAGCCCTCCCACCGCCGCGGCGACGCAGAGGATCGCGAAGGCCAGTGTCACTTGACCAGCATCACTTGAAGCGCGGCATCACTTCCTGGCAGTAGAGCTGGAGCGAGCGGAGGACCTGTTCGTGCGAGAGGTGGCTGCCAGGGTTGATCTCGGCCGAGACCCCGTCGATGCCGGCGGTGTCGCGCAGCTCGGCGATCCGCTCGGCGACCATGTCGGGGGTCCCGACGATGCCCTTTTCCCGGCGCACCTGCTCGTAGTTCAGCGGGCCGCGGACGAGGTCGGGGCGATAGCGGGAGAACTGCATCATCCCGGCTTCGGCATCGCGGAGGGCCGCCTCGCGGGTCTCGCCGACATAGATCGGCACCTGCAGGTACATCTCGCCGCGTCCCGGATGCCCGCCCGACGCCCAACCCTCGCGGTAATCCTTGCCGTGGCGGGGCAGGTCGCTCAGCGGGCTCGCGCGCACCGCAGAGAACAGCGGGTAGCCGAGCGCGCCGATCGCCCCATAGGTCTCATCCTGGCTCGCGGCGATGCGGATCGGCGGGTACGGGGTCTGCACCGGGCGGGGCACCAGCGTGAAATTGTCGAACTCGTAGTACCGGCCGCGATGCGAGCACACCGGCTCGGTCCACGCCTTTTTGATGACGTCGAGGCTTTCGGCAAAGCGCTCGGCACTTTCCTGATACGAGATACCATAGGCCTGGTAGGCGCGCGGAAACGCGCTGCGGCCGACGCCGAAGATCAACCGGCCGTTGCTGATCTGGTCGATCGTCGCGGTTTCCTCGGCGAGGCGCAGCGGGTGGCCGAGCGGCAGGATCTGCACCGCCGTGCCGATCTTGATGCGGCGGGTGCGCGCGGCGATCGCGCTCGCCACGGTCAGCGGCGCCGAAAGCAGCGAGCGCTGCGGGTTCATGTGGATCTCGGCGAGCCACAAAACGTCGAGCCCCCACTCCTCGGCCGCGTCGACCTGCGCGAACGATTCGGCAAACGCGGCCGCCTGCGACGCCGACTTGGTCGACAAAAACTCGTGAAAGATGCCGAATTCCATGACCCCACCCGCGCTGTACCCCTCCGTATACCCCGTAGGATGGGCTGAGCGAAGCGATGTCCATCAGGTTAATGTACCACGGAGGCACGGAGGATAAGAAAAACCAACTCTTTAACGGAGAGGACGCAGAGTAGGCGCAAAGGACGCAAAGGAGCGCGTGCCGCGGCCAAGCCGCAATAAATCACAATGAGGCGGTGAGACAATGAGAGATAAGTTACCCAGCCTCACGGCCTTACCACCTTATTGCCCAATCGAATGGCGCTGCGCGCCGTTTCTCCGGCGCCTTCCCGTACTTTGGGCCTACTCTGCGTCCTCTGCGAAAAAAGGCTGGTTTTTCTCCGTGCTCTCCGTGTCTCCGTGGTGCATCAACCTGATGGGCTTCGCTATGCTCAGCCCATCCTACATTCCCATCACATGTCTGTGACGCCGAAGACATTCCGGTCGGGCCTCAAAGATGCGATGCTGGTCGGCAAATAAAGATACACTGGGAGGAGTCATGCGTTTAGGAAGACTGGCGGCCGGGTTCGCCCTGGCCGTGCTGGCATTCGCGTCGGCGGCCAAGGCCGATCCCTATCACCTGCGCATCGGCTGGGTGGTCGCGCCGGCGGATTTGTCGACGCTGATGTTCCTGCGTCCCGACCTCGCGCCGCACGCGGGCAAGACCTACATCCCCGAGCTCACCCATTTCGCCGGTACGCCGGCCGAGATGCAGGCGATCGCGACGGGCGACCTCGACACCGCCGCGCTGGCCTTCTCGACTTTCGCGCTCGGCGTGGTCAATGCCGGGATGGAGGATTTGCGCGTGCTCGGCGACGAGTTCCAGGATGGGGTGCCGGGCTACCACACCAACGTGTTCATGGTGCGCAACGACAGCGGCATCAAGACGGTCGAGGATTTGAAGGGCAAGGTGCTGGCGACCAACCAGGTCGGCAGCGCGGTTGACATGGCGTTGTTGGCGATGCTGGCCAAACATCACATCAACGACAAGCGCGACGTAACGGTCGTCGAGGCGCGTTTTCCCGACCAGAAGGCGATGCTGAGCGAAAAGAAGATCGACCTGACCTCGTCGCCGGCCCCGTTCGGCTTCGACCCGGGCCTCACCGCCTTTGCCCACCCGCTCTTTACCCAGGTCGAGGCGATGGGCCGGTCGCAGATGATCGTCCGCGCCGCCCGCGGCGGGTTCCTCGACAAGCACCGCGACGTGATGGTCGATTTCCTGTCGGACTACCTGCACGCCCTGCGCTATCTGCTCGACCCCGCGCATCACGAGGAGGCCGTCAAGCTCGCGACCGAGGCGACCAAGCAGAGCGCCGATCTGTACCAGAGCTGGTTCTACACCAAGGACGACTACTACCGAGACCCGAGCGGCCTGCCGAACATGGAGGCGCTGCAGCAGAATATCGACCTGCAGCACCAGCTCGGCTTTTTGCGCAGGCAGCTCGACGTGTCGAAATACGCCGATCTGAGCCTGATCAAGGAGGCGGGGGAGAAGCTGAAGTAAGGCCTCGCTGCGCCCGGGTCCTCACCCGCCCTTCGCGATCCCCCCTCTCCCGCAAGCGCAATGCGGGAGAGGGGGGATCGCGAAGCGAGACGGGTGAGGGCTGGCCCCGGAAACCCCGCCGCGCTAGCATCCCGAGATGGAAGATATCTACACATTCGGCGGCAACCCGCTCGATCGCGCATCGGGGCGGCGTACCGATAAGGCTTGGATCACGGGGCTGCTCGACGATCCGGAGACGCGCATCCTGCCGCTGCGGGGGCTGAGGCCGCTGTTGCGCGAGGCCAACGAGCCGGCGCTCGACTGGCAGCCGGCGGCGGCGTGGCGCGGGCTGATCGAGGCGGGCGCGACCCTCATCTTCCTCGGCCTCAACGGGGATCGGGCGCTGTTCGCGATCGACGTCACCGGCACCGACGCGCTGCCCGGCTGGGATGGCGAGGCAGTCGACGTGCGGACGCTGGCGCCGCAGATCGCCGTAGGCGAGGCGGCGATTCTCGCCGAGGCGCGGTCGCTGATCGACTGGCACGCCCGGCACGGGTTCTGCGCCCAATGCGGCGCCGAAACCCGGGTCGACCAGGCCGGGTGGAAACGGCGCTGCCCAGAATGCAAGGCCCAGCACTACCCGCGCGCCGACCCAGTCACAATCATGCTGACCGTGCGCGGCGAATACGGCCTCCTCGGCCGCAACAAGCGCCGCCCCGGCTCGCGCTTTTCGTGCCTCGCCGGGTTCATGGAGCCGGGCGAGACGCCGGAGGAATGCGTACGGCGGGAGGTCATGGAGGAGGCCGGGGTCAGTATCGGCCGGGTCAAGTACCTGGGCGCGCAGCCTTGGCCGTTCCCGTCGACCTTGATGATGGGCTTTCTCGCCGAGGGGATCAGCGAGGAGATCGTCGTCGACCCGCATGAGATCGCCGAGGCGCGCTGGTTCCACCGCGACGAGATCCGCGAGATGGTCCACCGCGCCGCGACCGGCCCCGACGACCCGACCCAGGTCTCGATCCCGGGACCGGTGGCGATCGCCCACCAGCTTTGCCGCCGCTGGTCAAACCGGCTGGACGAGATTTAGGAAGGATAGGAGCGCGGGCGTCCCGCCCGCCCTTTTTTGTAAGATCGCGGGCGGGACGCCCGCGCTCCTTAGCAGGAACCGCAATGCCGATCACGATCACCCCGCTCCACCCCTTCTTCTGCGCCGAGATCGGCGGGGTCGATACCGGCGAGCCAATGGACGATGCGACGTTCGGAAAAATCCGCGCCGCGCTCGATGAGCATTCGGTGCTGATCTTCCACGACCAGAGCCTCGACGACGAGCGCCAGGTCGCATTCAGCCGCCGCTTCGGGCCCCTCGAAGTCGCCGGCAAGGCCAACCCGGCGACGGGCACGCATTTCGCTCGGCAGTCCAATCTCGACATCAACACGGGCGCCGTGATCCCGGCCGAAGACCGCCGGATGGTCTACCAGAAGGGCAACTACCTCTGGCATTCCGACAGCTCGTTCAAGGCGGTGCCGTCGCTGTGCTCGCTGCTGTCCGGGCGGATCGTCCCGCCCACGGGCGGCAACACCGAATTCGCCGATATGCGCGCGGCCTACGACGCGCTCGACGACGGGACTAAGCAAAAGCTCGAAGGCCTCGTCGCCGAGCATAGCCTCGTCTATTCGCGCGGCACGATCTCGACCGAGGCGCTGACCGCCGAGATGAAGGCGGAGTTGCCGGGCGCGTGGCAGGTCATGGTGCGCGAGAACCCGGTCACCCACCGCAAGTCGATCTATGCCGGCGCCCATTGCTCGCACGTCATCGGCTGGCCGCGCGAGGAGAGCCGCGAATTCATCGCCTGGCTCAACGAGTTCGCCACCCAGCCGCAATTTCGCTATAGCCACGCTTGGCGGGCGGGCGATCTGGTGATCTGGGACAACCGCTCGGTGCTCCACCGCGCCACCGCCTACGACACGCAAAGCCACAAGCGGCTGATGCAGCGCACCACCGTTGGAGGCGACCATCAGACGACGACCCAGCCGGCACGCTACGAGCTCGCGGCGGAATAGCTGAGACTGGACTGCGGGCGTCCCGCCCGCATCCGGCCGAAGATGCGGGCGGAGCGCCCGCAGTCCTAGCTGGAGACGCCGATCACAATCACCCCGACCGCCATCGTCACCGGCGCCAGTGCCGGGATCGGGCTCTACACGGCGCTCGGGCTGGCTAAGCGCGGGATGAAGGTGGTGATGGTCGGCCGCGACCGCACCCGCACCGAGGCCGCCCGCCGCCTCGTCGCCCAGCGCAGTGGCCAGACACCCGACATCGCCCTCGCCGATTTCGGCAGCCTCTCCGCGGTGCGCCGTCTCGCCGGCGAGCTCCTGGCGCAATGCCCGCGCATCGACGTGCTGGTCAACAATGCCGGCCTCATATCGCCCCGGCGCGAGAACTCGGCGGACGGGATCGAGTTGACCCTCGCGGTCAATCACCTGGCCTCGTTCCTGCTCACCAACCTGCTGCTGGATCGACTCAAGGCATCGGTGCCGGCGCGCATCGTCACCGTGGCCTCGGTCGCGCATAAAGGCGCCCGGCTCGATCCGGCGAAGATGGCCGACCCGCCCGACTGGACGCCGCTTTCCGCCTATGGCCGCTCGAAGCTGTGCAACATCCTGTTCGCGCGGGCGCTGGCCCGGCGGCTCGACGGGACCGGGGTCGTCGCCTCCTGCCTGCATCCCGGCCTGATCGGGACGCAGATCGGCGACCGCGCCGGCGGGTTCGCCTCGCTCGGGTGGCGCATCGCCAAACCGTTCCTCAAGCGGCCAAGCTCCGGCGCGGCGACCTCGCTGTTCCTCGCCACCGTGCCCGATCCTGCCCCCTATGCCGGCGCCTACGTCGTCGGAAAAGCGATCGCCGAACCCGACCCCGCCGCGCGCGACGACCGGCTCGGCGAACGATTATGGACAGAGAGCGCCCGCCTCACCGGGCTGTAGAACATGCGTCCGTGAAATCCTCCTCGGCGCAAGCCGGGGCCCATATTCCCACTTCCCGAGCGGTTGAAGAATGGGTCCCGGCTTTCGCCGGAGTGGGTTATTACGGCTTCCGTTACAGGAGACCCTCGCGATGAAGCGTCTTGTCGCCGCCCTTTCCTTCTCCCTCCTCGCCGCGCTCGCGTTTCCGGCCGGCGCCAGCGAGCTGCGCATCGCGCTCGACCAGGACCCCGACGTGCTCGACCCGGCCCAGGCCGGCACCTATGTCGGCCGGATCGTCTTCGCGGCGATGTGCGACAAGCTTGTCGATGTCGATGAGCACATGAAATTCGTGCCGCAGCTCGCGACCTCGTGGGAGTGGTCGCCCGACAACAAGGCGCTGACGCTAAAACTCCGCGACAACGTGCTGTTCCAGGACGGCACCAAGCTCGACGCCACAGCGGTCAAGGTGAACCTCGACCGCTATCGCACCGCGCCGGAATCGAAGCGCAAGGGCGAGGTCAAGCCGATCAGCAATGTCGTCGTCGTCGATCCGCTGACCGTGCGGATCGAGCTGTCGGCGCCCTATGCGCCGCTCGTCGCCGTCCTCTCCGACCGCGCCGGGATGATCATCTCGCCCAAGGCGCTCACGCAGTACGGCGACAAGATCGCCGACCACCTCACCTGTGCCGGCCCCTACCGCTTTGTCGAGCGGGTCGCGCAGGGCCGCATCGTCGCCGAGCGGTTCAAGGATTACTGGAACGCCGGCGCCTATACCATTGATCGCGTTACCTATACCCCGGTGACGGACCAGACCGTGCGGCTCGACAATCTGCGCGCCGGCCAGTTCGACATCATCGAAGGCCTCGCCGCGACCGATGTGAAGACCGTCGAGGCCGACCCCAAACTGCAATTCCTCGAGGCTACGGGGCTCGCCTACGAGATGATGTCGATCAACGTCAATAACGGCCCGGACGCCGACAACCCACTCGGCAAGGACCCCCGCGTGCGCGAGGCGCTGGAATTGTCGCTCGACCGCAAGGCGATCAACGACGCGGTGTTCGAGGGTAAGTTCGTGCCGTCAAACCAGCCCGAGGCGCCCGGTGGCAAATATTGGAACCCGGCCCGCCCGGTGCCCGCGCGCGACGTCGCCAAGGCCAAAAGCCTTTTGGCGGCCGCCGGCACGCCGCACCCGTCCTTTACCCTCACCGCCGCCAACAACCCGATCGACCAACAACTCGCTCAGATCATCCAGGCGATGGCAGGCGAGGCCGGGTTCCAGGTCAAGCTTCAGGCGATCGAGGCGACGACGATGGTCTCGAACAACAATGCCGGCCATTACCAGGCCGGCCTCGCGATCTGGAGCGGCCGGCCCGACCCCGACGGCAACGTCAGCATCTGGCTCGCCTGCGACGGGTTTCTCAACTGGGGCAAGTACTGCGACCGCGAGCTCGACAAGACCCTCGCCGAGGCCCGCTCGACCACCGACTCCGACGCGCGTGCCAAGCTCTACGCCAAAGCCAGCGACATCTACCTGACCGCGCGCCCGGCGCTGTTTCTTTATCATTACAAATGGCTGTGGGGCATCAGCCGGAAGGTCTCTGGCTTCGTCCCTTACCCCGACGGCATCGCGCGGCTGGCAGGGGTCAAGGTGGGTGGATAGCGTCCATCGATGACAAAGATAAGCGAAGCTGGCGCCGGAGAACCCGGTTTACCGCGGGTTGATCGTCCCGCCTTCAAGATGCGAGGTCTTGTAGCAGTCGGTCCGGTCCTTTTCCGAGAAGCGCAGGAAATGGATGTCCGCCGCTGCGCAGCGATCGAGCGCCTCGCGCCGGATCACGTCCGACGGATAGCCGGCCTTCATGTAGGCAATCGCCTGTCCACCAAAGAGAATGACCACAGCCGCGAGGACGACGCCGCCCGCGATCGCGCGATAAAGCCGCTTCACGCTTTCCTCCATACCCGGCGGGGGGTGCCCGGCGCGGCGAGATTAACGCCTTTTTAGGGACGATGTCAGTCAATCGTAACAAGATGAAATAACCCGAAACATCCGGCCTATCTTTCATCGTCGCCGTGGCGGCTTGACCAGATCGCCGGCGTGCCCGGCCAAGTCTTCGAGGTTTCTGCGGATCTGGTCGAGCGCGAAGGACAGGCCGAACACCCGCTCGACCTCCTCACCCGAGAGTGCGCGGGTGGTCCTCTCGCGGCGCAGATCGGCCATCGCCTGCTGAAACGCGTCGAACGCGGCGCCGATCGGCGCCGGGGGCAAGGTCCCCGCCACCAGCGCCGCGCCGATCCCCGTGAGATACGCGGAAAGCGCCGCCGCCATCTCGCGCGCCGGCCCAGCCAGCCGTTCGGTGACGGCGGGCGCCAGCGCCACCGACCGAGCCCGCGCGACCGTCACGAAATCATGGCTGAGGCGACGCAGGCAGCGCACCAGCGGCATCGGATCGGGCGCCTCGGTGACGAGGCTGCGCCGCTCGCGCGCGGCCTCGTCGGCGGCGATGGCGGCGCGTTCGATCCCGGCGCGGATGCGGTCGTGAAAGCCGATCACGGTCGCGGTGTCCACCGCTGCCGCCAGATCGCCGAGCAGCGTCTCGGCCAGATC
>Ga0134126_10013718_pt1 | contig 10227 bp, 6 predicted proteins | sample KB31752_FD_96881 | JGI IMG/M metagenome (GOLD analysis project Ga0134126, IMG submission 96881) | Terrestrial soil microbial communities with excess Nitrogen fertilizer from Kellogg Biological Station, Michigan, USA - KB3-175-2 | ecosystem: Environmental > Terrestrial > Soil > Unclassified ...
CTGTGACGGCGTGAGAGCAACAACCACGTCGTCCGGCGACACCCGGACCAAGATCATGATGGGAAGGCGGCGGCGCGGGCTGGGAAGCGCTGGCCGCCGACCCTGTGGGAAGCGCTGGCCGCCGACCCTAGTGGCGGACCCAGAGAGTGACCGAGATGCCCCGCCAGTGGACCTTGGTGACCATCGTGAAGTGGCCAAGCAGGGCCACGCTCTCCTGCCGCAGCACCGGGGCGGCCAGGGCGGCCGACGGGGCGTTGCCGATCACCCAGATGCGCCGGTAGCCCGGCATGAGCCCGGCCACCACGGCGGGCGGCTTGTCGGTGCCCTGGAAGGTCCCGGCCTGGACCGGCGTTTCCGCCATGGCGAAGTCGGTGAGGTCCCGGTAGTCGGCCGGGTAGCCGAGCCTGGCCTTGCGGAAGAACGGACCGAAGAACAGCACGCCGTCGCCCGCCCGCTGGTGGGCGGCGATGTACTGCGACGGGGCGCCGAAGTTGAACATCCGGCTGCCGGGCATACGCACCCGCTGCTGGGGCGCGATCTGCAGGACCAGGGTGGCGATGCAGACGACGATGCCGGGGGCCCAGATCAGGGCCTTGCGCACGGCCGGGTTAGCCACCGGACCGCCGCCTGACACGGTTCTCGCCAGCCACTGCCCGATGCGGTACAGCCCGGCCCCGGCCAGCAGCGCGGCCGCGGCCTCGCCGTAGAGCACGTACCGGTCGACGTACAGCGGCCGGGCAATCACCGACTCCACGATCAGCAGGAAGGCCGGCAGCGTCACCAGTGGCCCGGCCACCGACGGCAGCGAGACCCCGCCCTGCTTCCACCACGCACCGGCGAACCGGGCCTGGCCCGAGGCCGGGCTCCAGCTCTGCGTGGGCGGCAGCAGGGCCGCCACGGCGCACACGAACAGCAGCACCGCGATCGCGGTGGTGGCCCCGAAGTAGTCGTGGAACAGCACCCGGATGGCCCCCGGCCCGGGCCGGGGGATCCAGTTGACGGCCTTGTCCTCCCTGGCGCTGACCACCGCGAGCGGCCCGACCAGCACGGCGGCCGTAATCGCGGCCACCGCCCAGTGCCGCAGCGCGGCCCGGCCGTACCGGGCCAGCAGCACGGTGACCAGGTGCGCGGTCAGCATCAGCAGGGCCATCTCGTTCAGGTAGCCGGCCAGCAGCACCAGCGCGCCGTAGCCCAGCCACCAGCGGGCCACCCGGCGCCCTGGCGCGCCCGCGGCCTCGGCCGCCAGCGCGTGCAGCAGGACCAGCGTGGCGGCCAGCACGCAGGCCACGACCAGCGCATAGGACCGCGCGGTCTGGGCGTAGTACGTGACCGTCGGCGTCAGGGCCATGATCAGGCCCGCGAACAGGCCGACCCAGCCCGAGCCGGTCAGCCGCCGGCCGAGGATCGCGGTCAGCGCCACGGCCACGACCATGGCGATCACCGACGGGATCCGCATGACGGTGGGGCTGGTGCCCACGACCATCCAGGCGTGCATCAGCAGGTAGTACAGGCCGTGCACCGCGTCGACGTTGTTGAGCACGTGGAACAGTTCACGCAGCGGCAGCAGGGCGACCCAGCGGGTGGCCACCTCGTCGTTGCCCATGGCCGACTGACGCGTCAGGCCCCACAGGCTGAGCACGAGCATGACCGCCGCGGCCAGGCCGACTGGCAGGTACCGGGCCGCGTTCGCGGTCCAGCCCGCCCCGGCGCCGACCGACGTCGGCTCAGCGCCCGCCGACTGAGCGTCGCCTGGCTCCGGCGCCGGGCGATCCGGAGGGGCCGACGTGTTGCCGCCCGGCCGCGCTGACATCGAGCTCACTGCCCGCCGGGCGGGTCGCCGGCCGACCGGGCGAACGTCTCGCGCCACGCCTCGGGTGAGGTGAAGCCGGCCGACGCCGCGCGGTACTGGGCGGCCAGCTTGGGCCACCGCCGCCGCAGCCGCCAGTGCAGCATCGCGCTGCGCCAGCCCATCTGCCGCAGCGTCTTCGGGTTGCGCTGGTACCAGGCCGCGGACGTGCCGTCCGGCATCGAGACCACCACGCTGTCCAGCTTGGACAGCACGTACCAGGGCGAGTCGATGTGGGGCAGCGCCACCTGAGGCCGCTGGTTTGCGCCCGAGCGCAGCGGGCTCAGCTGGTGCCACACCCCGGCGATGAGCCGGGCCGTCAGGCCGATCTTGTTGGTCGGCGGGTTGTACTCGGCCGGCTTGCGCTTGGCCGGGGGGAAGCTGTGGACGTCGCGCTCGGCCTGTGCGTCGGTGTACCGCATCCGCAGGTCGCGCAGCTGGGCCATCTTGATCGGCAGGTCCCGGTGCAGGTGGTCGGGCCCGCGCAGGACGTCCTCGATGGCCAGCATCCGCAGCGCCGCCGTCGAGTACTGCATGGACAGCAGGTTCTGCAGCTGCCGCTCTGCGCTCTCGGACACCAGCGCGCCGCCGCGCTTGAGCGGCGAGTGCAGCAGCGCGGTGACGACTCGATTGCGCAGATGGTAGTAGGCCTGCCAGTCCTGGGCGTCGTTCTTGTCCATCCAGGGCACGTGCCAGGCCGCCACGCCCGGCATGGACACCGTCGGGTAGCCGGCCTCCTTGGCCCGCAGGGCGTACTCGGCGTCGTCCCACTTAATGAACACCGGGATGGACAGCCCGAGCTCCCTGACGATGTGCATCGGGATCATGCACATCCACCAGCCGTTGTAATCCGACTCGGCCCGGCGGTGCAGCCACGGGGTGTTGCGCAGGTTGCGGCGGCCGAAGTCGTGCCGGGGCTTGGTGTTGGGCGCGGCGCCCCACCACCACTTGTGGTTCCCGACGACTTCCGCGTAGGCGTGCAGCACCGACGGGTCGTACATGCTGAACATGTGCGCGCCGACGATCGTCGGCCGGTGGGTCAGGTCGGCGAACGCGGCCGCCCGGAGCACGCCCTCGGTCTCCGGCATGATGTCGTCATCCATGATCAGCACGTACTTGCTCCGGCCCGCGCGCAGCGTTTCGTCCATGCCGCGGGAGAAGCCGCCCGAGCCGCCCAGATTGCCCTGCTCGATGACCTTGAGCCGGTGGCCGAGCTTCTTGGTCGCGTCGGCGAAGTCCGGGTGGTGCTTGATCTTGTTGGGGCCCTGATCGGCCACGTAGACCGCGTCGAGTATGTCGAGCACCTCGGGGGCCTCGCCGATCGCGCGGAGCTGGTTGAACAGGTAGTCGGGTGCGCCCACGATGGTGATGGCCATGCTGACGGTCCCCTGGGGGGTCGGCGGAGCCTGCACCGCCCACTCGGCCTCGATCAGCGTGGTGCCGCTCGCCCCGGCCACAATGTCGAACCAGTACCAGCCGCCGTCGATGAACGGCTTCAGCGTCAGCGTGCGCTCGATGGTCTCCGGCTCGTCGATGTGCACCTGGATCGTCTCGATCGGGTGGCTGTGGCCCTTGGCCGCCGACCGGTAGATCATGATCGTCGACTGGCCCGCCAGCCGGATGCGCAGCGAGACCGACTCGACCTTGGTCCACCGGCGCCAGTAGCTGGCCGGGAACGCGTTGAAGTAGGTGGCGAAGGAGACCCGGCGGCCCTTGGCGATGGCCGCGCTGCGGCGGGGCCGGATCTCCTCGACCGGGTGGCCGGGCTCGGCCACGCCGAACCGGATGGCGTTCTGCGCCTCGCCCACGACCGCGTTGGCCGCGTTGGCCGCACTGGACATGATCAGCTTGTTCTTGGCCAGGCCCAGCTGGGCGTCGGTCAGCTCGCTGGCGCCGCGGTCCATCCGGGTCTCGGCGTACAGCGGGACGACGTCCAGGTCGTCCGGGTGCGGGAACACCACCCGCTGCACGACCCGGCGCACCATCGCGTCGGCCTCGGCCGGCGGCGCGGCCGCGAACTCCGCCTCAGTCATTAGCACCACTTCCACCCATATTCCCCATATTCCCCGTGTTTCCCGTAGTCCGGTCTCCGTGCAGCGGCGCGCCCGCGGTGAAATGCGGACGGAGCTTGTTCTCGTAGGTGCTCAGCGCCGAGCCGATAGCCATGTGCATGTCGAGGTACTTATAGGTGCCGAGCCGGCCGCCGAACAGCACGCCGGCCTCGCGGTCGGCCATCTCGCGGTAACGCAGCAGCCGCTCCCGATCCTGGGCCGTATTGATCGGGTAGTAAGGCTCGTCACCGCGACTGGCGAAACGCGAGAACTCTCGCATGATCACTGTCTTGTCCTTCGGATACCAGTCACGCTCAGGATGGAAATGCCGGAATTCATGAATGCGCGTGTACGGGACATCGGCGTCGGCATAGTTCATGACCGGAGTGCCCTGGAAGTCGCCGGTGCCGAGCACCTCAAGCTCAAAGTCGAGCGTGCGCCAGCCCAGCTCCCCCGCGGCGTGCTCGAAATACTCGTCCAGCGGCCCGGTGTACATGACCGGCACCTGGCCCACGAAATCCGCCCGCGAGGCCAGGAAATCGGTGTTCAGCCGCACCTCGATGTTCGGGTGGTCCATCATGCGCTCCAGCCAGGCGGTGTAGCCGTCGACCGGGAGCCCCTCGTAGGTGTCGCTGAAGTACCGGTTGTTGAACGTGTACCGCACCGGCAGCCGGGTGATGATCTCCGAGGGCAACTCGGCCGGGTCGGTCTGCCACTGCTTGGCCGTGTAACCCCGGATGAACGCCTCGTAGAGCGGCCGCCCGATCAGCGAGACCGCCTTTTCCTCCAGGTTGGCCGCGGTGCCCGCGGCGACCTCTGAGGCCTGGTCAGCGATCAGCGCCCTGGCCTCGTCCGGCGACATGGCCGAGCCGAAGTACTCGCAGATGGTGCCCAGGTTGATGGGCAGCGGGTAGACCCGGCTCTTGTAGATCGAGAAGACCCGGTGCTGGTAGCCGGTGAAGGCGGTGAACCGGTTGACGTACTCCCAGACCTTGGCGTTCGAGGTGTGAAACAGGTGGGCGCCGTAGCGGTGGATCTCGATGCCGGTCTCCGGCTCGGCCTCGCTGTAGGCATTGCCGCCGATGTGCGGCCGGCGCTCCAGGATGAGCACGCGCAGGCCCAGGTCATTGGCGCAGCGCTCGGCGATGGTGAGGCCGAAGAACCCGGACCCCACGATGACCAGGTCGGCGTTCACGACTTCACCCTCGGCTTGGTCTCGGGCCCGAGCCAGCCGTGCTGCTGGGCCGGCAGCTGGCCATAGTCAGGTCGCGGCGCGCCGGTTCCCTGGGCCTCGACCGGCCCGTCGGACTCGGCTGGCACGGTCCCCCTTTGTTGCGGATCCTGGTTGGCCGTGTACCGAGCGACGACCGGCCTGTACACCGCACGGCGCAGCCACCAGGGAACCAGCCGGTACCCGCCTCGGATAAGAACATTTCGGATAAATTGGGCGGTGGTGGTGAATCCCAGCCGCCGGAACTCGGCCTGAAGCCGCAGCTCAGAGCGCAGCAGGGCCGCTCCGCCGCGCCGCTTGAACGCCGTGGCGCCGACCCGGTACCAGACCAGGGGCTCGGCCACGTTCACCGCGCGGGCGCCGCCCGCCAGCATCCGGGCGAACAGCGCGTAGTCCTCCATCAGCGGCAGGTCGCCGTAGCCGCCCGCGGCCAGCACGGCGCTGCGTCGGTACACCACCGTCGGGTGGTTGAACGGGTCGTGCATCCGCGCGTAGGCCTGAATCTGAGCCGGGTCGGTGGGCGGCACCCGCTGACCGACGATGTTGTCGATGTCGCCGGTGAACTCGAGCAGGCCAGAACCGACGATGTCGGCCTCGGCGATCAGCGGGATCTCGACCGAGAAGCGCTGCGGCATGGCCACGTCGTCGGCGTCCATCCGGGCCACCACGTCGTACTGGCTGGCCGTCAGCCCGGCGTCCAGCGCGGGGCCCAGGCCGCCGTTGTGCTCCAGCGGCACGAAGGTCACGGGCACCGGGCTGCCGGCGGCCAGTTCCTCCAGGCAGGCGGCGAGTTCCTCGCGCACCGGCCCGTCCCTGACGATCACCACCTGGTCCGGGCGCAGAGTCTGGTCGTGGACCGCGCTGCGGAATGCGCGCCGCAGGAAATCCGGCTGGTCGCCCTCGTAGACCGAAAGCAGGAGCGAGAAGGGCTCATGCATACGCGCAGGTCGCCTTCCATCATTCCGGGGTGCGCGGGGGTGCGCCGGGGGGCACGCCGTGACAAGGTCGACAACCCGCACGGCGCCTATGGCACTGAAGGGTACCAAGGGTCCGCAGACAGGTCTTTCAACCGCAAGCGATCTGTATCTTGTACGGGAGCAGACTAGTAGACAGACGCTCGCTTACAGCCGCGTAAGTCATAGATTGTTCGGCATTACAGGCAGTTGCATACCCCCGCGCACCCGGTCGACACGGCCATGAGGTGCCAGAACCCGACGATCCTCGAGGTGCCCGGATGGCCGCGCACGCCGACAGCGACGACTCCCGCGCTGATCGCCCAGACCACGCTGCAGCCCACACCGCAGACCACACCGCAGACGACCCAGCCGCGCCGCCGCGGGTGTTCGTCCACATCGGTGAGCCCAAGACCGGCACAACCTTCCTCCAGCAGGTCATGTGGGGCAATAGGGGCATGCTGGCGGCCCGCGGGCTGGCCCTGCCGGGCCACCACCCGCAGGACCACTACCGGGCCAGCCAGGACCTGCGCGGCATCGAGAAGCTGCCCTCGGACCCGGCCGCCTCGTGGGCCGGCGAGTGGGACATCCTGGCCACCGAGGCCAAGGCCAGCAGGCTGGCGGTGATCTCGCACGAGCTGTTCTCGGCCGCCGACCCGGACCAGGCCGAGCGGGCGGTGCGGTCCCTGGAGCCCGCCGAGGTGCACCTGGTGCTCACGGTCAGGGACATGGGCTCGCTGCTTCCCGCCGAGTGGCAGGAGACGGTCAAGCACCGCAACACCCGCGGCTGGGAGGACTGGCTGGCGGACGTGATCGACGTCGAGTCGCGGGCCGAGGACCGGGATCAGTACTGGTTCTGGAAGGTGCACGACAGCGTGTCCGTGCTGGCCCGGTGGGCCGGCCACGTGCCGCCCGAGCGGGTCCACGTGATCACCATGCCGCAGCGCGGCGCGGACGACGGGCTGCTGTGGGAGCGTTTCGCCGGGATGCTGGGCATCGACCCGGCCGGGGTCGACCTGGCCAAGGCCCGGTCCAATTCGTCGCTCGGGATGCCCGAGATCGAGTTCCTGCGCCACCTCAACGAGGCCCTGCCCGAGGAGGTGCCGGGCTGGTACTACATGCAGGCGGTCAAGGAGACCGTCGCCCACCGGGCGCTGGCGACCCGGCCCAGGCACGGCCGCCTGGTGCTGCCCGCCGACCGCGACGCCTGGGCCGCCGAGCAGGCCGAGGTGCTGATCAAGGGGCTGAGCGAGGCAGGTTACGACATCGTCGGCGACCTGGACGAGCTGCGGCCCCAGCCCATCACCGGGCCCCGGCCCAGCCCGTCCACGGAGTCGGCCGAGCAAGTCCTGGACGCCGCCGTGGCCGCGGCCGCCGCCCTGGTGGTGGCCCAGTTCCGCCGGGCCCACGGACCTGGCAAGGGCGCCGGCGGTGGAGCCGGTGCCCCGGCGCGGCCGCGCGGGCTGGTGGGCCGGGTCGAGTCGACGGTGGCCGGGTCGCCCAAGGTCAAGAACACGGTGCGCGAGCTCAGTCGGCGCTACCCGGCCATGCGGCGGCTGCGGATCCTGGCCTGGCGGGAGATGGAACGCCGGCGGGCCCGGGCGCGAGGGAGCCACTAGCGTGGCTGGCGCTGGCGCCGCGGCCGACCCCGGGGGTGCCCGGGCGCGGGTGGCCGCGGTGGTGGTCACCTGGAACCGGCGCGAGCTGCTGATGGAGTCGCTGGCCGCCGTGACCGGCCAGGACCCGGCGCCCGACGACGTCATCGTGGTGGACAACGCCTCCAACGACGGCACCGCCGCCGCGGTGCGCGAGCAGTTCCCCGCCGTGCACCTGACCGAGCTGGCCGAGAACACCGGCGGGGCGGGCGGCTTCGCCTGCGGCCTGGCCCTGGCCCAGGCCAGGGGCGCGGACCTGATCTGGCTCATGGACGACGACACCGTGCCCGAGCCCGGCGCGCTGGCCGCCCTGCTCGACGCCCGGCGGCGTTCGGCCGGCCGCGCGCCGGTGCTGGTGGCCAGCCGGGTGGTCTGGACCGACGGCCGGCCGCACCCCATGAACACCCCGCGCGAGAAGCCGTTCGTGTCGGCGGCCGAACGGCAGGCGGCCGCCAGCGTCGGGTGCGTGCCGATCCGGTCGGCCTCGTTCGTGTCGATCCTGGTCGACGGGGCCGAGTGCCGCCGCCGGGGCCTGCCCCAGGCCGATTACTTCCTGTGGAACGACGACTTCGAGTTCACCACCCGGCTGCTGCGGGGGAACACCGGGCTGCTGTGCCCGGACAGCGTGGTCGTCCACAAGACCAAGACCTTCGGCTCCACCGACGTGGATCCAGGCGAGCGGTTCTTCTACGAGGTCAGGAACAAGGTCTGGATGCTGCGGTCGCGGCGGCCGCTGGCTCCGCTGGAGCGGGCGCTGTACGCGGGGGCCACGGCCCGGAGGTGGGCCCGCACGTTCGCGAGCTCGTCGGACCGGGGCACGCTGCGGCGCTGCCTGGTCCGCGGCCTGTCGGCCGGGTTGCGGACCCGGCCGCGGCCGACCGAGGACGTGCTGGGCGGGGTCTGCCCGGAGGCATTCAGCGGGCGGCCGACCTCGACCCCGGCGCCGCGCTAGGCCGCCGGTGCGGAGTTGTCGGGCTGGGATCGGCGAGCGCGGATCCACAGGATCAGCGCGGTAAGGCCTAGTGCACCGCCCGGCACCAGCGCCACCACCGCCGGGAGTTGGTAGCGCCAGGAGAACTCGAAGACGTCCGAGGCACCCAGGATGATGACCGCGCAGGCCGTGAACAGCAGGCAGGCCAGCGCCGGGCCACGGAACGGCGTCTCCCGGCGGCGCCGCACGACCAGCAGCGATCCCGCGATCCCGGCCAGTGTGGCCAGCAGGAACAGCGGTCCCGGCGTGTACCCGCCGTCGAGCTGGTAGGCCCGCAAGAACGAGGCCGCGGGCCGGTTGACCTGGGCCGGGCCGCCGAAGGCCGGGTTGAGCGGCTTGAAGAAGAACGGGCCGAACGCCCTGTGCTGCAGCCCGACCACGATCGCCCGGCCCGGCCCGAGGGTGATCCAGTTCGGGTAGGTCGGGTAGATCTTGTGGAACTGCCAGCGGGAGATCGGCGTGACGTTCGACGTCTGGGTCCTGGTCAGCGCGAACAGCCGGACCGAGTCGCGCAGGATGGCCAGCACTACCCGCTCGGGCTGCTGATTCCGGACGGCCGTGTTCAGCTCGCCCATCAGCTGGCCGCGCCTGGCCCCCGTCGGCAGCGGCGTGTGATACAGCGGCGAGTACTTCGAGTGCTCCAGCCAGTCCGGGCCCTTGGCCTGCTCGGCGCGCGTCGGGCAGATCAGCCGCGCCTCGGCCGAGACGCGCAGGGTGGCACAGTCCGCGGCGCCAGTGGTCCGGCCGATGGTGGCCTGGCCCCGGCCCAGCCGGAAGTGACCGAACTTCTCGTATGCCCCGGCGCTGTAAGCCAGGATCGGGATGGCGAACGCGATGATCAGCGCCACCGACTTGCGGGCGATCTGCCGCCAGCCGCCGCCCACCGCCAGCACCAGGAAGACCAGCGCCGGGAGGATCAGCACCTCGCCGACCTGGCGGATCGTGGCCGAGGCACCCAGGATCAGCCCGGCCGCCACCGCCGCCCGCGTGGTCAGCTCCGGCCGCCACAACAGCACCGCCAGGCCCGCGACGATCGCCGCCTCGAACCAGATGTCGGGCATGATCATCGTTTCCATCTGGATCTGGTAGGCGTCCAGCAGCACCGGCGCCGCCGCGATGGCCGCCAGCCACCAGGTCACCCCCCGCCGCCGCAGCACCGCGTACAGCAGGATGCCCATGGCCAGGCCGACCAGGTGCTGGAGCACCGCCACCGTGCCCACGTCGCCGAACACCAGCACGATCTTGAGGATGATCTTGTAGCCCAGCGGGTCGGAGCCGGGCGCGGCGTTGTACAGGTACTTGAGCGAGTCGACGTAGATCAGCGCCGGGTGGTAAGCGACGACGGCCAAGATTCGGAGCATCAAGCCGATGGCGACCAGGGCGGACAGCAGCCAGTGGCTGCCCACCAGGGCGATCGAGCGGGCCAGCCAGGATGCCTTGGCCGCGGAGCCGTCCTCAGCCGGCGGCTGAGCGTCAGCAGGCGACTGAGCGTCAGCCGGC
>Ga0134126_10013719_pt1 | contig 10227 bp, 5 predicted proteins | sample KB31752_FD_96881 | JGI IMG/M metagenome (GOLD analysis project Ga0134126, IMG submission 96881) | Terrestrial soil microbial communities with excess Nitrogen fertilizer from Kellogg Biological Station, Michigan, USA - KB3-175-2 | ecosystem: Environmental > Terrestrial > Soil > Unclassified ...
AAAATTGGTTCGTGTGCGAACATCCTGGTTGAGGATCATGGTGACAATTTCATTTGCCACTCCCAACGCGATTTGCGGCTTCTCATATTCAAAGCCAACCGTGAAGGCGATTGCGTCCTTTCGAACTTGACTTTGGAGATTGAGCTCTAGCGGTCTAATGTGTGTTCTGTCACGGATGAAGTCGATAATTTCCGTTCCCAACAACATCCCTTGCCAGCTTTGAGTCAGGTGGAATTTTTGTGCGAGTGGCAAAAGATTGTCTCTGGTCATGATACGCTGTTCAATAATCTGCATGCGCTCATTTGCGAGGGCCCCGACCGTCGGCCGAACGAGGTCGGAAGGAATTTCTTGAGACGAAACAAGTATCTTGCCTTCTGCAACATATCTTGCCGGCCATGCGATTGTGATCAAAGTTCCGATCACCAATATGAGGAGGAATGGAGTGACGAAATAAAAAGCTCTGCGCTTCAGAACATCAAAAATATAGAATACGTCGAGAAACTGGCTAGTATCCTCGTTCGAATCTTGCTCTTGATAAGTTTGTCGCTGGAGCATGGCTACCCGAGTTTCTATGAGCAGGAATTTCAGTGACTGAAGACACTAGGGGGCATGCACGTGCCAACTGCCGCTCCGACACTAATTAAATCACAATATAGCGAAAGAAGGGCCTCTTTAGGTCCGATTTTTTATAGACAACGAATGACGGTTAACCTGACACGAGTCATCTGTCCAATAGGTCGCTTTACGCATGGGTCGCCCTAAGATGCGTGCCCTGTCTAAAGTGACACAACTAGTGCGATAAATACAACTACAGATAGTAAGAACCGATTGTGCTGCCATCGTCAAACCGGGCTGGGGGGCGCTTTGGTCCATTGTTGCCCACAAGCGTCGCCGTCTTAGGCTTTGGTAGTGGCCGGTCTGCTGTCAGCGAGAGCCCAAGCATTGCCGGCCAGCGGCTTAGCCCAGACATAGAAATGGCGCAAAACAGGAATAAATTACGCTGCTGCACCCCCAAAACCCGGTTGGCCAGATCACGGGGGTAACCTAATATCAGAATTGTATTGGCGCGGGCACATTTGATCAGGCAGACCTTTGCGGATGAGCTCGGAATCCAACGCTTGAACCTGACGGCCTAACTAGATTCCGTCGATCGAGGATCGCTGATGTACGAGGCGTATTATGGCCTGCGGGAAAAGCCATTTTCAATATTGCCGGACCCAGATCTGATTTATTGGGGCCAAGTGCACCGAATGGCATTTTCGATGCTCGAGTTTGGCGTGCTAAACAACGCCGGGTTTACGGTTATTACCGGTGAAGTTGGCTCAGGAAAAACTACACTTGTTCGCCATCTCCTGAAGAAACTGGACCCAAAGAAAATAACTGTTGGGCTGATCTCGGATACCCCGCATGGCAGGGACGAGTTGCTGCAATGGATTTTAATGGCATTAGATCAGCCATTTGAGGGTAACGCTGCCAAATTGCTTAAGACTTTCCGGGACTTCCTATACACCCAGTACTCAACTCGGCGCCGCACTATATTGATCGTCGACGAGGCGCAAAATCTGGGTGCCGATGCCCTTGAAGGTCTTAGAATGCTGTCAAACATTAATGTCGATAAATATCAGTTTCTGCAATTGATTCTCATCGGGCAGCCTCAGCTTAAAGAGCTGCTTTGCCAGCCGCAACTACTCCAATTTGCTCAGCGAGTGTCGTCGGATTTTCACCTCAAACCACTGGCCCAAGATGACGTTGCAAAGTACATTAACTTTCGTCTCGGTGCGGTAGGATCGCGCGTTGGATTGTTCACAGATGAAGCATGCAGAATGATCGCCGAGGCCAGTTCAGGCATTCCCCGTGTAATCAATGTTCTATGCGATACGGCCTTGGTGTACGGCTTCTCGACAGAATCGAAACTCATCAGTGCCGACTTGGTAAGCTTGGTTATTGAGGACAAGCGAAACTACGGTATCTTCCCCATACAGCCTATAAATAGGAAAGTATTCCTTAACAGCTGACTGACACATACAACAACTAGCTAAAGGTACACAGTTAGCTGACGCATTAAGAGTTGACGAAGACTAAGGAGCTGACTTATTGATTTGATTATAGTCTCTGGGGCAATTGGGGAACTTGGAGCGGGGGAGAATGTCGATGCGCGCGCTCCTGATTATTTTCTTGTTTTTTTGCAGTTTCTTGACAGGCGCGTCCGCCCAGACCCTGCACCCCGGCGACGAGATCCACGTTTCAGTTTGGCAGGATCCAAAGCTCGATCAAACGGTTGTTGTCGCTCCGAACGGTGAGATCGGATTTCCGTTGGCAGGACATATGCGTGTTAGTGGAATGACGACGCAGGCTGTCGAAGCCGAGTTGAAACGGCGGCTTGGGAAAAAATATTCCGGTGACCTCGACATCACCGTATCGCTGGTCGCGGTGAACAAAGAAGATGAGGATGAAACACGGCCAAAGGTCTACATCACTGGTGAGGTATTAAGGCCAGGTCCTGTCCCTCTTAAACCCAGCATCAATGTGATGCAGGCCATATCGTTGGCCGGTGGCTTGGGACCTTTTGCAGCACGCCAGCGCATTCAGCTTCACCGCAAAATTAACGGCGTCGATTCAATATTCATCTTTGACTACAATTCCTACCTTTCGGGGAGGGATACCGCAGACAATATCAATCTTCGATCAGGCGACATCATAATTGTCCCTGAAAGAGGCCTGCTTGAATGAAATGTGTGGCAGTACCGCATACGCACCGAATAGGACCGTGGTATTGTGAAAGCATCGGTCTTTATGACCTCTGTATGCTTGGGCGGTCTCGCGTCCGGTGCATTTGCCGCTGACTTTTCTGTCAAAGGCAACGTTAGCGAGACCGTCGAAGGTAGCAACAATTATTTACTGTTAAGCGCGCCGTCAGGTCCAACATTAAAATCAACGACTGCAGGCACTCTTGATTTTCTTGCGCGAACGCCAACCACGAGCTACTTGCTCGACACCAATTACAGTTATTACCATTATTACGGTCCGGGTGCCGTTGACACTTCGGTGATGGGCACGCCGGCCAGTGCGACGTTCACGATCAACCACCTAACCGAGCTCAATCTATATAATTTTGCAGCATCATGGAACCGCGCCGACGCAGCGGCGACGCAATTGGCGCAAACCGGTATTGCGACTGCCCACGGCTCCATCACTACGAAGGCTGTTAGCGGCGGGATAACTCGCGACCTCGGTCGCATCGATACGATTTCGTGGGCGGCAAATGCAAGCTCGGTTTCATTTACGGATCCCACTCAGACACCCTATGTCGACTTTAACACCGGAACGACTTGGAATCACAGCCTCAGTCAGACGACCAGCCTAGTCAACGCGGTGAATTTCGATTGGTTTTCCGAAGACAATACTGCCAAAAGCCAAAGACTATTCTGGACGATAACAAGTGGCCTGCAATCTCGTCTTTCGTCACGCCTGACTGTCAGCGCAAATGTGCTGGCCTATTTTGCTAATTCTTATCAAAGCGGCATCGCGCAAGCGATTATTCAAACTGGTGGTTTTCAGCCTATGATTGGGGCCGGCCACAGCTGGGGCGCGAATGTCGCAATGTCGTACCAATTACTGAAGAGCACGCAGGTTTCTTTGATGGCCGCGCAAGTCACGATCCCAACGTTTACTGGTCAACTCCAGCAGAGCCAATCAATCGGGGCGACCCTCGGTCAAACAATCAATGAATTCTCCAACCTGTCGTTTTCAGCTAACTACGCGCAAGCTACATCACCAAATAGCACTCTAGCGTCGACGGGAACGTCAACGGACTTCTTCTCGGCGTCGGTCAACTATGGATATCAACTGACACGCGATTGGCGGACAAGTCTTTCTTATACGTTTGCTGAAGCTATCGGCACTGCGAAATCCAGCACGGTATTATTTAGATTGAGCCGTGACTTCACGCTTATGGGTAATCCCACGGCGATTAATCAAGCAGAAGCAGAAAGAGCACGGCAACGAGCACTCAGTAGTGTGGGGTATGTGTTTCCCACCCTCCATTACTAGTGGTCTGATTCATACAGACGATTCTAAATCGCCCAAAGCAGTTCAAACTCACGTTATGAGAGCAGGAATTGTCGTAAACATCACACGAGCAGGCCGCCATTGTGGCGCGCCAACATCCTCCTCGCGGCACCAACTAGATCATGCGAGCTGAGTTAAGCCTAACAAAAATTTAATTCCGCGTTCGACCATTTCGATGAAAAATCAGAAACTAATTTAAACGCCGACGCATCATTCCCAATTTTGCGCTGGGCATGCATGTCAAACCCATTAATAAAAGTTAACTCCGGATTGGAACTTTTTCGATTAAATGTTGCGCGGAATCCTAACGCATTTTTACAAAGACGTAGATTAGGAACGAAGGTCACGGCAGCAGCGAGCAATGCATGTGAGCCAATCGGAGTAAGCAGAAATGCGGCAAATCGGAAACACGAACAATAACGATCAGGCCACCATCGAGAGTCAAAACGCTAGCGGTCCGTTCGAACCTGCATCTGACAACTCGCTGGCCGTGGATCTCGTCAATCCAAATGCTACTCCGGCAATCGTCGAAGCCGATCCCTCGAGCGTTGCCTCAAGCCTCCTGTCCGCCAGCAATACCGGCGATACCTCCGATGGGTTGAGCGGCGGCGGCCCGTTGCTTGACACTGACGTAGATAGTGGCGGCACGGCTACATCTTTGCTGGCCTCATTAAATGGCAATAACAACGGCGGCGGTTCGAGCGACCAGGGTTCGATGGGCGGCAGCCAACCCACGAGTGGCATCGCGTCGCCGCTAAAGAATGATGTTGCATCGGTTGTTCACAGCTCTGACAATAATTCCGCCGATGCAACGGACGCGGCGCCGGTGGCGACTGTCGCATCCAATCTACACGGCCCTCTGAATTCATATTTGAGCGACCTCGGTGGTGGGCAATCCGACCACGCGATCAATAACACCTCCGCGCCAATTTTTATTGGCGCAGCCGATAATGCAGCTGGTCAAAGCGATATTGCCGGAGGCGACAGTCATACTGGGGGGGCAACCGAAACTACGACAACCTCGAACAGCAGCTCTTTCAGCCAGCTCGGTGGTGGGCCATCCGACCACGCGATCAATAACGCCTCCGCGCCGATTATTATTGGCGCAGCCGATAATGCAGCCGGTCAAAGCAATATTCCTGACGGCACGCCTTTTTTGTTTGGAGGCGACAGTCATACTGGGGGGACAACCCAAACGACGACAACCTCGACCAGCGGTGGCAGCTCGACAGTGATTAGTGGGACGCAGAGCTCGGGTTTGATCATCAATGTGACCTACGATGCTAGCTGCGCCAGTGCGCCATCCGGTTTCACGGCAGACGTCGCTGCCGCAATACAATACTTCGAAAGCCATTTCAGCAATCCGATCACGCTCAACATCGATGTCGGCTATGGCGAATGCGCTGGCACGACTTTGGGCTCGAGTACGTTGGGCGAGACCAATTATAACTACACCGGTCCCTATACCTATTCGCAGGTCAAGAATGCGCTCGTGGCGAATGCTACGACCGGCAACGACACCACGGCTATCGCAACGTTGCCCAGCACTGATCCGACCAATGGCGGCACCTTCTATCTTTCGACCGCAGAGTCGAAAGCTCTTGGGCTTATGTCGGGTAGCAGCCTCGATGGCTATGTCGGATTTAGCAGCGTCGCAAACATGTTTGACTACAATAACAGCGACGGGGTGAATGCCGGCCAATACGATTTCATGGGTACGCTGATGCACGAAATCTCCGAAGTGCTCGGCCGCGTGACCTATGACGGCCAAAACTTTACCGGGGCGCCGGATTTCTCCCCATTGGATCTGTTTCATTATTCCGCACCCGGCGCCTTCGATTTCTCGGGCACGACGCCTGGATATTTCTCCATCAATGGCGGCCAAACTAATCTCAATAACTTCAATACCAACACTGGTGGTGATTTCGGCGACTGGGCGAGCAGCGCAGGCAATGATGCTGCCATTGCCTTCGGCGTTCCAGGCGTGGTGATGCCGTTCTCGACGTCGGACCTCACTGCGCTGGATGTCGTCGGCTGGAAGCTCAGTTCAAGCGGTCAGACAGCCCCGACCATCGCCTCATTTTCGCCCGATACCGGCGTCGTTGGCGACGGCATCACAAATTCCAAGATCCTGACGCTGGCTGGCGCCGCAACTGCAGGCAGCACCGTGAATGTTTACGACGGCGCAACGCTGCTCGGGACCGCGACGACCAATTCCAGCGGGGCCTGGAGCTTTACAACCGCGACATTGACCGACGGAACCCACAGCTTCACGGCGACGGACACGATCTCAGGTGCGACCAGCAGCGCGTCAGCCGCACTCCACGTGACCGTCGATACGGCCGCGCCAGACGCACCGGTTATCAGCAGCGACACCATTCTCAACAATCAGGTGATGGTGAGTGGTACCGCGCTCGACCAGGGAGTCGGCGAAGCGGGCGACGTCGTCAAGATCTATGATGGAGTCACGCTACTTGGTACGACGACCACTAATGCCTCTGGAACTTGGAGCTATACCAGTGCTCCGCTTTCCTACGGTTCACACGTCCTAACCGCCACGGTGACGGATGTGGCCGGCAATACCAGCGCGCTCTCGCAGGGCTTCGATCCAACGGTTCTTCCGCCAGCCCCTACGGTTAGTGCGTTCTCGCCCGACACCGGCGTGGTTGGCGACGGCACCACAAATGCGAACATGCTGACGCTTACGGGAGCAACCGCAGCAGCAGGCAGCGCCGTGAATGTTTATGACGGCGCCGCTCTGCTCGGTACGGCGACGGCCAATTCGAGCGGCGCTTGGAGCTTTACAACCGCGAGCTTGGCCGACGGAACACACAGCTTCACAGCAACGGACACTGTATCAGGTGCGACCAGTAGCGCGTCAGCCGCACTCCATGTAACCGTCGACACGGTTTCACCGGACGCGCCTGTCATCAGTGGCGACACGATGCTTAATACCAACCAGGTGATTGTGAGCGGCACCGCGCTCGATCATGGGGTTGCTGAGGTTGGCGACATCGTCAAGATCTACGACGGAAGCACTCTGCTCGGTACGACCACAACGGATGCCAGCGGCGCCTGGAGCTACACCACCACGGCGCTGAGCAGCGGAATCCACAGCTTCACCGCCAGTGATACCGACGTCGCCGGCAACACCAGTGTGGCCTCAACCGCGCTGAGCGTGACCCTCAATACGCCGGCGCCGGCTGCCCCGACTGTCGTGATCGTGGATACAATCGCGCCCACCGACGCGTTCACGAGTGACGCCAGGAATTCGAATGGCTCCTTTACGTTGAAGGGGACCGCGCTGGATAATGGCGCGACGGCAGCTGGCGACACGATCAACATTTACGACGGCGCGACCTATCTTGGTTCAACTACCGTCGGCAGCAATGGGCAGTGGAGTTTCACGTCAGCGCCTTTGTCAAACACCGTGCACACCTTCTCCTCGACCGCGACCGACGCGGCGGGCAATGTCGGAAACGGTACGGGCTCCGTGATCTATGGCACAACCGGCAATGATACCCTGGCAAGCCCTACTGGCCACGATATCATGACCGGCGGTGGCGGCTTAGATACCTTCGTGTTCGCTGCGTCGAAGTTCGGCAACGATGTGATCACCGACTTCCAGACGCAGAGCGCCCACCACGATATCATCCAGTTTAGCCAGACCGCCTTCAACAGCTTCGCCGCCGTGCTAGCGCACGCCGCCCAGGTCGGCAGCAACGTCGTGATCACCGCGGATGCGAACGACACCATCACGTTGAATAATGTTCAGCTTAACAAGCTCACGTCAGCGGATTTCCATTTCGTATGATTTTAACATTTGCGCTGTACCACTTACGCCTAGGGGCATAGCCGGGGGCGCAGTAGCAACCTCAATGCCGGGTGAAGCAATAGCTTACGAGTTCAGACACCAACGATGAGTAATAGTGAAAGACTCGATCGTAAGCTTACCGCCGCCCAATTCTGGATCGCGGTTTCGCTCAAATATTCATCCTTTGTTAACTCCCTCGCAAAGGCTGCCCACATCACTGGCATTCATCGAGCAATATTGCAGCCGCTGTCGCTGATCCTGCTGCGCAGACTAAACCGTTCGATGTCGGCAACGTCGCCCCAAGCGAAGCTCCATGCGACGCTTCGTTCCTGCCGCGGGGCGCTTATTACGCTCGGCCTCCTCAGCGGCATCAGCAATGTTTTGATGCTGACCGGTTCATTCTTCATGTTGCAAATTTACGATCGCGTGTTGCCGAGTCGTAGTGTGCAAACATTGGTCGGACTTGCGACCCTCGCCGTCATCCTCTACGTCTTTCAAGGCATCGTCGACGTCATTCGCGGCCGCATCAATGCGCGTATTGGGCGGTTTTTCGACGCCGGAATCTGTCAGCAGGTCTACGCTGCGATCGTTCAGATGCCGTTGAAGACCCGCGGCGACGGCGATGGCCTGCAGCCGCTACGCGATCTGGATCAGGTGCGAAGCTTCCTATCGGGCTGGGGGCCGTCGGCATTTTTCGATTTGCCGTGGATGCCGCTTTATCTCGTTATATGCTTCCTGTTCCATTTCTGGATTGGCCTAACGGCACTCGCGGGCACCATGGTGCTGGTTGTCGTTGCTTTATTGACCGAATTCAAAACGCAAGGGCCGACCAAGGCGGCGACAGGATTTGCCCGCACCCGACATGCGCTTGCCATAGCCGGCCGCCGCAATGCCGAAGTGTTGCAAGCCATGGGAATGGCACGACGCACTGGGGCTATCTGGAGTGAATCAAATCACGATTATTTGCTCGCGACTGAACGGGCAAGCGATGTGGCAAGTATCCTTGGCGGTTTTTCCAAGGTGTTCCGAATGATCCTGCAGTCGGCCGTGCTCGCAGTTGGCGCCTTTCTCGTCATTCACCAGGAAGCGACCGCGGGCATCATCATCGCAAGCTCGATATTAACCGCCCGCGCGCTGGCGCCCGTTGAGTTGGCCATTGCGAACTGGAAGGGATTTGTGGCGGCCCGTCAAAGCGCGGCGCGACTGCGTCAGTTGCTTACGCTCTTCCCGGAGCAGCAGGAACCGATGACGCTGCCGCCGCCAAAAGCGAGCATATCGGTTGAAGGTGTCGGCGTGACACCGCCCGGTGAACAAAAGTTGGTCGTCAATAACATTATTTTCGAAATCAAAGCCGGCCATGGCCTTGGAATCATTGGACCGAGCGGCTCCGGAAAATCATCGCTTGCGCGCGCATTGGTGGGCGTTTGGCAATCGGCCCGCGGAAAGATCCGTCTTGACCACGCCGCCCTCGAGCATTGGTCATGCGAGGCACGCGGCCGGCATATTGGATTTCTACCGCAGGACGTCGAACTTATTGACGGGACTGTCGCAAAAAATATTTGTCGATTTGAAAGCGACCCCGATCCTCGCGCGATCGTTGCAGCCGCCCAAGCGGCTGGCGTGCATAAGCTGATCTTATCGCTACCCGATGGATACGCAACGCCCATCGGCGAAAGCGGAATGACCCTTTCTGCCGGTCAACGTCAGCGTATAGCGTTGGCGCGCGCGCTTTATGGGAATCCATTTCTGGTCGTTCTCGATGAGCCGAGTTCCAATTTGGATGCCGAGGGCGAAGAAGCCTTGACGCAGGCCATTTTGGGAGTGCGCGCGCGCGAAGGAATTCCAATCGTCATTGCTCACCGGCCGAGTGCGCTTTCCGGCGTTGATCATGTGCTGATCATGGACAACGGCGGCATGAAGATGTTCGGGAAAAAAGATGACGTGCTGAAGACAGTGCTGCGGACCGCATCTCCCGTTACCATGCCGAATGTGGCCACCGGTGGCGCGGGTCGATAGCAATGAACATTGATACCGCCTCCGCGTTTCAATCGATACAGCGCCATTGTCTATTGGGCATTGCGGTCGTCGCCTTTATGACAATTGGAATCGGCGGCTGGGCTGCGACAACTAACCTCTCCGGCGCTCTGGTTGCACCAGGTACGCTGGTCGTCGGCTCGCACGTAAAACAGGTGCAGCACGCCACTGGCGGGATTATCGGTGAGTTGCTGGTACATGACGGTGATCGTGTTAGGGAGGGCGAGATCCTTGTGCGGCTTGATGACACGGCGACACGGGCTAACCTCGCGATTTATAGCAAGGGCCTCGATGAACTGACAGCCCGCAAG
>Ga0134126_10013720_pt1 | contig 10226 bp, 9 predicted proteins | sample KB31752_FD_96881 | JGI IMG/M metagenome (GOLD analysis project Ga0134126, IMG submission 96881) | Terrestrial soil microbial communities with excess Nitrogen fertilizer from Kellogg Biological Station, Michigan, USA - KB3-175-2 | ecosystem: Environmental > Terrestrial > Soil > Unclassified ...
GGGCGCAACGGAGCGCCGGCTCGGTGAACGTGAGCATAGGCAGTTCCCTTCCACGCAGGTCCATCACTGGAGACGTCTCATGACAGTGGAACACGAAGCCCGCATCGCACCGCTGCCGGCCGGTATCATGCTGGCAAGCATCACCACGCTGTGTTGTCTCGTGGTGTCCGCGCCGGCACAGGGCGCGCGTGCCATCACGCCCTCATGTGGAATGGCGTTTGGCGCCCGGCTCTGCGTTTCCGGAAAAATGTTGGGGCAGCGCCTCGTCGAGCTGGATGCCACCATTCCGATGGCGGCGATTGCCAGCGCGCCGGCCAAGGGGGCAATGGTGTGGCCGCCTGCCGAAGCTGCCGTCGTCCCGATGCCCGCGGAGGTGCGCACCGCGACCGGCATCGATCATCTCACGTTCTACTGGGAGCCCATGGGCCATCCGCCGAAACCGTTCGAGACACCGCACTTCGACTTCCACTTCTACACGATTCCCGACAGTGCACGGCGCGCAATCGACTGCGCCGACAAAACGAAGCCGGCAGCACTTCCTGCCGGCTATTCGCTGGAAGACATCACCGTACCGGGGGTCGGACTGCTCGTCGGCACGTGCGTCCCGCGCATGGGCATGCATGCGGGCAACTATTCACACGGCCCGGTGCCGTTCCACGCGATGATGGTCCTCGGCTCCTATCACGGACAGCCCATTTTCTTCGAGCCCATGATCGCGCAGAAAACGCTGCTGTCGAAGCAACCGCTCGTCCTGAAGGTTGCCACGCCCGCGGGCACGTCCGCGACCGTACACTATCCCGCGAAGTTCGCCGCAACGTACAACGCAACGACGGATGCGTACACATTCGCCTTCACGGGATTCAAACCGTGATGTAGCGCACAGCATCGCGGGAATCATTTCACGTCGTTGACGCGGCGGGCCGGTCATCCGAAAACGTGTGACGCAGCCAACCTCAGTGCGTCAATGGAATGAGGTAAAGGAGGGCGGATTCCCGGCACGACCTCCGTAAGGATGCACGAGTGTGTCCTTCCTCGAGGCAAGACGGGGAGGAAAGCGCATGCTCATCTCCGATCAGTTGCACCCGATACGTCGAAAACTGCCCCTGCTCATCTCGGGGCTGCTTCTCGTAGCGATGGCGGCGTACTCCTGGTCTGCCTACCGGCAGATCGGAGGCATCCTCATCACCGCGGCAGGCAGCCGGTCGGTGGGCGTCGCGCAACGCCTCGCCGCGCTGCTCGACGAGTCGGCGCGCCGGGTTCGTACCGAATCGCGCGCCATCGCGACCGACTCCGCGGTCCTGCGTGTGCTCCGGCATTCCGACTCCGCATCCCGCTCGGCGGCGCGCGGCGTTCTGGACGCGCGGCGTGGCACGACGCCGCAGCTCACCTCCATCGTGCTGTTCACCGCGAGGCTCCAACCCGTCGTGAGCGTTGGCGACGCGCACATCTCGTCGAGCGGCATCGACGCACTGTTGCGCGGCGCAGCAGGCCAGCGCCCGGGCTCGGCGGTGATCAGCCCGCTCAGGGCGACCGGCGACACGATCTCCTATCAGGTACTGGTTCCCATCGCGCACGCGAACGGCGACACGCTGGGATTCGTGCTGGAGTCGCGCAGCAGCGGCTCCGGCAAGGCCGGTGAAGCTGGCGCGGAAGTCATCCGCCAGCTCATTGGCAAGGATGCCGCGTTTCTTGTGGGCGACACCGCCACGCGCCTGTGGACCGATCTGGCGAAGCCCGTGCCAGGGCCGGCGCTGCCGCTCCGCACGGGCGCGCTCGTGCAGTACACCAACGCGGCGGGCGTCGCGTTCGTCGGCGCGGCCGCGCGGATCCCGAACACGCCCTGGATGGTATGGGTACAGTTCTCCCGCGTCAGTGTGGTGGCGCCGGCGCGCGACTTCCTGCTGCGGACGGGAGCGACTGCGCTCATCATCATCGTCATTGGCACACTCGGCGCATGGCTCCTCACCCGGCACATCACGGCGCCGCTCACGGAAATGACGCGCGCGGCGGAAGCCATTGCGGCGGGCGACTATTCCAGGCGGGTCTCGGTGCGCCGGTCCGACGAGCTGGGCCAGCTCAGTGCCTCGTTCAACAGCATGGCGGAGCAGATGGGTGAAGCCACGCAGGTGCTCGAAACGCGGGTTGCGGATCGCACGCGCGAGCTGCAACAGGCGCTGGCGGAGCTCGAGAGCGCGCAGGACACCCTGGTGCGGCGTGAGCGCCTGGCGATCCTCGGGCAGCTCGCGGGTGGCGTCGGCCACGAGCTGCGCAATCCACTGGGTGTGATGACCAACGCGTTGTACTATCTCGACGCGACGCTGAGCGACGCGGCGCCCGACGTGAAGGAGTATCTCGGGATCCTCAAGGGACAGGTGACGCTCTCGGAGAAAATCGTTGGCGATCTGCTCGACTACGCCCGGGTCAAGCAGCCCAGGCGCGAACGGATCGCGCTGGGGGAACTCGTTGCGGAGCAGATCGCGCGCGTGGGTCCGCCCGGCGGTGTCCGCGTGGACGCGGACATTCCGGCGGATCTGCCGTCCGTCCAGGCGGATCGAGCGCAGATCGGCCAGGTCCTGCTGAACCTGGTCACCAATGCCGTCCAGGCCATGGATGGGTCGGGCGGCGTCGCTACGGCCGAGGGCACGCTTACCGTGCGCGCGTCCAGCGCGAACGGCGCCGTGCACCTCGATATCACGGACACCGGCGCGGGCATTGCCCCGGAGAACATGGCAAAGATTTTCGAGCCGCTCTTCACCACCAAACCGCGCGGCATCGGCCTGGGACTGGCCGTCTCACGCTCACTCGCTCGCGCGAACGGCGGCGATATCGATGTCTCGAGTCGACCGGGCGCCGGAGCCACCTTCTCGCTGATGCTGCCGCGCATGGCCGAGCCCGGGGGCAGCTCGTGAGCAAGCGCGTTCTGGTCGTCGATGATGATCGACAGATGGTGCGGACACTCTGCGACATCCTGCGGCTGCATGGCTGGGAGCCGCACGGCGTCCACAGCGGTGAGGCGGCGGTGGAAGCGGTGCGCGACCAGGGGTTCTCCCTCGTGCTGATGGATGTGCGCATGGGCGGACTGAACGGCGTCGAGGCGCTCAAGGCCATGAAGACGCTGCGTCCCGACATTCGCGTGATGCTGATGACGGCCTACTCTGCGGCTGATCTCATGGCGGAGGCGGAACGCGAGGGTGCGGTACGCGTGCTCTCGAAGCCCGTCGCGCTGCCTGTCGTGCTCGATCTGCTCAGTGAGGTCGCGAATGCGCCGCGTCGCGTGCTGGTGGTGGAAGATGACCCCGCGTTCGGCCACACGCTGGCGGACGTGCTGCGCCGCCATGATTACCTGGTGCTCGAGGCCACGAGCCTCGATGTCGCCATTGCGAAGCTGGCAGAGGACATGCCGGGCGCGGTCGTGCTCGATCTCATCCTCGGCGGCCTTGCGAACGGCGAATCGGTGGTGGCGATCAAGACCGTGAGTCCGGCGACCGCGGTCATTCTCTACAGCGGACACGGCGCTGCCCTGGAAGCGGTGCACCAGCGCCTCGGCGAACGGTGGATCTGCGGCACGCTTCGCAAACCGTTCCCGCCCGCGCAACTTCTCGAACTCCTCGATGTTGTCTTCGACTGACCAGTTCCGCGTCCTCATCGTCGAGGATGACCGGCAGATGCTCCGGACACTGGAAGACATTCTGCATCTCCGGGGATACGCGTCGCTGGGTGCGCCATCCGCTGAACAGGGGCTGGAGCTCACGCGCAGCGCGCCGGTCCCGCCGGCCATTGCGCTGATCGATCTTGGCCTGCCCGGGATGGACGGCCTGGAACTGGTCTCCGCCGTCCGCAAGATCTCACCGGCCACGGAAGTCGTGATTCTCACGGGCAACGCCAGCGTGGAGAGCGCCGTGCGGGCGCTCCGCGAGAGCAGCTACGACTATCTCATCAAGCCCGTGCAGCCGGAGCAGTTGCTCAACAGCATCGAACGCGCGGGTGAGCGGTGGCAGCGCCGTCGGGCGGAGGCCGCCATGCAGGAGAGCGAGACACGGCTGCGCCGCATCTTCGAGCACGTGAGTGATGCGCTCCTCATCACCGATCATACTGGCGTCGTCATCGATGCGAATCCGGCTGCGGCGGCGCTCACCGGGCGGTCGCTCGAAGAGTTGTGCGCGGGGGAGAGCACCATCGCTGACCTCTTCGGCGTGGAGGGTCTGGCCGGTGAGGCGGCAGGAACCGGGTGGACCGTGCCCGTGTCGGCGGCCAATCGCGCGCACGAATTCCAGCTGCATCGTACCGACGGAGATGTCCGGGTCGTGGACGTGCGGGCCGCGAAATTCGCGCCGGAACGTGTCGTTCACACGGTGCGCGATCTGACCCACGAGCGCCGGCTCGAGGAGGAGCTGAACCATTCGCAGAGAATGGAAGCCATCGGCCGGCTCGCCGGCGGCGTGGCCCACGACTTCAACAACGTGCTCACGACGATCAGTTGCGTGAGCCAACTGGTGCTCGAAACGCTCGATCAGGCTGATGAGCGCCGCGCCGACATTCAGGAAATTCTGACGGCCAGCCGGCGCGCCGCGGGGCTCACTCGCCAGCTGCTCGCCTTCAGCCGCAAGCAGATTCTCCAGCCGCAGGTGCTCGACGTTGCCGAAGTCGTCAACGACATGGATCGCATGCTGGGACGTCTCATCGGCGCCGATGTCCAGCTCACGACGATCGTGGAACGTGATCTGTGGGCCGTGCGGGCCGACGCCGGCCAGCTCGAGCAGGTGATCATGAACCTCGCAGTGAACGCGCGGGACGCCATGCCCAACGGTGGACAGTTGACGATTCAGGCGCTGAACGCGGCCATCGACGCCCCCCACGCGCATGAGGGCGGAGTACTCGAGTCTGGCGAGTACGTGCTGCTGCGCGTGGCGGATACCGGGTGCGGCATGGATGCCGCCACGCGCGCGCGCATGTTCGAGCCGTTCTTCACCACGAAGCCGCCCGGCATGGGTACGGGGCTTGGCCTGTCCACCGTGTACGGCGTCGTCAAGCAGAGTGGGGGGCAGCTCGTGGTGGAGAGCGCGCCGGGCGCCGGAACGACGTTTTCCATCTATCTCCCCCGCGTGGACTCTGTCCCCGTCTCCTTGAGCCCGGAGGAACCCATCCCGGTCGTGGCGCATCACCGGGCCACCGTGCTGCTCGTCGAGGACGACACGACGATCAGACAGCTGGCCCATCGCATTCTCGTCGCGAGCGGATATACCGTGATCGATGCGGCCAGCGGCGAACGCGCGCTCGCACAGGCCAAGGAGAGCGCGACGCCGATCGACCTGCTGCTCTCGGACGTCGTCCTGTCGGATACGAGCGGCCGTCAGCTCGCTGACCGGCTGCTCGCCATGCAGCCGGGCGCGCGCGTGCTCTACATGTCCGGCTATACCGACGATGCGGCGATCGCCCTGGCCGCGCCGGATTCATCGCGCGGACTGCTCGTGAAGCCGTTCACCGCCGTTGAGCTCACGCAAAAGGTGAACGCAGTGCTCAGTCGCCCGGAGCGTACGCCCAGGATCCTGGAATGAGAAGCAAGCGCATATCCCGCCCGAACCGACGGTCCGCCGAGACCCGGTTGCGTGGACCTTTTGCCTCGGGTCCGCAGCGCCTGCTTGTGGTGGATGATGAGGAACCCGTTCGCCGGCTCCTCTCCAGATTCTTCCGCTCGCGCGGCTACGAGGTGGAATGCGCCGAGTCCGGGCCGGTGGCGCTTGCGGCGCTGGATGCGGCTCCGTACGCCGTCATGCTGTGCGATCTACGCATGCCGGGGATGCACGGCATCGAGGTCATGCAATCGGCGCTCAGCTCGCATCCGGATCTCGCCGTGATCATTCTCACCGCCGTGGACGACGCACGCACTGCCACGCAGGCGCTCGGGGACGGGGCGCTCGATTACCTCGTGAAGCCGGTGGACCATGCGTTGCTCGACGTCGCCGTGGAGCGCGCTCTGCACCAGCGCGGGCTGCGTATGGAGCAGCGCCGTGTGGAGCAGTTGATCCGGGATGAAGTGGAGCAGCGGACGGCGGAGCTCGAACGAGAACGGCTGGCGTTACGCGACATGAACATCGCCATTGTCGAGTCGCTGGTCACGGCCATGGAAGCCAAGGATGAGTATCTCCGCGGTCAGTCACACCGGGTGGCGCAACTGGCCGCCGCGATCGCGGCCGAACTCGGATTGTCGGAAGAGATCGTGGAGCAGGTACGCCTCGCCGGCCGGCTGCACGAAGTCGGCCGGATCGGCGTGCGCGAATCCGTGTTGCACAAGCGCGGATCCCTGACCGACGAGGAGGTCGGGCACCTTCGGGATCATTTGCGCATCGGGGTCGAGATCCTGGCGCCGCTGACCCATCTGGGCCCGGTCCTGACGTTCGTGCAGGATCACCATGAGCACTGGGACGGCAACGGCTATTCTCGCGGCCTGACGGGGACGGAGATCTCCATCGGTGGGCGCATTCTGGCCGCCGCCGATACGTTCCAGGCGGTGACGTCGCGGCGGGCCTACCGCGATCCGCTCCCCCAGGCGCGCGCACTCGAGTATTTGGGAGACTTCAGCGGGACGCTGCTGGACCCGGCGGTCTACGCGGCGCTGCGACGCGTGGTGGAGCGCGGCGGCAATCTCCCGTTCATCGATGTCCACTGAGATGGCGGCGCTGTCTGTGCAATCGCCGAGTGCCGCGCTGGATGCGCGCATTCTGATCATCGATGACCAGGCGTCCAACATCCATCTCGTGCAGCGGCTGTTGCTGCGCGCCGGCTACCAGCACATCCACGGTACGATCAGTCCGCGCGACGGCCTTGCCGTCGTGGAACAGTTCCACCCTGATGTGATTCTGCTCGACCTGCAGATGCCGGAGCTGGATGGCTTCGCGGTACTCCAGGCGTTGCGGCCACTGCTCACGAACGGATCCTATCTCCCCGTGCTGGTGCTCACGGCCGACAGCAGCGACGAGAGCACGCAGGCGGCGCTGTCGCAGGGCGCGAAGGACTTCCTGGCCAAGCCGTTCCAGCCGGCGGAGCTGCTGCTGCGCGTGAAGAATCTGCTCGAGACGCGGCTGCTGCACCGCCTGCTGCAGGATCAGAACCGCGCGCTGGAGGAGCGGGTGTGGCAGCGAACCCGTGAGCTCGAGGAAGCGCAGGTGGAAGTGCTGGAGCGGTTGGCGAGCGCGGCCGAGTTTCGCGATGATGACACGGGGCGACATACGCGGCGCGTGGGCGACATCACGGCGCAGCTCGGCCGGCTGATCGGCTTCGATGATGCGCGCGTGGAGATCGTTCGACGGGCGGCCGCGCTGCACGACGTCGGCAAAATCGGCATTCCCGACAGCATCCTGCTTAAGCCGGGCGCCCTGACGCCCGAGGAGCGCGCGATCATGTGCACGCACACCACGATCGGGGCGCGCATGCTGTCGGGCGGCAATTCGGCGCTGATGCGCGCCGCCGAGCAGATCGCGCGAAGCCATCACGAACGGTGGGACGGCCGCGGCTATCCCGATGGCCTGGCGGGCGAGAGCATCCCCATGGATGCCCGTCTGGTCGCGGCCGCCGACTATTTCGATGCGATGACCCACGACCGGCCCTATCGCAAGGCGTGGCCACTGGAGCAGGTGATCGCCGACATGGAAGCGGCTCGCGATGCGCACTTCGATCCCCGCGTCGTCGATGCGCTCCTGAAGTTGCGCCGGAGCAGTGTGCTGTAGACTTCACCGGCGTGTGGACACTGCGGCGCGATCACCGAAAGGCCCGGGACCTGCGGGGCGTTGGCGGCTGGCTGCTGATCTTCGTGTTGCTGGTGAGCCTGGCCATACTCATCGACGCGCACGGCCTGTACGTCGGGCGACATGGGATCTGGCGCGAGCTGCGTGCTCTGCCGCGCCTCAGCCACCTGCGCTCGCCGCGGCTCTTCCTGTTCGCGGTCGCCCGCCACACCGTCGTCGCGCTCGTCGTGATATTGCGCCTCGTGGGGCTCTGGCTCATCGTGCGGCGCAGTTCGCGTACGCCCGCGTACTGGACAGTCGTCAGCGCGGTGCTCATGCCGCTGCTGGTGTATTCCCGCGCGCTTGGCGCCTGGGAACAGCGTGTGGCGGCGGCGCTGGGTTACACCCTGTTTCCGCACGTGGCGTTCGCCACTGAGGCAGTGCTCGGCGCGCTGGGGGCTGCGCTCTGGTGCGGCTACTGGATCTACTCACGCCGGGTGCTGGCGACATTCGGCTCTCGCGGCCTCAATCTGTTCGACGACCCGGCGCTACCGGGGCGGCAGTCGCAGAATTGAGCGATGGCGTTCGGTTTCGGACACGCAGGCGCCGGGCTGGTCCGTTCGTGCGTCATGAAGTAGCCTATGGGGCATGATCGTGCCGCGTGACAGGATCAACCCCGTTTGGGTGCTCGTGCTGCTGGCGCTTCTGTTCGTCGCGAGAGGCGCACTGGCGCAAACTCCGGAACAAGCGCCGGCGCAAACCGCCGACGATGTCATAGCGCACTACCTCGCGGCGCTGGGCGGACACGATCGCATCAAGCAGGTGAAGTCGCTGCGGTTCATCGGCACGATCTCCTTTGGTCCCGGCGCCGACGGCGTGGACACGGTGGAGCTCGAGCGGCCCATGAAGTTGCGCACGACCATCGTGATGCAGGGACGGACGCTGGTGCAGGCGTACGACGGGCACACGGCCTGGACGATCGATCCCTTCTCGGGGTCGCCCGCGCCGCACCCCCTGCCGCCCGGGCCGGCGCAGAACGTGGCGGCCGGCGCGGACATGGACGGTCCGCTCATTGACTATGCCGCGAAAGGCAACACGGTCGCGCTTGCCGGGATGGATACCGTCAACGGCCGGCCGGAGTACAAGCTCGCCATCACCACTGCGGCCGGTCTGCACGACAGCTACTACATCGACGCCCGGACCTGGCTCAAGACTCGTTGGGAAGGGCAGCGCGAGCTGAACGGCGCGCCCGTGGTATTCGAGACGTACTTCGGCGATTATCGGCGCGTGGACGGCGTGATGTTCCCCTTCCGGATCGACTCCGACACCAGGGGCAATCCCGGCGGCCAGCATCTGCGTTTCGACAGCGTGCAGACCAATGTCGACATTCCCGACGCTCGGTTCCGGATGCCCGACAGCACGGCGGCGCCGCGGAACACCTCGCCCTAGTTTGCCGTCACGCCTGCGTCAGGACGTGCTCGGATCGAGTGCACGCGCGAAATCGTCGCGCAGCCCGGGGTGCGCCTTCCAGAAGTAGGTGCCCATGCCGATCGCCGCCAGAATGTTTCCTACCATGACGTTGTACCAGGCGAGCGCGCCCAGCGGCGTCACGAGCTGCAGCAGCGCCACCAGTGCATAGAAGCCGATCTCCGTGGACACGAAGAGCAGCACAAAGCCCAGCAGCAGCGACGGCTCGCGCCGGGCCGCGCGGGTGACGAGCGCGGCGATGATCCCGACGCCAATGAATACCAGGTAGTGAAAGATGGTGTAGACCAGAATGTCGATTCCACGGCTCTGCGACACGCCAGGGCCGAGCACCGAGAACAGCGCGTGTCCGAGAGTTGCCGGCGTGAGAAAAATGTGACCGGAAATCACGTCGACCACGAAGAACCACGCGGCGAGACAGGTCGCACCAATCACGCCGGTAATGACGCCCTCGCGCAGCACCGGATGCGGGGCATGAAACAGCGAGTCCCACGCCTGCCGGAATTCCGCGGGATTGCGCTGCCAGATGAGCACGAGCAGCACGATGCACACGATCACCGGCAGCCACGCGCCTGCTTCGTGGCTCATGATCTGCGTGGCGGTGGCGGGCAGCATGAGAATGGCGAGCGACACGGCGCCAAGCGTGGCCACGCGCGGAATGAGCAGGGCGATCGCACCGCACACCTCGACGATGCCGACCGTGATCTTGATCCACGCGGGAAATCCGTTCATCGACGCCGCCTGGAACACCCAGGTATTTGCGCCGAACAGCTTTGGAATTCCTGTCGACAGAAAGAGCAGGGCGAGCAGGATGCTCAGCACCCACACCACGACAGGATTCGACCCGCGCGCGTTCTCCATGATGTGCCTCCTCTGGCTCGTACCGGCGCGGCACCAAGCCGGACCGGGTGAGGGCGTGCCGGCTGCGTTCGGTGTCCTCTAACTATATCCCGCGCCTGCCGTCGCGCGTCAAGCGTTCGCGGGAACGCCCGCTCAGCTCTCCTGGACCAGTACTCGCGA
>Ga0134126_10013721_pt1 | contig 10226 bp, 7 predicted proteins | sample KB31752_FD_96881 | JGI IMG/M metagenome (GOLD analysis project Ga0134126, IMG submission 96881) | Terrestrial soil microbial communities with excess Nitrogen fertilizer from Kellogg Biological Station, Michigan, USA - KB3-175-2 | ecosystem: Environmental > Terrestrial > Soil > Unclassified ...
CTGGTGCTGGTCGATTCCCCCAGCTTTGCCGGGTGCGTGATGGATGTCCGGCCGATCGGTGTGTTGAAGATGCTGGACCAGGGAATTCCGGATGAAAAGGTGCTGGCGGTGGGCCGCAGCAATCCGCGCTATGGTGACGTCTGGAATTACACGGAGATTTATCCGCACATGCTGCGGGAGATCACGCACTTCTTTTCGATTTATAAAGATCTAGAAGGCAAGCGCGTGGAAGTGAAAGGCTGGCACGATGCTTCGCAGGCGAGAGAAGCGATTACCGCATCGATGCAACGTTTTCAGGAAGCGAAAGCGGCGAAGAAAGACTCCAGCTCAATTCCGGGAATGATCGCTTCCGTCTGATCCGCGATTGCGGTTTATTCTTTCGGGGTATTTTCTGGGCTGGCGGAAGAAATCGATTGTGGAGCGAGCAGCTCTGGATGGAGCAGCGGATTCCCCGCATCACGGGAATTTGCCGCTTGCGAATCCATAGAAGCGCTGGGGGCGGGAGAGGGGTGTGCCTTTTCATCCTCGGCCAGACCGTCATAAATGATGCGAATGTCGGAGCCGAACCGCTTGTAGTCTCCGTAGCGGACGATTTCTTTCAGATGGACATCTTCCGGCAGACACTGCTTGCAGTTTTTAAAGTGCAGGATGCCTTCCGCGCGGGTATAAACCGGGAACCAATATTTGCCATCGACCCGCTGCCGGTAGGTGGTGAATGGAACGGACAGGTCCTCGTGATCGCGAGCGGTGTCGTCGGGAATATTTTTTCCATTGGTCACGACGATCTGGAAGTCGTGGGCATCCACCCAGATGCGTCCTAGAAAATACCGAGATCCTTTTTCAACCCGTTTCGGCGCAACATCGAACACATACGTCGCAACCTGGTCGATAGACTGCTTTCCGGCGTAAGCGATCCGATATTGCCCGATGTCTTCCGTCGTCAATGTAAATGGCAATCGTTGCTCGATATCGTCGAAGTCGGCGGGGCTCATGGCGACGCGGGTTAACGTATTATCCGGCGCATAGACGACCATCTCGCGTTTGTGGCCGAGGGAGCTGAACACGATATCGTCCACCTGCAGATACTCCCCGTCAATATGGCCGGTGTCATCGAGGGTGTCAAACTTTACAGTGCGCCGATAGGTGTAATTTTCGAGTGCGACCTTGAATTGACTTTCCTTCGCGGCAAACCGGTCGATGATTTCCGCGGGAGCAATTCCAGTTGGGAGGGAAGTATCGAGTGGTCCGAAGCCGGAATCGAGTAGCGCAGGAGTAAACTTCTGCGCTTGCCGGAAAGATGAAGAGAATGAAGACGGAGATTGTGCGCGGCTGTGGGAAGCGGCGCAAACAAACAGGATTGCAGCAATACAAATGACTGGAACGGACGGTGAGGCAAGAGAGAACCGAGGAGAACAGACCGACGAACGAGACGCGACGCCATCCGCGGGCATCGTGCCTGAAGGCCCGAACAATAGAGCAGGGAAAATCACAGGATCCTCGGAATCGGCGAGAAGAAGCAGTCGCCTTTCCCTACCCACAATAGACGACAGAAGTGCAATGAAGGATGCTTTGAAGATGAAGGATGTTACTAAGGTTCACGATTAGTCAATAGCGGGAAGCGGGATATTCTCGAAGAGGTAGCTGAGAAGATTGCGATGACGGGAAACGGAAAAATAGGCAATGCACGGCGGCGTGGCCCGCGGGAAAAACAGCCGCTCGATGAAGCTGCGTTATATGAATATGCGTTGCGCAGCCTGGGCCGAAAGATGCGGACCGTCGCCGAACTGAAGCGTCTGATGCGTCTGCGGGTCGAGCCGGGAGAAGTTGGCGAAGCCAAGATGGACGCCGTAGTGGTGCGGCTGAAAGAGCAGCGATACCTGAACGATACTCGCTATGCAGTCGATTACACCCGGATGCGGCAGGAGAATGAGCGCTTCGGCCGCCGCCGTGTGCAACAAGAGCTGATCCAGCGGGGCGTCCATGGAGACATCATCGGCAAAACCCTGGATGAGGCATACGGCGACCTGCCAGAGGCAGAACTCGCCCGGCGCTACATCGAACGGAAGCGTCTGCGCAAACCCACGAATGACAAAGAGACAGCCCGTGTGGTCCGCAACATGGTGCGTGCGGGGTTTTCGACGGCAACGATCTTCGGCCTGCTGAAGACGTGGAAGGTGGATGAAGAGACGCTTTCGGCGGTGGAAGACATCTGCGAGGAGCTGGAGGCGGAGTGAGCCTGTGCTGCCGCTGACGATTTGCGGATGGTTAAATTGCTAGACTAGCAATACGTATGTCCATGAAGTCCGATTCCTGGCAGTCCGGTTCTCAAGTCCGCGAGATGTTCCTGAAGTTTTTTGAAAGCAAGGGGCACAGCCGCGTCCATTCCTCCTCTCTGGTTCCGCAGAACGACCCGACTTTGTTGTTCACCAACGCGGGCATGAATCAGTTCAAAGATGTCTTTCTCGGTGTGGAGAAGCGCCCGTATTCCCGGGCCACCACGGCGCAGAAGTGTGTGCGGGCGGGCGGCAAGCACAACGATCTCGAAAATGTCGGTTTCACGCGGCGGCACCATACATTTTTCGAGATGCTGGGCAACTTCAGCTTTGGCGATTACTTCAAGAAAGACGCCATCGCTTATGCATGGGAACTGGTGACTTCGACGGATTGGTTTGGGCTGGATACGGACAAGCTCTATGTGACCATCTTCAAGGGTGAGAACGGAGTTTCGCGGGACGCGGAAGCGTATCAGTTCTGGCTCGACGTAGGTGTCGAGAAGGATCGCATCTTCGAAATGGGCGCGAAAGACAACTTCTGGCAGATGGGCGACACCGGTCCCTGCGGTCCGTGCAGCGAAATTTATTACGACATGGGCATTGCGGCTTCTGAGAGCGGCAAGGATTTGCCTTTCGGTGCAGATGACGATCGGTATGTCGAAATCTGGAACCTGGTGTTTATGCAGTTCGATCGCAGCATCGATCCGAAGACGGGGGACGGTACACTAACGCCGCTGCCAAAGCCATCCATCGATACCGGCGCGGGACTGGAGCGGCTGGCGGCGATAAAGCAGTGCGTGATCTCAAATTTTGAGACGGATTTGTTTGTGCCTCTGATTGCGAAAGCCTCGCAGTTGACCGCGACGAAATTTCAAGATGGTGCGGCGAAGACCGATGCTTCTCTGCGCATTATCGCCGATCACGCGCGGGCGGCGACATTTTTGATCTCCGACGGCGTGCTGCCTTCAAATGAAGGACGTGGCTATGTGCTACGGAAAATTCTGCGTCGCGGCATTCGGCATGGGCGTTTATTGGGGCAGGAAAAACCATTTATGCATGAGATGGTCTACGCCGTCCGCGATGAAATGCAGGATGCATATCCGGAACTGAAGGACAGCGCCGAGCGAGTCGCGAAGGTGGTGCTGGCGGAAGAGAAACAGTTTGCGCGGGTGATTGAAATCGCACTCGGCAGGTTGAATCGGCAGCTGGAAGAAGCGGCGGCGGAAAACCCGAAGAGTCCTCGATATGAGGGAGCCAAGGCTTTCCATCTCTACGAAACCTACGGTCTTCCGCTCGACTTCATGGTCGATGCGGCGCACGATGCCAGGATTGCTTTCGACATGGAAGGGTTCGAACGCGCTCGGGCCGAAGAGCAGGCGCGGGCGCGGGCTTCCTGGAAAGGCGGAGCGAAAGCATCGGCCAGTCCGGTGTATCGTGAATTGCCGAAGACGATTTTTGAAGGTTATCGGCAACTGGTTTCGACCCATTGCGAGGTGTTGGCGCTGGTGACGGACGGCGTGGGCGCGCAGGAGATCAAGCCGGGTGAAGCCGCCGAAGTGGTGCTCGACCACACCAGCTTTTACGCTGACTCCGGCGGTCAGGTGGGCGATCATGGCTGGTTGTATTCCGCAGATGGAAACCTAATTGTTGCCGAAGTGCTGGGTTGCACCAAGCCGGTGCAGGGAATCTTCGCGCACCAGGTGATTGCGAAACAGCAAATCCGTCTGGGCGATACGCTGCGGACGGTGGTCGATTCCGAATTTCGCGCGGCCACGGTGCGCAACCATACCGGCACGCATCTGCTGCAGGCCGCGTTGCGCGAAACGTTGGGCACGCATGTAAAGCAGGCGGGTTCGTTGAACGATCCCACGCGGCTGCGTTTCGATTTTTCGCACTTTACTTCTGTCGCCGATGAAGAGTTGCAGGATATTGAAGACCTGATCAACAAAAATGTTCTGGCGAACACGCCCGTGGTGACGCTCGAAGATGTTCCCATCGATGTGGCGGTGAATGAATACCACGCCATGGCGCTGTTCGGGGAAAAGTATGGCGATCGGGTGCGGGTGGTGAAGATCGGCGACTTTTCAACGGAGCTGTGCGGCGGCACACACGCGGCAGCGACCGGCGAGCTGGGCGTGGTGAAGCTGCTCAGCGAAGGGAGCGTGTCTTCCGGCGTGCGCCGGATTGAGGCGATTACCGGCACCGGCGCGCTGGAGGAATTTCGGCGGGGGTTTGCGGTGAGCAAGTTTGCCGAGCAGATCGCGGGCAAGACCGACGCGCGTACGCCGGCTGCGGCGCTGCAACAGAAATTGTCCGCGCAGGAAGAAGAACTGAAGCGGCTGCGGCGGGAGTTGGATGAGTCGCGCATGAAGTCCGCAGCGAGCCAGGTAAGCTCTGCCACGGGTGCGGCAGTCGATGTTTCGGGAATAAAAGTTCTTGCGCAAAGGATAGACGCGCTGGATCGCGGGCAGGTGCGTACCCTGGTCGATAATCTGCGGACGAAGCTCGGCTCGGGAGTGGTGGTTCTCGGCGGGGTGCAGGAAGACGGCAAGGTTGCGCTGACGGTGGGTGTGACGAAAGACCTGACCAGCCGCGTACAGGCCGGGAAAATTGTCGGATTACTTGCGCAGCACGTCGGAGGTTCCGGCGGTGGACGGCCTGACATGGCCGAGGCGGGCGGAAAAGACGCGAGCCAATTGGATGCCACGCTGCGCAGTGCGCCGGAAGTAGTGCGGGGATTTCTGGGGTAGCGTCCCGGTTGCCAAATGAAACGCGCACATTTATTTTCTTGAGGGGTAATGTTACGTTGTCGATTCGATTCCGCCGAACCGGAGCTTCTATTTTTGGTTGCCGGGTGACGGTCGAAAATCTATACTGAAGAGGCTCTGGCGTGTTGTCTGCTACGAGACGCGTGCCTCTTTTCTTCTACCGATATTTTCTTTCTCGCATGTGCTTTTTTCTGCGGCGCGTATCGCTGTGCGCGATGGTTTTTCTGCTGTGCGCGGCTACTTTCCCCCGCGGGCAAGCCGTTCTCGCATCTGCTTCCCATCGCCAGAGTGAGATTGCCTATACGCACGCGGAAAATTTGCGGCGCCATCTGGAGGAGAAGCCACTCGCAAGCAGAACGCGGGAGGATTATGAGCGTGTTTTGAATGCGTACCGCGCTGTGTATCACGGAGACCCGGCTTCGCCGGATGCGGGACGCAGCATTGCCGCCGTTGCCGAATTGCTTGCCGGGGAAGGTCGGGTCTTCCATGAGGAGAAACTGCTGCACGATGCCGTGGCGCAGTGGGAATTTTTGCGGCGGGAATATCCCGGGAGCCCGTTGCGGGAGCGGGCGCTGTTTCAGGAAGCGCAGATCGAACAGGACGACCTGCAGGACCGCGCCGCGGCGAAAAAACTGTATCGCAGCTTTTTGAGACTCTATCCGCGGGATGAATTGGCCGGGCAGGCGCGTGCAGGCCTGGACGGCCGAGAAGAGGATGGTAAAGAATCGACCCGAAATGCCGCGGTGGTGAATGACGAGGGGAATCCGGTGCGTCTCGATCGCCGAGAAACAACAGGTTCCTCGGCTCCGCCGCGCTCCACTCGGAATGATAAAGCTATTTATCAGACGACCTCCGCGAAACGAATCGCTGCTGTTCGGCCCAGTGTTCCGCAGCCACCGGCGCTCTCCTCCGATGTAGTCGTCCCTACGATTCACGCCGTCCGATATTGGGCCGAAGGAAACTCAACGCGACTGGCTGTCGATCTGAGCGCGGCGGTGCCGTACCATGCGTACTTCTCCGCCAACCGCAAACAGATCACGGTGATTTTCTTTGGGGCGCATCTTTCGGAATCCCTGACCGGCCATCGCACAGCTGTCGATAACGATGCCAATCTGCGCGCTTTCCACGCCGTTATCCTTACCGGCGATCAGGTCGAACTGGTGTTGGACCTGGCTCATGCGGTGCGCTTCTCTTCCTTCACGCTGCCGAATCCAGACAGGATCATCCTGAATATCCAAGGCGATTCGCAGAGCAGCCCGGCTCGATCGATGGCGCAGGCAGACGGCGCGGAGGATGCCTTTACTCATGCCGCTCGATTCCCGGCAAAAGCTCAGACAAGTTATCGTGCTGTCTCTACCTCAACTCCCGCAAACATTGTGCAACCGTCTGCGGTTCCCGTTGCAAACATCGTGACCGAGGAGGGTGCGATGTCTTCGGGAACGGAGCTTTCTGCTGGCGCAGTCCCAGGCGGGCGGCGTTCGATGGCGCGGGTGCTGGGACTGAGAATCCGGCGCATTGTCATCGACGCCGGACATGGCGGCTACGATTCCGGCACTCTGGGTCCGGGCGGAGTGGAAGAGAAAGAGATCGCGCTCGATGTAGCGCTGCGGCTGGGACATCTGTTGCAGCGACGGCTGGGCGCTGACGTAATCTACACCCGGCAGATAGACAAATTTGTCCGCCTGGAAGATCGCACGGCCATGGCAAACCGGGCGCATGCCGACCTGTTTCTTTCGATCCATGCCAATTCCAGTTCCGACCCGGATGTGCGCGGAGTAGAAACCTACTTCCTGAATTTCACGGGATCGCCGGACGCGTTGCAGGTTGCGGCGAGAGAAAATGCCATGTCCAATCGCTCCGTGCATGAGCTTTCCGACCTGGTGCGGAAGATTACGCTGAGCGACAAGATCGACGAGTCGCGGGAGTTTGCCGCCGACGTGCAGGCATCCTTGTACAACGGACTTGCCTCCGGCAATGCCGGAATAAAAAATCGCGGAGTGAAGCAGGCACCGTTTGTGGTTTTGATTGGGGCGAACATGCCGTCGGTCCTGGCGGAGATTTCCTTTTTGACGAATCCGCAGGATGCCGAAGAATTGGCGGACCCTGCCTACCGCGAACGTCTGGCCGAGGCCTTGTATCGCGGCGTGGCGCAGTATGTGGATGGCATGAGCGGTGTTCGTGTAGCGAAAACAAACCAACCTCAAGCGCTGGACGATCCGGCTGAGTCCTCCGCCGAATGATAGTCTGAGGGTCGAACTATGTTCCGCCCCTCTTGTGCAGTCCGTCTGCTTGTCATTGCGTTTTGTACAGTGCTGATGCTGTTCCCCGCGTTCGCGCAGAAGGCGCGGCACAACAACGAGACAATCCATAAACAGGTTGCCGCGCCCTCCTTCGTTTCCGCCCCCGTCGCCACAAAAGGCCTGCTGCCGGAGACGTTCGCCGGATGGCAGATGGCGGGCGTGCCCCAGCACTCGACCAACTCGCGAGCAGCGGATGACGGCGACGCCGCGTCGTTGCAGGAATATGGATTTACCCGATATGAGGCCGCGAACTATACTCGCGGCGGCGACAGCCTGGCTTTGAAGGCGATCCAATTTGCCGATGCCACCGGCGCGTATGGAGCATTTACCTTTTACCGCCGGTCGAATATGGCGCCGGAAAGTATCGGGCGGGGTGCCGCGTTCGACGGCGCGCGGGTGCTCTTCTGGAACGGAACCGTATTGGTCGATGCGAAATTCAATCGGCTGACTCCGATGTCCGCTTCTGAACTGCGTGATCTGGCGACAGAGCTGCCGCAGCCGGTTGGCAATCAAGGTGTACCGCCCAGGTTGCCGCAGTATCTGCCACCCAACCATTTGGAAGCCATGACGGTTCAATATGCGATCGGTCCCCAGGCATATGGGTTGAGTGGAGGCGTGCTTCCCGCGAGCCTGGTGGATTTTAATCGCAGCGCCGAAGTCGTTACGGCGCAATATAACGCGCTGAATGGCATCGGAACGCTGACCATTATCAACTACCCCACGCCGGAAATTGCAACGGACCGCGAGCACGCCATCCAAACATACTTTGACTCGCATGGCGCAGGTGGAGCGTCCACCCAGACGGAAGCACAGAATTCCTGGACGCCTGCACTTGCCGATAGCAATCCGGCGGCATTGCGGGTGCGCCGCTCCGGCCCGCTGGTTGCAGTGACATCGGGCAGTTTTTCAGCGGACGCAGCTGAACAACTTTTGCAGCAGGTTCACTATGAAGTGAACCTGACGATGGGAAGCTCGACGAAGTACGTTTCAGATACCGCGAAAGTGGCGCAGATTATTTTGAGCGTTGCATTCCTTGTAGGAATTTTTGCGCTGATCGCGATCGTCGCCGGTTTTTCGCTCGGTGGCGGACGAATTCTGTGGCGAAAGATGCGCAACAAATCGGGAGATGCCACGGAAGAGTCCGCGGAATTTATTCGCTTGAATTTGAAGGACTGATTTTTCAGAGATTTGGCCGGGCAACACCGGAATTGAACAGGGAATTGTGCAGTCTCTTCTTAAGAAATGAAGAATTAGACATTTGCGAGGAACAAATCGGGTGAGGGCGAAAATAAAGAGAAGATGTCAACCCCTTAAACCCGCGTGCGGATTGTTTGTAAGCTACTGATTATAAGGTTGTTATTTTAATTTTCAAATTGCCTTGACACCCTCTAGCGTGGCTCATAGTATGACGCCAGAAAGTTCTGATGGCTTTGCCTCCGTTGGAACTATTCTCCCTTGAAGAAAAGGCCGCCCTGTTGCCGGGTGGCCTTTTCGTTTTATAAGTGACCTGAATACATCAATTTATGGTTCTTCTGTTGACGGTTCCGATTTTTGCATCGCTGTATGCGATGTCGTTCGTGTTGGATGGCTCCGTCCGAATGCGATGTGTGGTTTTCGCAATCGTCGCGTAAGCTCAAACAAAAAAAAATCTGGTATCGCGCGAATCGAATCGCAGGAATTTCTATTTGGGTTGCAATAGCATTTGGCATCGCGCTCGAATTTGCGATTCCGATGTTGCGTCGCAGGCCAGTGGGGCATATCGTCGCGGTGCTGCATCCAGATCAGCACATTGGTCGCCGCAAACGCATGGACCGTGTTTCGGATTCTGACCAAGCCAACGCGTTTGTGAACCGCAAAAAATTATTAGCGCGATCTTCGATAGTCGCCACTTTTGCCGCCGGATTTTTGTTGAAGAACAATTTCGCGGATGGTGATGCTCTTATCGAGCGCTTTGCACATATCGTAAATCGTCAACGCCGCGATGGAGGCGGCGGTCATCGCTTCCATCTCCACGCCGGTTTTTCCTGAGGTGGCAGCGGTGGCGCGAATGGAAATGCCTCCCGATTGGACCTGAGTGACGACATCGACAAAATCGAGCGGCAGCGGATGGCACATCGGGATCAGTTCCGCAGTGCGTTTCGCAGCCTGAATTCCGGCAAAGCGGGCAATCTCAAGCGGATTGCCTTTCGGGTTTTCGGGTAACGCCTCCAGCACCGCAGGGGAAAGCTCAACAAAAGCCGTGGCCTGCGCTTCCCGGCGGGTGACGGACTTGCCGCCGACATCGACCATGTGTGCGCGGCCGGCGGAATCGTAATGAGAGAGCTTTCCCATGGGCAATAATCTCAATTGGCCATCGATGCGGAGAGCGTGTTGTTCGATGCGCGGTCGAGTTCGCCTGCAAGATGTTCTACATACGCAGCCTCTTCGTCGATCGCATGGGCGACCAGCACAATTTGGGGATCGGCCTCCGCGTAATGGCGTTGCTCAATTGCCTCGCGAACGCCCGGCAGGGTCTTTACGTCATATCCGGTGTACCAGCCGGGAGCATAGATCAGGTTCTGCATCCATGGGCGACGGGGCAGACCCTGTCTGCTGGTTAATTTTCTTGCTGCCTGCGCGAGTTCCTGATTCAGAGATCGCAGTTGTTCCGCCGAAACCGCACTGCGGCCGAGTGCCTGCGTGCGCGCCTGGTTGTAGTGAGCTGCGGACTTGTCGAGCGCTTCGAGGGCGTTGTCCAATGGCGCGAAATCGAGCGACGGAGGAGGCGCCGCCAGGATGGAAGGAGCGATTGTGGGATGCCGCGGATCGCTGGTCAACGCATAGGCGTTCAGGTCATGCGCGGTCTTTTGCTCGGTTGCCTCCGTTTGTTGTTGTTTGAGCAGAGC
>Ga0134126_10013722_pt1 | contig 10226 bp, 11 predicted proteins | sample KB31752_FD_96881 | JGI IMG/M metagenome (GOLD analysis project Ga0134126, IMG submission 96881) | Terrestrial soil microbial communities with excess Nitrogen fertilizer from Kellogg Biological Station, Michigan, USA - KB3-175-2 | ecosystem: Environmental > Terrestrial > Soil > Unclassified ...
ATGAATCCGGCGATCATGCGCAGCAGGGTGGTCTTACCGCAGCCCGACGGCCCCAGAATCGAGAAAAAACTGCCGCGCTCGACCGTGAACGACAATGAATCGACGGCGATGTGGTCGGCGAAACGTTTGACCACGCTGTCCGCGACCAGATCCGGCGGACTCAATTGGCGGCCTTCACTCGATCGAGTATCCGCCCTTCCATCTCCTCGAGGCCGGGCGGTATGGCGGGATACCAGTGAATGCCCTTCAAATCATTGTGCGGAAAGGCGGCCTCGAATTGCGCTTTCAGGCGCGGATCGATGAACGGCCCCGTGCCGTTGGCCGCGGAGAAGCTGCCCACCGATTTGATGACCCGGGCGGCATTTTCCGGGCGCATCACGAAGTTGATCCAGGCATAAACGGCGGCCTCATTACGGCCGCGCGCCGGAAGGGCGAAGGTGTCGAGCCAACCGAGGGCGCCGGAGCGCGGAATGATGAAGTGAATGTCCGGATTGTCCCGATGCAGAGTCCAGCCGCCCGTGTCCCACATCATGGCGGCCACGACCTCGCCGGAGCGAATGCCGTTCAGCAATTGATCCTTGTTGTCGTAGAAGAACTTGAAATTCGCCTTGCACGCGATGAGCTTCGCGCCCACCTGTTCCATGAGGGCGCCGTAGGCTTTCGGATTTCCGTAGAGAGCGAAGGGGTCCTGGCCCGAGGCGAATGCGAATGCCATCAGGGTCGGCCGCCGCAATCGCACCGACGTCTTGCCCTTGAGATCGGGCCGGCACAGATCGCCGTAGTCGGCGACCTTGGCGAGCTTGGTGTTCGCCACCAAACCGTCGGTTCCCCATAAATAGGGCAGCCCGTAGGTCTTGCCGTCGAGAGTGGTGTTTTTGCGCACGATGTCCAGAAACCCGGGCTGAAATTCGTTCAGCTTGATCTTGGTCAGGTCGAACGGCTTGTAGATGCCGAATTCGCGTTGCGCGGCCAGGATGCGGTCCTGGGAGGGTTGGGCCAGGTCGTAGCCCGCACCGCCCGTGGCGCGCAGCTTCGAGATCATTTCCTCGTTGTTCGACAGGGTGACTTCGACGTCGATGCCGGTTTCTTTTTTAAATGCGGCGATCAGGTCGGCTGGTACATAATCCGCCCAGCTGATGATGCGCAGTTTCTGCCCCGCGTGGGCGGCGCCGGCGCCCAGATACAGAACGAGAAGGAACGAGGCTGTCAAAAAGTGTTTCATCGGCGCTTCCCCTTGGTCCAAGGGCATCTTACCGAATCCCCGGCCGCGGCGCAGGTCGGGGATTGCGACGGCACCGTGAACCTCGGCGCAAGCGCGCTGAAGAAGGTCGGCTGCCGCCTGATTCCGTTCGTGGCCGTGCTGTATTTCGCGGCCTTCATCGATCGGGTCAACGTGGGTTTTGCAGCGGCGCAGATGAACCGGGACCTGGGCTTCTCCGCGTACGTCTACGGTCTGGGCGCCGGTGTTTTTTTCCTCGGCTATTCCCTGTTCGAAATTCCCAGCAATCTGATTTTGCACAAGGTCGGCGGCCGGCGCTGGCTGGCGCGCATCATGATTACCTGGGGATTGGTCGCGGCCGCCATGGCATTGGTGAAAGGGCCGGTCAGTTTCTATGTACTGCGGTTTTTGCTGGGGGTGGCCGAAGCGGGATTCTTCCCCGGAGTGATCTACTACCTCACCTACTGGGTGCCCGCCGCGCGGCGCGCGCGGCTGGTCGGCGCGTTCATGACGGCGATCCCGATCAGCACCGCGCTGGGCGGACCGCTGTCGAGCATGATTTTGAGGCTCGACGGACACTGGGGACTGGCGGGCTGGCAGTGGCTGTATCTGACCGAAACCATTCCATCGCTGCTGCTGGGCCTCGTGACTTTCAAGTATCTTCCCAACGCGCCGGCCGAGGCCGGCTGGCTTACGGCCGCAGAGAAGGAGTGGCTCACCCGTACGCTGGACGCGGAGAACGCCTGCCGCAGCGTCCGGCATCGCGGCGTGATCGAGGCATTGACGAACCCGCGAGTCCTGGCGTTGAGCCTGTGCTACTTCGGGGTGGAAATCGGCCTGTACGGAGTCATTCTCTGGGTTCCGCAAATATTGGCGCAGGCCGGCATCGCGGCGGCGCATGTGGGCTACGCCGTGGCCGTGCCCTACGCCGTCGCGACCGCCGCCATGGTGTGGTGGTACCGCCGCTCCGATCGGCGCAAGGAGCGGGTATGGCATATCGCGGCCGCCGCCGTCTGCGGCTTCGCCGGACTGAGCGCGAGCGCCTGTTTCACGAATTCTCCGCTGCTGGCGCTGGCCGCGATTTCGGTCGGTGCCGCCGGCACGCTCGCCATATTGCCGATTTTCTGGACCCTCCCCGCGGCCATCCTGCGCGGCGCCGCCGCGGCCGGCGCCATCGCGCTGATCAATTCGCTCGGCAATATCGGCGGATTCGCCGGGCCGTTCGTCATCGGTTGGATCAAACAGGCGACCGGCAGCTTTACCTGGGGTCTGCTGGCCGTCGCCGGCGGCGTGCTGATGTCCGGGATCATCGCCCTGCTGATCGGCCACGATTCGGCGGCGGAACACGGCATCTCCGCCGCGGCGGGGGATGCGGCGGCGTTCGCCAATTCGGCCCACACGCCGGGCGGCGGCGCGGCATAATCATCGTCGGCAATGCAGGAACGACACAATGGATATCACCGACTGGAAATTTGCTTACGTGCCGACCACGGGTGCGCAGCGCGCGCACGATACTCCCGTGGTGCTGGCGAGCGACGCGGCTCTCGAGGGCTACGGATGCCTGGTCGATGATCCGAAGTCGTTCCCGATCGAGATAGTAAGGTGGCCCGCCCAGGGGTGGCGTTCGATCGATTCGAATTCCGGCGATCAGGGCGGAGTGACCGAGGGCCTGTTCGAGTTTTGCTGGAAGGGCGAGACCCTGTATGCGCGCAACAACGCCGTGGGCGACAGCTATCTGTTCGCCTGGAGCAATTGGCCGGAACAGGCCGCCGCCCAGGGTTCCGGCCGGGGCCGCGACCGCGCCCTGATTTGGCGCGCCAACTACCATCCGGACGGGGGTCAGCTTTTTTTCCCGCTGCACGGCCAAAGCTTCGTGGTGCCGCTGGCCCTGCCGGGCGATGACGTGACGCCGGATCGATTCGTCACATTCTGGTGCGAGGGCGGCCGCGGCCTGTACATTCATCCCAACGTCTGGCATGGAGCCATCGTGCCGCTGGACGAGGAGGCCGAGTTCCTCGATCGTCAGGGCCGCGTGCACGCGCGCGTCTCGGTCGATTTCGTCAAGGAGTTCGGCTGTTATCTGGCATCGCCGATGCGCCGTCCCGACGTCCGAGCGCCGTGAAGCGCAACAAAACCGCTTTTCTATTCGACCTCGACGGCACCCTGGTCGACAGCGTGTACCAGCATGTGCTCGCGTGGAAATCCTCGCTCGATCAGGAGGGAATCCCGTTGTCGGTGTGGCGCATTCATCGCAAGATCGGCATGAGCGGCGGCCTGTTCGCGAACGTATTGCTGCGCGAGACCGGATTCGACAATACGCCCGAGCGATTGCGGCGCCTGCGCGAGCGGCATGCCGAAGCATACCGGGGACTGTCGGCGAGCGTGCAGCCGCTGCCCGGCGCCCGCGAGCTGCTCGATTACTTGACCGCGCAGGACACGCCCTGGGCCATTGCGACCAGCGGGCGCATGGAGACGGCCGGCCCCAATCTGGCTGCGCTCGGCGTCGATCCGGCGAAGGTGCCGGTGGTCACCCGCGATCAAGTCAAATATGCCAAGCCCGATCCGGATCTTTTCCTGACCGCGGCGGACCGCCTCGGGGTCGACATCCGCGACTCACTGGTGCTCGGCGATAGCATCTGGGACATGATCGCAGCGCAACGCGCGCGCGGCCTCGGCGTGGGGCTGCTGTCCGGCGGCTACGGTGAAGATGAATTGTCGCGGGCGGGCGCGTTTCGCGTCTATGCGGATCCGGCGGATCTGCTGGAGCACATCGACGAGGTCGCCGCGCGAAGCTGATCAGCGCGCTACGGCTCACCTGGCCGGCGCCAACCGTCCGGCCAAAACGCCTCCTGACCGTCCGCAATGTGTGACGGATCTCTCATTCTTTTCAATGTCTTGGAATAGACACCCGGGATGAGTTCTATTGTCACATGGCCCTGCGAAGATGCCGCCCGTCGATCATTTCGGAGTCTCCCAATGGAATTGTTCATGCTCATCTCATTTATTGGCACGATGGTTTTGCTGACGGTGCACGCACTCGATTATGTGGCTGAATCGATGGTGCGGCCGGAGAAGGTGCCGCGTGCGCGCATGCCGGACGATGAAGCCCGGTCCGGCGATGCACCTGTGCCGTTTGACATCGCCACGCACTACGAGCAAGCCGCGTAAGAGCTTGCGAGCCGAGGTTCAGCGGCTCGAAGATCACATGCGTGGTTCGGGGCTGGTACGGGCTCTCTGACGACCCCGCCATTCGCGATGTTACCAACGCGCGTGACATCGCGACTCCATTACTCGAGTATGGATTTCACGGCCGATACCACCCGCTCGACATCGGCGTTGGTCATGGACGGAAACAGCGGCAACGTGACGATCTGCCGGCAAACTCTTTCCGCGACGGGAAACATGCCTTCCTTGAAGCCGCATTTTCTGTAGAGCGTGAACAGGTGGATGGCGGCATAGTGAAACCCCAGACCGATCTTCAGATCGAGCATGCGCTGCATGAACTCGGCGCGTTTCATGCGATCCGGCAGGACGATATGAAACATATGCCAATTACATTGTTCGAAATCCGCGATCGGCAGTTCCGCCCCGTATTCGCGCTCGAAGTCGGCGCCGAAGCAATCGAAATAATGTCGCGCCAACGCCAGCCGCCGCACGTTGAAAGCCGCGAGATGGCGCATCTGCCCGAGACCCAGAGCCGCCGCAATCTCCGTCATGTTGTATTTTCCGCCCAGCACGTCGACATCGATACCGTCGAGGCCGTGGCGGGATACGCCTTGAAGACGATACCGCTCCGTCAACGCGGCCTCTTCCGGGGAATTGACCACGAGGCATCCGCCTTCGCCGGTCATGATGTTCTTGTTGACTTGGAAGCTGAAAGAGATCAGGTCACCGAAGGCGCCTATGCGTTTGCCCTTCCAAGTGGAGCCGATGGCCTGCGCCGCATCTTCGATGATTCGCAGCGAGTGCTTCGACGCCAGCGCGTAGAGCTTCTCCATGTCACAGGGCAGGCCGCACATGTGCACGGGGATCACGCCGCGGGTGCGCGGGGTGATCGCCGCGGCGACCTGGTCCATGTCGATGTTGTGACTGCGGGGGTCGATGTCGGCGAATACCGGCGTGGCGCCGACCTCCAGAATGACATTGGCCGTGGCGACCCATGAATTCGGCGTTGTAATGACTTCATCGCCCGGTCCGATGCCGGCGATGCGCAAGGCGATCTCCATGGTGCAGGTGCCCGAATTAAAGGTGCGTACCGGACGGCCTGAGAAGTACTCCGACAAACTCGATTCGAAGGCTCGTACCTTCGGGCCGTTGCTCGTCAGCCAGCCGGAGCGAAGGACGTCGGTGACATCGGCAATGGTCGCTTCATCCAGGGTGGGGCGTGTGAAGGGGAGAAAGGACATTGCGCCGGAATCAGTCATTGGGGAGCTCGGCTGGTCGCAAGATGAGGCGTGAATTGTACGGCGTCCGACCGGAAATAAGGACCGTTCGCCCGACGGCAAATTAACGCTGCGCCAGATTTTTGAATGCGGCGGCCAGCGTGCGAAGCGATGCGCGCGATCGCTGATCATGGAGCGCCGTGTAGAGCACGACATCGTATGTCGGCAGTTCGGGCAGGGACAGTTCCGCGCCGATATCGATGGTGTCGCCGGGCGCGCAGCGGCGGGCCATTACGGCGACGGCAAGTCCGGCAGCCGCCGCTGCTCCGACCAAGGCCGCACCCTTGCCGACGAAGACTTCCGCCCAGGAAATTCCGGCGTCATCCAGCGCGCGTACGGCGGCGGCGCGGATGCCGCATGACTCGCCCTGGGTCGATAGCGGCAGGGGCTCACCCGCCTGCGGCTTCCAGTCCGCCGCGGCGATCCAGCCAAACTGCTCCACGAACAGTACCTCGCCGTTGCGGTGCCGTGCCCGCGGTTCCACGATCAGAGCCGCATCGAGTTCGTTGTTCTCATAAGCTTGCGCGATATCGCGTGAACCGGCGACGCGCAGTTCGATCGACAAGTGTGGATCGTGCTCGCTCATGCGGCGCAAAAGGGAGGGCAATTCGCTGCCCACGATCAGATGGCTGACACCGACCACCAGGCGTCTTCGGGTCAGGTCGAAGGAGGCGATTGCTTGTTCGTGCGCGGCGAGCAGATGTCGGGCCGCGTGCACAAATGCGCCCCCCTCCGCGGAAAGACGCACGCGGCGGGGAGTGCGCTCCAACAGCCGACGGCCGAGCCGGCTTTCCAGCTGCCGGAGTTTCAGGCTGATCGCCGACTGAGTGCTGCCGAGCGCTTCGGCGGCGCGCGTGAAGCTCTGCAATTCCGCAGTCAGTACGAAGGCTCTCACGGCGTCCAGGTCCAGGGTCTTGCCTGAATTATTCATATGAATATCGACTTACTGAAATAAGTATCAATACGATTTATGAACGAATGATAACCCAGTAGGCTTTGCGGATGTTCACTTCAATTTGCATCAACCCCGGGGCGTCCCCTATGAAATTAATTCTACTGATTGGCGTGGCGCTGACGGTCAGCTTGCCGTTCACCGACGGCGGCGCCTCTTCGATTTCAACTTCGGCGGCCGCTGCCGCCGATGTCCGGCCTCTCGTGCTGGAGGGCACGTGGGTCATGGACTCGGCTTATGAGGTTCTCGCGGACGGCCAGCGCACGACCAACTACGGTGAACACCCCAAGGGGCTGCTAATGGTCGACAAGAGCGGCCGTTATTCGCTGCAGATTTTTCGTCCCGACCGGTCGAAATTTGCGTCCGGGGTCAAGAGTACCGGCACTGCGGAGGAATACCGCGAGGCTGTGTTGGGTTCCAGTACTCATACGGGGCACGTTTCCATTGATTCCGACGGTCACAAGCTCGTTTTCATGATAGAGGCGTCGTCGTTCCCGAATTGGGAAGGCAGCCGGCAAGTTCGTGACTACACCTTTCAGAACGGCATACTGACTTATTCCGTGCCGGCCGGCGCATCGGGGAATGGCACTACCGCCTATTCGGTTTGGAAACGAGCGCAACCGTAAAGCGGGATTTACAGCGTCCGCAGATTCGCCGATTCGCGCTTCAGGTCCCGCAGATAGTCCTGCAGCTCGGCTTTGCGTGCCGGCACTTGGGCCCGGCCCGCGGCGGACAGCACGCGATCCGGCACGTTCTTAAGATTGTCCTCGAGCATCTTGACCGCCTTGGGGCCGTCGGGGTCGCCGCCGTTCGGATCGACCAATCCCAGGATTCTTGCCACGCCGATGGCTCCCAGCCAATCGAGGGCGTCGGCGTCGTGCAGGTACAGAGCTTCGGCGCCTACGGGATTGCGGTAGTACATGTGAGTGCGAATCGCGCCGCGAACCGCGTCGATCTTGGACATCGGGAACCCGGTGCCCATGAGAATATCCGCGACGAGGTCGGCGGCCACGTCGGAGTGGTCGAGCTTTTCGTTCTCCCAGGGCTTGAATGCCGCCATGTCGTGCAGATAGGAGGCTGCGTACAGGACGTCGTCATCGAGGGTCACGTGATCGGCGGCGGCCAATTCACGGGCGAGTGCGTAATCGCGCAGACAGTGCGAGTAGCCCCACGCGGGATTCTTGAAGTGGCGGCTCGCGAAGTCGCGGACCGTCGCATGCCAGTCGGACCGCGCCGCGGCTGCCGGGGCAGTTGCGGCGCCGGCCGCGGGTGCAGCGGCGGATGCGCCGGCAGCGGCGGGTGCGCCGACAGCGGCGGGTGCGCCGACAGCGGTGGGTGCGCCGGCGGACGCGCCTACACCGGCCGATGCGACTGCGCCCGCCAAGATGGCGCGCAAGATGGCGCGCGTCAGCGCGGCCCGCCAAGCCGCCGCCCGCACCTGTGTTTTTTCCCGCCCATGGATAATGGTCATTGTGCCCTCGTTATTTGATTAATGATGGCGCGTCGCACGCCTAACCTGCCGACGCGCCATCGGCCGAATCGGTGCGCTCCGCGGCGATGGCTTTTTCCATCATGGTGCGAAAGCTCGCGAGCGCGGTGTCCATGCGCATCGCCAGCATGGGGGCGTCGGGAGCAAGATTGAGTATGCGCTGCTGCGCGAGGATGATGTCCCTGTCTTCCTCGAATCCCGCGATTACGCTCCTGGTCAAATTCTCCGTGACCGAGGCATCGTCGAGGGCGAAGCCGTGCGATTGCTGGAAGAAATAATGCGAAGTGCCGGCGGTCTCGGGCGTGACCGCCTGACAGCCGAAGAATTCCGCCGCGTCGACCCGGGTGCCCTGCGGGGCGCCCGTGCCGGTGGGAGCGCTTCCGGAATCCATGAGCAGCACGCCGGGCAGAACCACGTCGTATATGTTCCAGCGATCGACGTGTCCGGGCCAGGTCTTCAAGTTGCGCAGGAAGGGCGCGGGCTCGTCGTCGATCAACCACCGCTCCACGCGCACGCTGCGGCCGTTGCGGGTCACCTTGGGCCGGATGCCGGCGTATTTGGCATTGCCGCCGAGGGTGGTCTCGTGGACGTAGGATAAATGCGAGAAATCGAGCAGGTTGTCGGTGATCAGCAGATAGTTCGCATCGTAATGCATGTAACCGGGCGTGCCGCGCCAGCCGGGATCGTCCAGAACATGCGTGTCCGGGATCAGCGAGGCATCGGCCTTATCCTGATCGCCCATCCATACCCACACCCATTTGAATTTCTCGACGACGGGATAGGTGCGCACCTTGGCGGCGGGCGGAATGAAGTCCTGCGAGGGGATTTCGATGCATTTGCCGGCGGTGTCGAACAACAGCCCGTGATACATGCAGCGGATGTTGTCGCCTTCGCGCCGCCCCTTCGACAGGGGCGCGGCGCGGTGGCAGCAGCGGTCGTCGAGCGCCACGACCCTGCCTGCGGCGTCGCGCCACAACAGCAGCGGAACCTGGGTGATGGTTCGCGCCAGCATGCCGTCCGCGGCAAGCTCGTGCGACCAGGCGGCGACATACCAGGTGTTCCTGAGAAATACGGTCGGCGTGCTCATGGCTCGAGGCTCCTTGGTTTGCTTGTCAGCAGTCTGTTTGTCAGCTCAGCGGCGTACTGCGCGCCGGCGGCCTCAGCCTGCCCGGCGAGGGCGCCGATCAATTCGTCCAGGATGCGGTAGAAGCGCGCGGCAAAATCGGCGCCGATCATGGTCTCGATATCGCGGTAGGTGGCCTCTATGCGCGGCGCCATGCGGGCGCTGAGCGCGCGGCTGCGCGGCGTGAGCGAAACGCGCACCCGCCGTTGATCATGATCGAGGCGCTTGCGTTTGATGTAACCAAGCTCGTCCATGCGCGACAGCACTCCGGCCAGACTCGGGCTCGATATCCGGCATAGATCGCCGATTTCGCGCGGTTCCAGCGGCCCGGTGTCGATCAGGGCGCGCACGATGCGCCATTGCTGCTCCGTGATGCCGTGGGCATTGAGAATGGGCCTGAAGCGGGCTATGACAAGTTCGCGCGCCTGCAGCAGCAGCAAGGGCAGGTTGCGGTGTAGCAATTTCCCCGACAAGGCCTTGGCCGCGCCCCGTTTACAAGTCTCCATGTTACTAATATATTAGTAAATGTCGTCGGTTTCCAGACCGAAATTTCAATTGGAGCGGGGCGCATGTCGGCTTGGGCGGATCGTCTTTCCATACCGTTCGACGTTGCGCCCTACCGCTTGAGCGGGGCGGTGTACGGTACCCTCTTGAATCACCGCTCGGCGCTGGCGGCGCTCGGCGAGGCGGTGAATCGGCCGCCGTATGGCGCCGCGCCCAAGGCTCCGGTCCTGTACATCAAACCGCGCAACACCCTGGCGGGGCCGGGCGACGCGGTGGTCATTCCCGCCGAGGTCGCCGAGGTCGAGGTCGGCGCCAGCGTGGGGCTGGTCATGGGCCGCACTGCCTGCGGGGTGTCCGAGAGCCGGGCCATGGATTACGTGGCGGGCTATCTCATCGTCGCCGACGTGAGCGTTCCCCATTCCAGCTATCACCGGCCTTCGATAAGGCTCAAGGCGCGGGACGGTTACTGCCCGATGGGGCCCGCGGTCACCGCGCGC
>Ga0134126_10013723_pt1 | contig 10226 bp, 11 predicted proteins | sample KB31752_FD_96881 | JGI IMG/M metagenome (GOLD analysis project Ga0134126, IMG submission 96881) | Terrestrial soil microbial communities with excess Nitrogen fertilizer from Kellogg Biological Station, Michigan, USA - KB3-175-2 | ecosystem: Environmental > Terrestrial > Soil > Unclassified ...
GAAAAGATCGAACTGCAGTACGCTTGCCCCCAGATTGGGTAAACGGCTGAGATGCCCGGTGTCTTGACTGGGCCGGCACTCGGAGTCACGTGTTTTCATTAGTTGCCTCGGTTGCCAATTCAGGGGCCGCAAACATCGAATCAACGACGAAGCGCAAACCTGAATCAGCGGTTAAGGGGTGAGCGAGACGCGGGGAAGTTCAACAGCCTGCGGTGACGATCTCAGTGACCGTAAGATGTGATTCCACCCTGCAAATGCGATTGCAAGAAATAGATGTCTTTGTCTGCGGCGCGAACTATTTCGGTGAACACGTCGGCAGTAGCATCATCGCCCAGAGAGGCACACTGCTTTATTGCCTCGCGCGCCGAATTCGCTACCGCGGAAAGACGGTCCAGCAGGGCACGGACGTGGTCCATTCCATGCATCACGTTCAAGTCATATTCCTTGATGCTGGAATTGGCCGCCACCTGTCGAGCGGTGCCATTTGCCCGGCCGCCTAAGGCGGTGACACGTTCGGCGATCAAATCGACGGCATCTTCCACATGCTCTGCGATGGAATCAAACAGCAAGTGCAGTTGATAGAAATCTTCGCCCTTGACGTTCCAGTGGGCAAATTTCGCCTGCGTCTGCATGTCAATTGTGTCCACCAACCGCGCGTTCAGCAGATCGATCAGCGCGCGACGGTTGTTTTCCGGAACATTGACTTTGCTTTTGAATTGCCTTTCATCACTTTTCGTTTCTCCGGGATGCTGCAACACCCGGTTACTCTTAAGGCTTGGCATTGTGTGACCTCCATGAAAGATTCTTGATCTTCTTTCGGTTCGTAAAAAGGCGGTGCATCTTCTTGTTTTGCAACCCAGCACCTTCCTAGGCGGCCGGTTTACGGACCGGAGCTTTGGTGCGCAGGTGTCGCTGCAAGAATTCCTGCAACGCCACAGCGTTGTTGTGTTTCGTGTCATGCGAACTGTAGACCAGGGTCACGGCGCCACGGCGTGCAGCCTCCAAGATTGGCTGCCAGGCATCGGGATTCGCTTTCAGCTCGTCAAAGTAGCGGCTGCGGAACTTGTCCCACTTCGCAGGATCGTGGCTGAACCACTTGCGAAGTTCGGTGCTGGGGCCGACTTCTTTCAGCCAGCTTTTGATCTTAAGCGCAGTCTTCTTGACCCCTCTGGGCCACAAGCGCTCCACCAGAAATCGATCACCGTCCGTACGGCTGGCCGGATCGTATGCGCGCTTGAGTCGGATCATGGCAACTCCCTTCCTATGCTGATTTCGATAAGTGCGCCGCGGGCTCGGCAGCTTTGCAGACCGGGTTTCGCACTTCAATGCGGCCGCTGCGCAGACGAACCTCGAGACATGGCTGCGGGTGTACAGCGGGTCCGTCGAGCACGCGTCCATCCTCCAGCGCGAATCGGGAATGGTGCCAGGGACACTCAATGCTGTCGCCGACCAGCTTTCCTTCCGAAAGCGGGCCGCTGAAATGCGAGCAGGTTTCCGCCATGGCAAAGACGCGGGTTCCACGGCGGACCAAGAGAATCGGAACACCCTCGTGCTCGACGCGCTTGGGTTGGGATTCTGGCAGATCAGAGTCGGCCAGGAGAGATACGAAATCGCCAGGAAAAGTTTGCCCAGCGGTGCGATCAACACCCACTCGGTGTTCATAAACCATCTTTCCGCCCAGACGCGCGGCGGCGGTCATGACGCCATAGCCCAGCGCACTCAGAATTTGGCCCACATTCCGTGACTTCCGCCTGCGCGAAATCAGTGAAGCCGTGAACAGCGCAGTTCCACTCAAATTCAAAAGGCCGTGAATCATGCCAAGACGGCGAGCTGGCGCATCCGCATCCTGCCAGTCGGCAACGCCGGTCACGGCTGCACCGACTGCGCCGGCTATACCAATGGCCACGGCGGTGTCGGATGCGGTGGCGAACTCGTCGCGGCCACTCATTATCTCCAGCCCGTCGCAAATGAGTGCTGCTGTCCAAGCACCGACGGGCACATCAGTGAGTACTGCGTGCAAGGGATGCCCCAGCCAAATACCGTTCAGGAAGTTTTTGAGCTTTTGACCGCTGGGACCCGTACTCGCGAAAGCTTTATGCACCAGTTTCTGCAATTTTTCTTCAACTGCTTTGGTCTTCGGCGATTCTTCGCAATCAAACCCGCCAGTAATGTCTGGTGTTGCCATATAGTTCCTCTCTGCAGTGGACTCGGATCAGGACAATCTCGACTCAGGACTGCCAACCGGGGGCGCTCGCCGGAAAGCTATCGGCAAGGGTCTTGTCCATCACCTTATCCTTCCTCTTCTCCTCGCCTCTTCTCCTCGCTGCACTCGTCAAATCACGCGATTTCCCGGGTCGCGCAGCTGAATGTGCTCACCGAGTCACGCAACCAGCAGCTGCACCTCGGACGGGATCCAGGCGGCGTTAATTGTCCCCCACCAACTTCTGTCTGCAACATACGCAACTCCCTCCAGACGTTCCCGGTCCTGGTACCCTGCGTTGCTCGTCGTGGCGGATAGCTGGACGGTAAGTGCCTGACTGAAACCCAAAGGTAACGGCAAGCCCGTTCCAGCCGTTTATGGAGACAATCGCCATGGGCAAATGGACCAGTTCCTTTTCGCTGGAGTGGTGCCGCATCACGAGTCCAAGTGCCCAATTATAGTATCGTATTACGATAGATATGTCCAACTCACCAACAAACCGGCCGGCGTCATTATCGGTATACTCATTGTCAGGCTTGGCGAGCCGGTTCTTCCCCATGAGGGCGCAGGACGCAAGTTGGGGATGAGTTCCTGATGACCGATCGGTACAGCAACATCCCATTACGCTTTCAGGCAGTATCGTCATGGTGCCGTTTCTGGAAGGAGTATGGGATTACGCTCAACAATGAAACACCAGCACCGCTCGTAGCGACTGCGGTTGAAGGCTTCCGAGCGATGATTGAGCTTACTAACCCGGATGTCCGGCTTGTGAACGGTAAAAAGTTGACCAAAAGAAAAACTTGTGAGCAGGCGGCAGCGCATGATCGAGCCTGGGCAGGTGGCGCCGCATGACCACATCACGATTCGGAATTTCAGCAGGGAAACTGTGGAATTGGTCGCGTCGTCGCCGGGCCAGCGGCGGAGGTGCGAGCGCCACTCTAGCACTAGCGCGAAGCATCTAAGCAGGTGTTACCCTGATGATGCGGAGCAACGACCGGCGCACCCTGGCTCCGCGAACACAGAAACCAGTACGTGGCGACTGACCCAAAGTCCGAGGTCTTCCAGGCAACAACAGAACCGCCGGCTCCCAAGATCCAGGATTACGCGGCCATTGGCGACTGCCGTTCAGCCGCACTGCTCTCGAACCGAGGCAGCATCGAGTGGCTCTGCTGGCCGAGGTTCGACAGTGCACCGCTTTTTGCGGCTATTCTCGATCGGGGACGGGGCGGCTGCTGGACCATAGCTCCCAACCGGCAGCTTCATGTCGAACGGCAGTACGTGGATGAAACCAATGTCGTCAGAACCGTGTTTGCCGCTGAGAACGGCTCCGCCGTCCTCACCGACCTGATGCCGGTCGCGTCGGAGGAGTACAAGCGGCTCGCTCTGCTGCCCGACCATGAACTGATACGTCAGGCGGAGTGCCGTTCCGGGGAGGTCGAACTCCGATTCGACCTCCAGCCGCGCGCTGAGTATGGTCGTAGACCGGTTCCCATGCGGGCGGCGGGCCATCTCGGTGTGCGCATGGAGGCTGATGGCGCAGTGTATTGGTTGCGCGCAACACACCCCCTTGCGATTGCTGACGAGCGTCTCCAGGCGACGATCCGTCTCCGTGCGGGAGAAACAGCGCAATTCTCGCTTACCTACGGCGAGGATGCACCAATGGTGTTGCCACCGCTGGGCCGGCCCGCAACTGAGAGAATTCAGAACTCAATCGCCTGGTGGCAGGCGTGGGCGCGACGTGCAAAGTACGATGGGTCCTATCGTGCGCATGTAGTCCGCAGCGCTCTTGCTCTGAAGATGTTGACGTATGCCCCATCCGGCGCCATAGTCGCGGCCGCTACCACCTCCTTGCCCGAGCGCGTTGGAGGCGACCTGAACTGGGATTACCGGTACTGCTGGCTGCGCGATGCATCCCTTACCGTGCGCTCACTCCTCGGGTTGGGATACTGGGAGGAAGCCGACGCATTTCTCAACTGGATGCTGCATGCGACGGCGCTCACGCGCCCGAAATTGCGCATACTCTACGACGTCTTTGGCGAGAATGCGCCCGAGGAGCGCCAACTGGATCATCTGCACGGGTATCGCGACTCGCGACCGGTTCGAATCGGAAATGCTGCGCGTAATCAACTCCAACTGGACGTTTACGGCGAGGTGATGGACGCGGCTGCGCAATATGCACAGCACGGAGGAGTCTTTGACCGCTCCACACAGAAAATCTTGATCGATTTCGGGAATTACATCGGAACGCACTGGTTCGAGCCGGATGAAGGCATTTGGGAGCCTAGAGGTGGACGCGCTCCCCACACCCATTCCCGCCTGCTGTGTTGGACGGCTTTGGACCGATTGCTCCATCTCAGCAGCAAAGGAGTCGTGCAGCATGTGCCTGTCGAGAAGTTTCAGCGCGAACGCGAAAAGATTTTCAAAAACATAAAACAGAACGGCTGGAACGAACGTCTGCGCACCTACACCTCGGTGCTTAACGGCGACAGTGTCGATGCAAGTCTCTTGCTGATGCCCTGGTATGGATTCGAAGCGGCAGGTAGTGAGCGAATGCAGAGCACGTACCAGCAGATTCGTAAGCAGTTGGGTACGACAAACGGTTTGCTCTACCGTTATCTGGCGCAGCCTGCCGAGGGAGCCTTCGGAATCTGTGGTTTCTGGGAAGCGGAGTACTTCGCCATTGGCGGTGGAAGCTTGGAGGATGCGCGCCGTTTGTTCGAGCGGCTGTGTGCGTTCCGCAACGACATCGGCTTGTTTGCGGAAGAGGTCGATCCGGGAACGGGAGATGCACTGGGCAATTTTCCGCAGGCATTCACGCATGTGGGCCTGATCAGCGCCGCGCTGTCGTTGCAGGCAAGGAAAGAAAACCGGCGCCCCCTGAGGCATCGCGCGGAGACTGCCGAAGAAGCGCACTAGGAGGTTCCTATCTGACGATCAACTGGACAAGCTGGCTTCTCTGGGGATTCGTCTCTACGCTGGTGCTGACTACCATAGACGCCGGAGGCCAGGGTCTGCGGCTCACACGCATGAATATTCCTTACATGCTTGGAACAATGGTTACGCCGGACCGTGACAAGGCGAAAGTCTACGGATCCCTGTTGCATTTTGTGAATGGATGGATATTTTCGTTCCTGTACGTGCTGGCGTTACAAGCATGGGGACGGGCAACGTGGTGGCTCGGCTTGTTAATTGGCATCGTGCACGCGTTGTTTGTGCTGACGGTGGCGTTGTCGCTGCTGCCCGGCATACATCCGCGGATGGCAAGCGAGCAGTTCGGTCCTACGGCTCGGCGGCAACTGGAACCTCCTGGGTTCCTGGGGCTGAATTATGGCGTCCGCACGCCGGTTTCAGTGTTGCTATCGCACGCGATCTTTGGAGCAATTCTCGGCGCGTTCTACAGTCTCAGGTAAGGCTCAGGCCGCGAGCTTACGTCGGAGTTCCCCCTGCCGCTTGTCCCACTCGCCTGAGGCGGCGATGGCCAAGCCGGTTAGCACGGCAAGTGTCCCCGCGAGTACCCCTTTATGGGTTACTGCCCATACTTCGTAACTGTGCGGGTGGGTGCGGCTATCGAATCTACCATGCGCGCCGTCATCGCCAGGAACTGGTTTCCACAAGTTGGTCCGGGCGATTGGGATCCTCGAGTTCTTCGTTTGTTGTGACTTAGCCGGTGCGCCCGAGATAGCGGTCGGCGAGACCAAGGCACAAGCTTGTTGCCTCTGATGGCCACCACTTCGAACCACCGACGAACAGCTCGCGGGGGGTGTGGTGGGCCGCCCAGTAAATGCCGCGTGCTACGACTTCAAGCTGGAAAATCGGAGGCACCGGCTGGGCTTTGTGTATAAGCCAGCGCGTCACCCCGTTGAATGGGTCAAGAGGGATTGGCCCAGCTTCTTCTCAACGGCAGCCGCTGCCCGCTCCACTTGATCGGGATCAGCGACATCGGTCAACACGATCGCCTTGCCGCCTTCCGCCTCAACCTCCTTCTGCGCTCCTCTCAGCCTCTTCATGTTCCACGCCAGCAGTCCAATATGCGCGCCATGACGCGCGAATTCCCGCACGGTCCCGCACCCCACTCTGGCGTCCCCTTTGCTGCACTTTGCTTGGGTTCTGGCAGCTTCCTTGCCCTGGGCAGGCGGGTAAGTTGAGCACCACCACAGGTTTGCATCACAATCTGGCATGTTCTCTTTTGAACAGACATGCAGGTGCCCTGGATTTACTCTCTCTTATTTTGAGGACGCGTTCTTTCGCTACACCAGGTAAAGCGACATTCTTGCGAACTCCCCAGGAGGACATCATGGCACCTCAGTTAAGCTGCCCTATCTGCCACCGCGCAACCATTAAACCATTGTTTGAGGACCTTGGAATCTCCATAGACGTTTATGGCAAATTGAGAAAAGTTGGTGGGCTCTCCACGTTCATGTGCACGGTGGAAAATCACATATTCTTTGTGCGTACATCCGATTTGGCGCCGGAAGATACGCTAGAAGTATCGGGGTAAGCCGACGCTGGTGAGATTATCACTGCGTTCTGACGAGGCTCCAATAATTGCTGAATATGTCAATTTGTTTGGACCGGCATTGCCATTTGGAGGGTCGCTCCGCGTGCGGCTTTAGGAGAGGCAAGCCGGAATTGTCCGCAAGCTGCGTGAATGAACGAAATTCGGCACTTGGGTCAGTTGTTCCCAAAATGAGAGGCTAGAGTGTCAAATTGCCCGAGAACAAGATGACAAGCAGATCCGACAACCCGCTGAATGTAGAAGAAGCGAATCTGGAAGTGATATCGTCGCACGATCAGCATCTTCGCAAGGAATCTCCGAACAATGGTGTCGATATGTTCGAGCCATATTCGCTGAACGCCGTCCACGACCTCGGGACAGAAATCGTGCCGAGAGGCAAGCTTCCCGGCATTCTGGCGGTTACCCTGCACCCGTATGAGTAGCAGGACGAGCAAGTTGATTAAGGCCCTTGCAATTGAGCCCAGCCGGTGCGCACGCGCTGCCCAGCGACAGCCAGGGGAGATTCTCTATGAAGATTTTGCTTTACAACCCCGACAACGGTGTGACCCGCAATTTTATGCCGCATCTTTGGATGTTTCTACTCCAGGCTCTAACTCCCCCTGGTCATGAGGTGCTGCTGATCGATGGCAACGCCCAGCCCATGAATGAAGACGGAATTGTCAGGTTCGTGCGCGCCGAAAGCATTAGGTTAGTTGGTATCGGCGCAATGACCAGAATGATAGCCAAGGCATACCGGATGGCAGACGCTGTTCGTGCCGCGGGTGTGCCGGTCGTCATGGGAGGACCACACGTTACAGAACTGCCGGAGGAGGCGCTCGGGAAAGACGGTGGGCCACGTCATGCCGATGCAGTTGCCCTGGGCGAAGCGGATGAAACCTGGCCGAAAATAGTCGAAGACGCCGCGCGCGGCAAACTCCAGGAGACGTATGCTCCAGTTGACGAGACGGGCAAGGAGCGGAAGCCCTCTCTCCAGCCGTATCCGTCAATCCCTTGGGAGTCGATGAACCTAGACCAATTTAATCTAATTCCAAAGGTCGCGGCACCGCTGCTCAGGCGTGTGCGTGGGGGGTGGGGGACGTTTCGCATTATTCCGATCGAGTCGGGACGCGGTTGTCCTTACGGTTGCGAGTTCTGTACCGTAACCGGTTTTTTCGGCGATTCCATTCGGTTTCGCACAAACGAGAGTGTCGTTGATGAGCTGCTGCGAGTGAAAAAGCGCGCCCGCAGCGAAAATGGTCAGATGGCCGTCTTTTTCATCGACGATAACTTCGTCATCAATATCAAACGGACGAAGTCTCTGTTACGCGACATTATCACCGCCAATGCACAGGTGCATTGGGTTGCGCAGATCAGCGCCAATCTGTTGCGCGATGAGGAACTCGTCGACCTGATTGCCGCCTCCGGTGGCAAGTGGATATTCATCGGGATGGAATCCATTGACTCTGCCAATCTCGTCAGCGTGAACAAGGGGTTCAACAAGCCCGGTGAATATGCGGCTGTGCTCGACCGGCTTGCCCGGCGTAACATTTCTGCGATCACCTCTTTCATTTTCGGCATGGACAACGACACGCCAGGGGTGGCGGAGCGGACGCTTGAGCAGATTCGAAGCTGGCCGCCAGGGCTGCCCATTTTTGGATTACTCACTCCTTTTCCAGCGACGCCACTGTATAGAAGGCTCGAAGCTGCGGGACGACTTACGCGGCCGAAGCACTGGCAAGAGTGCATACCCTTCGAGATGGCCCACACACCACTGAAGATGACCGCTTCACAAGCTCATGCAGAGGTGAAACATGCGTGGGCTAAATCTTACAGCCGGGAGACGATAGCGAAGGCGGTTAACTCCCTCGGTCACAAGCCGCTGGGCTATCGCATAAACATCCTGGCTGCGCGGCTCTGCTTTCGCGGTATCTACTTCCCCCAGATGGGTAAGCTAGCATGGATGAAGGTCATTGCTCAAAATCGGCGTACGATCTTGAGCCTGGCGAAGCTGGCGTTCAGCGCCACGATGCGGGCCGGACCGTCGACCTCGGCATTTCATCCCGACCCTCAGCATCATTATGAGGTCTGAAGGAATCATTCGGACGAACTCTGGACGATGCTCACCATTGCCGCCCCGAGGATACGACACCAACTAAAATTATTTGGCCCATACACCTTCAATTGCCATTGATCTTCTTCTGGCGATGGTGTTATCCGCACCCGCCACTGTCCAGAACAATATTCGCAGACTTCGTGGGCCGCCGAGCGAAATTGCTTCGATTACCTCTTCGTCGTTGATGTAAGTGTTAATTACAACCGGCACGAGCATTCCACACTCAGAGATCGGTTCGACGACAAAGTTTGGACCGCGCAGGTCTCCTGAGTACCCAAGCTTTTACTCTAGATCGGACAAAGTGTGCCCATTACCGCTGTGTAGTTTTGTCGCCACCAGCACAGCCAATACAGTGGCAATGTTACGAACGTTCCCCGCGATAGTCACGAGAGCTTTTGAGACCGGCGGATGTTGCTCCGCCAGTCCCTCAAGACGCTCGCCGACATCATGGAGTTGCTCAACTTCGTCCAGGATCGCTTCGAAAGCCATGGGTTACACCCCTCTTATCGGGGCTAAGAAGAGGAGAAGTTCAGATGGACTGCTTAGTTCAGAGGACCTGAAAGAGGAGAAGGTAGTAACCACCCCAATAAGCAGTATATCACAAGTCCTTCGCAACTATGGCTGAGTCACATTCGATTTCCGAAAGAACGCTTGAGATGTTATTGAGAGAACTGGCATGAAGTGCCGCACAGGCGCCTTGTGGAATTGCTCCGGACTCAAAAAATGCACACGCAAGCGGAAGCGACAGCAACGGGCTCAGAGGAGTCCCATAAAGACTCCGCCGACCAGCATTGCAGTCAAGGTACGCCATGCCAAGCTCTCAAGTAGCGCTTAAGCTGCTTGTTCTGCTCGCCTGCCATACCTACCCATCAATTCTGCTTCTGCCAGTATCTGCCCGTGGTCGCCGCGAACACCTGCGGAAGAGTCGCGCCCCGTTTCAAATTGAGTACACACGTGAAGCGTGCTGGTATTCTTCCACCGTGCCGACAAGCTGTACTTGCGAGCTTGCATTGGAACGGACGCCGTTTTAGGCGCCTCTGCTCGATGGTATCGGCTTGCTTTGGCAGTAACGGCGGATGGCGTCACCCAGGTCTGGGTTCGGCACGCGCCCGTCTGAGCCCTCGATCTGGATGGCCAGGGCGAGGGTTTTCGACGTTTGGTTTCGGCTGCTCGATGGCTCACGATCGGAGCAATGTTCACCGCCATCGCTGGGGACAGAAGAGGCAGGCCGTTTCCAGGGCTGGTCGCTCGCTGCATGTGGTCCCGGGCGAAGTCCCGTTCGCATTTTGCGTAGACATGTGTTCGCTTTCATTTAGACCGCAGGTTCCGTTCCGCCCACAGAGGCAGTCTTTCCCACCGCCTTCGGAGGGGAAGCTACGGAAAGAGAAAAATCGATGATGTATCTAACCTTGCTGGGA
>Ga0134126_10013725_pt1 | contig 10225 bp, 2 predicted proteins | sample KB31752_FD_96881 | JGI IMG/M metagenome (GOLD analysis project Ga0134126, IMG submission 96881) | Terrestrial soil microbial communities with excess Nitrogen fertilizer from Kellogg Biological Station, Michigan, USA - KB3-175-2 | ecosystem: Environmental > Terrestrial > Soil > Unclassified ...
CCTTGCCGGTCCAGCTCCAGCCGCCGTCGTCGTTTTGCGACGAGATCAGCAGGCTCAGCGATGCCCGGATGCGGCTGTCGAGCGCCTCGGCCTGCGGTCCGCCCGCCTGCCGCGTGGCGCCGACGAGCTTTTGCAAGGCGACGGCGGCCATTAGGTCGCTGGCCGTCGTGTCGAGCCCCGAGGCGATTCGCACCGCTTCGAACTGGCACAAGGGCGCCGGGGCGAACAGGATGTCGAGCAGGCTCCGCTCGACGTTCGGTCCCACGAGGACTTCCAGCGTGCGGGCCTCAAGCGGCATGTCCGCCGGCGGTTCGACCCAGACGGTCGTATCGCTGGTGGCCGTGCCGCCGGCCGTGGCGAACACGCGCATCCCGTAGGGTTCCAGCGGCACGCTGCGCCGCAGCACGTCGCTGCGTTCGCCCGCCTTGACGGTCAACTCGAAGGCCGCGGAGAGCGATTCGTCGGGAGCGGCTTGCTTGTCGTCGGCTTTGTCATCGACCTTTGCGTCGGCCTTGGCGGCGTCCTTCGCTGCGGGTTTCTCTTCCTCGGCCGCGGGCCGTTTGAGCGAAGTCTTGAAGGTCAGCTCGTGAATGCCCTTGCCGGCATCGAGGGTCTTTTTCTCTTCGACCGCCTTGCCGCCGATCGTGGTCTTGAGCGTGACTTCGATCGGTCCTTTGTCGACCGCGTCGTTATGGACGGTGGCCTGGATTTCGGCTTCGTCGCCGTCAGCGAAGGCCAGCGGCAGTTTGAGTTCGCCGAACAAGTCCTTCTTGACGGTCAATTCCCCTTCGGCCTCGCCGGCCAGCGTTTCGACGGTGACGCCCTTGGCCATCAGTTTCCAGGCGGTCGTTTTTTCCGGCAGCGTGATCGTGACGGTCGCTTTGCCGTCCTTGTCGGTGACGACGACCGGATCCCAGAACGCCGTCTCTTGCGAATCGACGGCCGGAAGCAGCATGGCGCCCGAGTCGTTGAGACGCTTGGCGAGCTTCTCGGCCTCTTTGCCGTCGATGTCTTTGTCGAAGCGGACGTTGTCTTGGCGGCCGTTGACATCGACGTAGGCGAACCATCGATTCAAGACGCGTTCGCTCTTGCTGAAGGCCAGCACCTCTTGCGACGTGAACGGTTGATCGGCGGCGGAGCGGCCAAATCGGCTGAGATCTAATTCATAGGGATCGTCGACCGTGTCGTTGGCAGCCATGTGGGCGAGCATCATTCCGCGGCGCACTTTGTCGCGCGCCGCGAGTTCCGCCAACTTCTGACCGTCGATTGCGGCGGCAAAGTCAAGACCGAGTTGGTCTCGCATCTGTCCCAGATCGCCAGCACTGACTTCCGCCTTCGCCGGGGCGTCGTTCGGCGCGCCAAACAGGTTTGATCCCTTGAGTCGTCGCTGTGAAGGGGCTAGCAATTTAACGTCATCGCTCAAGGCGCCTGCCAAGCCAAACCCGCCCATCTGACCGCCGCCCATACCCCCGCCCATCCCGCCGGCAACCTGCCCGTAAAAAGCGACTCCCTCATCGTTCTGCGTTTGGCTAATGACCAAGCCAAGCCTGTTGCGGTATTCCGTCACCTGCCCGGCGACAACAGGCTCGTCCCAACTCTCGGAACTGACCGTGGATCGCACCAGATCCTCGACCGTCGCCAAGGCGGGAGTTGTCTGGCCGCCGGGTTGCAGGGCCGGCGCGAAGTCGGCCGATAACGCAACCGCGCCGCCAGACCGTGCGGAGGCCTCGTTTGCAAATCCTTCCGGCAAGCCTGCCTTCAACCGCTCGGCTTCTTCGGCGGCGACTTCCAGCCGGTCCTTCTCGGCCAGCAGATGCGGGTCGATCGCGCGCGTGGCGGGGTAATACGAGAACGTCACGCTCGACGTCGTGCGCACCGCCGGCGCGCGCGTCTGCCCGCTGAAAAAGTCCTGGATCGCGGCCACGTTCGAGCCGAACATCTCGACGAGCGATTGCTCAATCAAGGCCAGCCCCACTTCGGCCGCCACGGGCTTGCCCTGCGGGTCGGTCGTGGTAATCGTCACTTCCACCTCGTCGCCCGGCTGGAGAGGCGCGCCGCCGCCGTCCTTGCCCTTGTCCCCGTCACGGAGTGCCGGGGCTACTCTGCGCTTGGTTTCCAGCTTCACGCGCAGCTCGCGCTCGACCGTGAAGGGGCTCGAAGCTTCGTGGAACCGCCGGAAGCGGGCCCGCGCCTCGGCCTCTTTTGGCGGCCGGGCGTCGGTCATCACCGCCACGGCCAACTCGAAATTCGGCGCCAGCGTCGCCGTAAGCGGAATCTTCAACTCATTGGCGCCTTGCTTGAGCGCGATCAACTTGTAATCGAGCACGCGGCCCCCTTGGAACGTGACCAGCGCCAAGGCCGGCTCTTCGCGCCAGTGCAGGTGTACGCTGGCTGTGTCGCCGACCTTGAACGTGTGTTTGTCGGCCAGAATGCGCAAGCGGACCGCGTCTTTGTCGTCCGAGATCTGCACGACGTGCGTGCCGGAGATCGGATTCTTGAAGTGGTCGGTCCCCTCGACGCGCAGAATGTATTTGCCCCCTTGCTCCAGCCGCAACGTCACGCGGCCCTTGCCGTCTTTCTCGTCGGTGGCGATCTCGTGCTCTTCGACTTCGCGCTCGCCGACCTTGCCCTCGACCGTGGTCTGTTCGAGCACGTGCAGCGTGAGCTTTTCGGCGATCGGCTTGCCTTCGGCGTCGCTGGTCGAAACGGCCGCCTCGAAGGTCTCGCCCGACACGTAGACCGGCCGCACCGTGCCGACGCCGATCGAAAAGCCGCGCGTGGCCAGGTAGAAGTTGACCGAGGTCTGCAAATTGCGCTCGGGCAGCATGGCGACGAAGGCCAGCGTCTGCGCTTCGCGATATTCGCGCGTGGGCAGCTTGAAGGGCAGCTCGCCCTTGTCGTCGGTCTTGCCGGTGTAGACCCGGCCGCCGGCCAGTTGGTAGCGAATCTCGCGATTCGCCAGCGGCGCGCCGTAATAAAATTTGGCCGCGATTTTCCCTTCGATCTCTTCGCCGCGGTAAAACACCTTGCGCTCGATATCGACTGATAGCCGGACCGGCTCAAGCTGATACTCGTGGACGGCGAAGCCCCCTTGATAGCTGTGGTCGTCGTCGTCGCGGACCTGAATGCGGTAGCCGCCCGCCACGCTGCTCGCCGGCAGCACGAACCGGGCATGAAAACTGCCGAACTCGCCCAACTCGACTTCGTCCTGCCGCAGCAGCCGGTTGCGGCTATCAAAAACTTCGAGATGATACTTCTTGCCTTTGGCGATCGTGAAGCGATCGTCGGACACCTGCCGCACGATGCCGCGGACGTGGACCATCTGCCCGGCCCGGTACGCCGGCCGATCGGTATAAATGTATCCCCGCTCGGTCAAGCCGACCGAAACGCCCAGCCCATCCAGCCCCACGACGTTCGAGGCCACGCTCGCGTCGGCCACGGCGAACACGCGCACGTCGCCGGCCGATTTCAACTCTTCGTAGGACTTTTGGAACACGCCGTCGTCGCCCGTGGCGGCCTCGGCGAACACTTGCTGGCCGTTGGAGATCAACAGCCGCGCCTTGGGCCACGGCTTGCCGGTGCGCAGGTTCTCGGCGAACACGAACACCTCGTCGCGCGAGCTTTTGACGACGATGTCCAAGTCGCTGGCCACGACGAGCGTCGTGGCTTCCAGCGTCTTGCTGCTGACGGTGACCGCCATCACGCCCGATTTCGGCGCCGCCTGGCCTTCGCCCAGCGGAATTTCGATCTCGTTTTCAAGTTGCTGGTATTCGGCGTACTTGGGCGCCTCGAACTCGAACGTGCGGTCGGGGTCGATCAGCGCAATATCGAGCCCCTCGACGCCCGAGGCCAGGTGCATCTTGCGGAAATAGGTCTCCATGTCGATCGTGTAAGCGCGGACCGTGACCTTCTCGACGTTCCGCGAAGTCAGCTTGATCGTGGGCGTCTCATTGGTGCGAAACACCCGTTCGGTGACGATGGAGAGCGACTTGGCCGTCAGCCGGGCGACGCGGGCCTGGGCCTGGCCGGCATGATTGCCCCAGGTGACCTTGCGGAACTCCTTGAGCGCCTCGGGCAGCTTGCCCAGCTTTTCTTCCAAAGTCGCGGCGATCATGAACTGCGCCTGCGACGACTCGTTGGTGTTCGGATACTTGGCCACCAGGCGGCGCCATTCGGCGATCGCCTCGTCGAACTTGTCTTGCAAAAACTGCATCCGGCCGAACTCGTACAAAATGCCCGGATTGCGCGGATCGAGCGGATACTTGGCCGCGAACTCGCCCCACAACTTGCGGGCTTCGTCGTAACGCTTGGCTTGCCGGGCTTCGTAGCCGAGCAAGAATTCGGTGTTGACGATCTGCCGCTGGACTTCGCTCCACGAGGCGTGCGCCGGATGCTTGGCCAGGTAATCGCGCCAGGCGGCCAGCGCCTCGTTGAACTTCTTTTGCAACTGATACGAACGGCCCAGCAGCACGCGCGCCTCGGGCGTCTCCTCGCGATCGGCGTAGCGCTCGTCGTCCAGGAATTTGACGAGTGTCTTGACCGCATCTTCAAAGCGGCCGCGGCTGATGTAGCTCGATGCGATCCGCAAAAATGCCTGCCCGGCGAGCTTGTGCGTCGGGTAGCGCTCGACGAACGTTTGCAGCGAGGCCACGCCTAGTTCAAGCTCCTCGTCGCTCTGCGGAGCGGGCAGGTGATAGGTTTGCGAGAGATTGAACGTCACTTCGGCGATTCGCTCCGACTTGTCGTCGGGATAGGCGGCCAGCAAATCTTGCCAGGTCCGCCGGGCTTCTTCGTGCTGGCCCAGGCCCAATTGGCACTCGCCGAGCCTGTAGCGGGCCTCGATATCCAACTCGGTCTTGGGATGGTCCTTGCTGAATTGCGCATAGCGGTTCGCCGCTTCCTGCAAATTCCCGAGGGCCTGGTAGCAGCGGGCGGCCAGCAGCTCGACCTCGGCCCGTTTCTCGGGCTTGGGACCGACTTCCAGGGCCTGGGTGTAGAATTGCAGGGCCTTTTGATAGTCGGGCTGCTGCTGTTCGTCGGCTGGCTTGAAATAGGCGTCGGCGAATTCTAGATAGATATCGGCGATCTCTTGTTTGCGGTCGAGCGACAGCAGCCAGGCGGCCTGTTCGCGGTAGATCACTTCGGCCGCTTGAAAGTCGCCTTTGCGGGCCAGCGAGACGGCCCGGCCGAACTTGGCTCGGCGAAGCCAGCGGCTCTCGGGGAACTCTTTTTCCAATTGTTCGTAAGCGGCTACCGCATCTTCATAGCGGCCCGCCAGGTGTAGAGCCCGGGCACGAAGATAGCTGAGCCAATCGCGATCGATCGTAGAAGCGCCCTCTCGCGGCTTTTCATGCGGTTCGTCATCGGCCGGCTTGGCTGCTTTGGTCGCCAGCAGCTTACCGATCGCGTCGGCCGCCTCGGCGTACTTGCGGTCTTGCATCAGATGCTTGACGGCCGGCGGCGTCTGTTCTGCCTCAGGCTCGAAGAGCGCCCGGTCGGGCGGTTCCGGCTTGTCGGCGGCCTTTTTCGCGGTCTCGGCCGCCCACACGGCGGAGAGCGCCAGCAGCGAGAATGTCCCCAACCACGCGCCCATCGCCCTCGAAGCCCGCAGCCAATTGGTGTTCATGCCAGCATCTCCTTCGATTCCCGTGATGGGGGGACTAGACGTGTAACGGCGCAGCGCCGCCTTAAGAAGCCAAGCCGCCTGTATGACGCCCGAACGGGCCGAAAAGTTTCATCGAATCTCACAGGCCGAACGGCCCGAGACGCCGCAAGGCGACTGCAATGGAACCTTTAACCGCTTCCACGAGTCTAGCGTGCGGCTGCAAGAAAGAACAAGCATTTCGCCGCTTCGCAAGACGATCGCCTGTCGGCGCCGTCCTCGACGCGCCGGACCGCCGCGGCCTGGTAGCTGCGATGGCGGTAAACCCAGAGTCCGTTTCTCTTTTCGACCAGTTCGTAATACCGCGGCAGGGCGTCGATGACCTGCATCGGCCAGCAGTTGCCGTACCGCGTCGAGGACTCGAGGTGGTCGGAGAGATCCTTGCGGAAGAAGAGCCACTTGATCCGGCCGTCTCGCAGCCGGTCGAGCAGCGGCGCCGGGTCGAGCGTGCCGTTATCGACCAACAGCATGTAGAGGTACGAATCGTTCAGCCAGGGCCGGCGGCCGGCCGCCAGAACCATATCGACGATCCGCCCATCGGCCAGCAATTGCACATCGTCGGGTTCGCCGGCCAGGTAGTCTTTGACCATCGCGTAAGCCTTAGGCTGCTTGGCCGGCGAGAGATATTGATGCTTGACCTCTCGCAGATAGGGCATGCCCAGCACGGCGGCCAAAATGGCGATCGCCGCCAGCCCGCGACGCGGCCCCGGCATGCAGAGCCGCGGAAAGCCGTCGACCGCGATGGCAATGGCGCCCAGCAAGGCAGGCTCCAAGAAGTAGTTCAGTTCCGAGCCTTGCTTGCAGATGGTCACGACCGAGATCGCCAGGCTCACGACGAAGCCCAAGCTGTACAGCGAGCCAAAGAAACGCTTGGGCGAAGAAATCAACAACTGCGCCGAGCACAGTACGGCCACGGCGCCGAGCGGACAGCAAAGAAACTGGTACAGGAAGAAATACCCGCGCCATGCCGCCATGGGGTTGCGATTGCCCGATAGCACGGCCGTGAGGAAGAAGCCATTGCTGGCCCATTCGACCGCGCCCCACGCCGCGGCGCCCAAAGCCGAGACGAGCAGGCAAAAGATTCCGGCATCGCGATAGCGGCGCGTCGCAAGCAGGTGCGCGCAGATCGGCGCGGCCGATAAGGCGACGGTGGGCTTGGCGAGCGATCCGGCCGCGATGCAGAAAGCTGCGATGACGGCGCCGCGAGTGCGCGGACCGACGGCCATGTAGGCCGCCGCGGCAAACGCGATGGCCAACATGTCGACCCGTGCGTGCGGCACCCACTCGGAGAACGGCGCCGAGACCATGAAGATCAGCGCGGCGAGCAATCCGAGTTCGACGCTTTTCGTTTGCCGGCCTGCGGCGATCGCGGCCAGTGCCGCCGCCAGCAGCGCCGAGACGAGCGCGACGATCCGGCCGGGCACGAGACTATGCTGCCAGCCGCCCAGCCGGGTTAGCCCATTGGTGACATAGTAAAACGCCGGGCCGTAGCAACTCAGCGTATAGGGAGGTTCGCGCAGCCAATCGCGCGAAATCGGCTCGCTTCGCATGCGCTCGGTCATGGCCAAGATCGGGCCGTCGCCGTAGCTTTTGTGGTTCAAGTCGAACAGCAGAAAACCCAGATTCGCCGCCACCAGCGCAATGGCGCCGCCCAGGATGAGCCGCGCGCCGATTTTCAGCCCGCTCGGCGCGTGCGCGGCAAGGTCTTGCTCGGCCGCCTTTTTGAGGGCGGTCCATTCCGTCAGCGCGGCCGCCATCTCGCCGTCGGCATCAAACTGCCCGCCCCCCGCGGTATTGCGCGGGGCTACGGCTGCATCCTCCCTTGCCATTGCCGCATCCCTGAAAGGCCCATGATTCTCCTGCAAGGCTGGGGTTTTAGCAGAGATGGGCCGACAGGGGCTAGGTCAATGTACTTGGGGTCGGGCGGCTGCAACCTAAATTTTTAGGCAATTGCATTGTATTGCCTCCGCCCTCGCGGATAAAATCGGTTTCGAGGGATTCATGTCGGTGGTCCGTATTTTTCGGCGGAGGTTGGCGGCATGGCGCGCACACGATGGACCGGCCCCGGCTGGCAAGTGGCGAGCGGCGGGCTGGCGTTGGGCGTTTGGCTCGGCGTTCTGTCCGCGGCCGTGGGCCAAGAGACGAGCGCGGATCGCACTGCGGCCATGGTTGCTGCGGCCACGATATCCGAGCGGATCGACGCCCTGCTGGAACAACGCTTGCACCAAGCCGGGCTTGAGCCGGCGCCGCTCGCTTCCGATGCGGAGTTTTTGCGGCGGGCGTGTCTCGACCTAAACGGCGTGATCCCCGCCGCGTCGGAGGTCTCCGCCTTTCTGGCCGATCCGCAGCCCGACAAACGGGCCAGGCTGGTCGATCGGTTGCTCGACAACCCGCGTTTCGGCACGCATCTGGCGCAAGTCTGGACCAAGATGCTGCTGCCGGCCGACGCTCTCACTGACCGGGCCGACCAAGTGGCCGGGTTCACCGCGTGGCTGCGGCGGCGCTTCGCCGAAGGCGTTCGCTACGACAATATCGTGGCCGATCTGCTGACCACGACGGGCAGCTCCGAGCGCGGCGGAGCGGCGCTGTTTTACACGGCCTCGGGTCTGAAGCCGGAAGAACTGGCGGCCAGCACGTCGCGGATCTTTCTGGGCGTGCAAATCCAGTGCGCGCAGTGCCACAACCATCCCTTCGATCGCTGGCGGCAGGAAGACTTCTGGGGCTATGCCGCGTTCTTCGCCCGCTTGCAGCAGGCCCCCGGCGCCCGGCCGCCGGTCGTCGAACTGGTCGACGCCGTGGCGGGCGAAGTCAAGTTGCCCGACAGCGACGCGATCGTCGCGCCGAAGTTTTTGGGGGGCGAGCCTTCGGAGGAGAGCGCCTTTGCGAATCGCCGGCGGCAGTTGGCGCTGTGGGTCGTGTCGCGAGACAATCCTTATTTCGCCCGCGTGGCGGCGAACCGCGTCTGGGCGCACCTGTTCGGCAGGGGCCTGGTGCATCCGGCGGACGATTTCAGCGAGCACAACCCGCCCAGCCATCCCGAGGCGCTCGACGAACTGGCGGCTTATTTCGTCGAGACCGGCTACGATTTGAAGGCGATCTTTCGCGTGCTGGCCGGCACGCGGGCCTATCAGCGTTCGAGCCGGGCCGTGAGCGAAAGCGAGCTATCGCCACCCGAGTTGTTCGGCCGCATGCAAATGAAGGTGCTCACGCCTGAGCAACTTTTCGATTGCCTGGTCGAGGCCACGCGCCGCTTCGAGATCGAGGCGCCGCCGACGCCCGGCCCGGCGCCGCAGATGCAAGGCTCGACGCGTCAGCAGTTCATTGCGCGGTTCAATCGCAGCACGCAAGAGGCGACCGAGTTCGAGGCGGGCATTCCGCAAGTTTTGTCGCTGATGAACGGGGAATTGACGACGGAAATCACCGATCCCGACCGCAGCGGCATTTTGCTGGCCTTGGAATCGCCGGTGTTCGACGACGCCGAGCGAATCGAGGCCCTATTCTTGTCGGTGCTTTCTCGGCCGCCGAGCGACGACGAGCGAAAAGAGCTGCTGGCCTATATCGAGAGCGGCGGGGCGGCCCACGATCGCCGCAAGGCCTTCGGCGACGTGCTGTGGACGATGCTCAACAGCTCCGAGTTTATTTTGAATTATTGAGCGACCGGTGAGGCAGCGAGCGGGAAAGCATTATGGATGCCGCGAAGCGAAGGCATGGCATGTCGGGGAGAGATCACGAAAACGCGAAAGAGCGAAAGCACGAAATGAAGACCATGAATTCATGTGCGATGCGGGCTCGTTGGTCTGTTCGATGGGAATGCCTGATTCGTGTTTTCGCTCTTTCGTGTTTTCGTGATCTGCTCGCTGAGAGATGCACGGCGTTCAGTAGCCGTAGGGTGGGCACTGCCCACCACAACCGTCGGCAATGGTGTGCGTCGCCCACCCTACGAATCCCCACATGCTTGACGTTGGCCGCCATGCTAAGCGGCGGTTGCGGCGGGGCGAAGACCCCGGCCCCGGCTGCGGTTGCCGCAAAGCCGGCGGCGCCCTCGCCCGACGCGAAACCGGCCAAGATCGAAAGCGCGAAAACCAACGAATCGCCAAAGCCTGCCGACGCCGACGCGACTCAAAAGCCTGCCGACGAGCCCGAAGCAAAAAACAAGCCGGCGCCTAGGGACGCCGAGAAGCAACCGGCCCCGCCGGCCGATGGCGGCGCAGTTTCAGAGTCGGTCGCCGCGGCGCCGGCCAAAAAAGATCCTCGCGATAATTCCGTCGAGCGGATTCTGCTGTGTACGCCCGTCGGGCCGCTGGCGGTCGAGTTGAAGCTCTCGATCGACGGCCAGCCTTACCGGGCGCAACGCGAAGAACTGGTCGACGATCTGCTCGAACTGGCCGATCGCGACCACGACGGCCGGCCGACGTGGGACGAGGTCTACGCCGATCCGAAGCACGTCTTCGCCCGCCGGCTGCAATTGCAGAAAGAGCAAATGGACCGCCGCCAGTTCATGAAGACCTACGACACGAACCAGAACGGCGTCGTCGATCGCGCGGAAGCGCGGCGGTTCGTCTC
>Ga0134126_10013726_pt1 | contig 10225 bp, 10 predicted proteins | sample KB31752_FD_96881 | JGI IMG/M metagenome (GOLD analysis project Ga0134126, IMG submission 96881) | Terrestrial soil microbial communities with excess Nitrogen fertilizer from Kellogg Biological Station, Michigan, USA - KB3-175-2 | ecosystem: Environmental > Terrestrial > Soil > Unclassified ...
CGGAGGTCGACACTCATATCTCATACCTCGGCGCGGCGGCGCTTGCAATCAGTATGCGGTTTCCTTATACACGAATACCGAATCTCCGGGTGAGCCACTCCTGGGCGCGCGATGAGCGACACGTCGCAGAGCTTCGTCTATTTGCTCAAGCATACCGAGCTCGCCGTCCGCGGCTGCATCGAGGTCGCTCTCGAGCAGTTCGACCTCACGCCGAACCAGTTCCTGATGCTTCTGCGATTGAGCCACAACGAGGGTCAGTCCGCCGCGGAGCTCGCCCGCGGGATCGGCGTGCGGCCGCAGTCCCTCACCGAAATCATCAGCCCACTTGCAGCCAAGGGCCTCATCGCGCGCGAGGAGAGCCCGGAGCACAGGCGAATCCTGCGGATCAGGCTGACGGGTGCCGGCCGCCAGCTGCTCGCGCGCGCGATGCGCATCGGCCGTCAGCTCGAGAAGGAGCTGATTGCGGACCTGAGCACCTCAGAATATGACGCGCTGCTGACGGCGCTCGGAAGAGTACTCGGCCGCGCCCAGGAACACGAGTGCCATCCCGAGGTCCGGCGCGTCACGGCGCTCGAGCTCGCGAAACGGCAGATAAGCCGTTCGTGGCCGTCGAGCAAGGCACGACGCGCGCGGCGAGCCTGAGGCGAGCCTGATGAGCCCGAAAACGGATCATCAATATCCGCCCCTCGAAAGAGCGGCTGGCCGCGCGTTCGGCTCCGCCGCGAAGGGGCTGTTCACGCGAGACGTGGTCTATTACGAGCTGAGTCCGAGCGGCAAGGTCACGCACGAAGTCTGGTTCGAGGCGCCTTATCACTGCATGCTGCACGACTTCGGAGTGACGCGGGACTATGCCGTGTTCCCTCTGCGCTGGTTCGGGGCGAGGGCGCACGCCGCAGTGGATCGTTAGTGAATCGTTGGAGGAGAGGAGCTCAGCGTGGACTTCAGACGATACATCCAGGCGTTCAATACCGGGAACGACGCGCAGCTCGTGCAGGATTGGTTCGCGGAGGACTGCATCTTCCAGAGCGGCCCCCGGTTGCTCCACGGACGCGACGAGCTGCTCGAGTTCCTGCACTGGGCGCACGATGGCGTCCGCGAGATCATCCGCGCGCAGACCGTGCTGCAGGATGAGAATCATCTCTTCGCGGAGATCGACATGGACTTCCGCGCGAGCCGTGCCCGGCCCGACTTCCCCTTCGGCGCACTCGCCCCGGGCGACATCCGCACGGTCAAGTTCTTCGTGCTCTATCGGCTCCGCGACGGCAAGGTGGCTCATCTGAAAGCGGCCACCTGGCCGCCGGAGGTCGGCGTGACGAAAGCGACGCCACGGCTCGGAGGCAGTCTCGAGCAGCGGCAGGCGTTCATGGAATACACGCGGGCCTTCAGCAACGCCGAGTTCGAACGCTTCAGTCAGTACTACACCGACGATGTGATCTGCACGCTGACCGCGGGGATCGTGCTGCGCGGCAGGGACAGCATCGTCGAGTTCTATCGAGAGATGTTCAAGCGAGTGCGCGAGACGCTGAGCTTGCACCATTTGATTGCGGATGACACCGGGATCGCCGCGGACATCACCTCTCAGTTCGCGGCAATCGAGGATGCGCCCGACTTCGTCGTCGCGCCGCTCAAGAAGGGCGAATTCGTGCGGGTCCCGGTCTTCGTGCACTACGAGCTGCGCGACGGTCGGATCGCACGGATCAGCGTCGCGCGCTCCGGAGAGGTGTCCAAGCCGCAGAGAGCATGACTGCCGAGCCGCCGGTGGATTGCGATTATGCGGTCGTCGGCGCCGGCATCGTCGGCCTCGCAACCGCTTTGGCCCTTACCGAGCGCTGCACCGGCGCTCGGGTCCTCGTGCTCGAGAAAGAGTCCGGCATCGCCCGCCATCAGAGTGGGCACAACAGCGGGGTGATCCACGCAGGCGTGTATTACGAGCCCGGATCGCTCAAGGCGCGACTGTGCCGGGAGGGCAATGAGGCCACACGGCGCTTTTGCGGGCAGCATGGGGTGCCCTTCGAGGTCTGCGGCAAGCTCATCGTCGCGACTTCGGCTCTCGAGGCCCGGCGGCTCGCGGCGCTGCGCGACCGCTGCCGGGCGAATCAGCTCACGGTCGAGGAGCTATCGGGTGAGCGGCTGCGTGCGCTCGAACCTCACATCCGCGGTGTCGCCGCGCTTCGGATAGCTGAGACCGGAATCGTCGATTACCGGCAGGTTTGCGCGGCGCTCCGCGCGGAGCTCGAGCGGCGAGGCGTCGAGCTGCACTTCGGCTTCGAGGTGTGCTCGATTCGCGAATCGGCCGGAGAGGTTGCGATCGCCGCCTCGTCCCGCGAGATGCTGCGGGCCGCGCATCTCATCGCCTGCGCCGGATTGCAGTCGGATCGGCTGGCGCGGCTCGCCGGCCTCGACCCGAAGGTCCGCATCGTCCCGTTCCGTGGCGAATATTTCCGTCTCGGCGCGGCGAAGCCACATCTGATATCCCATCTGATCTATCCGGTTCCCGATCCCGGATTGCCCTTTCTCGGTGTGCATCTGACACGCACGATCGATGGCGGCATCGTCGTCGGCCCGAATGCCGTGCTGGCACTCGCGCGCGAGCGCTACGAAGGGCGAGGTATCGACCTGCGGGATGTCGCCGACACGCTCGCTTATCCGGGTCTGTGGCGCATGCTCGCCACCCATTGGCGATTCGCGATCGCCGAGCTTGCCGCTTCTTTGTCGAAGTCACGCTATCTCGAGCAGTGCCGCAAATACTGCCCCGAGCTCAGCCTCGACGATCTGGAGCCTCACTCCGTCGGCATCCGCGCTCAGGCGGTGCTCCCGGATGGGACCCTGGTGCATGATTTTTTATTCGCCGAGTCCGAGCGGATGGTGCACGTTCTCAGTGCGCCATCGCCCGCCGCGACGGCTGCAATGCCCATCGGACGCATGGTGGCCGACCGAATCGTACGGCGGGTGGCAGCCTGATCGGGGCTCGAGCGTATCTCAGCGCCGCGCGAGATAGTGTCGAAGCGCAGGGAGCAACTCGCCGAAGAGCGCACGCACCTGCGTCGGTCCCATCGCGATCAGCGTGTCGAGGATCTCATCCCACGATGCCCGCGGCCCGGCCGTGCGCAGACTCTTGCGTCCGGTCGCGACCTCCTGCAGCAGTGTGCCGCGGAAGGCGCGACGCCGCAGCCGTGCCGCACCGAGCGCGCGGCCGATCATGATGGAGAGGAGCAGCCCACCGCCGAAGGCGGCTGCCGCGAACGCCGCCGGATACCTGCGGTATTGAACCCGCCAGTCGAGATTCGAGCGTACGCGCGTGCGCAGCTCGGCGACGTTCTGCTCGAGGCGCGCGCGCGTGCGATGGATGTGGCGCTCTATTTGCTCGGGCTCTTGTCCCACTCGAGGTTCTCCTTGACGGTACGTATGGTCCGCTCGGGAGTCGGATGGACCGTGCGCATCCTCCCGCGCCCCATGCCGAGCAAGGCAAGCGCGATCACAGCGAGTCCGCCTCCCACGATGATCGCCCCGATCCACCAGGAAGCGAACAGCGCCGCGAGGCCATAGACGAGCGCAAGCAAGAGGAAACCGAGCGCATAAATCCCGAAGACCACCCCGATGAGGAACATCACCGCGGCGCGCGCTGCGGTACCTGCTTCGTGCTTCAGCTCGGCCGTCGCGAGCCGCACCTCCGAGCGCAGGATCTCCTGTACGTTACCGACGATGTCCTGAAAGACCTCGGGAACCGAGCGCTCTGCTCCGGTCGCCATCGCTCACCTCACCGTCGTCCGAGTCCGTGGATTACGCTACCGACGATGGCGCCGAGAATCGCGGCCACGGCGAGCGTCTGCTCGGGCCGTGCGCGCGCGAGCGCCGCGATATCGGCTGCAATGTCATCGGCACTGTGCTGCCTGAAGTACCGGGCACCCGCTTCGCTCCAGTCGGAGAGCCGGCGCGCGGCCTGCCGATACGCGGCCGTCCCCGCATCGACCCACGCGGCAAAATCCGGTCTGCTCTCAGCCGGTCGAGTGCCGATCGTGTCGCGGTTCACATCCGAGCTCATCAAAGATGCCTCCGGCGTACGCATTCAGTGTCGTGCGAGCAAGTAACGTGCGCGCGCTCCTCGCAAAGCTCGCGGCCTAGCGATACGTTGAGTGCCCCGAAGTGACCCAGGCGGCAGTTCCGCGCCGTCTCGCTACAGAATTCGCCAGGCGGGCCCGATAAAGCGTCAGCGCATCCGGCGCGGGAGATTCAGTCCGGCGCATCCGACCGAGATGCACGTCACATGTTGCGGACCCAGCTCGATGCAGCGCGGAGCCGAGGTAACCGGAGCGCCTTCTGGCGCAGCCGCGAGCCGTCCTGGTCCGTGATCCTGCGGCGGCACAACCTCGCGCTCTCGGGCGTCGCGGCTCTCTTCGTTTTCCTCGCCGAGCGCGCGCTCCCGGACCATCCGGTGCTCCACGCCGCCTACGTGTTCGCCCTCGTACCGGGCCTGTGGGCTCCGCGTGCGCGAGGCACCTATCTCATCGCCGCAATCGCAACCGTATTTTCGCTTACCGATGCGATGTGGTCCGCCGAGTCCGCGCGAGGCGCCGCTGCAATCGATCACGGTATCGCGATTTGCATGGTCTGGACTTTAGTCGCGGCTTATCTCTTCCGGCGCAGGCTCCTGCGCGACCATGCGTCGCTTCTCGTGCGGGCGCGTCACGCGCTCACCGCGCATCGCAGAGCGCGCAAGGCGCTCGCTCGCGCAGAGGCGGCCGAAGTGGAGGCGCGCCGCGCCGTCGCAAGATTCGAGTTCGCCCAGCGCGCCGGCCGCATCGGCTCGTTCGACGTACCGGCACAGATCGGAGCCTCGGGCTATCTCTCGCAAACGCTCCTCGAGCTCAACGAGCTCGAGCAGCTCGGACACGCACCGACCGCGCAGGACTGGACGAACGTTCTGAGCGGCAGCGACCGCCAGCTCTGGAGCGCGGAGTACCAGGCGGCAGCGCGGGAGCACCGGCCGTTCTTCCGAGAATACCGCATACACTTGCGCGCTGGCGGGTGCCGCTGGCTCGAGACGCACGCGCAGTTCCAGTACGACCCGATGGGACAGCCCGAGAGATTCATCGGCGCGACGTTCGACATCACCCGCCTCAAAGAGGCAGAAGAGGCACGTCGCTCGATCGAAGCACGCCTCGAACGGATCATTCGCGGCACGAACGACGGTCCTTGGGAATATGACGTCGCGAGCGACAGCTACTGGCTCGCACCGCATTTCCTCAAGCTCTGCGGTTACGGACCGGAGCTCATCCCCACACGTGAAGCGATGAAGGCGCTGATTCACCCCGAGGACGTGGACGGACAGCAGAGGGCGTTCAGGCACTGCCTGCAGGGCCTCGGGCCGTATGATGCCGAATTTCGCGTGCGCCAGAGCGATGGCCGATATCGCTGGTTCCGCTCGCGCGGCATCTGCGAGTTCGATACGGACGGTAAGCCGATCCGTATGTCCGGCGCGCTGCAGGACATCAGCGAGCGCCGCGAGTATCAGCGGGCACTCATCGAGGCGCGGGAAGCGGCGGATGCCGCGAACCGGGCGAAGAGCGAGTTCCTCGCGAACATGAGCCACGAGATCCGAACGCCCATGAACGGCGTCTTCGGCATGACCGAGCTGCTGCTCGACACCCCGCTCGACGCCGTGCAGCGCGACTTCACCGAGACCATCCGAAGCAGCGCCGGGGCGCTGCTCACAGTCATCAACGATATCCTGGACTTCTCCAAGATCGAGGCCGGCAAGCTCGACTTGGAGAGCATCGAGCTGAGCGTGCGGGAGACTTTCGAGGATGTCCGCCGCCTGCTCGCCATTCAGGCGCAAGCCAAAGGTCTCGAGCTGACTCTGAGCATCGATACGAAAATCCCCGAGCGCCTCAGGGGCGATCCTGCGCGCATCAGGCAAATCCTGCTCAATCTCGGCGGCAATGCATTGAAATTCACCGATCGCGGCGCAGTGGCAATCGACGCCCGACTCCTCGCATCCGACGAGGAGCGGGTATCGATCCGCTGCGATGTGCGCGATACGGGGCCGGGCATCCCCGCCGAACGGCTGCGCGCGCTCTTCCAGCCCTTCTCGCAGGTCGATGCCTCCACCACGCGCCGCTTCGGCGGCACCGGGCTCGGGCTGTCGATCGTGAGGCGGCTCGCCAAGCTGATGGGCGGCGATGCCGGGGTGGAGAGTCAGGTGGGTGTTGGCTCACTATTCTGGTTCACCGTGCGGCTCGGCCGCGCCGCGCAGAGCGGTCAGCCGCTTCCGACGATGCGTCCGGTGCGTACGCTCGCCGGCGCCGAACCATTTCGGGTACTGGTTGCGGAGGACAATGCCGTCAACCAGAAAGTCGCGCGCGTCATGCTCGAGCGCATCGGGCTTTCCGTGGAGGTGGTCAACAATGGCCGCGAAGCGGTCGAGTCGTGGAAGGCCCGCCGGTTCGACCTCATCCTGATGGATTGCCAGATGCCGGTCGCGGATGGATACGAAGCCACGCGCGAGATCCGCCGGCTCGAAGGCGCAGGTTTCCATACGCCGATCGTCGCGCTCACCGCCAACGCAATGAAGGGCGACGACCACGCCTGCCGCGCGGCAGGCATGGACGATTACCTTGCCAAGCCGCTCGACATGCGCAGCCTCCGAGAGTGTCTCGAGCGCCACCTCCGCCAGGCGCCTGCCGCTTGACCCACGGCCGCTTCGGGCTTCACCGATCGGCCGCCCCGCCGCGAGAGTAGACTCGGATCCGGCGGAGCCTCCGGTCGATGGTGAAGCACATGAAGCTTGCGTTCGGACAGCAGTTGGGCGCCATTTTCCAGATTGCATACGTCGTCGATGACATTCGCGCGGCGATCCACGAGCACGCGAGACGGTTGCACATAGGACCGTGGCAGCTGCTCGAGCACTTTACGCCGCAGTGGCAGAAGTACCGCGGCAAGCCCACCGAGCTCGACGCATCGATAGCGATCAGCTTTTCCGGCTCGATGATGTTCGAGCTGATTCAGCAGCACAACGACGTGCCCTCGGTCTTTCGAGACGTCGTGAATCGTCGCGGATACGGGTTGCATCATCTCGCCGTCTCGACGCGCGACTTCGAGGGTGATTGCGCCCGGTACCGCGGCATGGGCTACGAGCCCATCTTCGAAGCGGCGGCCGAGGGTGGTTTGCGTGTCGCGTATTTCGATACGCTGGCGACTCTCCCTGCCATGCTCGAAATCATGGATATGCCTGTCTCGATCGAGTCGCGATGGGCAAGCCTGCAGTCGGAATGCGCCAAGTGGGACGGACGCGACGCGATTCTCGAGAGCCGCGCCTGAGGGCTCACCTGTCGTCGCTGGCGGACAGGTTTTCTCCTGGATCGCCGCTCCGTACTCTTGGTTCATGACCCTGCGACTAGTGATTCCGGGCCGGCGCGAAGTCGACGGCGAGCTCTCGGTCGAGCGCCCGTGGTGGCAGTTCTCCGTACGCTTCAATGTGGCGATCTCGCAGAACATCCCGATCGCCCGGATGCACGAGCGCGACTGCGAAGGGGTGATGATGCGCTGGGGCCTTGCGCTCGCGTCCGAGCGCGATGGCATCGAGCTAACCTCCCGCGGTGTCGTGCGTTGCGACACACTGCGGTCCGATGACGATCTGCGTGCGCCGTGGCTCAATGGCCAGCGCGGAATCGTCCCGGTCGCCGGCTTTTACCTCTGGCAGCGCAGCTCTGCCGGACATCATCAGCCCTATTACGTCCGACTCGTGAACCGACCCGTATTCGGCGTTGCGGCGCTATGGGTGCACGCAGAGACGGCGGCAGGTGAAGTGGTCGAGAGCTGCGCGCTGATCGCAGTCGATGCCAACCCGCTGGTGGCCGAAATAGACAACGTCACCGCTCAAATGCCCGCGATCCTCCGCCCTCGAGACTATCGCACGTGGCTCGCATCGGGCGTCTCGCGAGCGAACGAGCTCCTGCAGCCTTATCCGCAAATACAGATGGTCTGTCACCCCGTCGGCCCGCACGTGAACTATCTGGACTTCGACGGTCCCAGCTTGATCCGGCCGGCAGCCTCGTCCTGAGGCGCTCATCTGCAGGTCCGTGCAAGGTCGGACCGAATCGTCGCTTCAGCGCCGCTTCGGGGGTTGAGGCTCTTTCCGGGGCCTCGTCGCCGTGCGCAGCGGCGCACCCAGCGTCTTCGCGTCGGCGAGCAGCGCCTGGCAGTCGGCGCTCTTATTGAGACCGGGATCGACGAACGCCGCGATGGCTGCGAAAGGCGTAGCGATGGCTCCGAGCGCCACCGCAATGGCCCCTTGTGTCGCCAGCTTGCTGGCCTTCACGCCGACCGACGGGTGACGCAGCGTGCCGGTGATCTCGATCGGTGTACGGAGCACGCCAATTCGGAATTTCTTGGGATCGCCCGTCAACTGCAGATGAAGCTTCTCATTGCGCAGGTTCACGTCGCCCTTGCCGGTGACGATCACGACCTTGGTGTCGAAGACCACCTGCTTGACCCGCGCGACACCTGCATGGGCATCGAAGTTGGCAATTCCACAGCGCAGCGGTGTGCGCTGCTGATCCTTCTTGAGCAACAGTCCCAGGCCGCGCGCCACATCGATACCGGCGAACTCGGCGAAAGCCTGCTCGATCTCACCACGCGGTACGACGACGGACAGTGTGCCATCCGCCGTCGAGGCGAAGGCGTGCATTGAGTCGCCACGACCGCGCACTTTCAGTCGCGCGACGAGCGTGCCTTCGAGCGGCGGCATCGTGCTTCCCTTGGCGTGAAACTGTGCGAGCTGCACGTTGGTGAGACGCGCGTCGAGGGCCTCGGCAGGCACACGCTTGCGCACGTCGATCACCGCGCTTCCTGCGAGCTCGCCCTCCGGAAGAGTGAAGGCGAAGGGTGCGATGCGCAGCACGTCGTCCCGCAGTTGCAACTTCACGGCCACTTGCCGCAGCGGGAGGCTCTGCGCCTTGATCTCCTCGGCGCGGTAACGCAACGTGGCATCCATCCCGCGCAAGCGGCCGACCTGCAGCTTCGCCGTCGGCAACAGCAACGCGCTCGCGCCTTCGGTCCCCTTGGGAGTGATTCCGTGCGCCAGCGCCTTCGCAACTTTGCGATGTGTTGCCGCCTGCGTCGGGTGGCCCGTGGCGTGCGATGCTCGTGCTTCCTCCCCTGCGCTTGGCGCGCTTCCGCCAAACGTGGGACCCAGATCCGCCAGGTTGAGCGCGTGCGAAAGCAGATCGGCATTCAGAAGCGGACGTCCCGAGCGCATTTGCACAGTTACGACGCCATGGATGTCGCTGCGGCCGAGCCTGCCCTGCACCTGGGTGAATTCGAACTTCGTGCCGACGCGCCGCAGTCGTCCGGAGATAGAGTAGGGAGGCGTGTTCGGCAGCGCGAGTCCGGTGAGGTAATAGCCATCGGCGAGATCTTTCCCGGAGAGCGCAAGTGTCACGTCGAGCCGACCGAGGTCGAAGGGCCGCGGCACAACTCCGCGCGCGCTGGCGTGGATGTCGGAGGCGACCATCTGCACGTCGAAGGGGTAGGGCTTATGTGTCTCCGCCCAGATGAGCGGGCCACCGCTCACCCGCAGCGTAAATGGCTTGCGATTGAGCTTGCCCTTGCCCACGAGGTTAAATCCAGTGCCGGTGTCGGCGGCGACCCTGCTCGCCTGCTGCTTGGCACTGCTGGTGTTGGCCCCATGGCTCATCGCGCTCGCCTTGGCGGCTTTCGCCGTCCGCGACGGAGCGCTGGGGGATGCACCGTTCGCCCCGCGGGCGGCTACCGTTCCCTCGAAGGTGATCTTCTGCACTTCATCGCGAGCATCGAGCTTCCCGGACTCGATCAGCAGCTCGTGGACGAGCGGCAGGCTCATTGGCTGGCTCTTCGCGCTTGCGCTCTGCGGCTGAGGGCCGAATGCCCAATTCGCGCGCCCATCGGAGGCGCGATAGAGATGCACGTCGGGCCGAATCACCGCAACCCTCGGCAATACGATCGCGCCGCGCAGTAGCGGCCAGAAACTCAGTTGCAGATCGATCCGCTCGATGGAGACCATCTGCCCGCCGCCGGCCCACGCGGGATTGCCGATCGCAAAACCGCTCACCTGCACATGGGGGCGCCAGAACAACCCGCCGTGCAGGGATGCGATGCTGACCGGACGTTGAAGACGAGCGGAAAGCTGGCGCGAGATCGGTCCCCGCAGCCAGTTCCAATCGAAGAATGCGAGGACCAGCACGAGCAC
>Ga0134126_10013727_pt1 | contig 10224 bp, 10 predicted proteins | sample KB31752_FD_96881 | JGI IMG/M metagenome (GOLD analysis project Ga0134126, IMG submission 96881) | Terrestrial soil microbial communities with excess Nitrogen fertilizer from Kellogg Biological Station, Michigan, USA - KB3-175-2 | ecosystem: Environmental > Terrestrial > Soil > Unclassified ...
CGCTCGAGATGCGGGCGCAGTCGCGCGTAATCCGTTGCCGGCAGCGCGGCGAGGAGATGATTCTCGAGCAGAGCCTGGGGCGGCGATTCCGCCGCGGCAGCGCGCTCCTTCGAAAGTGCCGCGGGTGTGCTCACGGCGGCGAGGTGCTTGGAGACGGGGGTTTTGCGAGTCATTCGCCTAGCATACGCCCGATCGGTGGTCGCTGGTGCGATACAGAACATAGCGGGGTAGCGGTACCGCATTGCTCCGGGGAAGGGGCGCGCTCGCCGATTGATCGGCCGGCCTACGGCATCGCACAGACCGCGTCGCCGGTGCTTTTCACCGGGGTACGACGACCGAGCGTACCGAGGCGCGCAGCAGCGCGAGCGCGGAGAGACGCGAGGCGGCAATGAAAGCCGCGAACGAGAAGTGCGACTCCGTGAGCGCTGCGGCAAAGGACGATTGCCTCGGCAATGCGAAGACCCAATGGCGCGCGACGGACGAGGTAACGGAAAAACGGCCGGAGTTCTTCTCCGGCCGTTTTTCTTAAACGCGTCGTCTCAGTTCTTCGGTGATACTGCGCTGGACCGGTCAGTTCTTCGGAACCGGCTTCGTTTCCGGAGTGGAATGATCGTTCGCCTGGCCCTGCATCGGCATCGTGGTCGACTCCTCCTCCGCGGTCATCGGGTGTGCGGAAATCGCCGGCTGCGCATCTGCTGACGCGGGTGCCGCAGGCGTACTGTCCGGCTTGGCCGACTTGGCGGCACCGCTGTCATTCGTCCTGGCGTCGGTCCGGCTCGCCGACGTATCAGGCGCCGTCGCCGTCGTATCAGGCGCAGTCGCCGCGCTATCGGGCGGCGCAGGCGTCGCAGGCTCTGCGGACGCAGCCGTCGTTGGCGACTGCGTTACCTTGGACAACGGCTCCGATTTCTCACTGGTGCCACTGCACGCGACCAATCCGCTGGCGGCGATCGCTACGACCATAGCTGCCATCGCTGGCTTGAAAAAATTTGCATTCATGTCGATTCCTCGCAGAGACTGTCAAGGGTTGCGCCGAAGCACACCGACGATCAGTGACGCGACGAACAGGATCAGAAAGATCACGAACAGCACCTTGGCGATCTCCGCCGCACCCGCGGCTATCCCGGTGAAGCCAAAGACGGCCGCGACGATCGCGACCAAGAAGAACACAACGGCATAGCGCAGCATCTGCAATCCTTTCCCGGTCATCGCTGACCATTCGTTACCCCACGCGCACCCGACGATCATCGCAAGGTGATGGCGACGACGGCAGGGACACGCAAGGTATCGCCTGGCGCGAGCGTCGTCTGTGCGATGGTGCACTCAGGGAAGTTGCCGTCACGATCCGGCCCCTGAAGGGACGCCCAGTTAGCGCCTCATTGCGGCGTCTCGTTGCAGCGTCCTGTTACGCGGTCTATGTGCACTACCGTACAGAGCGTGATTGTCAGCGTGGGTATGGTCGAGGTTCCGGCGCGGTGTTCTGCTGCGAAAGCTCGTGACAGCGCGGCGGCACTGCGAAGCGGGCGTGCAGCAAGCGGAAGTAATCGAACGAAAGCGTTCGCCATGTCCTTCGGCGTGTTCAATCTACCCTGGTGGGGCGACCTGACGATCGCGCTGCTGCTGACCCATGTCACGATCGTCGCCGTGACCGTGTACCTCCACCGTCACCAGGCGCACCGGGCGCTCGATCTTCATCCCGCGATCAGCCACTTCTTCCGCATGTGGCTGTGGCTGACAACCGGGATGGTGACCCGGGAATGGGCAGCGGTGCACCGGAAGCATCATGCCAAGTGCGACACGCCGGAGGATCCGCATAGTCCGCAAAATCTTGGCATCGACCGCGTGTTGTGGGGTGGCGTGTTCCTCTACGTCAAGGAGGCGAGAAACGCCGAGACTCTCGAACGCTACGGTCAAGGGACGCCGGACGACTGGCTCGAGCGAAACGTCTATTCGAAGTTTCAGATCACCGGGCTGACCCTGATGGGGGCAGCCGACCTCCTCCTGTTCGGCCTCGTTCCGGGCGTTCTGATCTTCGTCACCCAGGTCGTCTGGATCCCGTTCTGGGCGGCCGGCGTGATCAACGGCCTCGGACACCATTGGGGCTATCGCCGTTGGCCGACACCGGATGCGAGCACCAACATCGTCCCGCTGGGCGTGCTGATCGGCGGCGAGGAGTTGCACAACAATCATCACGCGTATCCGTCGTCGGCGAAGCTGTCGATGCGATGGTATGAAATCGACGTCGGCTGGCTCTACATCCGATTGCTCGAGTCTGTTGGTCTCGCGCGGGTCAAGCGTGTCGCGCCGATCCCGCATCTGACCGCGCCGAAGCCGGTGGTCGATCTGCAGACGCTCGAAGCGATCGTCGGCTGCCGATACGCCGTTCTCGCCCAGTACGGTCGATTTCTTCGACGCGCCTATTGCGAAGAGCTGGAGAAGCTGCGCCGGTTCGCGCCCGACGATGCGAAGGTGTTGCGGACGTCCATGCGGTGGCTGGTCCGCGATGAGAGATTGCTCGGCGAGCACGAGCGGACGCGGCTTGCGGAACTGCTTTCGAAATCAGAGGTTCTCAGGACCATGCATTCGATGCGGCGTGATCTCGCCGCGGTGTGGGGGCGGTCGACGGCGACGCGCGAGCAGCTCGTCGGGCAATTGCAGAATTGGTGTCGGCGTGCCGAGACGAGCGAGATCGAACCCCTTGTCGACTTCTCGTGGGAGCTTCGTCGTTACTCCTGATCCCGGAGCCTGCGACGTCGGAACGCGCCGACAGGCGAGGGTTCGGACCGGATATGTACGACACCGTACAGACGGTCCCGGTGGCAACGCCTAGCCTGCATTCGGAACGAAACCGCGATCGCACGAGACCCCATGAGTCCTACCACCAAATCGATTCTAGACCCGACGTTTCGATACACTGCGAGTGTCAATACGGACCTGCGCAAGACTTTCGCCAGAATTCGGCGTGAGCAGCGCCAAGGCGCTGGCGGAGTGGCACGTACGACGGAAGAGGCGCGGCTCAAGGTCTTGCCGATGACGAGGAAGACGGTGAGAGGCCGGTGATCAAGTCCGCGCTGAACCGAGCGAGGATCATGCGTCACGCGATGGTTGTGCTGTCGCTGCTGCTGTGCCCGCTTGGCACGGCAGTGGGCCAGGTAAGCGTCAGCATCGGGCTACCCGATGTCAGCATCGGGATCAATCTGCCGGTGTATCCACAGCTTGTTCGGGTGCCCGGCTACCCCGTCTACTATGCCCCGCAGGTGAATTCGAACTACTTCTTCTACGATGGCATGTACTGGGTCTATCAGCAGGACAACTGGTATGCGAGCTCCTGGTACAACGGACCCTGGGGACTCGTCTCGGAGAACGTCGTCCCGCTGTTCATTCTGCGCATTCCCGTGCGGTACTACCGGCGTCCTCCCGCGTACTTTCGCGGGTGGAGCTCGGACGCAGCGCCGCGATGGGGTGATCACTGGGGCAATGCTTGGGAGCAGCGTCGAAGGGGATGGGACACCTGGAGCCGTAATTCGGTACCACAAGCGGCTCCGCTACCGGTGTACCAGCGACAATATGCAGGGAGTCGGTATCCGCGAGTCGATCAACAGCAGGTGCTGCTACGCAAGAACTACCGCTACCAGCCGCACGACGCAACGGTCAAGGAAGTCTATCAGGCACAGCGAACGCAAAGCGCCTCGACCAGCGCGCCCGCGCCTTCGCGGCAGACGCGGCAGGGCATGGCTCATTCGAAAGCCGCAGCGCCGCCTGACCAGCACACGGCCAGCCGGCCCGCGTCGCCACGGCAGAGCCGCGCGATGGACACTCGCGAACAAGCGCCGCAACCGGGACGCGCGGAGGGTCAAAGATCCGTCACCGCCCAGATGGATCCGCAGCGGAAGGGCCCCCAGGGCCATGCGCAGGTTCAGGAACAGCGTGTGAAGCAGGGACCTGCGGCCCGGGCCGCGCCCGAGCAAGCGAAACAGGGCGAGGAAAAGCGGCGGCAGCCGCAAGCCAAGGCGACCGGGCATCAACCCAAGCGGGACGAGCAGGGTTCCGAAAAGGGCGGCTGATTCGGACGAGGATGACATGAGCCTTGGCACCATTCTGCTGATCGTCGTGATCCTGATCCTGATCGGCGTGCTGCCCACTTGGCCGCACGCCCGTAACTGGGGTTACCGACCGAGCGGAATCGTCGGCGTGGTGCTGTTGATCGTGATCGTCCTGTTGCTGATGGGACGCCTCTAACGCTTGGCACCGACTCGATGCCTGCATCGATCACTAACCACGAAGACTCATCATGCCCCAGACTCCGTTTCTTACCGACATCCAGACCCTGCGCAAGCGGGCGAGGCAGCATATCGACGAAGGCTCGATAACAGCAGGTTATTCGGCGGACCGCGAGGCTGTGCTCAGGCTGCTGAACGATGCTTTGGCGACGGAGCTCGTTTGCGTACTGCGCTATCGACGCCACCACTTCATGGCGCGGGGCATTCATTCGCAGAGTGTGGCCCAGGAGTTTCTCGACCACTCGAACGAGGAACAGGGACATGCCGACGAGATCGCTGAGCGCATCGTGCAGTTGGGTGGCGCGCCCGATTTCGCTCCGGGGGGGCTCACCGGCCGCAGCCACTCGGAGTATGTCGAAGGCACTACTCTCGCGTCCATGATCCGCGAGGATCTGGTGGCCGAGCGGATCGCCATCGACGGCTACCGCGATATCATTCGATACCTCGCTGACGGAGACCCCACGACGCGGAGGATGATGGAGAGCATCCTCGCCAAGGAAGAGGAACACGCCGACGAGCTGGCCGATTTGCTGGTGACGTTCGTCGAGGAGTCGGACGCAGGGGGGCGGGCGACGAAGGCGAAGTGAGTGAAGGCGCTGCGCGTATTGGTGCGCAGGCCCACCGCGCCGCCCCCTTTCGCTCCTGCCATCCAGTTGCGGGTTGCCGCAGGCAGCATTGCGCTCGGAACGCTGGCCACGCTGGCGTCAGCTTTCGCGCTTTCGTGGGGAGAGAAGTTCCTGGTTCCGCTGTTGCTCGGCATCATCACCGCATACACGTTGAATCCTCTCGTCGCATGGCTCGAGTCGATCAGGATTCCGCGCGCCGTCGGGACCGTGGTCGTGATGACCGGTGTGCTCGGCGCGCTGGTGCTCGGCGCGTATTCGTTGCGGGGGGAGCTTCAAACGATCATCGGGCAGTTGCCCGAAACCGCAGCCAAGGTCTCCGCGGCAATCGAGCAGGTGCACATCGGCACGCCCGGGAACCTGCAAAAGATACAAAGCGCGGCAACCAAGGTGGAAAGGGCAACAGCACAGGCCGCGGGCGGTCCTCCCGCGACACGTGAGTCCGCGACGCACGTGGTCGTCGACCAGCCGACCTTCAAGCTTCAAAGCTTTTTGTGGGCGGGTTCGATGGGCGCCGTCGGAGTGATCGGACAGGCCGTGATGCTGGCTTTTCTGGTGTTCTTCCTGCTTCTCGGTGGTGATCAGTTCAAGCGCAAGCTGGTGCGCCTGGCCGGGCCCTCGCTGTCGAACAAGAAGACCACCGTTCGCATCCTGGACGACATCAACGGAATGATCCAGAAATACATGTTCATGCTGCTGGTGACCGACCTGCTGGTTGCGGCCCTTTCGTGGATCGCGTTTCGCTGGATCGGCCTCGACAATGCCGGCGCGTGGGCGGTCGCGGCCGGACTGCTGCATACCATTCCGTATCTTGGTCCCGGCGCCACGGCGGCGTTGACCGGCATGGCTGCATTCATGCAGTTCGAGTCGATTTCGAGGGCGCTCATCGTTTCAGGCGCCTCGCTCGCTATCGCCACCGTCGTTGGGTCATTTGTCGCTACCTTGATGGTGGGAAGAATCGCCCGCATGAATTCGGCAGCAGTATTCATCTCCTTACTGTTCTGGGGCTGGCTTTGGGGCGTCTGGGGTCTCCTGCTCAGCAGCCCCATCATCGTCATCGTCAAAGTCGTCTCGCAGCACGTGGACCGACTGCATCCGGTCGCGGAAATGCTCGGAGAATGAACCGACGTCGTGCTGGATGCATCCATTTCGACGCGCGTGTCGCGCATGCGAGGTACGGCGCGCACGCCCGCGACACCGTTTGCAATTGCGGAACAAAAAAAACCCTGACAATCGAACCGTCAGGGCCGGGTGTCAAAGCGGCGGTCGGCTGTGGTTCCGGCTCGTAGAAACCAGGGAGTCAGCCGCCGTTCCTTCAGGCGACTTTTTCCTTGTTCGCGGGTTTGCTTCCGCTCACGCCCGACATCGCCTTCGCAAGGACATCCTTCACCGCGGCCGCGGCCGCGTCACGCCCTTCGGTAATCGCTGCGGCGAACTGATCAAGGTAGTGCTGCGTCTCCTTGTTGTAGGGGGCAAAGCGCTCGCCGACCAATCTCGTCATCTCGGCCTGAGTCTTGGGCACGATCTCGAAGCAGGCGCGGGTAACTTCCAGGATTCTTCGCATGTTCGCCTGGTAGCGACCTGCCCATTCCGTCACCACGGACCCGGAATCCTTGGTGTTCAGCAGCGCTCTGAGCTGCTTGGCATTTTCGGCGAACGCTGCGTTCGCGGCATCGCTTTGCAGTTTGAAGAGCTGTTCGTTGGCCTCGGCCGTGATCGTTGCAATGCGCAACGCGGTCTCGAAGCTTGCCTGTCGGCTATCGGGAGTCTGTTGAACTGGATGATGTTGATTCGAATTCGACATGATGGACCTTTCAGAAATGAGTAATCGAGGCCATGCGGGCAATGCCCACATCGGCGTGTGCTTGGATTTCGACCGTTGCGCGGCGTCGCGCAAAAGCCGGAACCGGACGTACCGCGGGTTCTCGACCGGCTTTGGGGCATCGCGCAAGCTGTGCGGTGCCGGGGGGAGACGCCAAGGGTTGCAGATCCAACCTGGCAAAGACGGAAGGGCTGGAACTGCCCTCTCCGGAACAAGATCATCATAACACTTCCACAGCGAATCACGCGGGGCAATGCGCCGTTATTCCTCGTCCGATGCAGTTGCGATGATGGAAGACAGCGCCCTCGGTGTCGAAACGCTGCGATACGGGCAGGCGTAGCATTCGGTGGTCCAATCGGATTCTAATCGCGGCAACGATCCAGGGTAGGAATGCACTCACGTCGATACGGCTTGCGCCAGACGCACAGTGACGAAGAGCCGCCACTGCGTTCTGAATTGTTCAGTGCCGATCAGATGGAGCAGCACGGCAGGCGGCTCGCCACGCTGCACCAACTGGATCCGCGGCGGGCGGCCGACCGTCTTCTGGCTCGGTTGGCGGACAACGAAACCGTCCTCGACGAAGCCTGCGAGTTCCTGACCGCAGTGGTCAAGGCGAAGCGGCGGATTACGCCGGCCGCCGAGTGGCTGCTCGACAACTTCTATCTGATCGAAGAGCAGATTCGCACCGCGCGGCGACACCTGCCTCGCGGGTACAGCCGGGACCTGCCTCGGTTGAGCAACGGCCTCTCGAACGGGCTTCCGCGCGTATACGACATCGCTTTGGAGGCGATCTCGCACGGTGACGGCCGCGTGGATTCGGAGAGTCTCGGCAGGTTCGTGGCCGCATACCAGACGGTCACGGCGCTGGAGTTGGGCGAGCTATGGGCAATTCCGATCATGCTCCGCCTCGCGCTGATCGAGAACCTTCGACGGGTCGCGGTTCGCATGACCGCCGCCGGCGGCTCTCGTAACCGCGCTGAGGCGTGGGCGGATCAGATGACCGAGGCTGCGAGCACGGACCCGAAAAGCCTGATTCTGGTCATCGCCGACATGGCGCGATCGGACCCGCCGATGGTGGGCCCGTTCGTCGCGGAGCTTGCGCGCCGGTTGCAGGGACAGGGCCCGGCACTGGCGTTGCCGCTGACGTGGATCGAGCAGCGGCTGTCGGAGTCCGGTCAGACGATCGAGCAGTTGGTGCAGGCCGAAAACCAGCAGCAGGCGACCGATCAGGTCTCGATCAGCAACAGCATTGGGAGTCTTCGCTTCCTTGGGGCGATGGACTGGCGCGAGTTCGTCGAAGCCGCGAGCGTTGTCGACCAGGTGCTGCGCGAAGATCCGATCGGAGTCTACGGTCGCATGGATTTTGCGACGCGCGACCGCTATCGGCACGCGCTCGAGCGCATCGCAAAGCGCAGCCGACTGTCCGAAGGCGACGTCGCGCGCAGCGCAATCGACCTCGCACGCAGCGGTGGCGACGACCGCCGCGCGCATGTCGGTTATTACCTCGTCGGCCGGGGTCTGCGCCAGCTCGAAGACGCAGCCAGGGTTCATCTGTCGGGGTGGGGTGAGTTGCGGCGCCGTTGCGCAACGTCTGCACTCTCGCTTTACCTGGGCTCGATCGTGCTCCTGACAGCACTGCTTACCGGAGTCCTGATCATGCTGGCCGAGGCCGATGGGGCGCGCGGTCAACTGCTTGCGCTGGTCGGCTTCCTGTCGGTGCTCGGGACGAGTCAGCTTGCGGTCGCGCTGGTCAATTGGCTCGCCACCCTGTCGACCACGCCGCAGGCGCTGCCGCGAATGGATCTTTCTGCCGGGATCCCGTCGGGACTGCGCACGCTGGTCGTAGTGCCGGCGATGCTCACCAACCCTCGCGACATCGAGGCACTTATCGAGAGCCTGGAAGTCCGCTTCCTCGCCAATCGGGACGACCATCTTCACTTCGGCCTGCTGACAGACTTCAGTGACGCAGATCAGGAAGCGACCCCCGCGGACACGCCACTGCTTGCGCTCGCGCGACATGGCATCGAGGCGCTGAATCGAAAATATGGACCTACGAGCGCAGTCACCGGCGGCGATATCTTCTTCCTGTTCCACCGCCCGCGACGCTGGAATCCGGAAGAGCGATTGTGGATGGGCTATGAGCGCAAGCGCGGCAAGCTCGCAGAACTGAATTCGCTGCTGCGTGAAGGATCGACCGAGTGCTTCTCGCTCATTGTCGGCGTACCCACCGTACTGGCAGAAGTGAAATATGTCATCACGCTCGACACCGATACCCAGTTACCCAGGGACGTCGCGCGACAACTCGTGGGTGCGATCGCCCATCCCCTCAACCGCGCTCGCTACGACGAGCGACTCGGACGAGTTGTCGAAGGCTATGGCATCATCCAGCCCGGCATGGCCGTGAGCCTGCGCAGCGCCAATGCGTCGCGGTATGCACGTCTTTGCGGTGGAGAGCCCGGAGTCGATCCTTACACGCGAGCGATCTCCGACGTCTACCAGGACCTGTTCGGCGAGGGATCGTACATCGGCAAGGGGATCTACGATGTCGATGCATTCCGGCAGGCACTCGGCGGCCGACTCCCCGAAAACCGCATTCTCAGTCACGATCTGCTGGAAGGCTGTTATGCGCGCTCGGGGCTGATGAGCGACGTGCAGCTCTACGAGGATTACCCATCGCGCTACAGCGTCGACGTGACCCGAAGGCGCCGCTGGATCCGCGGCGATTGGCAAATCGCCACCTGGCTGCTCCCGCGCGTTCCCGGTCCCGGCGGATTGCGGTCGCGCAACCCACTGTCCACTCTGTCGCGCTGGAAGATCTTCGACAACCTGCGGCGCAGTCTCGCGCCCGAAGCGCTGATTGCGCTGCTGCTCCTTTCCTGGGCGCTTCCGATCATGTCGTGGGCGTGGACGCTCGCGGTGCTCGGGATCGTATTCATTCCGCCGCTTCTCACATCGGGTGTCGACGTATGGGCAAAGCCGCGCGAGGCGCTGCTGCTGCCGCACCTCGCGTCCACTGCGCATGCGGCCGGACGGCGCCTTGCGCGCGCGGTGTTCGTGCTCGCCTGCCTTCCCGACGAGGCATGGTTCAGTTTTCGCGGGTTGGTCCGCGCAAACTGGCGCGTGCTGGTCAGCCATCGCAAGCGTCTGGAGTGGACACCATCGAGCGAGCTCGGCAATGGAGACCCCGGCCTGCGGGCATCGTTCCGGTCGATGTGGGCCGCGCCCGTCCTTGCGTTGCTCGCGTTGTTCGGAGTGGCGCGCACGAATCCCGCTGCGCTCGCGGTAGCGCTGCCGATCCTTTGCCTGTGGTTTTCGGCTCCGATCGTCACATGGTGGGTCAGCCGGCCGATCGTGTCGCGCGACATCGCGTTCGCTCCCGGACAAATCGAGTTCCTGCGGATGCTCGCGCGCAGAACCTGGGCGTACTTCGAGACGGTCGGCGGAGTGGAAGACCACGGTCTCCCGCCCGACAACTTCCAGGAGCAGCCTGCAGAGACGA
>Ga0134126_10013730_pt1 | contig 10223 bp, 8 predicted proteins | sample KB31752_FD_96881 | JGI IMG/M metagenome (GOLD analysis project Ga0134126, IMG submission 96881) | Terrestrial soil microbial communities with excess Nitrogen fertilizer from Kellogg Biological Station, Michigan, USA - KB3-175-2 | ecosystem: Environmental > Terrestrial > Soil > Unclassified ...
GCATCAGGCGCCTCCTGGCCCTGGCTGGATTCTGAGCAACCGCAGCCTGGTGTACCTGCGGATGGGCGATCTCGACAAAGCGATCGCAGATGACGATGCCGCGCTCGCGCAGATCCACTCCGACGAAAGCGCTGACCCGCTCTACCTGCGGGCGCTCGCGGAGCTGCGCAAGGGGCTGAAGTCTCAGGGGCAAGCGGACCTCGCCGCAGCGCGGAAGCTGCAGCCGGACATCGACAAGGATTACGCCGGCATGGGCCTCGTTCCCTGATTACCCGGCGGACCCTGCTGCGGGCCGCGAGGAATGCCTCACGTAGCGCGCGATTTCGCATCCTTATTAATCAAATAGTTATAAAGTTAATGCACGACTCAGGGCTGACCGATAGAATCCATGAATGAAATGGGTAACTCGGCAGTTCTCCAAGACGGCGATCGACCGCGCCGGGAGGGCACTTGCCGGATTCGATGCCGCTGCCAATCGCGATGCAGCCCTCGAGATCATCAACAACTGGCGCTCGTGCCATGCCTTTCCGCTCAATACCTTGCAGGTGGCTCTGCGGCGGCTTGCGCGCCAAGTCGATAGCCAGCCGATCATCGCTCAGCGGATCAAACGGCTCTCGTCCATCGACCTGAAGCTGCAGCGGTTTCCGACCATGACCCTGTCGCAGATGCAGGATCTCGGCGGCTGTCGCGCAATTGTCGCGGACCTTCGTGCGGCGCTGAAGCTCGCCGAGCTGTTCCGGCGCAGCAATATGAAGCACAGGCTTCACACCATGGACAACTATATCGAGAAGCCACAGCCTTCGGGCTATCGGGGAGTACACCTCATCTACCGGTACTACAGCGACCGGAGCAGTACGTACAACGGGCAGAAGATCGAGATCCAGTTACGATCGGCTCTGCAGCATTCCTGGGCGACCGCCGTCGAAACAGTAGGCACGTTCACTCGCCATGCTCTCAAATCGAGCATCGGATCGGACCGATGGTTACGGTTTTTCGCCCTAATGGGCAGCGTGATGGCGATTCGAGAGGGGTCGAACCGGGTCAGTGGAACACCCGACGACATCGCGATGCTGCTCGCCGAATTGCGCGAGATCTCAGCGGAACTCGATGTGATCAAGAGGCTCGCCGCCTACGGCGCCGCGCTGAAGCAGTTCAGCAGCGATACCACTGCAGGAGCTCACTACTTCCTGATAGAGCTCGACGCGGCCCATCAACGTACCCTGGTCACCGGCTTCAAATCCGAAGAGGTCCGTGAGGCGAACGCGCAATATCTGGAACTCGAACGTAGGATAACCCCGGATTCGGCCGTGGATGCCGTCCTGGTCTCGGTTGAAAACATCGCACTGCTGCAGCGCGCTTACCCGAATTACTTTCTTGACACCAGCGCCTTCGTGGACGTGGTGTCGGAAGCGCTGCAACACACCCGGATCAGGCAATTCCGCACCCGGACGCGCGCTGCGGCTGGATGACCCGCATATCGCGCCCACCACGCAAGGGAAATCGCCGCGTCGATGAACGAATCGCAACACACCCCCGTGATGCAGCAGTACCTGCGCATCAAGAGCCGCCATCCGGACGTGCTGCTCTTCTATCGCATGGGGGACTTCTACGAGCTCTTCTACGACGACGCCCGCCGTGCCGCCGCTCTCCTCGACATCACGCTCACCGCCCGCGGCCAGTCCGCGGGGCAGCCCATCCCGATGGCGGGGGTTCCGTTCCACAGCGTGGAGGGCTACCTCGCGCGACTCGTCCGCAAGGGGGAGAGCGTCGCCATCTGCGAGCAGATGGGCGACCCGTCAAAGTCCAAGGGGCCCGTCGAGCGCGAGGTGGTGCGGATCATCACCCCCGGCACGGTGACCGACGATGCCCTGCTCGAAGAGCGGCAGGAGACGCTGGTCGCCGCGACGGCGCGCGATGGCGAGCGATTCGGGCTCGCCTGGCTCGATCTGGCCGCCGGGCGCTTCACCGTGCTCGAGTCCGCCGGCGGCAGCGCGCTCGCGGCGGAGATCGAGCGCCTGAAGCCCGCCGAGCTGCTGATCCCCGAGGGCACCCCCGAGGAGGATCTCAGGCGCAACGGCACCGCCCTGCGCTCCCGCCCGCCCTGGAATTTCGAGCTGGCGAGCGCCTCGCGGTTGCTCACCGATCAGCTCGGCACGCTGGACCTCAAAGGCTTCGGCGTCGATGAGCTCCCGCTCGCCATCTGCGCGGCGGGCGCCCTGCTGCAGTACGTGCGCGATACGCAGAAGACCTCGCTCCCGCACATCCGCGGATTGCACGTCGAGGAGCGCACGGACGCGCTCATCATCGATGCGGCGACCCGACGCAATCTCGAGCTCGATATCAGCCTGACGGCGCGCGAAGACGCGACGCTGTTCGCGATCCTGGATCAGTGCGTCACCTCCATGGGCTCGCGCCAGTTGCGGCGCTGGCTCAATCGCCCGCTGACCGGCCACGAGACTCTCCGTGCGCGCTATCAGGCGGTGGGCGCTCTGATCGATGCGCGCCGATTCGAAGGCATGCGCGATCGGCTCCGCGGGATCGGCGATGTGGAGCGCATCCTCGCCCGCGTGGCGCTGAGGTCGGCGCGGCCGCGGGACCTGACTCAACTGCGAGCCTCGCTCGCCGCGCTGCCGGCGCTGAACTCGTCGCTGCGGGAGATCGACTCGCCGCTCATCGCCGAGCTCGCCGGCCGCGTAGGCGAGCACGGCGACGTAGTGGACCTCCTCGGCAGGGCGATCTCGGAAGAGCCGTCCACGTTCGTGCGCGATGGCGATGTCATTGCAGCCGGTCATGACGCGGAGCTCGACGAGCTGCGCAGGATCGCCACCCACACCGACGAGTTCCTCCTGGAGCTCGAGCAGCGCGAGCGCGAGCGCTCCGGTATCGCGGGGCTGAAGTTGGGCTACAACCGCGTGCAGGGCTTTTTCATCGAGATCTCGCGCAAGGACGCGGAGCGGGCACCGAAGGACTACGTCCGCCGGCAAACGGTCAAGTCGGCGGAGCGCTTCATCACGGCGGAGCTCAAGAGCTTCGAGGATCGGGTCCTCGGGGCGCGCGAGCGGGCGCTCGCGCGTGAGAAGGAGCTCTACGAGCAGATCCTGACGCGACTCACGGAGGATCTGGCTGCGCTACAGGCCACCGCGGCCGCGCTTTCGGAGCTCGACGCGCTCGCGGCGCTCGCGCAGCGCGCATGCGCTCTGCAGTGGACAGCGCCGCGGCTGGTGACCGATCCCGTCCTACGCATCCAGGGCGGCCGGCACCCCGTCGTCGAGCGTTTCGCCTCCGCGCCGTTCGTGCCGAACGACCTCGAGCTCGACTCCGCCCGCCGCATGCTCGTCATCACCGGTCCCAACATGGGTGGCAAGTCGACGTACATGCGTCAGGCGGCGCTCATCGCCATCCTGGCGCACCTCGGCAGCTACGTGCCGGCCGATCGAGCGGTCATAGGTCCGATCGATCGCATCTTCACCCGAATCGGCGCGGCGGACGACCTGGCGGGAGGACGGTCCACTTTCATGGTGGAGATGACCGAGGCCGCCAACATCCTGCACAACGCCACCGAGCGCAGCCTCATTCTGATGGATGAGATCGGGCGCGGAACCAGCACGTTCGATGGGCTTTCGCTCGCCTGGGCGATGGCGCACCACATTGCCACGCGCATCAGATCCTTCACGCTCTTCGCAACCCACTACTTCGAGCTGACCGGCCTCGCGGCCGAGGTGGAAGGCTGCGTGAACGTGCATCTGGATGCCACCGAGCACGGCGAGGGGATCGTGTTCCTGCACGCCGTCAAAGAAGGACCCGCGAGCCGCAGTTACGGTCTTCAGGTTGCGCAGCTCGCCGGGGTGCCGCGCGATGTCATCGGCCAGGCGCGACGTTATCTGGAGGCACTGGAGTCGCAGCGGGACCGACCCGATGGCGCCGGTCATGACGGACGCAGCGCCGGCAAAGCGCAGAAGGAGCTGCCGTTGTTTGCCGCCGCGCCGCCGGCAGCGCCGTCCGATCCGCTGCGTGAGGCATTGGCCGCGCTCGACCCCGACGACATGACTCCCAAGGCGGCGCTCGAAGCCATTTACCGCCTGCGGCAATTGCTCGATCGAGGGCCGTGAGATGAGCCCATCCTTTGATCCGACTCTACGGAGCGCCACGGCCGCCGATGCCGCCGGTATCCGGCGTTTGCTCGAGCACAGCGGACTTCCCACGAGTGACCTCGCCACTGCGCAACCGGAGTTCGTCATCGCCGACAGTTCCGGGCAGATCGCCGGCATTGGCGCGCTGCAGCGCTTTGGCCCGGTGGCGCTCCTTCGCTCCATCGCCGTCGAGCCGCAGCGGCAACGCTCGGGTGTGGGCCGGTTGATCGTCGCCGAGCTCGAGCAGCGCGCCAGAGCCGCGGGCGTCGGCGAGCTCATCCTCCTCACCCTGACCGCGCGCAGCTTCTTCGAGCGCCTGGGATATCGCGCCAAGCCGCGCGATCAGGTCTCCTCATCCGTACTGACGAGCGCAGAGTTTCGCACGCTGTGCCCGGCTTCCGCCGCCTGCATGGCGAAAACTCTGGCCCCGAGCTGACGTTCCACGGCGGCAGCAGCCACCGGACCCGCAGTCATCTCAACGAGAACCGCCCGTCCCTCAGGAACAACCCCGTCTCGCGCGCCACGCGCGGCGATACCAACATCCCCATGTGGCTGACGGGCATCACGATGTGGTCCGAGGCGCCGGGAAGGCGGGTCTCACTGACCCCCACCGTGCCGTCGCAATCCTCCTCGAAGCCCGCGAGGAACTGGCCGAGACCGACCGGCTGCGTGCCGGCCACGATCCCGAGCGGGCGGCCGAAAGTCCAGCTTCGCTCCCGCGGCCGCAACAGCTCATCGGCTACCGAAGGTCCCATGAGCGCGCTCACGAACCGCGATCGGGCCGCCGCCACGGCCGCGCGGCTCTCGAGACAGGGCGTGCCCAGGAATACCACCCGCCCCGGCGGCTGCTCGGGGTAGCGCTCGAAGAAGCGATAGATGACGAGGCCTCCGAGGCTGTGGCCGACGAAATGCACCGCCGGGGCCTCGAGGACGCGCACGAAGCTCTGCAGGTTCGCGGTGATCTCTTCCATGCCCCACGTGACCGCGGAGTAAGGGAAGGCGTGCATCTGGAAGCCAAACTCGCGCTGCAGCCGGTTGGCGAGCAGCAGGGATTCCCCGCCGGGCATCCATAGCCCGTGCACGTAGATCACGTGTTGCGCCGCGTCCTCTTTTCTCATCGCGCCGGAAATCAGCGCGGCCGTTGCAGCCGCCAGAGTCACGGTACCAGGATTCGTGCCTCCCGGCGCGGCGTCGAGGGGCTAGTATGAAGCGCTGGATCGGGGCGTCCTGCCCCGCCCAGCGCGCCTCGGGCAAAAAGCGTGGTTTTTGCCCGAGGCTCCGCCCCCTGCGGCGGCGGGACACCTCCGTGTGTCTGCCAGAAGCCACTACCCCGTGGGCGGTGTGCGCACGCGGATGTGCAGCTCGCGAAGCTGCGCCTCACCGACCTCGGTGGGCGCATCGGTGAGCGGATCGGCCGCGGTCTGCGTCTTCGGGAAGGCGATGACTTCGCGGATGCTGTCGGCGCCGGCCATGAGCATCGCCAGCCGATCGAGCCCGAAGGCGATACCGCCATGCGGCGGCGCGCCGAACTTCAGCGCATCGAGCAGGAAGCCGAACTTTTTCGTCGCCTCTTCCGGTCCGATGCCCAGCAGATCGAACACCGTCGACTGCATGTCCTGCCGGTGGATACGCACCGAGCCGCCGCCGATCTCCGACCCGTTCAACACCATGTCGTATGCCTTGGCGAGGGCCTTCTCCGGGTCTGCGCGCAGCGCCGCCGGATCCTCGACCTTGGGCGCGGTGAAGGGATGATGCATTGCGACCCAACGCCGCTCGTCCGCGTTCCACTCGAACATCGGGAAGTCGATGACCCAGAGCGGACGCCAGCCCTGTTGGACCAGCTTCAGGTCCTGGCCGATCTTCAGGCGCAGCGCGCCCAATGCGTCGCTCACCACCTTGGCACTGTCGGCGCCGAAGAACACGAGGTCGTTGTCCGCGGCGCCCGTACGCTCGAGGATTCCGGCGATCGCGGCATCGCTCAGGAACTTGATGATGGGCGATTGCAGGCCCTCGCGGCCGCGGGCGCGCTCGTTGACCTTGATGTAGGCGAGGCCCTTCGCCCCATAACGCCCGACGAACTCGGTGTAGCCATCGAGGGCTGAGCGCGGCATCGCGCCGCCGCCCGGCACGCGCAGCGCCGCCACTCTGCCCTTCGGGTCCTTGGCGGGACCGGCGAACACCTTGAAGTCGCAGTCCTGCACGAGGTCGGCCACGTCCGCGAGCTCGAGCGGGATGCGCAGGTCCGGCTTGTCGGAGCCGTAGCGGCGCATCGCCTCGGCGTAAGTCATGCGTGGGAAAGGATCCGGCAGCGCCTCGCCCAGCACTTCCTTGAAGAAGTGCCGTATCAGTCCCTCCATCAGCTCCATGATCTCGGTCTGAGTCAGGAAGGAGGTCTCGATATCGAGCTGGGTGAACTCCGGCTGCCGGTCGGCGCGCAGGTCCTCGTCGCGGAAGCAGCGCACGATCTGATAGTAGCGGTCGAAGCCCGCGATCATCAGCAGCTGCTTGAAGATCTGCGGCGACTGCGGCAGCGCAAAGAACTTGCCGGCGTGGGTGCGGCTCGGGACCAGGTAGTCGCGCGCGCCCTCGGGGGTCGCCTTGGTCAGCATCGGCGTCTCGAGGTCTATGAAGCCATGTCCATCGAGGAACCCACGCATGGCGCGGGTGATCCGATGCCTCAGGCGCAGACGCTGACTCATCACCTCACGGCGCAGGTCGAGGTAGCGGTACTTGAGGCGGATTTCCTCACCAACCTGCTCATCCAGCTGGAAGGGCAGCGGCTCCGAGCGGTTGAGCAGCTCCAGCTCTCCAGCCAGCAGCTCCACGCGCCCGGATGCGAGATTGGCATTGACGGTCCCTGACGGGCGCTCGCGGACGCGTCCCTTTACGCGAATGACGAACTCATTGCGCAGCCGCTCCGCCTCGCGGAAGAGCTCCGCCGCATCGGGATCGAAGACCACCTGCAGCAGGCCCTCGCGATCGCGCAGGTCCACGAAGATGATTCCGCCATGGTCCCGCCGCCGGTGTACCCAGCCGGCCACCTCGACCGTCTGGCCGATCAGCGGGTCCCCGACCTGTCCGCAGTAGTGAGTGCGCATAGGGCCGGCGATCTTACGGAGCCCCCGGAGGCGCCGCAACCAAGACTGCCGCGCCTTGCAGCGCCCCCTTGCGCAGCCGCTCGAGCGCCAGATTCGCCTCGCTCAGCGGAAAGGTCTCCACCGTAGTCTGTAAGCCGAGCCTCGCCGCGATCGCCAGGAATTCCTCGCCGTCGGCGCGGGTGAGGTTGGCGACGGAGCTGACGGAGCGCTCGCCCCAGAGAAGCTCATAGGGAAAGCGGGGAATGTCACTCATGTGAATGCCGGCGCACACCACCCGGCCGCCCGGCCGGACCGCCGCCAATGCCGCGGGCACCAGAGCCCCGACGGGCGCGAAGAGAATGGCGGCGTCGAGAAGGTCCGGCGGCGCCTCCTCGGAATTGCCCGCCCAGACGGCGCCCAGCTCCCGCGCAAAAGCCTGGGACTCGAGGTCTCCCGGCCGGGTGAACGCGTAGACGCGCCGGCCTTGCGCGCGAGCCACCTGCGCCAGAAGGTGCGCGGCGGCGCCGAAGCCATAGAGGCCGAGGTTCGTGCCGTTGCCGGCGGCCCGATAGGCGCGGTAACCGATGAGCCCCGCGCAGAGCAGCGGCGCGAGCCGCGCGGCAGGCGCACCAGCCGGCAGGGGCAGGCAGAAGCGGGCGTCCGCGAGCACCTGCTCGGCGTAGCCGCCGTCCACCGAATAGCCGGTGAAGCGCGCGTACTCGCAGAGGTTCTCCTGTCCGGCGCGACAGTAACGGCACAGTCCGCATGCCTGCGCGAGCCAGGGCACACCGGCCCGGTCGCCCGGCCGAAAGCGCGTGACTCCCGGACCCGCCTCGGCCACGGTGCCCACGATCTCGTGGCCGGGTGTGATCGGGTAATGAATGTGGGGCAGCTCGCCGTCGAGAAGGTGCAGGTCCGTGCGGCAGACACCGCAGGCTTCGACGGTGATGCGCACCTGCTGCTCGCCGAGCGGCGCGAGCGCCACCTCTTGCAGGCGCAGCGGCGAGCCCGGAGCCGGCAGTCGCATCGCTTTCATCCGCTCTTCCAGAGCCGACGCTGGTCAGGCCGCAGGCTTTGCCAGCTCGGGCTTTCGGGTCACTGCCGGCGCCGGCGGGACGACGACGCCGCAGGTAATGATCATCTTCATCGCGGCATCGACCGTCATCTCGAGCTCCACGATCCGGCGGCGCGGCAGGATGGCGAGGTAGCCGCCGGTGGCGTTCAGGGCCGCGGAGATATAGACGCAGGCATGGGGCTCGCCGGTCTTCTCACTGATCTCGGGCACGTCCTCGGCGGTCAGAAAACCCAGGCTCCAGACGCCTTCGCGCGGGTACTCGACCATCACCACCTTGCGGAATGAGTTCGACTGGGAGAAGACGCTCTCGGCGAAGCTCTTCACGCCGCCATAGACGCTCCCGACGATCGGAATGTGGTGCAGCAGCTCCTCACCCCAGACGAGGAGGCGCCGGCCGATGAGATTGGTGCCGAGAACCCCGGTGAGGAGCAGCACGACGAAGGCGAACACCACCCCGGCAGCCGGCAGCAGCAAGCCCATCAGTCCCTGGGGCTGATAGCCGTCGGGGAGCGGGAAGAGGAGCAGAGTCTTGTCCGCGAGGTGGAAGAGGAACTCGATCACCCACAGGGTGGCGACGATCGGCAGCCAGACGAGCACGCCCGCGATGAGGTAGCGCCGCAGCGGCGAGCCTCTCTTTTTCGCACCGGCCTGGCCGGGCGGCAGGGCCGGGGCGGGGACGGGCCTCTCGACTGCGGGGGTGCTCAATGCCTCACCGCCTGGAGCCGCGCTTGGAGCCGCGCTTGGCGGCCTTCGCGCGGGCCGCTGGCTTCGCTTTCGGCCGGGCGACCGGGCGAGCGCTCGCCTTGGCGGCAGGCGGATTCTTGCGCGCCGCCGCCACCCGGGGCCGGGACGCGGACGCCGCCGCTCCGGTCGTCACGCTGGGAGTCTTGGGCTCCGGCGGCTTCGCCGCGGTCTCGGGGGCCGGGGATTTCTTGGACTCAGACTCCGACTTCGACTCATCGGCGGCGGGCTGCGGCTCCTCGCGCTCCACTGCGAGATTGCGCTTGCCCTCCTTGTCCGATTTGAAGTCGGTCTCGTACCAGCCGCTGCCCTTGAGGCGAAAGACCGGTGCGGACACGAGCTTCTGCATCGTGCGCTTGCCGCAGGAGGGGCACTTCACCAGCGGTGGATCGCTGATCTTCTGCATCAGCTCTATGTAGAACTTGCAGCTCTGGCACTCGTATTCGTAGAACGGCATGGCTTCGGAGTTATAGGTGTATGGGGTTCCGTAGCGGCGATTATAGTCAGCCGGCCTTGCCGAAGACGATCTGTCCATCACGCGCCGTGGCGCGGATGGCGGTTCCGGGGGTGAACTCGCCTTTGAGGATCCGCTGCGCCAGCGGATTCTCGATCTGCTGCTGGATGGCGCGCTTCAGCGGCCGGGCCCCGTATACCGGGTCGAAGCCCGCCTCGCCGAGGAGGTCGCGCGCCGCATCGTCCAGCGTCAGGTCCATGTTCCGCTCCTGCAGGCGCTTGCGCAGGTAAATGAGCTGAATGTCCACGATCGCGCGGATCTGCTCGGTTCCCAGCGGGTGAAAGACCACGATGTCGTCGATCCGGTTGATGAACTCCGGCCGGAAGCTCTGCTGCACGATCTCCATCACCGCGCTCTTCATGCGGGTGTAGTTCTTCTCCCCGGCGTACTCCTGGATCACCTGCGAGCCGAGGTTGGAGGTCATGATGATGACCGTGTTGCGAAAGTCGACGGTGCGGCCCTGGCCGTCGGTCAGGCGACCATCATCCAACACCTGCAGCAGCACGTTGAAGACATCGGGGTGCGCCTTCTCGACCTCATCGAGCAGGATCACCGCGTACGGGCGCCGGCGGACGGCCTCCGTGAGATATCCGCCCTCCTCGTAGCCAACGTACCCCGGCGGGGCGCCGATCAGGCGCGCCACGGAATGCTTCTCCATGAATTCCGACATGTCGATGCGCACCAGC
>Ga0134126_10013731_pt1 | contig 10223 bp, 10 predicted proteins | sample KB31752_FD_96881 | JGI IMG/M metagenome (GOLD analysis project Ga0134126, IMG submission 96881) | Terrestrial soil microbial communities with excess Nitrogen fertilizer from Kellogg Biological Station, Michigan, USA - KB3-175-2 | ecosystem: Environmental > Terrestrial > Soil > Unclassified ...
CGAATTGAAAAAAGAATACACGGTCGTGATCGTCACCCATAACATGCAACAGGCGGCCAGGGTGGCGGACTTTACCGCTTTTTTTCTCATGGGGAACATGGTGGAACTGGATAAAACTGAAACCATGTTTACCAAACCTTCCGACAAGCGCACGGAAGATTACATTACCGGGAGGTTCGGATGACGCGCACGCGTTTTCATCAGGGGCTTGACGATTTAAAACAGAAACTGCTGGCCATGGGCGGTATGGCGGAGCAGGCGGTGGAGTGCGCGGTCCGGGCCTACCAGACTCGCGATCTGTCACTTTGTGAATTGGTGCTGCGCGATGAATCGAAGATCAATGCTGCTGAGCGGGACGTGGATGAGATGTCCATCGACTTGTTGGCAATGCAACAGCCCATGGCCATTGACCTGCGTTTTATTGTCGCCTGCATCAAAATCAATGCCGATCTCGAACGTGTAGGCGACCAGGCCGTTAACATCGCAGAACGTGTGATGGATCTTCTGACGCGGCCTGACCCCGCTTTAAACGTCGATATCCCGCGGATGGCCCAACTCAGCATCAGCATGGTTCGGGACGCCCTGAATGCTTTTTTGACCGCCGAGGTTGATATGGCGCAAGCGGTGCTGGAGCGGGATGATCTGGTGGACAACATGAACCGGGAGATATTCGAAGCCGTTGATCTTGCCATGAGTAAATCCCTCGGGGGCCATCGCAATTTGTTAGATACGCTAATCGTGGCGCGTAACCTGGAACGCGTCGCCGACCATGCAACAAATATTGCCGAAGACGTTATCTTCTGGGTCCGGGGTGCGGATGTAAGACACCACGCTCAAGGATAAACATATTCAATTTGGTCAGCATCAACTCTTAAGCAATACGGAACGCTGGATTCTCGGAGCAGACCCTCTGCTTTGCCGGAAACAATTACAATGATTGTGAGGCGCAAAACTTCAATCAACGGCTTCAGACCTGCCTTTGTCCAGCAAATGAACCGCTCAGTATCAGATCCGTCACTTTATATCAATCGCGAAACTTCATGGCTCGCCTTCAATCGCCGCGTGCTTGAAGAAGCGAATGACGACCGCAATCCGCTGCTGGAGCGCGTAAAGTTCTTGGCTATTTCGGCCAGCAATCTCGACGAATTTTTTGAGGTGCGTGTTGCCGGTCTCCTGCAGCGCATTGAAGAAGGATACATCGATTCCGGGCCCGACGCGCTTACGGCGCAACAGGAGCGCGAGCTGATTGCACAGGAAACGCATGCATTTGTTCAGGAGCAATACGAGTGCTGGAATACCAGGATGATGCCGGCGCTTGCCCGGGAAAATATCCGCGTTCTAGATCTGAAAGATCTCGACCCTGAGCAAGAAGCCTTTATTGATGCCTACTGTGAAAAAGAAGTTGATCCATTACTCACGCCTGTAACCGTGGATCCTGCGCATCCCTTTCCCCGCGTGCTGAATAAAGCGCTCTGTATTGCGTTGCTGCTCAAACGCAAGCGGCGGGCCAGTGGAACGTACATGGGGGTGATTACCGTACCGCGTGTACTTCCTCGCCTGGTGCGGCTGCCGTCGCAGACCGGCACAGATTATGTTTTTCTCGCCGATCTTCTCACGTACCACGCCGCCACTATGTACCGTGGATATGAGATCGTTTCGGCTGCATCGTTTCGCGTCACCCGGAACAGCAATCTTTACCTGGAAGAGGAAGAATCGCGCAATCTGTTGGAGTCCGTCAGGACCGAACTGCACCGTCGGCGCAAAGGCGATGCCGTGCGGCTGGAGATTGATGCCAACGCAAATGCTGAAATCGCGCGCCGGCTGCAACAGACCTTTGAACTTGAAGACTGGCAAATCTTCCATACGCAGGGCCCGGTAAATCTTTCCCGGCTCTTCAACTTTTATGAGATTGAGCGGCCTGAGCTGAAGTTTAAGCGATTCGTGCCGCGTGAATTTCGCCTTCCACCCAGTAGTCCAAACATCTTCGCGGAGCTGCGCAAGCGCGACATTCTGCTTCACCATCCTTATGATTCTTTTGATGCGGTGGTGGATTTTATTGAGAGCGCGGCCAGTGATCCCGCCGTGATCTCACTGAAACAAACGATCTATCGCACCAACCACGATTCTCCCATCGTGGGAGCGTTGATCGCAGCTGCAGCGGCGGAAAAAGAAGTTACCGCCGTACTGGAATTGACGGCCCGCTTTGACGAAGCGTCCAACATACAATGGGCGCGCACTCTTGAAGACGAGGGTGTGCAGGTCTATCACGGCTTGGTGGGCCTTAAGACGCACTGCAAGCTTGCTCTGCTGGTGCGCCATGATCCTGACGGCAAGACGCGACGATACGTACACATAGGAACGGGCAACTACAATCCCACAACCGCACGCTTCTACACCGACTTGAGCCTGCTTACGGCTGCGCCGAATATCACCTCGGCCGTTCACTCGGTCTTCAACTATCTCACCGCCTATTCTGAGGCGCCAAGTTACAGTCCGCTGGCCATTTCGCCGATCGATCTTGCCGCCACCACGCTGGAACAGATACATCGTGAAGCAGAGCACGCGGCCAGTGGAAGGCCGGCGCGGATTATCGCGAAAATGAATTCCCTGCTGGATAAAAATGTAATTGAGGCTTTGTATATTGCCTCGCAGGCAGGTGTTTCCATTGATCTTATCGTGCGCGGCATGTGCGCCTTAAGGCCGAGCGTGCCGGGCATCAGCGACAATATTGTGGTCCGTAGCGTGGTAGGCAGGTTGCTGGAACACACGCGAATTTTCTATTTTGAAAATGGGGGCGATGAGGAAGTCTATATTTCCAGCGCCGACTGGATGCCACGCAACCTCTATGAGCGTGTTGAAGTGCTTTGCCCAGTGCTAGATCCTCATTTGATGCAGCGAGCAAAAAGCGAGATACTGGCTGCCTACCTTGCGGATAACGTCAAGGCCCGTTTTCTCGACCGCAATGGAAACTATACGCGAGCCACCCGCAAGCGTGGAGAAGAAGCTTTTTCAGCCCAGGAATTTCTGATCGCCTTAGCCGAAGGGACAGCCACGGCGGCCGATATTCCTGAACCATCCACGCCCCGGGCCAGGAGATCCAGTGGCCGGCGCAAAAGCCAGGTACTTGCCTAATAGCCTATGCTCTTATATTTCTTTCGTCATGCTTCTGCCGGTAAAACCATGCTGAATCCCAAAAAGGACGAACGCCGTCCTTTGGATGAAGAGGGCATTCTGCAAGCGCGTTACGTTGGCCGCCTGCTGGCAAATCTGGATGTCCAGGTTGACCAGATTATTAGCAGCCCGCTGAAACGGGCGCGACAAACAGCCTCCCTGGTGGCGAATGAGCTGGCGTTTGAAGGAGCTGTCCAGCTCGACGATGCTTTGCGCCCGGAAGCAGAATTTGAGCAGTTTCAAGCCATGCTGGCGAGCTACAAAAAATATGACGCGGTCATGGTGGTTGGGCACAATCCCAGCTTTACGGAATTCCTGAGCAAATCAATTTCCGGCGCCAGCGGGGCCGCACAAGTTGATTTCAAGAAAAGCGCTGTGGCTCGCGTTGAAATGAACGGGCGCGCGGGTACGTTGCACTGGCTTGTGACACCGAAAATTGCGCGCACACTTCAGACCAGCTTGAAATCGAGTTCGCGGCCAAAGACTTCGCGGAAATAAGCGCGTTCCTTTTCTCCAGCCCACAACTCCAGGTCTGCGCCGGTGTGCCCCGCCTTTACGTTGATCGTAACTTCCCCTCCGCGCGCTACTACGCGAATGGACTCCACTGCTGAAAGGCGGCCCTGATTCAGCGCTCGCGCCACCCGCAGCAGGGCCGTGGACTTAATGACGTCTGACCTGATCTGGGCCGGGAGCATCTTGATAAGGCGATCACGGAATTGTGGTTTGGAATTGCCCTGGAAGCGCGCGATGGTTGCAATGATTTTTCTCTGTATCGGAGTAAAGCCAAACAGTTCTGATCGTGAAATCACGTAGTAAGCATGGCGATGCAGGCCCACGGGATTGATGTACATTCCCACTTCGTACAACATTGCCGCGGCGGCAATCCATTCGCGACAATCCTTGCTTAAGCCGTGCATGCGCCGCGTCTGGTCAAAAAGAGACAGGGCCAGCTTGCGCACCTGCTCGGCATTTTCCAGGTCCACCCCATAACGCCGGGCGGTATTCATGAGTACGTCCTGGCGATCAGCTTCCAATTGGCGATGTGAGCGGGTGTGCTGGTCATATTCCGCCGCCATCTGGGCCAGGATTCCATCGCGGAGTCCAAGAGGAGAGTATCGAAAACCTTTGAGACCGCAGGCATCGAGCACATGTGCGAATACTGCCGCGCCAGCCACGATGATCTGCGCGCGCTTGGGATTGATGCCCTTAATGGCCGCGCGTTGCCGGTCGGTAATTTTTGCCAACCGGCGTGCCAGTTTTTCCGCGACGGCCAGGGATACGCCACCGCTTCGGGTAAGGTGCAGAGACTGCGCCGCTCCCGCCAACGCCGCTGCCGTTCCTGAGGTGGCTATCACAGCCCGTACTGCGGCGCGTGTTATTTTCCGCGATGCATTGTTTGCTTCCTGCACAATGAAATCGTGCAGCCGCTTCAGTTCCGGTTTGGTTGGCGGATCATGATGGATAAACTCCTGCGTAAGGCGGACGGCCCCCAGTGGTAATGTGACAATTTCTTTGATATGACCTTTTTCGGACAGGGTGAGTTCGCAGCTGCCTCCGCCCAGATCGATCATCAACATTTTGGGCGGCGGCGTGCGCATGTTCGATATCACGCCCAGATGGATGAGACGGCCTTCTTCCAGACCGCTGATGACTTCAAGGTTCCACCCAGTAAGGGTCTTCACCCATTCTTCAAAAAGACGAGCGTTGTTGCTGTCACGCAGTGCGCTGGTCCCGATAACGCGCGTGCGCTCCACTGCATAGCTTTGCACGGCTCGATGAAAGCGGCGCAGGACTTTAAGGGTCTGTGCCATTGCCTGCGGATCGAGATTGCCATCGCGAAATACCCCTTCACCAAGGCGGGTAACTTCGCGGTCTTGATGCAGGGCAACCAGGCGTCCACGTCGAAGCTCAGCGATACTCAGCCGCACGGAGTTGGAACCGATATCCACCGCGGCAAAGACAGGCATGTTTTATCAGGCGCGGCGGGCGGCAAACCGCAAAGGTTGGGCCGAGTGTGGAGGCCGTTTAGGAGGCGCCTGCGTCAGGGAAAATAATTTGTTTACTGAGGAGGTTGCATCTGAATGCCGTGCGCTAAGAACAGTCCGCGCTTCGCGCAACAGAGCGCAGTTTGCGCGATCTGAAAAGCGTTTTTCCGCCCTTTCAGTCAGTTCATGCCAATCGTGCCAATCGCCAATCGCATCCTGAGTAGACTTGAGTTCCCGCATGAAATCTTGTTGCTCGGTAGATTCTTCCGCGAGCTCCGCGAGATAACGTATTCGCTTCAAAGCGATCCGAGTTTCATGTAGCCGGCTGGGCTTTATGATTTGTCCCGGGCCAAAATCATTGGCCATTTCCAAAAGCTGCGCTTTGGCCTCTTCCAGAGGGGCCAGCGGACGATTCCTGTTGTCCTGTGGCACTCCGGCCTGTTCGGCGATCCGGTTTAGCCGGCCGAAAAACTTAGCATCGTGCAGCTTTTTGATCGCCAATTCCAACCGCTGGGCTTGCTGATCCCTCTTCTTCTCCATCAACTGTGCCAAAGTCTTGCGGTCTTTGGCTGTTGATCCGTTGCCCAAGGTCCCCAGAAGATCTGTCTGGACATCGAGATCGCGGACTTTCCCGGCCCGCTTGCGCAAGTCCGACATTTTTTCCAGCGTGCGTTCCTCTTTTTTGCTGATTTCCGGGTTCGCGTAGCTGACAAGACTCTCAATGCGGCGAATAGTGGTGCGCAAGCGATGGACGCTCTTTGGCTTGGCGTCATCGAGCACTTTAGAGAAGGCAGCCGAAAGGTCTCTATTGAGACCTCGCATACGTTTTTCCAACAAAGTCATGGGAGAGGAGAGCACAAACAGCTGGCTACTATATTAGATGACGAAAGGACGAGCCAAATGCCTCATTTCATGTGCATTTGTTCAGGTAGGCCTATTCCCTTCTCTTTCAGGAACTTAGGGTCTCCGCGCAGATGATTTCCATGCACTGGTTTTTGCAATTCCATGCTTTAATAGACCAAGGCGATGGAGTTCGCCTTTAACCGCCGCTGACGGCTGATGACTCCTACCAAAAATCTCACTATTTTGGAGCCATCAGCATGCAATCTCTGATCGATTGGAAACCCTATCTCTGGGTGTCGCTAGGCGGTATTCTCGGCGCTAATTTGCGCTACTTTCTCAGCCGTATCATCACCCGCTTTACTGACGCTGCTTTCCCAGTGGGGACGCTGCTCATCAACATTAGCGGCAGCCTGGTGCTGGGATTTTTCCTGATATGGACAACAGAACGCGTCCTTGCCGATCCTAAATGGCGGTTGCTGGTGGCCATTGGTTTCTGCGGATCGTACACCACGTTTTCCAGTTATGCCTTTGAAAGCATGTCCTATTTTGAGCAGGGACACTGGACCCTGTTTGCATCCAACATCCTGGCCAACAACATCTTGTGTCTGGGAGCAGTTCTGGTGGGTGCAATGATCGCGCGGGCGATCTAACCCTGGTGCGTGTAGAATTTTGAAGAAGAAAGGCGCAGCGCTTCTCCGATGCCTGAACCCCGCATTGCCGTTCAGATTTCGATCTATCTTAGTGAAGCCGACGAGTGGCATCGCCGGCCGCTGCACTTGGAATTGCTGAAGTACCTGCGCGAACAGCAGATTGCCGGAGCCACTGTGCTGCATGCCGTTGCGGGCTTTACGGGTCGTGGCCGCGTAAAAACGGCAACGCTGGTAGATGCAGGCGGCAAGCTTCCGCTGGTGCTTACCTTTGTGGACACGGCAGAACATGTTGACCGCGTCCTTCCTGCAATTAAAGAAATGTCAGGACAGCGGTTGATCGTACGAGAAAACGTAACCATTGAGGCGGGAACGCTCGAATAAGGCGAGACCGGCTTTCTTGCCCACTATTCAACGATAATATCCCTCTCTCGCTTCCACCATCACATTGCCCAAATTCTTCCGTGCTTCCGGCGTTAACTTTACTTTGATTGCACAGTACTTCCCTTTTGCTTTCTGCCTGGACGGATGATATCCCAGGCTGTAGCGCAGCCGCAGGTCGTCAATCAACAAAGCCAGCTTTTCGTTCAACTCTTTTTTCTTGAACTCAATCACCTGGCCTCCGCTGATAGAGGCATATTTGTAAACTTCTCCCGGCGGATGGAGCATGTATTCTGCCGGGCTGGCTCTAAGGCCGGATTCTCCGCTCACCGAGAGATCACTTTGTTTTAGGAGCGAGCAAACTACCGTATTCGTTTGCAATAGATGCCGCATAGCATCGGCCTGGGTGTGTGGCATCGCGCCATTCAGGCTTTTCCGGTAGCGCAGCGGGACGGAATCTTCAGAAGGTATATTCGGAACATCGTCGGTAAGCCAGATGATCACACGCCGGCTGGAACTGTTGTTGCCCTTTGCCAGTTGCTCCGTGGCCTGGAAAATTCCCTCATTGAAAAACGCAGCTTCTCCACTCTCCATGCGGCTGGCCTTCTCGATTGCCGCCACCGCCAGGGCGCGATCGGTAGTGGCTTCCTGCAATACCTGCGCGGATGCTGCGTACACCATCACCGTAACTTCATCTTTCGGCTTCAGATGACGCAGGGCTTCCAGCGCTCCTTCGGCCAACGATTTCAAAACCGGCCGCACGCTATCTGTCAGATCGAAGAGCAGCACAACAGAGAGGGGCAGCGTGTCCTGGCTGAAGGAACTGACCTGCTGCCGAATATTGTCTTCGTAAAGCTCAAAATCTTCCTTCTTCAATTCACGGGCTGCGTGCCGCGTTTTCTTGTTCAGCACCTGCGTGTCTACCTGCACGAGGCGAACGTTAACACGGTAAACCGGCGTTTGTGTACCATCGATTTGTGCTCCGGAGCCGACCGAGAGCAATTGTGCCAAAAGGAGCGGAAAGAATGCCGGGAAGCGCATGATTTCTCCAAGATAGGCTGCCGCGGAAGATCAGTCCAGTACTGTGCTGATTCTGTGCTGCGGCCGAGTTTTCTCCGATAATGGATTTCAGGAGACAGCACATGTCGAAGCATTATGATCCATGGGCCACTGTAGTGATTACCCTTACCTTGATCCTGTTCATAACAGCCTTGTTTCTCAAAGGATTTAGCCACGACATGCTGCTTGAGACGGGCGTTTTCCTGGTCTCGCTTAAGCTGATCATGATGAGCTATAAAAATAGCGTTCTTGCCCGCAATACGGAACACCGTCTGGAACAGATCCATGCATTGTTGCGCGACTTAAGGGAGCATCCCCTCACTTAGGGACGACCCCCTGTGCTTTGCGTTCTTCTGGCGGCGCCAAGTGTCGAAAAGCGCGCCACAGCAGCCCGTCATAAATAATCTTTAACCCACCACCCAGCAAGAGTGGCGCGGCGAATGCCACTTGTTGCATGAACACTCCCGCCACCGCAGATGCCGCGGCCCACGCGCCATTCCGCACAAGGTTGGTTACGCCAGCAGCAAATGTCCGTTCCTCAGGCTTCACCACGGCAGCAACATACGATTGTCGCGTGGGCACGTCCATTTCCACCAGCGACTCGCGTAACAGAAACAGCAGGACGGCCCACCGTGGCGATGGCATGAACGCCGCTGCAATCAGAAATACGCTCGAAGGCAGATGAGTAAAGACCATAGTCTTAATCAAGCCGATGCGTCGGGCCAGCCACGCTGCGCCCAGATGTGAGAGCGCATTCAGAACGTGTACGGTGAAGAAAAGCAATGCGAGCTGGCTTTCGGCAATGCCGAAACGTCGAAAGAACCAGTATGAAACCAGGGCGTCAGTAAGAAAGCCGCCGCCGAAAGCATCAATCGCGAAAAGAGCGGAGAGCCGTTTGACGGTGGACTTTGCTTCCGGTGAAATTGCAGCCTTTGGCTCCAGCGGCAGGGCCGCTTTGCGAATCTCCACCTCATGCGACAACAGCAGATACAAAAGCGCCGTCAACACGCTGATGGCCGCGTATCCTATAAACAGAAGCCGGTAGGAATTGCCAAGGTCCGCGCCCCACCATCTTTGCGCGGCAATGGGAATCCCGGCCGCCAGCGCTCCAACCGCGCCACTGGCGTCCAGCACTACGCTATACCAGGCCAGTGTCCAGGTGCGTTTTTCGTCGGCGACTAAACCCGGGATTGTCGCTTGCTCCAGCGCGAATGCCGGACTCCTGTCTGTTCCCATGCCATTGAGCATGCCCAAGAATGCAATCACGATCATTGCCGCGAGCCCAAAGTGAAATATCAGTGGAAGTGAACCAGCAGCAGTTAGCAGCGAAAGCGCGAACAGCGTCCGCCGGCGTCCCAGACGATCAGCCTTGAAGGTGATGAACACCGTGCCGGTGGCCGCTCCGGCCAGACCAGCGGCAATCACAAATCCAATGGCGGTGGAAGAAAATCCTTCGCGATAAAGAAACACGCCGAGCACAACGCCCAGCAGCCCGATGCCAAAAGACCGCATCCACGCAGCAACATAGATGATGGCAAGATTACGAACCGATTTGCGATCGATAGCAGCCATTTACCAGCTTACACTCTGGCCGCCTCGGCTTCACCCATACAGTGCTCCGGCAATATGCAGACGTCCGTTACTAACACTGTGCTAACGCAATCCATTTCCCTGTCCCGGCACCAGCCAGAGCACCAAGGCCAGTCCTGCCAATACTGCCGTGAAGTAAGCAGCGATCACGTTGCTTTGCGCTTCCGGGGCATCACGGGTAAACAGACGGACGCCCATACCTGCCGCAACCAAGCCGAATACCCATTCACCCAGCGCATAACCCAGAGCAGCGCTCACGAGCAGGACGACCGCGCGTTCTAGCTTGCTCAGAGCGTTGGCGGCGCTGCTGCCATCGAAGATCCACAGTGGAATCAAATTCAGCACGTTGAACCATGCGCCGGTTCGTGCCAGCGCTGCCCAAAGTCCATAGCCAGTTTGGCGCCACAGCAAAAAGCAAACTCCCGCAGCAAGCGCGCCGGCAAACGGTCCTGCCAAACTGATGGCGGAGCGCGTTTCCAGTGACACGCCCAGCGCGTTCCATTTCACATAGGCCCCAAATCCAGGCAGGAACATCGGCATATCGGCC
>Ga0134126_10013732_pt1 | contig 10223 bp, 9 predicted proteins | sample KB31752_FD_96881 | JGI IMG/M metagenome (GOLD analysis project Ga0134126, IMG submission 96881) | Terrestrial soil microbial communities with excess Nitrogen fertilizer from Kellogg Biological Station, Michigan, USA - KB3-175-2 | ecosystem: Environmental > Terrestrial > Soil > Unclassified ...
ATGTCCTGATCACTGAAGAGAACCCGCGAGCACCAGTGCAGGTTCATCCCCGCGAGGTTGCAACGCGCGGCGATGTCATCGTAGGGGATGTCGCCGATGTAACCGGACAGGGGAGCGTTGGGGTCGTATGAACTCCAGGCCGTGGCCGTCCCGCCAGGGTTCGTGGGGATCGCGACGATGTTGTAATTCAAATAGAATGATGTCGCACTATCCACAACAATCGGCGTCGGGTTGACACCGTCGAGACCGCCGAAGTTGTACGTTCCGCCGGTACCCTGAATGTTGAGAATCTGACCTGTCACGAATCCGTGCGGGGCGCTTGTGACGCATCGGTAAGCGTTAATAGTGCCGATGTAAGAGAAGTAGGTGCCGGTCGGTCCCAAAGGGGTCGGCGTGAATGGCGTGAAACTCGTGATGGTGGCCTGGACTTTCAGCAACCAGGCCGAGCGATACCTGTCCGCCGTCCGGTCAGCGAACGACCGCGACATGCAATTATTGGCCGCAAGGTCTCGGAATGTCTTGATATAGCCTCGATACCGATCGGCCCAACCATTCGAGGCTAATCCTTGTGGAGCATAGCCGGTGCCATCGATATCAATCGATCTTGCGAGGCACACATTGGTCGCGGGACCAGTAAGGTGAACGAGTAGACCGGTCCCCTGCCTGACAGTGTAGATCCGACGATGTACTGATCCGAGCGTAGTGACAGTTCCGCCGCCTGTGACACCTCCAGCGCTGTCAGCATCGATGATTGTGGCATCATTGGAACCTTGCCAAAGCAGGTAGTACGAGTCCGCCTCGTTGCCTTGTGTGTTGGAACTGCCGCACTGGCATTCATAAATCCCGCCCGCGGTCGCTCCGGTCATACCGGTTGGATTGCCATTAACATCGAGCGTCACCACGCCGTTGCCGTTGCCCGCCTCGTACCAAAAGCCGGGTTTGTTCTCGGGGATGTTGGAATTGCCAAGCTGATTGGCCTGATACATCACCGCCGTTGCCGGGCCAACGCCCGTCGAGCAAATCCCGATGATCGGGCCACCCGCTGCCACCGTGCCATCGAATTGAGGCGTCGGCCGTCCCACATAGTTAATGGCCGTGATCGTCGTCGCCTGATTCACGATCCCCAGGGCGTTGCTGTAGAGGCCATAAGGAATCGTTACCGTAACCGTGTCGGTGCTGAGGATGACCGGTGCCCGGAAAATCGCTTTCTGCCCGACAATCTGACCGAGCGGCCGGTCGCTCGTGCTCGTGCCGTCGTCCGTGAGATAGATCGGAGACCCGCCGTTGATCCGGATCGAGGGGGCCGTGATCGCGGGGCTGACCCCGTCGAACGGCGTTACCGGAAGGCCCGCGTGATCCTTGAAGCCGAACTGGATCGTGCTCCCGGTGCTATCGCCGGTGCCGACCCACACGGTTGCCGCGTCGGGGATGAAGTTCGGGGTGTAGACGTAAACATCATTGGTCCACTGAGCGAGACCGCCCGAGCCGTCATTGAGCAGGGCCACCGCGTTGTCGGCATCGATAAGGCCCGCGTCGCCATTCACCACCGTCTGAGGCGAGCCCGGTAGGATCTGTTGGAAGTCCCACCGCAGCCGATTCGGAGCCGAGCCGATCGACTGAGGCGTGATATTGCCGAGCGTCAAATCATTGATCTGCGCACCGGTCGGGATCGTGTTCCGCCAGCAATAGAGACCGCCGTAGCTCACAACAACGTTGTCAGCGACTTCCCCGCCCTCGTCGTCGTGACCAACGTAGATCCGCGCGTCCGCCAAGAGCATCGTCGCGTCAGGGAAAGAGCCCGTCGCGACCCGGGCACCGCCGATATACAGTTCCGCAAGGCCACCGGCCACGACACGTACCGCGGCCGTGTTCCATAAGCCATCATTAAATAGTTGATTAAGCTGCGGCCGTGCCTGTGTCGTCGGTCCTTCGCACTGCGCGAACATGCCGCCTTGCGTGATCCCGAAACTGATCGGGTAAGTGAAAGAAACGTCCGCCGCCGACACGAGAATGAGCGTCGTGACGTTCGTTGCGGTCGTGAGCTTGATCGGGAAGTAAATACAGCCCGAGGTTGCCCCGTTGAAGAACGAACTGAGGGTGGACCGAACCCGCGGCGACTGAGGCGTGCCGGTATGGGTGTTGCGGAGAGCCATTAGGTCACAAGCAAACAGACGGTCCGAAAGAACACATTAGAATGCCGTTCCGCGGGCTCCAGTGCCCGCAAGGCTTTGCCTTGCCACGTTCCAAGCCAGTGGACGCCCACGGCCGGATCGGTGGCCGTGTGGATGTTGTAGAGCTTCGACGATTCGGGAAGCCGATGCTCTGCGATCATCGCGGGTTGATTGGTAACGGGCTCGACAAAGCATGCCTGAGTGATTGGCGTTCCGGTGTTCGGCAAGATCGGGTCGCCATGCACTTCCGAGCCATCGTCGGGCGGTTGCCAGACGATCGTGTCCGGGAAGAAAAAAGGCGGGAAGGCGATCACCAGTAAAAGCCCCAGTAGGCGTTGGGGCAGGTTACGTCGTACCAACCGGAGTTAAACCCGCGCGGGAAGTCCTGAACGCTTCCGGGGAATCCGCAACCGCGTCCCCAGCGATCGCGCCGCCCGTGCGTGATACGTCCGCCCGCAGGAGCGCCCACGTTCAGACCGTAAGGCTGGCGGACCCGTTCGGTGAGAAACTCGATTCGCTTCTCGATCCGGTCCGTGAGTTGGCTTAATTTCTGCTCTTGCAGAGATGCTTTCATGTCAACGTAAGACCAGTTGCTCCATATCGTCTCCAGGGTTCGGAGTTCCGTGAGGTCGTAAACCCGCTCCACTTCAAGATCCACAATCGGCACCAGGTCAACGTCCTGAATCAGTGCCGGGTCGGTGACGCTGTAGCCCGAGAACCGCACGGAGCGCCGGATCGGGTCATTCAGATCGGCATTCGTGCCGTCTTTCGTGACCCCGTCCAGTCCCACGAGCGTCATCAGTTTCCCGATGCGCGCGACGGTCTGACTTTCGATGTCGGCTCGTGTCAGGCTGGCCATAGGCTCATTTCGTGAGGATCTTCGTCATGAGCACCGGATGCGCCACGATCTGTACGCTGGGGTAGCGGTGGGTCAGTTCGTCCATTAACTTCGGGTCCACCGTTCGCCCCTGGTAAAGCGCCTCGTCGCGCTTGGGAATAATGATGACTACTTCGCGGTAAGCCTCCAGTGGCTTCGCGAAGGCGTGGGGCGCCGTGATACTCCAGAGGACGTGCCGGGCCGGGTCCCAATCGGCTTTGGTCAGGAACTCGCTGACCTGTTCGTCGCGTGTCTTGGCGAGTTCCGTGATGGACTTCCGGACCGCCTGCCTACCCACCTTGGCCAGCCGGTTGAGTTCGCGGAAATCCATTACGAGACCCGTTGAAACGCGCTGCCGTTGGCAGGTGGGCCGCCGGGCTTGGTGTTGGTTGCCTCGTTGATCGAAGCCGGGGGCGGCTCCGGAGTGCCGCGATTCGGGAACAGGTGCTCAGTGTACTTGTTCCGCTCGTTGATGGGCGGCAGTTGGAACGTCGGATCGGCCATTTCGGCAATCAGAGGCGTGATGGCGCGGAGCCTCAAAAGCCGTTCCACGTCGCAATGCGGGCCGAGTTCTTCCGTGGTGACGTGGTCGCCCCGGTACTTGGCCATGAGTTCGGGCGCGTCCGGTCGTTGATGGGTTCCCAGGCAGTCCGAAAGCACGACGTACACCTTCGACGGCCGGGTTTTCTTCTCGGTCAGAACGTCAACGGACATGGGCTCAGACCTTCATAACGGGGATGGCTGACGGGTAGAAGATATTCACGCCGCCGTTGAAACCGCGATGGACCTGAATGCAGCGGGGCACGGCGCGGGTGATGTTGTCGAACACGTGCATGTAGACGCCCGGGGGGCTGCCTTCGCCGGCGTTGGCGTTCTTCGTAAACAGCCACTCGCCGATCGTGCTGTTGCCGATCCGCGTCCCCTTGACCACCACGGTGGCGTCCGGGATGTACGTGTGGAAGACGCCCGACGAATCGTAGTACCCCTCGTCATAGGTTTCCGACTTGGGGAGGTCGTTTTCCAGGAGCAATTGGTTGATGTTCGCCAGCGTGTTGAACGTCGCGCCTATGTCGCGACGCTTGCCGCCCAGGTCCGCGGCGTTGGTGTTCATACGCTGGGAATTGGCCGTTCCCATGTTCATGTAGCCCGTGGCCGATGCGTCGAAACGCACGCTGTAGCCACGATGCAAGAGCCCGACCGCGTTCCAATCGGCCAGCGGGGTTGCGGTCGCCGTTGTGGCCCATGCCACGGTCGCGGTGTAGACGCGATTGGTGAACGACTGAATGTCGATCAGCGCGCCCTTGATATCGAAACTGGTGTAGCTGCCGGTCGCCAGGATCTGCCAGCCCAGATACTCGCGGGTACGCACTTCGGCGTCCGTGACTTGGATCGTGCGCTCGACGACCATGCTGCTCATGTCCATCGGCGTGCCGAACGTCCCCTCCTCGCGGCGGGTCGTGATCTCCTCTTCATCGATCTCTGAGTACCCGCCGTAAACGCCGGGCTTCATCAGGGTCTGATTGATGCCGACGGCGTTGATCTTCTGCGGCGGTCCGTTGTAACCGCGCGCCGCCATGAGCCCCTGGTAGTTGTCGCGCTGCTCGATCTTGAGGACCGATTCGTTGATGGTGCGCACAGGGAGGATCGAGGCCAAGGGGCGCGAAAGTTCGAGTTGCGGAAGGAACCGCTGCGCGATTTTCATGATATCGGCGCTGGTCCCATAAGGGAATGTTGCCATGAGACGTTATCCTTTCGCCGTGGTCGGCGGATCGAGTGAAGCGGAACGAAGCGAAGATCAGGGGATGTGAACGACGCCCGCGGTAACGGTGCCATTCAGCAGATTGCCGAACATCGCGGCCAGCGCCGTGGCGTCAAATCCGGTCAGGTCGCGCGTGTCGAAGTCGCCCGAGATATAGACCGGGGCGTAGGTCTGCGATTCCCCGTGCGGCATGCTGGCCTGGCTTCCCAGGAATACGTTGCCCGCGGCGTCGGTGACGATGTCGTATTCGAGGAACCCGAGCCCCACGAGCGCCGTGCCCGCATAGACGATGTAGCCGTTTGGGCTAACGCCTGGCGTCGTATGGACCATCGTATAGGCCGGTGTGCCACCCGTCAGAGCTGCGACGCTCACGGTCATTGGCGGGATGGTCATGGCCTTCAACGCGCCGACAAACGTGATCGTCTGCGCCGTTCCGGGTCCGGTCGTTCCCGTCACGGTCACGTTGCCGGTTCCCAGGATCGCCACCAGCGCGGCCTGGATCTGCGCCGCCGTGGCGTTGTAAGCCAGCGCGGCCGTCGTCAGCGGGTTGCCGTACGGGGTCACGGTAATCGTGAACGTGCCGCCCGTGGGAGTTCCGGTCAAGGTCATCGTCTGAACATCGTTGACCGAGACCGAGGCCGCTTGCCCTACCACGGTGCCCGATGCGATCGTGAGGTTCGGCCCAAAGTTGGCGTTGATCTTGCGAGCATTTGGGCACGGGTAGCACGTGACCAGGCGCTTTCCTGTGAAGCGGTTGACAACGGCGTCGAGAGCAGAACCAGGCATTGTATGTTATCTCCTCATAAAGAGATGTGATGAAGGGACAGGACGCGGATCAGCCGATCTTGCGTGATTTCTCCCACTCCAGGAGTTGCATGCCGGCCGGGAGCTTGGCGAGCATGGCGTTGATCTGTTCGTCCGTCATGGGATTGGACGGATCGGGGATGGCGGGCGGAAGGTGCTGGCCGATCAGACGAAAGCCGTCGGGAAGTTGCTCGGCCGTGATCTGCTCTTGAAACAGCGAATGCTTCGGCCGGGCGCTCGTCAAGTCTTTCAGGTTCTGGACTCGCGAGCCCGTGGCCAGCGGTGAAGCGGCATCATCCTGCGCGCACTGGACGAACGTGGCCTTGAGTGCGGTCGTCTCGGCCGGGAGCACGCGACCCGCCATGAATTCGTTCTGAACGAACGCGGTGGCCAGCGCGTCAATCCGCTCGTCATCGGCCCGCTTCTTGGACGCTTGCAGGGCCGCAAGCTCGGCCTTCATCGCCACGATCTCCGGGGAGTTGCCCAGGTCGATCGTAGCGGGCTTCAGTGTCGCGGTTGCGGCTTCCCGCAAAGGTGGCTCGCCAGCCGTGGCCGGGTCGAATTCGTCGGGCATCCCGTGCCCCATCCACTTTTTGATATCTTTCCAGTTCACGGTTTCTTCCTCCTCTTGCGAGGTAATGGTGACAGGATCAACAGCCGCACCGACGGCGGCTCCGTAGCGTGACATTGTGTTGTCACGGGCGGCTTCATTGAGTTCGGTAACGAGGGATTCGAACGACCCGAGCCGATCGGCCATGCCGGCGTCGATTGCCTTCTGACCGAGCAACGTTCCGCCGCGGCCGAAGTCGGATGCGACCCGTTCGGGTGTCGTGTCGCGATACTCGGCCACGGCGCCCAGGAAGACATCCGTCATCTCGTCCACGATCTTTTGCGCTTCGGCGTTGCCCGATTCGCTGGACGGGTCGGCATGCTTTAAGGGGGATTGAGACGAGACCCATTTGTACCGCTTCTCACCAGCGTTCGGGGCCTTCTCCGTGTAGCCCATCACGGTTCCGATCGAGCCGAGCCGAGCCGATGAAGCGACGACGATTTCCGAGCATGCCGACGCAAGCCAGTAACCAGCGGAGCATGCTTCGTTGGACACGTAGGCCACGATCGGCTTGCGAGTGCTTCCGGACCGGATCATGTCGGCCAGTTCGCCGATACCGGCCGCTTCGCCACCGGGCGTATCGAAGTGCATGACGATGGAAGACACGGCGGGGTCGTCAAGTGCCGTTGCCAGGTCCCGTGACAGCGCCTCGACTGTCACCCCGCCGCAGAGATCCACAAACCAGTCGGCATATCGGAACATGGGACCGATCAAGTCGATTACCGCCACAGAGCCCCTGCGCTCGACACGTTCGCCCGTGCCGTCCATCGGTCGGCCTTCGCGCGCCTTGACCTGCTGGATATCCAGTCGTAAGACGATCGCTTCGGCGGCATCCACGGCCGCCTGGGTGGCGAGCAAGGGACGCGACAGGAGGTAATCGAGGGCTTTGTTCATGCCAGCACCGCTTTCGGTTTGGGCTTGCCGTTGGCAGACGGCGCGGGCGGATTCGCTGCGGCTTCGGCCTTCGTCGTCTGCGCCTCCACCTGTGCGTCCTCACGCGCCTCCATTCGCTCGAAAGCGCCAGGGGCTGAGGGTGGCAGGTCGAGCATGGAATGAATCGCGGGCATCTGCGAAACCTTATCGATGCCGCCCGCTTTCAGGAGGGCCGCGACGCCTTGCATCAGGGCCACAACGTCCTGATGCTCCACGTCCCCGAGCGACACAAACGGCGTGTATTTGTCGGCGACCGCGCGGCCATAGTTCATCTCGACAAGCCAGTGGAGGACATCCTTGCGATACGTGTTCTCCACCATCTCGCGGGCCGACTTGATCAGGTTCGTCACCTTGTCTTGAGCGGTCTCGCTATCGGCCTTGCTGCCGTGCTTCGCTTCCATCGTGTCGCGCGTAGACCCGAGAATTCCGAACGCGATTTCGTGGTTGAGGAAGTCAAAGGCTTTCAGGAACGTCTCGCCATTGCCTTGCGGCCAGTGTGGGGTGATCACCGTACCGAATGGGGAAGCGATGGCCGATCCGTTCGCCCATGCCTGTTCGATGACTTTCAGGAGCGCTTGCTCGGCTGTTTCACGAGCCGCTCCGGGGATCGGTTTCCCATCCTTGTCGACGGCCGGGTACTGCACCGATTCGGCGTTCTCGCCCGTCGTTCCACTGACGACGGGCGATGCGAACTGCTTCAGGTGTGCATAGTATTCGGGGTAGAGCTGTCGCTTGAGGTTCCAGGGTGTGTACGCCGTGCGATAGAGCGACGTGCCGCGCGGGTCGTTGTTTTCCATTTGCCAACTGAGCAGAAAAACCTTATCGCGCGGGATAATGATGAAACCGCCCTTTTGCGGATCGTAGACTAGAATTCCGATCAGCGTCAGGTACACGTCCGCCACAAACATCCACGTCCAGCGGGGCTTGCACTTGATGTCCTTCAGTACGATCTTGCCCGCGTAATCGCTGTCGTCTTGAGCCGGTTCGGCGAGTTTCTCGGCCAGTTTGTTCCCTGCCCGCATGGCGTCCAGCATCTCACTGAAAACCGTCTTGAGCGGGGTCTCGCAACAGTCCTGGCAATACTGGCAGAAATCGCAAATCTCCTCGGCCATACTCTCATCACTCGACATGCTCTCAGGCTTTTCCTTGACCTCCGTCTTGCGATCGGGGCCGGGCTCGTGCGAGGGCCTGAGTGTGATCTCACTTGAAAGAACTTGCATCTTCAGGAGCCGGAACGTCCCGCCCGCCATGCTGTCCGTGTTAACGGCGTCGTAGACCTCGGGGCCATACTCCCGTGTGACATCGTCCACCATCCACGGCAGGATCTGCGGGATATTTTTCTGGAGGAAGCCGTACCCGCCCGCCACGTACTCTTGCTTGGGATCGGTCGGGACCGGCTTCCCGGTGGGCACGGGGATGCCGAACCCGAGGCCGATGAAGAGTGAGCCGAATGAGAAGGGGGCAACGTCCATCGGTTACGGGATCATCCCCGGGAGGGCGCGAACAGCGCGCTTGCCAGCCGTGACCTGAGGTCGCCCCGGCTGTGTCGGATCATCGGCGACCATGCCGCCGCGGAGTGCATCAATCAGATCCTCGAACGGGTGCTGCGGATCTTCCGGCCAGTCTACCCACTGGTTATTCCGCTTCGCGCGGCGGTAGCCTTTGAACCCGCGCACGAGGTCTTTACATCGCGGGTGGATGTAAAGCCGTTGCGAGTCGTCAGCCGCGCGGAGGGAGCTTTCGACCACGGCCAGACCATCGGCCACAGAGCCGACAGGCCAGCCCACAAGAGGCAGGCCGCAGCGGGCGTACTCTTGCATGACCGTAGGTCCGACAGGGTTGCGTGAACCGCCAGCGGGATCCGTCCACCGTCGATCGAGCCGCCCATGACAGAGAGTCTGAGCGAGTGCCAGGATCGCACGCGCGTTGGCTTCGGCCGACAGATCGTAACTAAGGTAATCGCCGAACACGTTGAACCGATTCAAGGCCCACGGCCGACGGACCACCTGATAGAGCACGGCGCCCGTGTAGACCCCCGAGTCAATCGCGATATGCACGGGCAAGGATGGGTCGTATTCCGCGTCGATCGCAACGTGCCGGGCCTCGTCAAACTGGCCGAACCACAGACCGTCCGCCTTCGGACCGAGGCAGAGATAGTCGGCCTCAAACACCCGAAGTGAGACGCCCTTGACTTTCTGAATCAGGCTGTCGATCGCGTAGTGCCCGTTCGATCGCTTGGCCTTGGGGAGCGGGTTCGTCGTGTCGTGGCACCATTTCACGAGCGGGCACGCTGGGCAATTCTCGAGGTTGGGACCGCTCCGGGACTCAGGGCACCTTTCGAGGATATCGAACGCGCAGAAGTGATAGTAAGGGAACTCGCCAGCCTGCCCGCGCTCGATCAAGTCACCCATCGGTCCACCCAGCCGATGCCATGTGCTCATCATCGCGACGGAGGCAGAAACGCCCAGGCGTTCCATGCACATGCCCATCGCGGCCTCGCGGATGTCGGGGTCGATTTCGTCGATCTCATCGAGTTTGAGCGATGGGACGTGCGGGCCACGGACGGAGGTAGAACTGGCTGCGAGCATGCTGATATCGGAGCCGCTGATGCAGCGAGCGCTTTCCTTGTTCACCGTCTGAAACACACGCTGGCCGGTCGCTGTCATTGAGAAACCGACGATCGCCTCATAAATCTGTTGGGATTGGGCCTTGGAGCCGCCAAGAATTCGCGTCCCGTGGCGATCGTATTTGAGTGAGTCCCACAGGGTTCCGAACGCCGCAAGATAGCTCTTTCCGCCACCGCGAGGGCCGAGAATGACTGAAAGCGACGGGCGTTGGTAGCACCAGTCATAAACGAAGTCGAGCGGAGCACAGTGCCCAGAACAGACCGACTCGGAAGCAATGTGAACACCAAAGAGATTACCGATTCTCTTGAGTTTCCGACGACGGGTCTCGATCCTGCTGAATGTCTCGGATTCCTGTAAGCACGTCATCAGTTTTCGATGGGTTGTCGTCTGGTTTGTCGGTCTGTCCAAGCATATGCTTGCCTAAGTGAATCTGCATGGTGAC
>Ga0134126_10013733_pt1 | contig 10221 bp, 14 predicted proteins | sample KB31752_FD_96881 | JGI IMG/M metagenome (GOLD analysis project Ga0134126, IMG submission 96881) | Terrestrial soil microbial communities with excess Nitrogen fertilizer from Kellogg Biological Station, Michigan, USA - KB3-175-2 | ecosystem: Environmental > Terrestrial > Soil > Unclassified ...
CGCCGGCGCATTCATCAGCGCATGCGACAGCGGATGAGCGGGACGGCGGAGCGTCCGCGGCTGAATGTGTACCGTTCGCTTAACCACATTTATGCGCAGGTGATTGACGACGCGAACGGCAAGACTCTGGTCTCGGCCAGCACGGCGCAGGGTAAAAAGGGCAGCCGGAAGACCGGCGGGAACGTGGCCAGCGCGAAGGACATCGGCAAGACCATTGCCCAACGCGCCCAGGAAAAAGGGATTAAGAAGGTCGTGTTTGACCGCGGCGGGTATCTCTATCACGGAAGAATCAAGGCGCTGGCGGAAGCGGCGCGCGAAGCAGGTCTGGAGTTCTAAATGGCGACAACAGCAATCAAGAAGAAGCTCGATGCCGGCAGCTATCAGTTGAAGGACCAGGTAGTGGCCATCAACCGCGTGACCAAGGTGGTGAAGGGCGGCAAAAATATGTCTTTTGCTGCTCTGGTGGTGGTCGGCGACCCTGGAGCCGGAGTGGTGGGGTACGGTTCGGGCAAGGCGAAGGAAGTACCGCAGGCCATCCGCAAGGGCATTGAGTCAGCCAAGAAGAACCTGGTCAAGGTGAACCTGACGCAGACCTCGATTCCACATACGGTGCTGGGACGCTTTGGATCCGGCATGGTGTTGCTGAAACCGGCGCCGGAAGGCACCGTCGTGATCGCCGGCGGAGCTGTGCGCGCGGTGATGACATCGGTGGGCGTGCAGAACGTGCTCACGAAGTCGATTGGGACGGCGAATCCGCACAACGTCATCAAGGCGACTTTTGACGCGCTCCATAAATTGCGTGACAAACAGGAAGTGGCGACCATCCGCGGCAAGGCAGCGCAGGAACTGTAAGCGGGAAGAACACTATGACGGCAGCAAAGAAGAAAATTAAAATTCAGTATGTCCGCTCCAAGATCTGCACGCCGGTAAAGCATAAGCTGGTGATCAAAGGGCTGGGCTTTACGCGGCTCAACCAGGTGATCGAGCGGGAAGACACACCTTCGATCCGGGGAATGATTGCGAAAGTTCCTCACCTGGTGCAGGTGGTCGACTAACAGATCGGGCATCGGGCCATCTGTTTTTCAGATCCCCGATCTTCCGATTCGCAAACCAGGGAAACCGAGTAACCGCGTTTAAGACGTAAGCGCAGTTGCGACAAGGAACAGACAAGTGCCAACCAATTTATCTACATTGAGACCGCCCAAAGGTGCCACGGCAAACCGCAAGCGCGTCGGCCGCGGCATGGGCAGCGGCATGGGCAAGACTTCCACGCGCGGCCATAAGGGGCAGGGTTCGCGTTCGGGTTCGCGAATGATGCGCGGCTTTGAAGGCGGCCAGATGCCGCTCCACCGCCGTTTGCCCAAGCGCGGATTTACAAATATCTTCCGCGTGGAATACCGGGTGGTGAACCTGGACCGCATCTCCGCTTTGGGAGAAAAGAACATCACGCCGGAAATCCTTGTGAAAAACGGGTTGGCGGGTAAGAACGACCTGATCAAGGTGCTCGGTGATGGCGAGCTGAAGTCAGCCATCAGCGTACAGGCGCACAAGTTCTCACAATCGGCGCAGGAAAAGATTGCCAAAGCCGGCGGCAAGGCGGAGCTGATCGGCGCTCCAGCTGCGGAAGAAAAGAAGCCCGAAGCCAAGCCGAGGAAGAAGTGAAGTAAATGTTAGAGAAGCTGACCAATATCTTTCGCGTTCCCGACCTTCGCAAGCGTGTTCTGTTCACCATGGCCATGCTGGCCGTGTACCGGCTGGGCTCGTTCATTCCCACGCCCGGCATCAACACCAACAAGTTACAACTGGCATTCCAGCAACAGCAGGGAGGCCTGCTCGGGTTTTACGATCTGTTCAGCGGCGGCAATCTGCGCCGTTTGACGATCTTTGCCCTGGGCATCATGCCGTACATTACGGCATCGATCATTCTCCAGTTGCTCACCGTGGTTTGGGAGCCGCTGGCGCGCTTGCAGAAAGAAGGCGAGCTGGGACGCCGCAAGATTACGCAGTGGACGCGCTATCTCACGCTGATTCTCTCCGTCCTGCAATCGCTGGGCATCGCGTTTACTCTGCAGAGCCAGGACTTCGTTCTGGCAGGCAGCAACTCGTATGCGTTCATTTTGATGACGATTGTGACCCTGACTACGGGCAGCATGTTCATCATGTGGCTGGGCGAGCAGATTACCGAGCGCGGAATCGGCAATGGAATGTCGCTCCTGATCTTTGCGGGAATTGTTGTGGGACTGCCGCGCGCGACCATGGACCTGATCTCCAAAGCGCGGCAAGACGCGTGGGGCAGCTTTACCATCCCGGCCATGGCATTGCTTATCCTGATCATGCTTGTGGTGGTGGCGTTCATTGTCTTTATGGAACGCTCAGAGCGACGAATACCCGTACAGTACGCCAAGCGCGTGGTGGGACGCCGGATCATGGGGGGGCAAGCCACGCACCTTCCATTGCGCGTAAACTCCGGCGGCGTCATGCCGGTGATTTTTGCATCGTCGCTGCTGAGCATCCCACAGATGCTTACGTACTCGGCGGCGTTCAAGACCGGGGGAACGCTGCACCGTTACTTCGGCGGCCTGCTTGACCAGCTCCGCTGGGGCGAGCCGCTCTATACGCTGCTGTACGCGGTGGGCATCGTTTTCTTCGCCTATTTCTACGTGTCTATCGTCTTCAACCCGGGCGACGTGGCCGACAACATGCGCAAGCACGGCGGATTTATCCCCGGAATACGGCCCGGGCATCGCACGCGGGATTACATCAATGACGTGCTTACGCGCGTCACCCTGGTCGGCGGGTTGTACCTGATCCTGATCTCGCTGATTCCGGAATGGATGATCGGAGGCATTCACCTCAACCATCTTCCCTGGTGGATGGCCGGCCGCGCGTTTGAGAGCATGCCGAACTGGGTGCTGAACGGCCTGGGCGTGAACTTCTACTTTGGTGGAACGTCGCTGCTGATCGTGGTCGGCGTCGCCATGGATACGGTGAACCAGATCGAGTCGCAACTGGTGATGCGCCATTACGAAGGCTTTACTTCGCGAAGCGGCCGCATTAAGGGCCGGAGGCTGTGGAACTAGGCAAATGCCGGCCGATACTGCCACACGAGCGGGTTCGCCGAAAGCCACGGCCGTAGTTGGCCCCATCATTCTGCTGGGCCCGCCCGGCGCCGGCAAAGGCACGCAGGCCAAAGCGATTGCCCGGCGCTTCGAGATTCCGCAGATCTCAACCGGAGATATCCTGCGTGAAAACGTAGTGCGCGGCACCGAGCTCGGTCGAAAGGCCGATCCCGTGATGAAGGCCGGAGGGCTGGTTCCGGATGACCTGATGCTGGCCATGGTCGCGGCCCGGCTGAAGCAGCCGGATGCTGCCCGTGGCTTTATTCTGGACGGCTTCCCGCGGACGGACGGGCAGGCGCAGTGGTTCGACCAGGCTCTTGAGTCAATCACCTTCGGCGGACGCAGGATGGCCCCCGTTGTGATCAACATCAGAGTCAGTTATAATCAATTACTGCAAAGGCTTACGGGCCGACGCTCGTGTCCCGTCGATGGGCGGATTTATAACGTCTATCTCCAGCCGCCCCAACAAGAGGGTATCTGTGATTCCTGTGGCGCGCCATTAGTGCAGCGCAAAGACGACAAGGAAGAGGTTATTTCCGAGCGGTTGAAGAGTTATGAACGCCAGACGCAACCGCTGGTGGACTATTATCGGCGGCAGGGGCGTGTGCACGAGTTGAACGGCGATTTACCGGTGGACCAGGTTACGGCGGAAACATTGGCAATCGTAGAGAGCTCCGCGGCGGCAGGCGCGTAATGATCAACTGCAAGTCACACGCGGAGTTGGAGAAGATGCGGCGCAGTGGGCAGATCCTGCGTCAGGTGCATGAGGCGGTCAGGGCGGTGGTGAAGCCCGGCGCCACCACCATGGATCTGGAGCGCGTAGCGGAAGAGAAGATCCGCGAAATGGGCGCCAAGCCGGCATTCAAGGGATACTACGATTATCCCTGTGTTCTCTGCACGTCAGTGAATAACGAGATTATTCACGGGATCCCATCAGAAAAACGGGTCCTGAAAGAAGGCGACATCGTATCGATTGATTGCGGCGTAGTGCTGGATGGCTACTACTCCGATGCGGCCGTGACCATTCCGGTAGGCCACACGCTGGCGCCTGAATTGAAGAAGCTGATTGATGTGACCGAGACATCGCTGAAGAAAGCGATCGACGAGGTCCGTTTGGGTAAGACGCTGGGCGACATCGGCGCGGCAGTGCAGGAATATGTCGAGTCCAACGGCTTCAGCGTGGTGCGCGATTTTGTGGGGCATGGCATAGGCACACGGATGCACGAAGATCCGCAGGTGCCGAACTTCGGCGTGCGCGGGCACGGCACCAGGCTGCGTGAAGGCATGGTGCTGGCCATTGAGCCCATGGTCAATATCGGCAAGCCGGGCGCGCGAGTGCTGGACGACAAGTGGACGGCCGTGACCGAAGACGGCAGCTACAGCGCGCACTTTGAGCACACCGTGGCTGTGACGCGGAATGGGCCGTTGGTGCTTACGGAGTAGCTAACAGCCGGCAACTGGCAGTTAGCCAAGTTTGCGACGAACAGCCTGGGATAGTGTTTTCAAAGTTGCCGCATAGAGATCGGATTAAGAAATTTTGCTAGCTGCTAGTTGCCAGCGGCTGGCATAGGAGCTGAGTGAGCAAAGAAGACGCGATTGAAGTCATGGCGACGGTCGTTGAACCGCTGCCCAATGCCATGTTCCGGGTGGAGCTGGAGAACAAACATCAGGTGCTGGCTCATGTTTCCGGCCGGATGCGCAAGAATTTCATACGTATTCTTCCCGGCGACAAGGTGGCGGTGGAACTCTCGCCGTACGACCTGACGCGGGGGCGGATCGTGTACAGGTACAAATAAGGAGCACAGACGAGTGCCTGTGCCACATAAGAACTAAAGAGAGCGGGAACCATGAAGGTCAGAGCATCAGTAAAGAAGATTTGCGACAAGTGCAAGATCGTGCACCGCAAGGGCGTGGTGCGCGTGATCTGCGAGAACTCGAAACACAAACAACGTCAAGGGTGAAGCTATTGCCCAAGTGACAATTGCCAAAGGTTGAAAATTGAAACCTGCAGCACACCCGGATCGGCTGACACCAATTCCGGCGGTTTTTGGCAGTAATGGCAATTCTGGCAATTGAGAATACGATCGGGAAGACGGCCACGCCAGGTTGTAAACCGATCAGCAGAAGCATCAAGGAGACAAAATGGCACGCATTTCAGGCGTTGATCTTCCGCGTAACAAGCACGTGGACATCGCGCTGACATATATCTACGGGATCGGCAACTCGCGGTCGAAGCGCCTGCTGGCGACGGCTAAGGTCGAGCCGATGAAGAAGGTGCAGGACCTGAACGAAGACGAGGTCAACCGTATCCGGCAGGCGATTGAAGCCGAAGGCGACGTGGAAGGTGATCTGCGCAAAGACATCTCCATGCACATCAAGCGGCTGATTGAAATTGGCTCGTATCGCGGGTTCCGTCATCGCCGCAACCTGCCGGTCCGCGGGCAGCGTACGCACACCAATGCCCGGACGCGCAAAGGACCGCGCAAAGGCACGGTGGCGCAGAAGAAGAAATCGACGGCCAAAACGTAAAACCGGCCTTTAGCCATTGGCCTTTAGCCTTTGGCTCTGTCTGGATGCGGCCGGCAGCCCTGGTCGCTTGAAGAGAAAAGCAGAGAACAAATTTATGGCAAAAGCAGCAGCAGGAGCCGGCGGAGCGGCCGGTACCAAAGGCAAGAAGAAGGTTTTCAAGAAGAAGGAACGGAAGAACGTCCCGCACGGGATTTGCTTCATCCAGGCCTCTTTCAATAACACCATTGTGACCATCACGGACGGCGAAGGCCGTACGCTGGCGTGGAAGAGCTCGGGTTCGCTCGGGTTCCGTGGTTCGCGCAAGGGGACTCCGTTTGCCGCGCAACAGGCAGCGATGAATGCCGCCAACCAGGCCCGCGATCACGGTATGCGCAGCCTTGAAGTTCGCGTGAATGGACCGGGTTCTGGGCGTGAATCGGCGATCCGCGCCCTGGCTGCCGCAGGGTTGGACGTAAAGTCGATTCGCGACATCACGCCCATTCCGCATAACGGATGCAGGCCGCCGAAAAGACGCCGGGTGTGAGCGTGGCCGCCGGCACGGGAACCGCGCAGCATACCAGGCTGGCGAGTCTGGTTCCCATGGCGCATGTTTCAGACGTAGCCAAGTCAGCAGACTTTTACCGGCTGCTCGGTTTCGAAGTGAAGAACACGTTCGAGCAGGAAGGCAAGTTGCAGTGGGCCTGGCTGCAGAATGGCGGTGCCGGCTTGATGTTGAGTCGCTCCAGCCGGCCGATGAATCCGGGAGCGCAGGACGTTTTGTTTTACATGTACGCGCCTGATGTAGCTGCGTACCGGGCCGAGCTGGAAAGTAAAGGCGTGAAGGCCGGCCCTATCAAGTACCCGTTTTACTCGCCGCGAGGCGAATTTCGCATTGATGATCCGGACGGTTATACGCTGTTCGTTTCGCATGAAGATTGATACAAGCTGCTAGCTGCTGGCTTCCAGCCGCTAGCGGCTACTTGGGATCGGGATGAAGGGACCACCTCCTGTAAACCGATCGACACCTGAAGTAAAGGAGAATTGAATTGGCAAGATATAAAGGTGCAGTTTGCCGCCTTTGTCGTCGCGAAGGCATGAAGCTGTTTTTGAAAGGGGCCAAGTGCTTTACTGATAAGTGCCCCGTCGAGAAGCGCAATTTTGCTCCCGGCCAGCATGGCAAGGACCGCAAGGCCAAGGTGATCGGCTACGGCCTGCAACTCCGCGAGAAGCAGAAGACCAAGCGGATGTACTTCACGCTGGAAAACCAGTTCCGCAATTACTTTGAAAAAGCAGCGCGTAAACCGGGCGTCACCGGTGAATTGCTCTTGCAACAGTTGGAGCGCCGGTTGGACAACGTGGTGTACCGGCTGGGATTTGCCACCTCGCGCCGGCAGGCGCGCCAGCTTGTGCGTCACGGGCACATTGACGTGAACGGCAGGCGCGTGAACATTCCATCATTTGAAGTCAGCCAGGGCGACGAGGTCCAGGTGCGCGAGAAGGCGCGGAAGTTCACGAGTGTGGAAGGGGCGCGCGAGTTCTCCAGTCACCAGCCGGTAGTGGCCTGGCTGGAGGTGGATCGCGACAACCTGAAGGGCCGCGTGCTGTCATTGCCGAAGCGGGAAGACATCGCGACGCCGGTGAACGAACAGCTCATCGTCGAGTTGTACAGCAAGTAAGAATCGATCCGATCGTAGATGGAATCCAATGATCAACCACGTAAATGCCCGAAATGCGGCGGAGACATGGAAGTGGGTTTCATCCGCGATCGCTCTCATGGAGCTGCGAGCCGCGCTGCTGAATGGGCTGGAGGTCTACCGGAGAGCAGCTGGTTCGGCCAGGTCAGGATGGGGGATGCTGTTCGATATCAGGTGGAAGCGTTTCGCTGTGAGAAATGTGGTTTCCTGGAGCAATATGCGGTTGGACCGCAGAAAACCGGGATTCTTTAGACGAGCGAGCAGTCGCTCACACAAAAATTTGGGGTTCACCCCAGAAAAGCTAGCGGCCAGGAGCTAGTAGCCAGCCGCCAGCAACAATTGCCCGCACCAGATCAGCCTTTCGCCAAGCGCGGATGTGCCCAACGGAGCGGAATTGAAAGGATAAGAAGGAAATGGTTCTTTGGAGAGGTTTTCAGAAACCCAAGCGTCTCGCGACGGACACGGAGACACTCACAGACAAATACGGCCGCTTTTATGCGCAGCCGTTTGAACGTGGATTCGGTACCACCATCGGCAACGCCTTGCGGCGTGTGCTGCTGTCATCAATTGAAGGCGCCGCAGTTACGGCCGTGAAGATCGAAGGCGTGCTGCACGAATTCCAGTCAATTCCCGGTGTGGTGGAAGACGCCACCGACATCATCCTGAATCTCAAACAGATTCCATTCAAGTTGAATGGTGACGGCCCGAAGGCCATCTACCTGAAGACCGATCAGCCCGGCGTAATCACTTCCGGCATGGTTGAAGCTGATGGCGACGTGGAAGTGCTGGACAAGAACGTTTACATCGCCACTGTGTCCGAAGGCGGCAAGCTGGACATGGAGATGCGCCTGAAGCGCGGGCGCGGCTACGTTTCAGCCGACAAGAACTTTGATGACGATCTCGGTCTCGGGTTCATTCCCATCGATTCGGTGCACTCGCCCGTGCGCAAGGTGAATTACACAGTGGAAGCGGCGCGTCTGGGACAGATCACCGACTATGACAAGCTCGACATCGAGATCTGGACCAACGGGTCCATTGCTCCTGCGGATGCGCTGGGTCTGGCTGCCAAGCTGCTCAAGGACCACATGACGATCTTCATCAACTTCGAAGAGGAGCTGGAGACCGAGGCGCGGGGTGAAGAGAAGCCGCAGATCAAGAACGAGAACCTGAACCGCTCGGTCGAGGAGCTGGAGCTTTCCGTCCGCAGCTACAACTGCCTGAAGAACGCCAATATCCAGACGATCGGCGAGTTGGTGCAGAAGACTGAAGCGGAAATGCTCAAGACCAAGAACTTCGGGCGTAAGTCGCTCAATGAGATCAAGGAAATCCTTGCCTCCATGGGGCTCTCGCTCGGTATGAAGATTGACGAGCAGGGCAACGCCGTACCCGGACCAACCAGCCAGATGCCTTCGCCTACCATGGCATCATTCGGCGGCGGAGGAGAGTTCGGCGGAGGCGGCGAAGGAGACGGGCAGGAATTTTGAGCATCGGGCGATCCGGTGATCGGGAGATCGGGTGATCTGATTTCCCGATTACGTAAGCGCGAGGCAGAATTGCAGTGAAGGGCCCAAGGCTAATGGCTAAAGGCCTTCTGGCCAGGAGCTAGCCACTAGAGGCTAGTAGCTTCTGAAGAACGGAAAAATAGCTAAGGACTTAACATCATGCGTCATCGTGGAGCAGTAAAGAAACTCGGACGAAATACAAGCCACCGGCGCGCGCTGCTGCGCAACCTGGTGACATCGCTCATTATGGAAGAGCGGATTGAGACGACACCCGCCAAAGCCAAGGCCATGCGGCAGCATGTGGAAAAGATGATCACGTTGGGCAAGCGGGGCGACGTGGCCGCCCGACGACTGGCCGCCGGGTATCTCATGACGCGCGAGTCCGTGGAGCGTCTGTTTGACAACATTGCGCCGCGATTTGGCGACCGCAATGGCGGCTACGTGCGCATTATCCACAAAGGCTGGCGCACCGGCGATGGAGCGGAGACGTGCTTCATCGAACTGCTGGGCAGCGAGAAGGTGATTGAAGCCAAGCGCGCCAAGCGGGCTGAAGCGCGAGCCAAGCGGCAGGAAGAAATCCGCAAGCAGATGGAAGAAGAACAGAAGGCGGCTGCTGCAGAGCAGGGCGGCGGAGCCGAAGAAGAGAACAAGTAAAGGTCTCAATCTGTAACGAACCGCGTCCGTTTTACGGGCGCGGTTTTGTTTTCCCAGGAAGTTCGGCGACCAGCGGCGCTGAACAGGGAACGAGCTGCGCGGGATAAAAGAGATCGGCCGGGGGGACATCGTTCCCCGCATCTCGAATCTGCAGAGTCCAGCGTTGCGGTTTGTTCATGCCGGCAGGTTCAAGCACAGATAGCATGTAGCCACTCGAGGCGGCATGCAGCCAGTCTTCATTCATAAAGCCCATCAGAACTCCGCCCGTGGAGTTTGCAAGATCAATGAGCCGGCTGCTGAAGCTTTCCGCCGCATTCCATCCGGAGAAGAGCTGAGCAACTTGAGTATGCGCACTGGCAGGAGCAGGCCACAAGCCCATAAGAAGTTGCAGGCGAGTGCCGCGCCGTCGAAATTCTTTTTGCAATTCTCTCATTGATCGCTTGCTTTCGCGTTCTGCGCCGGTGCTGACCAGAAGGATCGTATCGCCGGGCTGGTGCGTGCCAAATAGCTCAAGCGCTTCATGAAGCGAACGGGCCAGCGAATCGCCCGGTTGGAGCGCCCCGGCCTGCGCGATTACACGGTCAATGCCGGCGCGCAACAGATCGGGATTGCGAGTGAAAGCGCGAGTAAATATGGCGTGACGGCCAAAGATCCCGAACGCAACCGGCATACCCGGGGGCGCATCCTCCACCAGCTCTGCCATTTGGCTCAGAGCCTGCGAACCCGGATTGGCGCCGGCATCAA